>Ga0137308_100008_pt1 | contig 315966 bp, 285 predicted proteins | sample Inofrocosms_June_FD_97181 | JGI IMG/M metagenome (GOLD analysis project Ga0137308, IMG submission 97181) | Mouse cecal microbial communities from Vienna, Austria - N-Acetylneuraminic and N-Acetylglucosamine D2O microcosms_June | ecosystem: Host-associated > Mammals > Digestive system > Large... | reverse complement strand
CTATGAACCCGTTGGTACCGCTTTGTGCGGTGTTGGTGGAGGTTAGCGGGATCGAACCGCTGACCCCCTGCTTGCAGGGCAGGTGCTCTACCAGCTGAGCTAAACCCCCAAAAATGCCTTGACCGCGCAAATTACACGGCGTAAGCAAATATTTTAAAAACCGTACCGCATATATTATAATACGGTAACGATTATTAAACAAAACAAAAGCTCCCAACAAAAAATGAGAGCATGTTCTATTAAAAACGAGTAGAAGGAAACGAGAAAAGTTCCTGTATCGACTGAGAATGGATAACAGATTTATCAGCTACTGTTATCATTTCTCCCTAAAAGGAGGTGATCCAGCCGCACCTTCCGATACGGCTACCTTGTTACGACTTAACCCCAGTCATCGGTATTACCTTAGGCGGCTCCTTCCTTACGGTTAGGTCACCGACTTCGGGCACTCCCGACTCCCATGGCTTGACGGGCGGTGTGTACAAGACCCGGGAACGCATTCACCCCGACATGCTGATTCGGGATTACTAGCAACTCCGACTTCGTGTGGGCGGGTTGCAGCCCACAGTCCGAACTGAGACTATCTTTTTGAGATTCGCTCCATGTTACCATATTGCAACTCTTTGTAATAGCCATTGTAGCACGTGTGTAGCCCAGGCCGTAAGGGCCGTGATGATTTGACGTCATCCCCACCTTCCTCCGTGTTAACCACGGCAGTCTATACAGAGTTCCCAACTGAATGATGGCAACTGTATATGAGGGTTGCGCTCGTTGCAGGACTTAACCTAACATCTCACGACACGAGCTGACGACAACCATGCAGCACCTGTCTTCGTGTCCCGAAGGAGGGTCCAATCTCTTGGACTTTCACTCGATGTCAAGGCCTGGTAAGGTTTTTCGCGTTGCGTCGAATTAAACCACATGCTCCGCTGCTTGTGCGGGTCCCCGTCAATTTCTTTGAGTTTCAACCTTGCGGCCGTAGTCCCCAGGCGGAATACTTAATGCGTTAGCGGCGGCACAGAGGGAGTCGATACCCCCTACACCTAGTATTCATCGTTTACGGCGTGGACTACCAGGGTATCTAATCCTGTTTGCTCCCCACGCTTTCGTGCCTCAGTGTCAGTTACAGTCTAGCAATCCGCCTTCGCCACTGGTGTTCCTCCTAATATCTACGCATTCCACCGCTACACTAGGAATTCCGATTGCCCCTCCTGCACTCAAGTCCAACAGTTTTAGTAGTAGTTCCGAAGTTAAGCTCCGGAGTTGCGCTACTAACTTGTCAAACCACCTACGCACCCTTTACGCCCAGTCATTCCGGATAACGCTTGCCTCCTACGTATTACCGCGGCTGCTGGCACGTAGTTAGCCGAGGCTTATTCCTAAGGTACCGTCACTTTCTTCTTCCCTTAGAAAAGAACTTTACAATCCGAAGACCTTCATCATTCACGCGGCGTTGCTGGGTCAGAGTTGCCTCCATTGCCCAATATTCCCCACTGCTGCCTCCCGTAGGAGTTTGGACCGTGTCTCAGTTCCAATGTGGCCGATCACCCTCTCAGGTCGGCTACTGATCGTCGCCTTGGTGAGCCGTTACCTCACCAACTAGCTAATCAGACGCGAGCTCATCCATATCCGATAAATCTTTGATGGTAAGAAGATGCCTTCAAACCATATTATGCGGTATTATCAGTCGTTTCCAACTGTTATCCCCCAGACATGGGCAGATTGCTCACGCGTTACTCACCCGTCCGCCATGTATTGCTACATTCGACTTGCATGTGTTAAGCACGCCGCCAGCGTTCATCCTGAGCCAGAATCAAACTCTTAAGTTTAATTGTATAAAACCGAACGCTTTCGCGTCCGCGGCTCTATCTCGACTATTTAGTCATTTATCTTTGCTGACTTTGCTTTTTGGTACTATTTGTACTTCAAAGTTAATTGACAGAAACTTTTTTAAAAAATTCGTTTCCTTCTATTCAATTTTTAAACTTCTTAAACCGACCTAAGCAGTCGGCGCTCACCAGCGAGCTTATCCATATTATCACAGCCAAAACCGTTTGTCAATAGATTTTTCAAAACTTTTTACAAAATTTTTAAATATTTTTTGACTTTTTTTAGCGGCTTTTGCGGTTGGGACAACCTTCCTCGCTGACAGCCGTTTAAAAATATCATACGGCGCATATATTGTCAAATGTTTTTTCAAAATTTATTTAAAATTTTTTCGGCAAGTTCATTTTTGACATTTTACGAAAATTTTATACATTTATAAGATTAATCCATATAAAGCTTACAGCTTTTTACGAGAGGGCACCTCCTCCGCTTTTTGGGCGGAACCAAGCCGTTTGCGCAATGCCCGCAGCCGACCTTTACAAGCTTGCCGTCTATTTTTGCGTAATGTCTTTCAAAATAAATACAATTCTCGCAGGTTTTTGTCTTTTTCATAATCCCCCTCCGCTTTTTGTGTAATTACAGTATATTCCATTGCAATGGAATGGTCAAGAAAATAGTCCAGCCCGTTAGTATAATTTTTTTATGGATATTTTTGCAATAAGACTAAATAAGCTGATTAAGGAAAATAAAATTACCAAATACCGTCTTGCGGTTGATTTAAACAGCAGTAAGCAAAGCGTGTGCAATTGGTGCGACGGAACAAGCGAGCCGAAGCTGACCTATATCCGCTTGCTTGCGCAGTATTTTCAGGTATCGGCGGATTATTTGCTTGGGTTGGAGGACGAAAGCGGAGCAAAAATAAGCTTTAAGAACAATGATAACTCTTGATACAATTCAGTCGAGGCTTGCGGAGGCAATCAGACAAAGCGAATATTCTCAATCGGAAATAGCGCGGCGCGTGGGAATTAAGCAATCGCAGATATCCTGCTATAAGCACGGAAAGAAAATGCCCGCGCTTGATACCTTTGCAAGGCTTTGCGAGGTTTTGGAGGTTGACCCCGCGTATATTTTGGGAATAGACAATCAGTAATTTATGAAAATATTTTGCGAACGTTTTAAAGAATTGCGGAAGACGAAAAATTTAAGCCAGAAACAGCTTGCGGAAATTTTAAGAACTACCAACAGCAGTATTTGCGATTGGGAATGCGGACGAAGCCAGCCCGATTTTGAAGCCTTGGTGCGCATTGCGGTATACTTCGGGGTATCGGCGGATTATCTGCTTGGGTTAGAGGACGAAAGCGGAGCTAAAATCAATTACAACGTTAAAAAATGATTGACATAAAAAGAAAATTAACTGCGGGGGCGCATAGTTTATCCCCCCCCGTAGTTATTACTCTTTGCATTTTAGGCGTGGATGATTAAAAATCGTCCACGCCCTTTTTTAACTTTAAAATTTTTAAAAAAACTTGAAATATTATTATATATATGGTATGCTTTTTATTGCCAAACAATCAACTTAATAAATGCGGTATTTTTTGTGCAAATTTTCACAGTATTACTATCAGGCATAGCAATACCTGTTTTCTGTGATTAATTTGTGCACACTTTAATACCGCAAAAAAAACGGAAATTATTGTTTGGCGACATTAAGGGTACCTGTGCGGGCGGCTCTTAATGCCGCCCTTATTTTTTTGCCCGCGCAAAGGAGTTTTTACAATGAATACAAAAGATTGGACTATTAGCGCTATTATTACAATAGTTGGCGGGCTTTTTGTTGCTGTTGTAGGCGGACTACTCTTACATGCAATATTAAATAAATTAAATAAAAAAACACCTACAAATAAAATTAATAATAAGGAGAAAGCACAAAATATTCCGACTGAAATAAAACAGTCAAAAAAAACAACGTCAACCGCAATGATAATTATTTTTGCTTTGGCTTGCGTGTTTACGATAGCGTCTATAATTATTGATTTGAGTTACAATGGATACTCTATTAAAGAAAGTAACTTATTTATTTTAATATTAGTTTTAACTTGTATTGCCTTATGCCTATGTTTGGCTTACTGTATCTTAGGTTTTTTATCTCATAAAATTGACTTTGATTTTACTAAAAATATTACAAAAAAAAGCACAAAAATACTTTACCTCATAATTGCCATAGTTATATTCATGGTCAACTTAGCAATTGCAATTCTCTTTTGGTTTATTATGACAACAGATTATTATGCCCTATTTTCTATTTTATCCGCGATATTTATAACTATTTCTTTCACTGTTTTATTTACATTAGTTGTAATTTCTCAAAAAAATACTTTAAAAAATTTACTTTTTCTTAATTACTTTGTTTTTTGTATTGCACTTGCTATTTTGCTTTTAAATATATTAGATATTAGTTCTTTTGATATTTTATTCTTTATTATATGTCCTATAAGTATAAGCATTGTCAGTTCTTGCTTTATGTATATATCTCAGGCTATTACCGATTTCATTTTTGCTAAACTCAAAATAATGTTCTACAACAAACTATAATCAAAAACATAGGTGGGCACATAGATAATGTGACCCACCTGTTCCGTTTTCACCGCGCTATCCGCAACATATAAGTTGACGGGCGGGCTTGACATATTAAGTAAATATATATATTATATAATTATGTATAAGGTTTTAAGGATAGTTTTTTGCATTCTTGCGGTTATTTGCGCGGCTGTAACCGTGTTCATATTCGCATACTTTAAATTGTGGGGGTTTGTTCCGCTTTGCGGAGCCGCGGCTTTTGCAATGCTTATGTTTGTTTGCAAAGGCGGACAGGAGCGCGAGGAAAAACGCCTTGCCCCGACAGAGCCGCAGGGTGATTTTATTACGGGAAAGGTAAACGATGATAAAAAGGACTGACCGCTTGCTTACGGCGGGCGCGGTTATCACATATGTTATAGCCGCGATTATGATGTGCGTTGTTGCGGCGTTCATAATTAACGATACAAAAGAGTTTATAGGTCACGGCATAGACCCAGCCGTCTATTCGTACCTGATAACGGCGCTGATAGTACCTGCGCTGCACGTCTTTGCGGGGGTTATTTTGATAGCGCTGTGCATTGCCGCCGTGGGAACGGTATTAATACTTGCGGTATTATGCGCGGTAAACGTTATTTTAAAAACACGCAAATCGCGGGAGCTGATAACCACGCTGAGCCTTGTTTTTGACGTTATTGTGGTTTTGCCTTTTACGGTAATAATTTTTGTTACGGTATGGTCGATTAGCAACGGGCAATCACTGCGCACAATTATATTTTTTGCCGTGATATGCGTTACCGCCGCCGCGCTGACCGCAAACGGAATAACGTGCATTTACAGACTGACAACAAAAAAACCAACCGTATAATGAATGCGTAGCGAGCCGTTGAACGGCTCGCTACGCTTTTGTTTTTTACTGCGTTGTGTTAAAAAATTCTTTGTCCCTGAATAAAGTAGCTCCACCTCTTTGCGGAAATCTGCTCGATTTTAGCATAGTCCGAAGCCGTGTGAAGTATCCAATTGTCGCCGAGATACAGCGCAACGTGTCCTACCCTTTCAACACCCACCTTGTCCTTGCGCGATTCGTTGGTGAAAAACATTAAATCGCCGCGGCGCAGCTGTGACTTGCTTACGGTTTTGCCCTGATAAATCTGGGTGCGCGTTGTCAGCTGTAATTTGACGTGCGCGCCCGTAAAGAATATGTACTGCATTAGCGACGAGCAGTCGAACGCGCTCGTTGTGAAGTTTTTCAGAAGCTTGCCGTCGCCGTCGTGGTAGCGCACCGCGCCCCAGACGTAAGCCGTACCCAAAAGCTTTGTGCCCTCTGCAATAACCGCCTCTATACGCTCGTCCTCGCTTGCGGTCATTTCCACCGTTTTTCCGTATTTCGCAGAAAGGTATACCGAGCCGTTTTTATAGCCCGTTTTATACCAGCCGTTTACCGTGCCGTTGTTTGCGTACAGCGTGGCGTGCTCTGCCGTGCCCTTCACCGCATAATTCGTGCCCGCGCCGGAGCGCAGATTTACTCCGTTTGTAGTTGTAGTTATGTAAGAAACGGTTTTTGCCTTGGGCGGCTCCTCGGGAACGGACGGCGTTGACGGCGCGTCGGTTGCGGGGGGAGCTTCTACCTCGGGGGGACGAGTACCGTCAAGTTCGGTATCGGGAAGCTGTTCGGTAATATCCGTCTGCTCTCCGTCGGGCTCCTTTTGCGCCGCCACAGCACAGCCGCCGAGCGATGCAGTCATAGTCAATGCCGCCGCAACTGCGGCAAGCTTTTTTATTTTCGATTTCATAGTTAACGCATTTACCTCCTTCGTTTAACCTTTTGCACGGCTATTATAACAAAGGCGGCGGCGTTGGCGCAATGCAAAAATTTTGCCACGTTTGGCAATGCCTGGAAGCGGATATTGACATCCGTAAACGGTTAAAGCAAATATATGAATTACGAATAATACCTTAATATATAACTCCCCCCGACGCCGAGTTTCGGCGTCGGGGGGAGTTTTAAAATTTATACCTATTTACTCTATGCCTTCGTTAAGCCTTTTCAAAAGCTCGTCCAAATCGTTGCCGTGGACGAAAACCGCTTCCTCAATCGTTTCGCCGTGGGCGCACGCGCAGCCAAGACAGTGCATACCTACAGACTGCAAAATTTCCGCGCTGTTGGGGTTGATTTTAAGACAGTCCATAATCAAGGTGTCTTTTGTTATTTTAGCCATATTAAGCCTCCGTAATTGTATTTATATAATGTTATTATACCACCGTTGCGGCGGTTTTACAAATAATTTTGCACTTTTTATTTATGCGGCAAGCTATTTATTCGTAAAGCTTACCCATATACAAAATTTTGGCAAGGGTTTTATAGTCGAAATTCTCCCAGTCCACGGTACCGTCCACGGCAGAGTAATCTTCAACCCAGCCTGCCAGCTGATTTAAATAGTCGGAAACGGTTGAATTTGCCCATTCTTCGGGTTTTTCCTTTGCGTCCTTTGCCAGCCGCGCGACAAAATCAAGAAAAGCTTGCTTGCCGTTTATATTGTTTATCTGTTCAATCGGATTTTTCAAGCGGGCACCTTTTTTAAAGCTTATTTTTTTCAAGCTCTGCAACAACTCCGGAAATCGCCTTTTTGACCGAGCCTCTTTCGAACGGGTTGGAAAGTCCGCCTAACTTCAACAGCTCGAAATAGCTTTTGCTGCCGCCGGCACGGCACAGCGCGTAATAATCCTTCCATGCGCCCGCCTTGTCGGCTTTTGCGCGGGTGAAGTACTCGAACGCGCCCATTTGCGCAAGCGCGTAGTCCACATAGTAGAACGGATACATAAATATATGCTGTTTCTGCATCCAGAAGCCCCCTTCCTCCAAAAATCCGTTGCCGTCGTAGTCGCGCCACGGCATATAAATTTTTTCAAGCCTGCGCCAGCATTCGCGCAAGCCCTTTGCGTCGTAGTCGTGCGAGAACACCTCTTGCTGAAAGTGGTCTACAAGGCAAAGATAGGGCACCGTTTTAAGCGCGTCGGAAAGGTGCGCATAGCGGTATTTATCTGCATTTTCGCCAAAGAACAAATCCATCCACGGGTATGCGAAGTGCTCCATTGACATGGAATGGATTTCGCTTATTTCGCTAGTTGACCAAAGCTGCGAGGAAAGAGTGACGTTTTTTGCCGTGGAATACGCCTGAAAGGCGTGACCCGCCTCGTGCGTTAAAACGTCGACGTCCGCAGACGTGCCGTTGAAGTTGGAGAATATAAACGGCGCGTTATAGCCGGAGATAAACGTGCAGTAGCCGCCCATGTGCTTGCCCGCGCGCGTTTCCAAATCGAAAAGCTCGTGCTCGCACATAAAATCGAAGAATTCGCCCGTTTCTGCGGAAAGCTCGCGGTACATTTTGCGCGCGCTGTCCACCATATACCGCATATCGCCCACGGGCGCGGCGTTGCCCTCGGGAAAAACAAGCTGCTCGTCGTAATAATGCAGCTTGTCGATTTTAATACGCTTTTTCTGCTGTTCGTACAGCCGCGCGGCAACGGGCACCAATTCCTCAACAACCTGTCTGCGGAAGGCGGCAACCTCGTCCGCGCCGTAATAATAATGACCGTTTGCAAGATAAGCCATTTCGATATAGCTTTTAAAGCCCAGCTTTTGCGCCATACCGCGGCGAATGTTGCAAAGTCTTATATATATGGCGTCCAATTTGTCGGATACGCTCTTGTACAGGTCTGCCCACGCCTCGAAAGCGGCTTTACGGACGGCGCGGTCGGTGGACTGCATATATTTCAGCAGTCCGTAAAAATTGCAGTCCTCGCCGTTGAATTCGACGGTACAGCCCGCGGTAAGCTTTGCATATTCCTGAGTGAGCTTGCTCTCTTCAACTCTGTCGTTTACAATGCTTTCGTCCGCAAGGCGGATTTCCGCCTCAAAATTTTTAAGCATATCCGCGCCGAACTCCCGCTCGAAATCCGGCTTGAATGGCGAGGCAAGCAGCGCCTCGTTCGCCTTTTTTGCGACAAGCTGAAATTTTGGGAACTCCTCGTAAAAGAAGTTCATTTCCCCGTCGTAAAATTCGTCGCGGGTGTCGGCGGTGTTGCGTATCGAGGCAACGGTATACATTGCGGAAACTCCGTCTGTGGCTTTATCGTATTCGATTAAAAGCTTGCGCGCCTCTTCATAGCTTTTTGCCTTTTCAAGCCCTGAAATAAAGTCGTAAACGGACTGCTCCGCCGCCTTCATATCGGGGCGGGTATATTTTATTTCGCTGAATTTTGTAAGCATAGTCAAAGCTCCTTTATGTTTTAGATATACATTATATCACCGTTTTTTTAATCGCGCAACCAAACCCCCATTATTTACCATTGACAAATTTATCTGCAAACATTATAATATTCCCCGATGAAAACACAAAAGCGTATAGAAATTTCGCTGATAGTCTTAACGGCGCTGACCCTTGCGGCTTCGCTTTTGCTTACCTTTACGGTATCGGACTATTACATATTTAACAGAATATCATTTTTGGACGGCGAGGACAGCTTTAATATCTTTTTTGTTTTAAGCCAATGGATAAAAAAGGCGGGACTGCTTTTGTTTCCGCTTGCGGTATTTTACAAAAAAAGATGCTGTGCCGACATTGCAAAGTACGTTTTGCCCGCATTTGTGATAATTTCCTGCGCGACGTTCGGCAATTTTTTCGACATAACCATGCTGACGGAAAACGCAACGCCCGCGGAAAAGGTTTTTGCAAGCATAAACGAGTTTATGACCAAGCCCGCGAATATGGCGCTGTTCTTTATAAATTCCGCGCTGTATATTGCGGTTTGCGCACTGCTGTTTGTGCGCGACGGCTGGAGGGTGAATAAAAAATCGTTTATATGGCTGCCGTTTGCGCTTGTTGCGGTTATGCCGCTGAATATTTTCGAAAACTTTTTCGACATTAACGACTTTTCGCCCGCGCACCCGCTGTGGTTTAAAAACTTCACCGTGTGGCACTTTTTGGCGCTTGCGATGCTTGCGGGCTTTACAATCGGCTGCTATTACTTTTTAAGGAAGAAGGGCCGCGCGGCACAAAACGAGTTTTTGGCGGCGGGCGCGATAATTCTTTTGATACAGTACCACAGCAAGGACAGCGTTGTTATGGGCGACGGCTATAACGTGTATTACACCGTGCTTGCGTGTCTGCCGCTGTTTATATGCAATATCGGCGTGTATATGGCGTCCGTTTCGGTTATACTTAAAAAACGCGTGCTGTACGCAATTGCCTTTTTTGTGCACGCAGTCGGCGCGCTGACGGTGTTTGTATACTTCGGCAAGGACGAAATGAGCAACTACGGCATATTCTGCTCTTACTCGATTTTGTACTTCTGCTTAACGCACTGCCTGCTGTTTGCGCTGTCCGTTCTGCCGACTGCCTTGGGGCACTTTAAATTCAGAATTAAGGACTGCATAATTCCGCTTGCGTATTACTGCGGGGTGATTATCGTCGCCGCGGTTGCAAGCGGGCTTGTAACGTCGTTTTTGACCACCTATTCCTACGACGGCTACACCCTTACCGTGGGCGAGGGCGCTGGCTTCGATATGGCTCCGCCAAACTATGCGTTTACTCAGGTTTGCCCGTTGCCCGTAACGTTACCGCTTGTGCCCTTAACCATTTGGAAATGTCAGCTTAACGTGCTGTATCTGGTATTGCTTTACATAGCTTACGTATGCCTGTTTTGGGCGTTTACCGGCGCATATTATGCATTTTTGGCGATACGCAAGGCGGTGCTTGCAAGGCTTGCGGCGGGAAAGGCGGGCAAGGAAGTACCCGCTGTGCCCATAGCGTTAGCTCAGCCGACTGCCGACAGCGCGCTTGACGAAACGGCGGCAGCCGAGGAAGCAGACGAAGAAAAAGCTTAAAATTTCGATATAAAATTGAGGCGGCGGGCAATTTTGCCCGCCGCTTATTATAATTCAATTGTTCTTGTGGCAACGTTTTTTACGAACGTCGCGTCGTGCTCCACAAACAGCAGCGTTGCGCCCGAGGCTGTTATCGCGCTTTCGATTTGCTCCCGCGAGGAAATGTCGAGGTAGTTTAAAGGCTCGTCCCAGATGTAGATATTCGCTTTTTCGCAAAGACTGCGCGCAAGGGCGCATTTTTTCTTTTGCCCCTGCGAAAAGCGGGACATATCCCTGTCGAAATCGTCTGCGCTAAACCCAAGCTTACTTAAAATCGCCTTGAAATACCATTCGTCTATGCCGTATTTTGCGGCGTACACCCCCAAATATCCCTCAGCTTCGCACATTTGCGGCACATAGGATATTTTTAAGCGGGGAGAAATGTCTTTTTCGCCCGAAATTTTGAATTGCTCCCCCAATATGCCGCAGATAAGCCTTAAAAGCGTGCTTTTGCCGCAGCCGTTGCCGCCCGTGACGGCTATGCGCTCGCCCTCGCAAATATCCAGCGACAGACCGCCGAAAATCTGCCTTTGCGCAATTGACACGCATATATTCCGCAGTCTGACGTATTGCGGGCGGAAAAAGCTTTGCGGCTGTAAGCGCAGCTCCTCCGTTTCCTCAATACCCTTCAAAAGCTTTTTTATGCCCTCGTCCGCGCGGGAATATCTGTCTGCAATAACCTTTGCCCGCTTCTGCGTTTTTGCCGATTTTGCCGACAGAAAACCGCGGTCGATAACGGCGTGACTGTCCGAAAGCCTGCCGTTTTTGTTGCTGATTGCGCTTTCGGCATTCGCACCCCAGCCCGCCGCGCGCGCCGCCGAACGGCTAAGCCGCGCCCGCTCGCCTTCAAGCCTTTCCTTTTTCGCCGCGTCCGCCGCCCTGCGCTTTTCGCGCTCTGCAAAATATACGGAATAATTGCCGCGGGTAAGATATGCGCCCGTTCTTTCAAACGCAAGAATATGGTCGCAGCAGCCATCGAGGAAGCTTCTGTCGTGCGATACCACAATAAAGCCGTTTTTGCCGCTTAAATAGTCGGCAAGGCGCCTGCGGCCGTGCAAATCGAGGTGGTCGGTAGGCTCGTCGATAAGCACGAACGCCTCCTGCGAGAATACCGCCGCAAGCTGAAATTTGGTTTGCTCCCCGCCCGAAAGCGTATCGAACGGACGGTATAAGGCTTCCTCGTCAAGCCGTAAAAGCCCAAGCTCCTTTTGCAACCGCCATAGCTGCGCTTCCGGCGCGATTTCGTAAAACAGCTCGTAAGCGGTTTTTGCTCCGTCAGAAATAACGCACGGAAAGCGCACGAAATTCAGCCCCGCGGTAATGCGTCCGCGGCCTTTCAGCTCTCCGCTTAAAAGCTTTAACAGCGTGGTTTTGCCGTAGCCGTTTTCACCGACCACTCCAAGCCGCCAGCCGCTTTCAAGCCGCAGATTCAGTCCCGAAAACACCGCGTTAAGCCCGTCGGGATATTCGAAATACAAATTTTCTATATTAATAAACAAGTTAAACTCCTTAAATAAAAAAATCCGCGCGGAAAACCGCACGGAAACAAACGCGACGTATGCCGTTGGATATAAAACCGTACATAAATTTTCCGCAAGCGCACGAAAAAGCCGCAGAGCGGGCTTCCGCTCCTTAAAATGTGCCGTCCGTGCAGTTAAATAAAACGGAAAATTATATTCTCAACGGTCTTATCTCCTTAAATTTACTTATTTATACGCGTAGCCCCTTATGGACTGCGCGATATTGTTCATATGGTCGCCTATGCGCTCCAAATTTATCGCAAGCTGCAAATACACCGCGCCCGCCTCCGCAGTGCAGCGCCCCTCTGTCATACGGCGCAGATGCGCGTCCTGCATAACCCTGCAAGCGTCGTCGGTGGCCTGCTCCTCTGCCTCCACCGCGGGAAGATACTTCAAATCAATCTCTTCGAAGGCCTTTTCCACCAATTTATAAAGCGCCTTGACGTGCTTGTCCATTTCGGAAATTTCCGCCTTGGCGTGGTCGGAAAACTGCGCCTTTTCCACAAGCATTCTTTCGGCGTATTCTACTATATTCTCCGCATAGTCGCCTATGCGCTCTATATCGGAGGCAACGTGATAGAAGGAGGAAAGCTTTTTCTCGTCCGTTTCGGCAAGCTCTTCCAAAGAAAGCTTGACCAAAAACGAGGAAATAAAGCTGTTGTAATCGTTTATGCTCTTTTCCGTCGCCTCGAAGTCGGGCTTTTGCGAAAGGTCGCCGCTTAAAAGCATTTCCAGCGCGCGGTTGTAGTTTTCAAACGCGTAGCCGCCCATATGCAGAAGCTCCTTCCTGACCTGTCCGACAGCAATTGCGGGGGTTTTTAAAAGGCGCTTATCCAGACGCTCGTACTCCTCTGCCGAGGTCTTGCCCTTTTTGTCCTTGACGATAAGGCAAGCAAGCTTTACAAGCTGATTTATAAACGGAAGCAGAACCGCCGTAGTAAGCAGGTTAAACGCCATATGGAAAATAGCTATTTGCCACTGCGTGCTGTTTATAATACTGTTTAAAAACCGAGCTATGTACTTGCCCGCAAACGCGACGGGCCAGATAAAGATAAAACAGCCTAACAAATTGAAAAGCAGATGCACCATTGCGGTGCGCCTTGCGTTTACGTTTGCGCCGACGGAGGAAATAAGCGAGGTTACGCACGTGCCGACGTTTGTACCCAAAATTATGCACATAGCCATTTGCAGTGAAATAAGCCCGCCGCCCGCAAGCGAAATAACGATTGCCGTAAGCGCGCCAGACGACTGCATTGCCGCCGTAAGCGCCGCGCCCAACAAAAACAGTACTATAATTTCCCATGTAAGCGGTTTATCGCCGTTGCCTAAGGCTATAAACATTTTTTTAACGCCTTCGCCGACGTTACCCTCTGTCAAAGCGTTGACAGCGCCGCTCATTACGTCAAGCCCTACGAAAATAAGACCCAAGCCGATAAAAATATAACCTATGCGCTTTGTTCTGTCCTTTTTGGCGACCAGCGTTATTACAAAGCCGACAAAGGCAACCAGCGCGAACACCGCCGCAACCGAAAACGCCCCGCCCGCAGTAGACAGCGCCATTACAAATGCGGAAATGGTTGTGCCTATGTTTGCGCCCATTATGACCGAGGCGGCCTGAGTAAGCGTCATAAGCCCGACGTTTACAAAGCCGACTATCATTACCGTGGTTGCGGAAGAGCTGTTGACTATCGCGGTGACCGCCGCGCCCGTGCCAACGCCGATAAAGCGGTTTTTGGTGGCCTTGGTCATAAGCCTGCGCATCGACCTGCCTGCGGCGTTTTCGAGATTACTGCCCATCATATTCATTCCCACCATAAACACGGCTACGCCGCCGAGAATGAAGAACACGCTGTTGATTACTGTAAGCACGTCGTTAACCGAAACGCTTAACAAGGACGAAATCATATAAATTTTATCTCCGTGTAAAAAGGAATAAAGCCGCCCGCGCGGATTTAAACCGACATTTTTATTTTAACAAGTTTAAGTTATGCTTGTCAAATGAAATTTCGGCTTTGCCGCCCGACGTTTATTCGGTTGCTTTTTTTCGGATTATGCAATAAAATAACCTTAATTATGTTTAACATTGTTTTGGTAGAGCCGGAAATACCGCAAAACACCGGCAATATTGTGAGGACGTGCGCCGCAACGGGCTGCCGTCTGCACCTTATACGCCCGCTCGGCTTCGAGGTTTCAGACAAATATTTGAAGCGCGCGGGGCTCGATTACTGGAACGACTGCGAAATTTTTTATTACGACAGCCTTGCCGAGCTGCAAGAAAAATTCCCTAAGTCGACCTTTTATTACTTCACCACAAAGGGGTTGCGGCGGCATTCGGACGCGGCTTTTAAGGCGGGCGACTTCCTTGTTTTCGGCAAGGAATCGAAGGGCTTGCCGGAGGAGCTTTTGATGGACAACCGCGATACCTGTCTGCGCATACCCATGATAGGCGAAACAAGAAGTCTTAATCTTTCCAACTCGGTTGCGGTGGCGGTCTACGAGGGGCTGCGGCAGCTTGACTTCGACGGCTTTAAAACCGAGGGGCAGCTGCACAAGCATAAATGGTAAACAGGGCTTTACTTTTTACAATCTGTATATTATAATATGAATATGAAGCTTGATAAAATTGCGGTTGCCAGCGGCAACAAGGACAAAATAGCGGAAATAAAGGCAATCTTCAAGGGCGTGGAAATAATTTCCATGGAAGAGCTGGGCTTTACGGGCGACATAGAGGAAACGGGTAAAACCTTCAAGGAAAACGCCAAAATCAAGGCGGAAACGATTGCAAGGCTTTATAATATCCCCGCGCTGTCGGACGATTCGGGACTGTGCGTGGACGCGCTCGGCGGCGCGCCGGGCATTTATTCCGCACGCTTTTCAGGCGAGGGCGACGCCGCCAACAGAAGGCTTTTGTTGAAGCGGTTAGAGCATGTTACCCACCGCAGGGCGCATTTCGAAAGCGCGGTATGCCTGTGCATGCCCGACGGAAGGGCGTACTTCGGCGAGGGCAAGACCTACGGCAGAATTTTGCAGGAGGAAATAGGCGAACACGGCTTCGGCTACGACTGTCTGTTCTATTCCGACGATTTAAAAAAATCGTTCGGGCTTGCGTTGGAGGACGAGAAAAATTCGGTATCCCACCGCTTCCGCGCGCTCAACGATTTATTAAGCAAGCTATGAAGACGGTTACGGTGCTTTCGGACACGCACGGCAACAGGCGCGCCTTGGATAGGCTGGACACCGTTTTGCGGGAAAGCGATTATATAATACATTTGGGCGATACCTCCGCGGACGGCGTTTATCTGCGGCATATGTACGGGGCAAAGACGGTTGTGATAAACGGCAACTGCGATGCGGCAAAGCTTGGCGAGGACGAAGCCGTTTTACAAATCGAGGGCGTGAAAATTTTTGCGACGCACGGGCACCTGTATTCGGCAAAGACAACGCTTGCGCGGCTTGCGGAACGGGCAAAGGCGCTTGGTTGCGCGCTTGCGCTTTACGGGCACACCCACTGCGCGCGCGAGGACGAGCTTGACGGAGTTATGCTTGTTAACGGCGGCTGTATGACGAGGTATTCGGCAAACAGCTATTGCTACCTTGTAATAAACGGCGGCAAATTTACCCATAAAATAGTTAAAACCCAATGATATACAGGGGTATATATGAATTTTAAACACACCTTTATAGTATTTGTAGATAATTTTTCGGTGACGTACAAGCAGCTTTTATACCGCATTATAATTGCGGTGGTTGCCGGTATAGTCCTCTACTTCGGGCTTTCTCCCTTTATCCGCACGCTTATGCCGGAGCTGAACCGCCTTCTGGAAAACGTGCACGACTTTATAATAAGCCTTTTAAACGGCAATCTTGACAGCATGGCAAACTTCCGCAAGGAAATAATAGCCGGATACGAGGCGATTTTGCACCTTTTCAGCGTAAAGACGACGGCGTTTGTTTTAAGCGGGCTGCTGTTGCTGCTGGTATATATTGTTGCAACGTGGTTTTCCGCCATAGGCAACTATGCCGCGGCGTGCGTTATAAACGACAAAATGTCGCTGCGCGCAAACAGCCCGTTTTTCATCACCCTTATCAAAAATTTAAAGGCGGCGTGCATTTACAGCGCCATATATGTGCCGCTTTCCATTGTTTACGACCTGCTTATAGGCGTGGGAATGTTCTTTTTGATATTCTCGCTGTTCACAAGCTTTTTGCCGCTGCTTGTATGCATATTTTTGTTTGCGCTTGTTATGGTTGTTTCGATTGCGGTAAAAATGACCTTTACGGCGGACTTTTTGCCCGCGCTTATACGCGGCAAGGCAAAGTACGGCGCGGCGCTTAAATACACCTTCTCCCGCAAAAACAAAAGCACTTTCAACGTGCTTTCAAACTTCCTTGTAATAGGGCTTATAATAATGGGACTTAACGTTGCGGCGCTTTTGTGCACGCTAGGCGTGGGACTGCTTATAACCGTGCCCGCAAGCTTTTTGATACTTATCAGCTTCGAATTCGTCAACTACTACGACCGCGAGGAAATTAAATACTTCATTGACAAGAACACCATAGTAAAGCCCGCAAAGGAGCGCGCGCTTACCCGCGAGGAATTCTTCCGCGGCGAGGACGACTGATATATGCGGACGAGGGCTATACAAAATTACTGCAAATTTGTATAAAAATTTCGTATCCCCACTTTACAAACAACGGCTTGTCATATATAATTAGTAAAGACATATTGCCGTTGCCGGCAGTATATCATATAAAAAGGAGAAAAATATGGGATACCTTAAAGCATATAACGCATGGACAAGCGACAAACGCCTTAACGCAGAGGCGCACGCAGAGCTTGAAGCAATAAAGGACAATAAGGAAGAGATTGAGTACCGCTTCGGCGCCGAGCTGGAATTCGGCACGGCGGGCATGCGCGGCATTATAGGCTACGGCACGAATATGATGAACGTATATACCGTAAAGCGCGCAACTCAGGGACTTGCGGAATTTATTAAAACCCTCGGCGCAGAGGCAATGAAGCGCGGCGTGGTTATTTCATACGATACCCGCCTTAAAAGCGAGGTATTCGCCGCGGCCGCAGCGGAGGTGCTTGCCGCAAACGATATTACGGCGTACGTGTTCGACGAGGTGCACCCCGTGCCCATGCTGTCCTTTGCAGTACGTTGCTTAAAGACGGTTGCGGGAATAATGATAACCGCCTCTCACAACCCCAAGCAGTACAACGGCTATAAGGTTTACGGCGAGGACGGCGCGCAAATGAGCCCCGAGGACACCGACGTGGTTGTAGGGTTCATTCAAAAAATCGACGACTTCCTCGGCTCTCCCTCCCCCGACGCGGAACAGCGCAAAAAATTTATAAAGGCAGTTCCCGCAAAGGTTGACAAAAGGTATTATAAGGAATTAACCCGCCTTACCCTTTCAAAAAAAGCGGTAAAAAAGTGCGGCAAGGACTTAAAGCTTGTTTACACGCCCGTACACGGCTCGGGCTATATTCCCGTAACCACCATTCTTAAAAAGATAGGCATAAGCGCGACGGTTGTTGAAGAGCAGACCGCGCGCGACACCGAATTTTCCACCGTAGAGGTGCCCAACCCCGAATTTAAGGAAACGCTTTCACTCGGCATAAGGTACGCGGAAAGAATAGGCGCGACAGTGGTCTTTGGCACCGACCCCGACAGCGACCGTTTGGGCGTTGCCGTAAAAAACAAGGACGGCGAGTTTGAGGCGCTTAGCGGCAATCAGGTTGGAATATTGCTTTTGGACTATATTCTTACCAGACTGCACGAGGAGGAAAGGCTGCCCGCAAACGCGGCGGTTGTAAAATCGTTTGTGACGACGGGTATGGCAAGGGCAATATGCGACAAGTTCGGCGTTACGCTGTACGAGGTGCCCGTAGGCTTCAAATTTATCGGCGAAAAAATCAAAATCTGGGAAAAGACGCACGAGCATACATATGTGTTCGGCTTTGAAGAGAGCTGCGGCTATCTGCGCGGCACGCACGCGCGCGACAAGGACGCGGTAGTCGCCTCTATGCTGACTGCGGAAATGGTTTGCTATTATACATATAACGGCAAAACCGTGTTCCAACGCTTGCAGGAAATTTACGATACCTACGGCTATGTGCTTGACTGCAACATATCCATACCCTTCAAGGGACTTAACGCAATGAAGGATATGAATGCCGTTGTCGACGGACTTAAAGCAAACCCCGTAAGCAAGTTCGATATTTACAACGTTACGGCGGTGCGCGATTATTCCAAGAATATCAGAACGGACGTTGCAACGGGCAAGCAGACGGAAATAGGCTCTCCCCTCACCAACTGCGTTTATTACGAGCTGGAAAACGGAAGCTTTATCTGCGTGCGCCCCTCCGGCACAGAGCCGAAGCTGAAAATTTACTTCTCCGTCAAGTCCCGCAACAGGGCGGACGCGGAATGCGCGCTTGAAAAAATGCAGACGGCCGTAAAAGCAATAGTAAAATGATATAAGGATAATAACAATATAAAAACAGCCCCGATTGCGTAAAGCAATCGGGGCTGTTTTTTAAAGGGATTTTTCAAAAAGGCAAGGTCTGCGGCTTAACCGCAATAGCAGCCTATTGATTTTTTGTATGCATTGCCGAAGAAGTCGCTCTTAACGCCGCTTACCGCTCTGCCTGCGTTAAGCGCGGGCGACAGGGCAGAAAGCTTGAAGGCTTGCGCCGCGTTCATACCCGTGCGCGCCTCCACGCTCGCCCCCGCCTTGCCCGCAAACAAGGGGTCGACGTATTTGCCGCCGGTATTTACCGTACCGAACCAGCTTACGTTTGCAATATCCGCGCCGTCTGTATTGTATACAAGGTTATCGGAAAAGCTTGCGTTCTCCCTTTCTGGTATACTAAGCGACGCCTCTGCCGAGCAATTGTAAATTATATTGTTATAGAAGGAGTAATTTCTGTTATCGCCGTTGTTGCTCTGCAAAATTATGGGAGAGGTATCCGCGCCCGTGACAATGGTGTTGTTATAAACCTCTATCATTGCCGCCGCGTAGTTGATAAACACAATGCCCTTGTTGCCGTAATCGTTTACTGAAAGGTTGTACCTTACCGTAGCGCGGTCTAAAACTCCGCTTTCGGGCGCGTAGGACGTGCAGTTTAAAAACAGTCCGAAGGCGTTGTCGTGGCTGTAATTGTACTGCCAGACGGTATCTCTGCTCTGCAAATCCGCGTCAAGCATACAGCCGTCCTGCACGGCCCCGTCGGAGGGTCTTTTCTGCGCCCTGTTAAGATAGCCCTCGTTATACTGTATGACGGTGCCGTAAACGTACGAGGTGCATATCGTATTGCCGGAAACACAGCGCACGGCAGTGTCGTGCATGACGTTGCGCTCTATAAGTCCGCCCTTTAAATTCCTTGCAAAAATGGCGTTTTTGCCTATGTCGGAAATATCGTTGCCGCTTATAACCACGTTTGTGTGCGCAGTGGCGTTAAACTTTTCGGTATACGGCGAAACCTTTGCAGAGCCCGCCGTACCGGGGCGGTACCATGTGGCTATGCCAACGTTATCCACGTTGCGTATAACGCAGTCCTTTACGGTAAGCTTGTCGAAGCGCCCTCTGCCGTTTTCCGACCACACCTGAATGCCGCCCGTTTTTTTGGAGGCAAGGCTCATACCGCTGTTGGCGGCGTCCTTTTCCCCGCGGATATCATGGATATACAGCCCTTCCAAGGTTATGCCCGTGCTTGTATAAAACCCGTCTGCGGTATCGCTGTCCGCGGTAAGCAGTACGCCGCGCCTGTCGCCCTCCGCCTTTGTCGTATCGAAAATTTCGAGGTTCCTTACGGTCAGATAGGAGCAGTTTTCCACCGAAACCACGCCCGAGCCGGTAACTCCTACCCCGTTGAATTTGGGCAGCTTGTCGCCCTCGCCGTAGTTTGTTATAACGACGGGCTTTTGCGCCGTTCCCTCTATCGAGCAAAGCTTAAATTCGCCCCTGAATTCGCTGCCGTTTTTAAACAGCACCGCGTCGCCCGCTTCAAGCGTAAGCTTATTGAAATCCAAAAGCGAATTGAAGGGCTTTTCCTTACTTCCGTTGCCGCCGTCCTCTGCTCTGCTGTCGAAATGATAGCCGTCGGTCGGCACGGGCTCGGGCTTGCGCGCGGTATAGCTGCCCGTTGCCGCCTCCGAATTCTTATAGCCCTCTGCCCTTGCTACAAGGCTGAATGTAAAGTCCTTGTCGGCGTCCGCCTGATAATAGGTATCGGTAAGCATTGTCGTTGCGCCGTTTATTGTCAGCTCGTACTCCGTTGCGTGCTTTACGACGTTCCACGACAGATACGCCTCTGCCGAAACGGTTACCACGGGCTTATCAAGCTGTTCCTCCGTCGGCACAAGAAAGCACGCACCGAGCAAGCCCGCCGACATAATGCACACAGCGCATACCGCCGCTGCTATGCTTTTAAATATTTTCATTTCAGCGCCCTCGATTGTCCGCTTCCGCGTCCGCAGCTTCGTCCGCTTTTGTTTTGCGGCGTCCGCCGAAGAATTCTATACACCATACCGCGATATATCCCGCAACGCCCGCGCCCGCAAGAATGCCGAACGCCGTATTTAACGCGATTAACGCCGTCTGCCACCAAGGTGTGACAAGCTTGACTATCGTGTCGGAATCAAAGCCGTTCATTGCGTTGCTCTGTGCAACGGTAAACAGAATTCTGTGAGCGGCCTCGCGCATCTGCCATGCAAATTCGCCGTAGCCCGTCTTGTATGCGTTCAGCTCGGAAGCGCGCGCCATGGCCTCTACCGTGGTGCCCGTTGCCCTTGTGCCGTCGGGCAAGTCGTTTCCGCCCATAATTCCCGCCGCAAGCGACATATAGGAATTCTGCCAATAGTCGGATACCGCAAAGCCGCGCATGCCGAATTCGTCGCGTAAAACGGTGTTGCAGAAGCCCTGCGCGCCCGACCACTTCATGCCTATGCGGTTGAACGAGGTCATAACGTTATACGCGCCGCCCTCTTCGATTGCGATTTCAAAGGGTCTTAAATAAATTTCGCGGATTGTCTGCTCGTTTGCCCATGTGCACACTCCCTCACGGTTGGCTTCCATTTCATTTAGTATCGCATGCTTTACGTACGCGTAAACGCCCTTGGACTGTATGCCCGTTACCTCTGCCGCGCAGATTTTGCCGGAAAGATAGCCGTCCTCGGAATAGTACTCGAACGCGCGTCCGCAGTAAGCGCCGCGGTGAATGTTTGCGCCGGGGCCGTACAGTCCCGAATAGCCCGCCCACAGACAGTCCTCGCCGATAGCCTTGCCAAGCTCTTCCACAAGCCCGTCGTTGAAGGTTGCGCCCAAAAGGCTGTTGCAGGGGTACTGCGGGGGAGTTTCGCCCTTGTCGGGGTCGTCGTAAAGAATGGAATAGCGGTTAACCGCAACGCTGCTGTTTTCGCCGTAGCTGCCCACGGGGCCGAGCGCGCCGTTGCCGTCTATGGTGGCGGGCTTGCTTATGCTGCCGCCTACCGCCGCCGTGCTTCTCAGCGCGTTGGAAAGCAGAACTACAGTGTCCTCCCATGTAAGCTGGTCCAAAAGCTTGTCCCAAAGCGGGTCGTCATAGGGGATAGGCTTGTCGTTGGTTACGTCGTCGTCACCGTCGACGTACGCGCGGAGCATTGCAAGCGGAATTCCGTTTTCCGCGCCGTAAGCGGGATAAGCCTTGTCGTCCCTGACGGGCGTCATTTTCTGCGCGTCCGCCTTCATTGCCGCCGTCATGGTAAGCTTTACGCTGTTATCCAGCTTTGTATAATTGCCGTCTGCGGAAAAGCCCAGCTTTACCGTGCCCGCCCAGTTATTGCGGCTGATATATTCAACCGAGTTGGTTTCACCGTCGTAAAGGTTCAAATCCGCATTGTCGAATTGATTGGTAATTACGTTTGTTGTGCCCGCAACCGTATATTTTTTGCTGTCGAAGCTTTTTTCCGTTCTGTAAACAAGCGCGGAATTTCCGTTTGCCGTGCCTTGTCCGCTGCCCGCCTTGACCATTGCGGAGGTATTAACCTCCTTACCGTCCTCTGCCTTTTTGGCAAGGATATTGTTGACGGCGTCGTGCGCGTCGCGGCCGACAGTCAGGTAGTATTCGCCCGCGTCTATAACATAGGTTTTTTCGCCGTATGCGTCATAGGAGGCGAAATACTTTTCGTCAACCTCTATTTTAACCGTCTGGCTTGCGCCCTTGTTAAGCACGTCCGTTTTAGCATAGCCCGCAAGCTCCACAGACGCCTTTTCTATACGGTTCTGCACGTCGTATTCGGTATAGGGCTTTTGAAGGTAAACCTCAACAACCTCCTTGCCCGCAACGTCGCCCGTATTGGTAACCGTAACCGAAACGGTATATTTACCGTCGCCCGCCGCAACCGCAAAGCCCGAATAATCGAAGGCGGTATAGGAAAGCCCGTAGCCGAACGGATAGGAAACCACTTCGGAATAATCGAAATCCCCTACGTTTTCCGCATTCAGCACAACGTCCTCGTAACGGGTTTCGGTATAGCGATAGCCGTTGTAAATGCCCTCCTGATACACCATATATTTGGTGGACTTGTTGGGCGCTCCGTCGGCAGAGGCATACTCGTAATCCCCCCAATTTGCGTACACGGGGTTATAGAGGTGCTGCTTCCAGACCGTGTCGGTAAGCTTGCCGGAGGGGCTTACCTTGCCCGAAAGCAAATCGCCTATGGCGTACGTTCCCGCAGAGCCCGTCTGCCCCACCCATAAAAGCGCGTCTACTTCCAGCTCGCTATCCTCCAAAAAGTCGCATTGCAGCTGTACCGCGCTGTTCATAAGCACTACGATTTTATCGAACACGCCCGCCGCCTTCTGCGCCTTCAAGCTTTTAAGCACGTCCCGCTCTTTTGGCGACAGCGCAAGATAGTTGCCGTTTGTCATATCGGAGGTATCGCCGTTTAAGGGCGTATCGGTTGCCTCGGTGCCGTAGCGGGAAATGACGAATACCGCCGCCTCTGCCTTGTTTGTTTTGGCAGAGGTCTTAATTTCGTCCCAGCTTGCGTCCTTTACATAATAATTAGCGCCGTTTGCCGAGGTACTGCTGGTGTGCATGCCGGTGTATTGCGGATTTGCCTTGTACCAATTCCATAAATCCTTGTTTACGGTTATGCCCGACCGCTCTATACCCGTTTTAAGGTCGGTATTCTTTGCCATGGGCGAATAGGACGAGCCGCCGCCCGCAAATACAAAGTTGGTAGAGCCGCTGCCGAAAAGACTAATCTGCGCGTTTGCGGAAAGCGGAAGCGCGCCGTTGTTCTTCATAAGCACCGCGCCCTCGGCAACGATTTCCTCGCACAGCCTTTCGCCGTTGGCTTTAAGGTCGGCAATGCTGTCGAAGTCCGTCTTGTGATATAAAACGTCGCCCTGCTCGCCGTCGCCCTTGGTTATAATTTCCTGCGTTTTTGCGCCGAGGAAGGTAGAAACCATTGTAGAGTTGGCGTTTGCTATGACGCTTGCAGTCATAACCACGCCGAAAAGCACGCAACACGCGTTTGCGGTTATTTTAGCCGCAGTTTTTAAAGCCTTCATTTTTTTCATACAGCCGCTTCCTCCGTCGCGCTTTCGGTTTTTACGTTTTGCTTTTTAAGCTGATTAAGCCAGCTTGCGACGTTGCCGCACACCGCGCTTAAAATATAGAACACCCCGCCCGCAACAAACGCAGGCGAAAGCATTGCCAGCGTTTCGCTGTTAATGCCGGAATAGAACACCTCTGTAAGGTACATATACACCGCCTCCACGTAAACAAGCATTGCCACAAAGGACAGCACCCACATAAACACGGGCGCATAGGGCGCGGTAAGCCTGTGCACGCTAAGCCCGAGGAAGCCGAGTATGCCTACAACGGGCAGCCATATAGGCGTTGCGCTGAAATATCTTGGAAATTCCGCGCCGAACACCGCGTAAATAATAAGACTTATAATGCTAAGCACGGCGGCGCCCAAGGCAACCCAATAGCCGCAGCCCTTGCTTTTAAAATAGGTTTTAACCGAATTCATAGATAAAATCTCCTGTAAAAAGTCCCTCTCCCTTAGCTTTTCGGTTGGGAGAAGGACTTATACGCTTTAATAAATTTCAGTATTATCAGATACCGTCGTGGTATTAAACGTACGCGTTCTCCTTGCCGTTTGCGGGCAAAGCCTCTGCCACGGCTGTCTGCGCCGCGGGCTCCTCCTCAACGGGAGTAAAGGTAAATTCAAAGGTAAAGCCCGTGTTCGTGGTTCTGAAGCAGATATAGAAGGGCTCGCTGCCATCAACGGTAAACGTTCCCGACAGAGTAAGCGAGTTCTGCGCATAGTTTGTACCCGTATTATCGGTCACAATCTGCACCTTGGAAGGGTCCGCGGCGGAGTTGTAAGCCGTGCCCGTGCCGAACTGCAAACGCTTTATCGTGCCCAGATTTTTGCCCTCGTTCCTAGTGATTGTTATGGAAACATTGTATTTTGTACCAACGGACAGCAACGGCTGATAGTATAAGTAGAAGGATTTTTCTTTGCCGTTTGCCTTTGCAACGTTGATTTTGCCCTCTGCGTTACAGGTTGCGGCAAAGTCGGGGTCGCTATCGCCGTAGCCGTAATATTTTGCGGGGTCTGAAACCGCGTTTGCGGCATCTCCGCTCAAGGTATATTCCCCAAGCTCTCTTCCGCTGTCGCCTACAACAACCTTACAGGTCTTGCTGTGCGTTCCGTCGGTCGCCGTTATGTTCGCCACGCCCGCCGCTGCAACCGTTATGTTGCCGTTTTCGTCCACGGCGGCAACCGCGGCATTGTCCGTGCTCCACGTTACGGTCACGTTTTCAACGCCCTCGCCTTCAACCGTTGCGGTAAGCTGCGCCGTGTTCGGCGCGGTTGCGTTTGCTAAATCGAGCATAAGATTTTCCGCAGAAATCGAGGTAAGCTTTGCCGCGTTGGAATTTTCCACGGTTATGGTGCAGGTCTTTTCGTTAGTTCCGTCGGAAACCGTTATAGTGCATTCGCCGACAGCTACGGCGGTAACAAGACCGCTTGCGTCAACAGTCGCAACCGCATTATCCGAGGAAGCGTACGTCAAAGGACAGCCGCTTGCGTCCGAATAGGTTGCCTCTATCTGCACGGTGTTGCCGTGGGTTACGCCCGCCTTGTCCAAGGTCGCGCTTTCGGGCGAGATTGAAACAAGCACCACGGGCGGAGGGTTTTCCCCGTCGGATACCACTACGGTAAACTCCTTTGTGTTTGTACCGTCGGATACGATTATCTTGGTACTGCCAACAGCAACAGCCGTTACAAGTCCGTTTTCGTCAACCGTTGCAATCGAGTTATTTGCAGAGGTATATGTAATCACAACCTCGTCAAACTCGTTGACCCTGTTTATAATCGGCTCTATCTGTACGGTATTGCTTTCACTGTCGCCAAGCGTAAGCGTTGCGCTCTGCGACTGCAAGCCCGTAAGCGAGGATTTTTCGGGGTCGGCAACCTTGGTAAAGGTTATGTCCCTTATAACCGCGTTGCTCTTTGCCGTTCTGAACGATATGAAGAAGGGATTGCCCGCCTCCACCACAAAGGTTCCGGTATAGGTTGCTGCGGGGATATTGCCTTTCAGCGCGTCCGCGTGCTCGGTAACGATTTTATCGTTGCCGATGTTATTTGCGTTGTAGCCTCTGCCGACGCCGTAATGGAAGTGGTCGGTTGCATTGCCCCAGCCGTCGCTGTTATGGTCCACTGTAAACGATACCGTATAGGTTGTGCCTACCGCAAACAACGGCTGCATAAGCAAATTCATGGTCCTTGCATTGGACGAGCCCGTGCGCGTTGTGGAAATTGTGCCGTTGTCGTAAGCGAATTCCACCCACTCCGCATGACTGCCCACCGAATACCATTTATTCGGGTTTGCAAGCACGTCGTTAGCCGTTTTGTCAAGCTCGGCGCTGTACGGCTCGTTTGCGGCGGAATTGCCGACTGCAACCGTGCAAGTGATTTCCATTCCCTCCACTGTGCCGACAATCCTTGCGCCGCCTGCGCCGACAGCCGTTACAAGTCCGTTTGCGTCAACCGTAGCAACCTCGGTATTGTCCGACCGCCACTCGATTTGCAGGGGGGAATTATCCGAGGATTTTGCCGACAGCTGATAAGTCTTAGGCGCCTTTTCGTCCGCCGTATCCAGAATTACATATGTAGAGTTCAAGGTAATTTCCTTGGTGATTACGTTTACTGTGCACTCCGCCTTTTTGTCGCCGCTTGCCGCAGTAATTGTTGTCTGCCCCGCGTCGACTGCCGTTACAAGTCCCGTTTGGTCAACTGTTGCAACGCCCTCCTCGGAGGACAACCATACAATATCCTCGCCGCCTGCGGGTGCAAGCGCGTCGAGCTGTAAGGTGCTTTCGCCCTGAGCAACGTTGATGTACGCCGACTTCAACACGCTTCCGTCGGGGCCGGTAAGCTTGACGCCCTCTGTAAAGCTGAGGCCTGTAAGCTTCATATTCAAATCACCCGCATAGAAGGCGTCTGCAATTCCGTTGCCGTTTGTGGTAGTAAGCGAAACCGAGAAGGGTATGTCGCCAAGCACGCGGCTGAACGTTATGTCGTGCGTGCCCGCGGTAAGCTCGCGGTATTCTATGCCGCCGTCAGAGCCCATGCTCAATCTTAAATATGCGTCCACATCAAGCGTGACGGTAAAGCTTATGTCAACCATGGTGCCTGTGGTAAATTTGGGATAGTATCTCAAATACCACGTTCCCTTTATGGCGGAAACGCTCATATTCAGCGTATCCTTTACGCAGTACAGCGCAGAAGCGTCAAGCGCGCTGCCGTAATACAGATACCACACGCCGGGGTCTGCCTTGACGTTTTCGTTCTGCGCAACGCCGGACGTACCCGTTACTATATTGTAATAGCCCTCCGGCGTGGTGACGTTTACAACGCAGGACTTACTGTCAAGCTCCTTAACGGTGCCCTTTTCGCGGACGGAAACGGTAATAGTAGCCGTGCCCGCCGTGACCGCGGTGACAAGTCCGCTTGTGGGGTGAACGTTTGCCACGTTTTTATTTGACGACGTCCACGAAAAAACGTAATTTCCGCTTGCCGTAACCGTTGCGCTAAGCTGCAAGGTAGGGCCTTGGGTTATATCGATTGTTGCGGTTTCCTGCGAAATCGCAAGCCCCAGCTCGGGCGTCTTGGGCTTAGGCTTACACGCCGCGCCGAACACAAGGCACACGGCGCAAAGCGTCCCGAGCAATAAAGACATTAACCTTTTCAAAATTATTCCTCCTTAGTCCTATACTGTTTTTACAAGCGTTGCCGCGCAACGCTTATAAGGGGTACCCTTTATAGAGTAAAAATTCGTAATTACATTATCAAATAAAGCCCCCGAAATTACAATTGCAAAAAATATTTAAAAACCTTGCAATTTTTATACTAAATTTATCTATTAAAATGTCGCACGCGCATATGTGCGTGTATTTATGCGTGGGCGCGTATTATGCCGCCAACGCCTCCTTATACTGTAAATCGATGCCGAACCGCGCCGCAAGCGCGTCCGCCTCGCCCGCCTTATACGGCTGACAATCGGTCTGCTTACCCGTTTTTATGAATGCGGCAACGTTTTTGCCCGCGTCCCAGCCCGCAACGTTGTAAACGCCCTGATGAAAGTGCGGGTCGGCGCGGAGCTCGGCGGGAACCCCTCTGAACTTAATCGAAGCAAGCACGAAATTATCGTCCGTGTTGCAAAGGTTAATCTGTATATCGGCAAGCGCAACCTTGTTTGGGCTGACCGCCCCGCCCGAGTATTCGCTCAACGTCATAATAAAGCACCTCTCAATACCCCTTCCGTTAAGGCTTTGCATAGCCGTGACAAGCTTTTTAAGGCTGTTGACGTAGTTCATTTTTCCGCTTGCAACCTGTCCCGCGTCGCTACAACCCTGACACCACACCATATTTACATGGCGCACGTTCACGTTTGAGGCTACAAGATAATCAACGCACGCGGTCAGCCTTCTCGCCGCCTCGTTAAAGTAGTCATAGCTTGAAGAGGTGGGCGACCAGTGATAAATTGACGAGCCGCCTACGCTTGCGGAAACGGCGACCACGGGCACGCCCGTTTCTGTGTAGTACGCCTCGCAGAAGGCGGCAACGCTGTCACCGGATTTGTTGCCGTCGTTGCCGACGCCGTCCGATAGCGCCTCGTTGTTTTCGGTATTGCCGAAGGGCTCCTCCACGGGATACAGCCAGCCGTTTGCGTTGCTGCCCGTCACCGCGCGGAATTCATAGCCGTGGCCCTCGCCGCACTCTATGCTGTCCGCCGCCTCGCCGCGGCCTGCCATATTCGACTGACCCATAAATATGAACACGTCCGCCTCGGTCAGCTTGGGCTGTTCGGGCTTGGGGTCGGGCGTGACCGGAGTGTTTTCCTTAAATTTAAGCTTAATTCCGAATTTTTCCGCCAACGCGTCCGCCTCGCCCGCCTTATAGGGCTCGCACTCGGCTTGCCTGTCCGTTTTTATGAACTTAGCAACGTTTTTGCCCGCATCCCAGCCCGCAACATTGTAAACTCCTTGATGGAAGTGCGGGTCGTCGCGAAGCTCGGCGGGAACCCCTCTGAACTTCATGGAAGCAAGCACAAAATCGTCGTCCGTGCTGCAAAGGTTAATCTGCATATCCGCAAGCGCGACCTTGTTTTGCTGAATACTGCCGTCGGAATACTCGCTCAGCGTGACGACAAAGCATTTTTCTATGCTTTTGCCCGCGCCCGCATTTTTCATTGCGGACACAATGCTTTTAAGGCTGCTTACATAATCGAGCGTGCCTTCCGCCACCCTTCCGCCGTCGCTACAACCCTGACACCACACCATGTTGATATGACGGGGCACAATATCCCCGTCCGCCTTTAAAAAGTCGATACAGTCGGAAAGCCGCTTTACCGCCTCGTTAAAATATGCGGATTGCGGCAGCCACTGCGTTATCGAGGTGCCGCCCACGCTTGCGGAAATCGCAACCGCGGGAATGCCCGTTTCCCGATAATACGCCTCGCAGAAGGCGGAAACCATTCCGCCCGATTTTTTGCCGTCGCCGTTCTGTCCGTCGCTTAACGCGGCGTTGTTTTCGTTTGCGCCGAACGGCTCCTCCACGGGATACAGCCAGCCCTCCTCGTCGCTACCCGACACGGCGCGGTATTCGTAGCCGTGCCCCCATTCGCATTCGATGCTGTCAATCGCCTCGCCGCGGCCCGCCATATTCGACTGACCCATAAATATAAACACGTCCGCATAGTTAATATCCGGCTCGGGGTCGGGGTCGGGCTTTGCGGGCTTGCACGCCGTAATGCCCGCCGTCAGCAACAGCGACAGACCGATTGCGGAAGCCGCCTTGAAAAAATGTGAAAGCTTCATAATTTTTCTCCCGAAAATACTTTTTCACCCTAAGTATAACAGACCCGCCATTGTGAAGCCATTGCAATTTTTTTGGTAAAATTATGCAATTTTTACACTACTGCGCACACTCACGCAAAAAAGACTGTATATTGTAAAAAAAATGCAATATATATTGAAATTTTTTGCTATTGAACAGGCATTTTTAAAATGCTATAATTGCGGTAAACTAAGCATATACGGGGAGCAATTTATGAAAACGCTGAATTTAAGGACATTTGCGCTGTGCACGCTGTCGGCGGCGGCTTTAAGCCTTTGCGCGGCGGCTGCGGCGGGGCTTTCAGGCGGCAAAGCCCTTGCAAATAATACGCAAAACGGCTTTGAAACGCTTTGCGCGGACTATAACGGAGCAAGCACCGAGGCGGCGTTCGACAATGCGGACAGTCTGCAATCGGGGCGGGAATATGTTGGCTTTAACTGCAACGGCGCCCCCGCCGACATCACCGCGCTGTGCGACGCGCAGTCGCAAAATTCCGCGGGCGCGGGGTTTACCGCAGCAAAGCAAAACGGCGCTGTTACCCTCGATTTTTTATTTGATTCCGAAATTTTCAATTCGGGGTGCCGGCTCGCAAGCGCAACGGTATTTTTAAGCGGCACGCAGTACTCGGCAGAGTTTTACTTAAATACCAAAGCCGCGCCCGACGACTTTGTAAAAATAGGCTCGTCCTCCACCTCCGCAACCGATAAGTCGTACAGCTTCCACTCGGTTTCCGCGCTGACCGCGGGCGAGGATATTTCCGCGCTTAGGATAATAATTTCGGGCGGGAACGGACAGAACGTAACCATAAGAGAGGCGGACATAAGCCTTAAAAACGACCCCGCGGAAATAAAAGCCGTCAAGGACGAGCTTAACAAGGACATTACCGTGCCCTCGCTTTTTTCCGACAATATGCTGTTAAAGCACCGCTCCCGCGTAAAGGTCTGGGGCTACGGCGGCGGCGCGGACGGAAATACGGTTACAATCGCTATCGGCGGACAGACAAAGACCGCCACGGTGCAAGACTATCAGTGGTCGGCGGTTTTAGACCCCCTTCCCGCAGGTACGGACTATACCCTAAAATTCGAGGGCGTAAGCAACTCGATAGAAATAAAAAACGTTGCCGCGGGCGAGGTGTTTATTGCGGCGGGGCAGTCGAATATGCAGCGCACGATAAAAAAGCTTGACGGTGCGGACGACGCAGACTATATAAAGGGCTACGGAAGCGCGCAGCTTGCCGACCTTAAAGAAAAGCCCAACCAAAGCATTCGGCTTTTCAACCAGAATGCGGTAAGCACCCGCAACGAGCATTTAAAGGACGTTACAAGCAGCGGCTGGAATATCGCCGACTTCGATTCCGCCTATAACTTCTCCGCAGTGGGCTACTTTTTTGCAAGGGAGCTTGCTTCCAAGCTGAACGTACCGGTCGGCGTGATTTATGCGGCGGTGGGCGGCTCACGCATACAAGGCTGGTACTCCCGCGAAAGTCTGCTTGCAGTTAGCGACGCCGAGCTGTTGAACGAACAGCGGGAATGCATAGACTTTTACGCGGGCGACAACTCAGCCAACTCCTCGCAGTCCGCTTGCAACTACTTTAACGGAATGGTAAAGCCGCTTATGCCGTACACGGTAAGCGGGGTTTTGTGGTATCAGGGCGAAAGCAACGTGGGCGACTATAAAATTTATCACAAGCTTATGAAAATTATGGAGGACGGCTGGCGCGAGGGCTTTTACGACTCGGAGCTGAGCTTCCTCTGCGTTCAGGTCGCGCCCTACGACAGGTCGGGCTACAACCAGCACCGCATTGCCGTCAGCCAGAGCGAAATGATTTATCTGCTTAAAAACACCTATCTTACGGTCATTTCCGATACGCCTTGGGAGGAGGGCAAAAACAACATTCACCCGCAAAACAAGGTGCCCGTGGGCGTGCGGCTGTCCAACCTTGCGCGGCAGTTTATTTACGGCGAGGACGTAAACGCACAGTCACCCCTCTTCGGCGGTATGGAATTTAGGGACGGAATTTTTACTATAACAATAAGCAACGCGGGCGGCGGGCTTAAAACCACCGACGGTGCAGAGCCCGTCGGCTTTGAAATAAGCGAGGACGGAAAAAAATTCTTCCCCGCCTCGGCAACCGTTACGGACGCTGACAAGGTCGCCGTGTGGGACTTCGGTCTGGCAGAGCCGAAGTATGTGCGCTACGGCTATAACCCCGCGTTTACGGGCACGCTTGTTACCGAAGAAGGCTTGCCCGTCGGCATTTTCGCAACCGATATGCTTTTGTTCGATATTGACGAGCCGCGGGAAATCATTCCGAATATAAAAGTAGAAAGGGTGAATATCAGCGTTGAAACGGGCGGAACGCTTACTCTGCCGCAAACGGTTAAATACACGCTTGACGGCGACGGGCATACGGCGAATATAGCGTGGGAGGCAAGCGGCGCGGACACCTCAGCAGAGGGCGTGTACGAGGTGCGCGGGTTCAGCACGGACGGCAGATATATAATTGCCACCGCCGTTATAACGGTTGCAAACAAGGCGGCAAAGGGCGCAGGGCTGACCGCGCTGTGGATAAGCCTTGGCGCAGTCGGGGTTGCAGGCGCCTGCGCGGGCGCGGCAACGACAATTTTTATCAAACGTAAAAAGCGCAAAAATTAAGGTGCAAAAAACAAATACCGCGGGGGCGGCTGAATTGCCGCCCCCGCGGTATTTTTATAAGAAGAAAAATGAATAAAAAATCTGTTTTGTTTAAGCCTTACCCGCCCAAGGGCAAGCCCTGCGTTATTTAAATATCAAACCCCGCTGTACGCCGAAAACCCGCCGTCTATGGGCAAGACGATTCCCGTAATAAAGCCCGCCGCCCGCTCGCTTGCAAGAAAAAGCGTTGCGCCTATAAGCTCCTCCACCTCGCCGAAGCGCCCCATTGGCGTTGCGGCTATAATTTTGCCCGTGCGCTCGGTAGGCGTGCCGTCCGCATTCCATAAAAGCGACTTGTTCTGCGCCGTGGAGAAAAAGCCGGGTGCAATTGCGTTCACGCGTATTCCCACCCGCGAAAAATGCACCGCAAGCCATTTGGTAAAGTTGGAAACAGCCGCCTTCGCCCCCGAATATGCGGGGATTTTGGTCAGCGGATTAAACGCGTTCATAGAGGATATATTGATAATACTGCAGCCGTTGCCGCCCGCCATATCCCTTGCAAATTCCTGCGTGGGCAACAGCGTGCCGAGGAAGTTGAGATTGAAAACAAACTCCACTCCGCTCTTGTCCAAATCGAAAAACGACTTCACCTCGCCGTCTATGTCGCCCGCCTCGAAGTACTCCTTGTCGGTCTGCGCCTTGCAGCTGTTGCCGCCCGCGCCGTTAATCAAAATATCGCATTTGCCGAAGTCGCTTAAAATTACCTTATGGCATTCCGCAAGGCTTGCCTTGTCCAGAACGTTTGCCATATAGCCCCTTGCCGTGCCGCCCGCCTTTACTATTTCTTCGGCGAACTTCTCTGCCTTTTCCCTTGTCAAATCCAGCAGCGCAACCCTTGCGCCCGCCGCGGCAAACGCCTTTGCCAGCTCGGAGCAGATAACCCCGCCCGCGCCCGTAATAACTACTACCTTGTCCTTCAAATCCTTGATGTCAACGGGTAAATTCATACCTTCTCTCTCCCCAAATTTATCTTAAAGCCGTAAATTGCCGCGGCACTATGCTTGTTTTAAGGTCTTTTCAACCGCCTCGAACAAGCCGTTTAAATACGCCGCGCCCAAAGCGCGGTCATAAAGCCCGTAGCCCGGCTTTCCGTCCTCGCCCCAGATATTTCTGCCGTGGTCGGGACGGACGTAGCCGTCAAAGCCCGCCTTGACAAGCGCCCTTACAATCGCGTAAATATCCAAATTCCCCGCGTCGGTCAAATGCCCCGCCTCGGTAAAATCGGTGTCGCCGTTGTACTTTAACTGCCGTATATGCGCGAAGTAAATGCGGTTTGCATACTTTTTTGCCATTTCGGGCAGGTTATTGAACCTCCCCGCCCCGAGCGAGCCCGTGCAGAAGGTAAAGCCGTTGTGCTTATTAGGCACCGCCGCAATCAAATCGTCGTAGCTGCCCGCGCTTGTGATAATTCTCGGCAGCCCGAACATATCCCAAGGCGGGTCGTCGGGGTGAATTGCCATATTTATGCCCGTTTCGTCGCACGCGGGCATAATTCCGTTTAAAAAATATACAAGATTTTCAAACAGCTTTTTATGATTGACCCCCGCATATGCCGAAATCAACGCATTCAGCTCGTTGGGGGAATAGCTTTCGTCCCACCCCGGCAGACGCAGATTTTTGGGGTCGAGCTTCATAAGCGTTTCGTGACAGTAGGAAAGCGAATTGCTTCCGTCCCGCGCCTTAGTCCTTAAATCGGTGCGCAACCAATCGAACACGGGCATAAAGTTATAGCAAATGCACTTTACCCCCGCCTTGCCCAGATTGCGTATAGTCGCGGCATAGTTGGCTATCAATTTGTCGCGCGTCGGCTTGCCAAGCTTTATATCCTCGTGCACGGGCACGCTTTCTATCACTTCCATATCCAGCCGCGCCTCTGCGCACAGCGCTTTAAGCCGCATAATTTTTTCAATCGGCCATACCTTGCCCACGGGCGTATCGTACACTGCCGTAACCACACCGGACATATTTGGAATTTGCTTTATGTACTGTAAGGGAATGCCGTCCCCTTCGCCGTACCAACGGAAGGTCATTTTCATTTACGTTTTTCCTTTGCTGCTTTTTTCTCTTCTGCCCTGCGCCGCTTTTCGGCAAGCCGCGCCTGATACTGCGCCTCCTGCTCCCCGAAGTCAAGCCCCTTCCTTTCGCACTTGGCTTTAAGCTCTGCCTTGCGCGCCTCGTCTGCGATACGGTTTGCCTCCTCTTCCTCTAAGCGGAGGCGCTCCTCCGGCTCTATCCACTCCTCGCCGTTGGCAAGCGCCTCTGCCTTCTGCCGTTCGAGTATCGCCGCCCTGTCGTTTTTAAGGAATTTCTCCACCGTAAAAAACAGCATAAGCACAGCGCACGCGCCGTATACCGCCGTTTCTATCCAGATATAGCTTACCGTGACCATTGCGGAATTACTTCCGCCGCCCGAAACAGCGTTGAAGATACCCGCCGCAAGCGGCCCGCTTGCCGCCATGATAGAGCTGTAAATGCTCATTGTAAGTCCATCGCAGCGGAAGCCGTGCTTTGCCTCGATATGGTCTAAAACGTCGGCAAGCATTGCAAGTATCATATAGCACGCGGGCGAGGAGCCGAAGCTTTTAAGCGCCACGCCCACGCATACCGCATAGAAATTGTCGGGAAAACAGCCCGCTATTACGCCGCCCGCAAGCCCGATTACAAGCCCGACCGCAACCACAACGCGCTTGCCGAACCGCCTTGACAGCGGCCAAATAAACGCCATTGCGACAGCCATTGGCACCGCGCCGAGAATGTTTATGACCGACATTGCCAAATCCTCGCCGAACACGCTGTCGGCAAACTGATTTGCGCAGAAGTATGTAACGGACATATTTTTCAGCGAGCCGGAAAACTGAAATATCAGATAGAACACGATAATCAGCCACCAAAAGCCGTCCGTGCCGACTGCTTTAAGCTGTTTTTTGACCGAAACGCCCGCCTTTTTCACCGCGACGTAGCAGGCTTCCTCAGTCACTCTTTCGCGCGTGAAATAATATTGAAGTACTATAAACAAAAAGGTTACAATGCCTATCGCAATAAAGGCAATTGCCCACGCCGCGGCGTTGGGAGTATTCCACCCGCCGAGGAACAGACTTACCACTATGGGAAAAACCATTCCCCCCGCGCCCATTACGCCCAGATGCGCAAGGTTGGAAAATGAGGCAAGCAGCCCGCGCTGACTGCTGTTGCGCGTGGAAAGGGGTATAAGCGTGCTGTTTGCGGTGTTGTACAGCGGATAGGCAACCGAATAATACAGATTGTACGCAACCGCCGTAAGCGCCATTGCCGCCACGGGCGCCCCTTCGCCGTTGCCCGCGGGTATAACAAACATCAAAATGCACGCCGCCGCAAGCAGTACCGAGGACAGAAGTATCCACGGCCGCGCCTTGCCGCCCTTTGTGCTTGTGCGCTCTATAAGCTGCCCCGCCACAAGATTGCCCGCCACGATAAGAATTGCGGAAAGCATAGGCAGCAGCGTCAAAAACGTCGTAATAAACGCAGGCAGCGCGCCGTTAGCGTCCTTATAGCTTACAAACAGCACGTCCGTCCAGTATCTGTTTAAAAAGCTTGTAAATATTCCGCTTGCCAGCAGCGCGCCGAACGGCCCCAGAAAATAGCCGAACAGCAGCTCGGGCGCCTTCACGTTTGCAGATTTTACCCTTGTGGCAAACACGGGGCTTTCAAACAGACTTTTTCTGCCGTCTGAGTTTTTTGCCATCTTTTTCCCCTCGTTTTTATAAGAATTTCTGTTTTTCTAAATTATACGGCAAAAGCCAAAAAGTTACAATTGCAATTTTTTCGTAAAAATATTGCATATTTTATTTTTTTCTGTTACAATACGGATATGTTTAGTTTTGTATACAAGGACATCGATTTTGCGCACAAGCTGGACAACCCCAGCCACCCTACCGAAGAGTACTATAAGCACATACACCACTTTTACGAAATTCTCTATCTGGTGCGCGGCAATATCGATTACACCGTAGAATCGGAAACTCACAGACTGCGCGGCGGCGATTTGGTATTTATAGCCCCCGGCAAATTTCATTACGCCACGGTCGATTTAAGCGTGCCCTACGAAAGATACGTATTTAAATTTCCCGAAAGGATTATGCCTGCGTACATTCTGGAAAAGCTTAACGGCAAAACCTCCTTCTTCTTCAATTCGGGCAAATTCCGCGAGGTGTTCGACGAGTTCGACGCAAACGAGCAGCAGTACTCGCGGGACGAGGCGTATACCCTCTTCCTGTGCGAGCTTTTGAAGCTTGTCGTAAGGCTTTGCCACGACCCCATTCAGCTTGCGGAAAGCAACAACGACTTTATTTCGCACATAATCGACTTTATCAACGCAAATTTAGGTCAGCCGATAACCATGCAGACGCTGACCGAACGCTTCCATTATTCCAAATCGTATATCAATATAGAATTCAAGCGGCAAATGAAAATCCCGATTATGAAGTATATCCGCCTCAAAAAAATACTTGCGGCGCATAAAATGATAGCCGGCGGCACAAAAAAATCTGTCGCGGCGGAAATGTTCGGGTTTGAAAATTATTCCACCTTCTACCGCGCCTACAAAAGCCTTATTCAGACGGGCGCCGTTTCCGAGGGCGACTGCACCCTCGACTGACCGTTTCATCGACCGTCCGCCCCCAACCGACCCGCTTTATACCTTTTAATTGCATATATTATAAATAAATTGCAATACTTTTAAGAAAAAACTGCTATTGTAATTGCCCCTTGCTCGGGCTATTATACAATAAAAAAGGTATGTAATGAGAAAAATTTCAACCATAAACGACGGCTGGCGCTTCATAAAACGCAGTCTGTCCCCCGCCGAGGCGGCAACCGCAGACGGCGAGGCAATCGACCTGCCGTATACTTGGAACGGCACCGACGGGCAGGACGGCGGCAACGACTACGTCCGCGGCGCGTTCTGGTTTGTAAAGCGCTTCAAAGCCCCGCCCGCAGAAGCAGACGAGGATATTTATATCGAGTTCAAGGGCGTCAACTCCTCCGCGCTGGTGTATCTAAACGGCAAGCTTGTTGCCGAACACCACGGCGGCTATTCCACCTTCCGCGCGAATATAACGCAGCATTTGCGGGAGGAAAACACGCTTTGCGTCTGCGCCGACAACCGCAAAAACGAAGCAGTCTATCCCCAGACGGCGGATTTCACCTTTTACGGCGGAATTTACCGCGACGTAAGCCTTATAATAGTAAACAAAAACCGCTTCGATATGGATTATTACGGCGCCTCGGGCATAAAAATAACGCCCGCGGTCAACGGCGCGGACGGCGAGGTTGTTGCCGAAGCCTATATAACGGGCGGCGGCGAGGTTAAAATAACCGTTTACGACAAGGACGGCAACACTGTTGCAAGCGGCGCAAGCGGCGAAAGGCTTACAGTAAAAAATGCGCGGCTTTGGAACGGCGTTGCAGACCCGTATCTCTACACCCTTAAAGCCGAGCTTACGGCAGACGGAAAAATTGTCGACTGCATAACCCAACGCTTCGGCTTCCGCACATTCTCCTTCGACCCCGACAAGGGCTTTATTTTAAACGGAAAGCCCTACCCCTTGCGCGGCGTGTGCAGGCATCAGGACAGACCCAAAAGGGGCAACGCGCTTACAAGGGCGGACCATGACGAGGATATGCGTCTTATAATGGAAACGGGCGCAAACACGGTAAGGCTTGCGCACTATCAGCACGACGATTATTTTTATGATTTATGCGACGAAAACGGGCTTGTGGTCTGGGCGGAAATACCCTATATATCCCGACATATGCCGCAGGCAAACGACAACGCGCTGTCGCAAATGAAGGAGCTTATATATCAGCAGTACAACCGCGCAAGCATTGTAATGTGGGGCGTTTCCAACGAGATTACGATGTACGGCAAGCACAAAAAGGATATGCTCGCCTTCCACAAAAGGCTTAACGCGTTCGTAAAGGAGGCAGACCCTTCAAGGTACACCACCCTTGCCTGCTTTGCAATGTGCGGCTTCAATAACAAATCGGCGCATATAACAGATATAGTCGCGTGGAATTTATATCTGGGCTGGTACGTGCCCTTCTTCTTTCTCAACGATTTGTGGATAAAATTTTTCAGACTTCTGCACCCCAAAAGGTGCCTCGGCTATTCGGAATACGGTGCAGAGGCAATGCCCAACCTCCACTCCAAACGCCCCCGCCGCGGAGATAATTCCGAGGAATATCAGGCGCTTTATCACGAATATATGCTGAAATGCTTCGAACGCCACCCTTACATGTGGGGTACCTACGTCTGGAATATGTTCGACTTTGCCGCAGACGCGCGCAATCAGGGCGGCGAGGCGGGCATGAACCACAAGGGGCTTGTCACCTTTGACCGCCGGACAAAAAAGGACAGCTTTTATATTTACAAGGCATACTGGTCAAAACAGCCCTTTGTGCATATCACGGGCAAGCGTTTTGCAAACAGAACGGGCAAAAGCACGGTTATAAAGGTCTATTCCAACACGCAAAGCGTATCCTTATATGTAAACGGCAAGCTTTTCAAAACGTTGAAGGGCGATAAAATTTTTAAATTCAAAATCCCGCTTGCGCAGGTCACCGACATAAAAGCGGTAAGCGGCGACTGCTGTGACGAATGCACGATAAGGCGCGTCAAAAAAGCCGACCCCGACTACAAGCTTCACGTCAAATCCCAAACCCAAAGCTGGCAAAAATAAAGCGTTTTAAAAGGCGCGGTTGCATAAAGCAACCGCGCCTTTTCTTTTTTCTGATATTAATCGGCTACCCTTGTAATCAGTACATAGTCGATATTAATCCATTCGTCGTTGACTTTTCTAAACTCAACCGTCTGCCACTCTCCCGCAGTCAATTCGGCTGTAAATCCTTCATCGAGTATAACGTTATCCCACGCGCCCGAGCCCGTGTACGTTCTCACAATCTCCTCGCCGCCGTTTACGGATACCTTAAATTCTCTTGCCTCTGCCGCGCCGCCAAAACCCAACTGAATTTTATACGTTCCGCTCTCTGCAATGTTAAAGCTTACTTTAAACCAATCGTCTGTTTTCATATCGCCCAAGCCGTAACCAAGCGAGAAATTCTCGCCCCAGTTCGCGGGCCGTCTGTCATCAGCCCAATGCCACTGCGCGCACTCAGCTTCAAGCTTATAGCTGTTGCTGCGCATGTCGAACTCGGCTGTATCATACGCCTTACCGCTTCCTATAATTTTAATATAGTCAATCTGCGCGTTTCCGCCGTATGCGGGCGTATCCGCGGCAGTACCGATTTTAACAAGATAAATCTCGTTCCAGCCCTGCGCAAAGTTCAGTTTAACCGAAGCGGTTGCGCTTGTTTTGCTATCGCCGAACCAGCCCGTATTCTCGCTGAAAACAACGTCCTTCCGATATGCGCCGTTTACATAAAATTTCATAAACGAGCCGGCGTTTGCCGTTGAATATATTACCTCTACCGTCTTTTCCGCGGCTTCGTAAGCATAGTAACGGAAATACAAGCCTTGTCCGCAATCGTCTATGGCAAGCGCGTACGCCCCGCCGTGCGCAACTCCGTCAACGGAAATATGATTTTTGTTTAAAACGGCGTCCTCCGCTTCAAGCAGCACGTCCGTATCTACCGCGAGCACGCTGAATTCAAAGGTCGCTTTTTCCGATTTGACCGCCTTATATGCCGCAACTACGCTTATTTCGTATTTGCCCGCCGCAAGGTTAAGCGCGGTTATATCGTATTCCGCAGCGGTAATGCTGTCACTCTTAACCACGGTCTGCCCCTTCGAAATTTCCACCTCGTACGAGGTTGCGAATTTCACCGCGCCAAAAGTAATTTTACCGTCTGTATACGCAAACCCCGTCGGCGTGTCAAGCGCAGTCACCATATCAACCGTATACCCGCATAAGCACGTCTCTTCCGTTTCGTCTGCGGAAAGCTTCAAGTCATGCTTTGCGTAGTCTTTTTTAACGGTATCGTGCACGCAAGTTGCCGCGTGCCAGTGTCCGTTTGCGTCATAGCTCCATTCGGTTTCGTATGTATGGTCAATGGGCTCGCCGTTTGCAAAGGTCTGCCCGCCCGCAAGCCCGCAAACCGAGCACGAATAATAATATTCGGCGGCGGCGGAACACGTCGCCGCCGTTGCAAGATATTTATCTTGCACGTTTTTTTCCGTAAAATCATGCAATCCCGTCGCGTCAACCGCAATATCCGCAAGCTCGTTGTGCTCCGCGTCGAAGTTCTTTCCGCATCCGTCGCAATGATAGTGCCCGAGCGTACCCGCCTCAGCACAGGTTGCGTCCGCGCCGTCAATCCAGCTTCCGTACGCATGCTCGTGCGCGGGCTTGCAAGCGGTTGCGCCGCACAGCAATATACCCGCAACGGTTACGGAAAGCAATAAGTTTTTAACCTTCATTTTTAACCCCCGAAAATTTAATTTTTTTATAAAATGGCTTTGGTGCCGATTGTGTCGAACAAATGCAGTTTATTCAAATCGAACACAAGCCCAAAGTCGCTATTGTCCGGAATATGCCTTGTCACCTTGCACTTTGCAATAATCTCGTGTCCGCCGAGCTGCATATGAATGTGATACTCGCTGCCAAGCAACTCCGCAAGGCTAACGTTTAGCGAAAGCGCCTGCGACCGCCTTACCGCAGAAGGAATTTCCGTATTCTCGTAAATGTCCTCGGGACGGATACCGAAAATAACGCGGTGCCCTCCGTCAAGGCATTTTTTATACTCGTCAAGCAACGCCTGCAACTCCTCCAACCTGTCTTGGGGCGTTTTGATTTTTACGGGCTGTTGCTTTTTGCCGAAAATCTTAGCAATCAGTTTTTTAAGGCTGAATTTTTCCCTGTGAAGCGTCAAAAGCACGTTCATATCGGGCTTTTCATAGTCCTTTTCATCAATCAGCTTCTGCGTTTCGGCTATGCGCTGTCTGTAAAATTCATCATGCGCGGCTTTATGCTCTTTATCGAGCGCAATTTCAAACCCGTTTTCAAAAATCAGTCTGCCGTCGTTGTAATCGCACTCGACAAGGTTCATTGCGGGCGCGCCTATAAAGGTTGCCACAAACGTGTTGGCGGGGTGCGCATACACCTCCTCGGGCGTGCCGATTTGCTGAACGTAACCCTTTTTCATTACGACTATGCGGGACGCCATTGTCATAGCCTCCGTCTGGTCGTGAGTGACGTATATGGTGGTTGCGTTTATTTTTTTGTGAAGATTTATAATTTCGCTTCGCATGGAAACGCGCAGTTTCGCGTCGAGGTTGGACAAAGGCTCGTCCATCAAAAAGACCTTTGCCTCCCTTACAATCGCCCTGCCGAGCGCAACCCTCTGCATCTGCCCGCCGGAAAGCTCCTTCGGCCGCCGTTGCAGATATTCCGTAATCTGCAAAATTTCCGCCGCGCGTTTAACTCGTTCGTCTATTTCTTCCTTGCTGTATTTTCTCGTCTGCAAACCAAAGGCAAGATTTTCGTATACGGTCATATGCGGATATAAAGCGTAGTTCTGGAACACCATAGCTATATCCCTTTCCTTCGCCGTTTTTTCGTTGCAGTAAACGCCGTCGATATACAAATCGCCCGTGGTTATCTCTTCAAGCCCCGCAACCATTCTAAGCGTAGTCGACTTTCCGCAGCCGGACGGCCCTACAAAAACAATCAGCTCGTGCTCCTGTATGTCCAGATTGAAGTCGAATACCGCCTGAACGTAGTTATCGTAAACCTTATTAATATTCTGCAAGGAAATATAAACGTTGTCGGGCGCAAGCTTTGGCTGTTTGCGTCTGTTGTCCTCGTCAATCAGCATTTTATTGTATTGCTCGCGTATAAGCTGCTGCTGACGTTTTATTTCCTCGTTCTGCTTTTTTAAAAGCTCTTTTTCTTCGCGGGATATTCCCATAAGCCTTCCCCCTTATCTGAACATGTACTGCGTTTTGCGGTACACCGTTATGTCGCCGATATACATTTTGTAGCCCTCGAATTTAATCTGAACGGTATCCGTAGGCTTTTCAAAGACATATGGTATTTCAAGATAATCATACCCCGCAACGGCGTTTTTGCTTGTATTGGAAGCCATTACACTGCCGAATATGTCGGAGTTTCTGTAAATTGCGCACGGGAACGAGTTGCCCGCATAGCTTCTGTACCGTACGGAAATTATAACCTCCTCGCCCGCCTTTACGCCCTCAGGCATTTTAAAGGTTTTAAGGTACGCGTCGGAGGAAAGCTTCAAATCCTGTTCGGATATTTTCGCAATTTCCTCTCTTTCAATCTCTTCAAGCATAAAATCGTCGAATATAACGCTGTCGCCGTTTTTAGCGGAGGCCGCAAACCCGAAGCCGACCTTCATACTCTTGTCCGTAGCGGTAAAAATAAATTGCTTGTTTATCAGCGAAGTAACGTTAGCAAAGGTAATTTCCTGCCTTTGCCCGCCTTTGTCCTCGGCAAAAAGTGAAGCTTGCACGCCCTCGCCCGTCTTGACGTAAACGGACAGTCTGTACGTCTTGCCCTTTGCAAGATTATCGAACGTGTGATATGCTTCGCCCTCCTTTACGTTAGTCAGCTTAAACGCGCCGTAGCCGGAATGCGAATTGCCGTTTTCGCTCTCCACAATGCATTCAAGCTTTCCGTTTTTGCTTTCAAAGCCGGAAGTATCCCTCTTCTCCGCATCGTAATTTGCAAACAAATGCGACCTGTCCTCAATCAGTTCCGTGGTCGGTATCGAATATTTGCCGTCCTTTACCACGCCGCCGTTTTCAACCAAAATTTTCTCGAAATTCTTTCTGTATAAATCAACTATGTCGTCTATTTTCTGCGTTTCGGGATATTCCTTGCTCTTAATGCGCGCCTGATAAACCGCGCCGCTGTACCGCGAGCCGTCGTCGTTGTAATAAGCGCCCTCGCCGTTGTAGTAAATGGTATCGTTAAGCGCGGCATATTCCTCGTTTTCCGGCTTAAAGCCCTTCAAAATACCCATTACGCCAACGCATATCGCCGCCGTGCAATCGCCGTCATAGCCCATAATCGAAGAATATTTGCAGGTATCCAGATAAGAATTTTTGCCGTACAGCCAGCTTAAAACGGCAAACCCGCCGTTTATATCGGGGTCGGTCTGAATATTGTCAAGTCTGTACAACATTCTTCTGTGCTCCGCAAGCTCGGTCGCTGCCGCCTTGTAATCGGACGGATATTTTTTAAACAGCTCGAACGCCTTATCGTATATAACCCGCGGATACGACCCCTCGGGCAACGTTACCGCCGCCTTTTGCATAACGGTTACAATATCGCTTTCGAAATACGCAAGCGAATACATTGCCGCATAAAATTTCGCCCATACAACCGAGTTAAAATAACCCACGTTGGACGCAAACGTATCCACCAGCGCGGTGGCGATATTAGGCATACCCGCCGCGTTCATTCCAAGCGTTTCGTTCTCTATATACGCCTCAGTGCACCAGCCGTAGCGGTTGCCCGCCTCTATTGTGCCCGTATACGGCGCAAGCATATCCGCGGAATTAATAAGCCGCATAGCCTCGTCGCCGCCGCCCCAGTCGCCTACGTTATATTTCTTCCACGCCTCTTTTATTGCATAGCTTGACGTGCCGAACTCGTCTATTATAAGTTGGTTGAATATGTCGATATGATAGTCGTCGTCCGACCACACCTCGTTTTTGCCCGTCGCCTCGTTTATCCGCAGTCTGTCGTAGCGGTAAGCGTCCGGCGGGGTGAAGTGCTCGAAATTGCCCGCATACGGCCCGTTTAAAAATTCAAACCAGTCCTCGGGCATGCCGATATAGGGGTCGGGCCCGTACTGAACGAACTCGTAACCGCTTAAAAAGCCCGCAAATTGTCCCAAAAGCCCGCCAAGCGTTTTATTAACGTATTCCTCGCGCGAAATTTCCTTCACCGTAACCTCGGGCTTGAAATTTGCGCCGCCGCCTTCCTCGGGCGTGCGCCCCTTGCACCCTGCGAGCGCCGCGCCCGAAAGCACGGCGGCGCACAGCGCAAAGGGTATAATTCTTTTAAAAATTTTCATTTAAAGCTTACCCGCCATTCCTTTTTTCATGGTTTCGTCCATAAAATCCACAAATGCCTTTGTGCTCATATCACCGTTTATCCACGTCGCCATTTTCTGATTAATCTGCTGGTCGACTATATTGTAATATGTCGAATAAGGCACGCTTACCTTATGCGCCATACCGCCCTTAATCACGTCCACATATCCCGCAAGCTTCGTGCTTTCAATCGAGCTCAGATAATTGTTCACGCAATCCTCTCTTACGGGAAAGCCGCCAATCTGCTTTGAGCTCAGCGCGGTTATCGCCTCTGCCGACATAAGCGCTTTAAGCGCGATTTTGTCCTCCTTGAGGTGCGGAGAATTTCTCGATGCCCAGAACCTGTCCGCAAACGTAGTACTGTAAGATACGTTTCCGCTTGCCGCAACGGGTATTGCCGCAACGCCTATCTCCGAATCGCCCGTGTACTTGCAAATATCGTGTATCTGCCATACTCCGTCTATAATCATTGCGATATTCCCGCCCAAAAATCTTGCCATTGCGTCCAGCGTCTGCGTATCGGAGGTGCTGGGCATAGACTTATCGGTTATAAGCATATCCTCAAACCATTCGTATACGTCATAAAATGGCTTTGTCGCAATTACGCACTCGCCGTCGGCGTTGAAAATATTGTCGCCGCCGCTGTTTTTTGCGTACATGCCCGCATATGCAAGATACGGCCCCGCCGACAGCCCGAATTTTTTACTCGCGCCCGAGCCGCTTGTAAGCTTTTTCGCCGTTTCCCTTATTTCCTCAAAGGTGGAAGCATTGTTCCAGTCGCCAGAAGGATAATCCACGGGCGCTTCGGGGTGCGCCTTGTTATACTCGTCGAAAATAGTCTTGTTGTAATACAGCACCATATGCTGCGTGCCCGAGGGCAAGCCGTAATACTTGCCGTCCTTTACGGCAACTCCCTCGAATGCATCCGCGGCATATTCGCCAGTTTCAACAAGCGCGTTTCTCACCTCGGTCAAATCGGCAATCTGGTTTTTGTTTACCATCTGCGGCATATGCGATTCCGCAATTCTGCCAATCGTTCCGCCTATTTTTCCGAGAATGTTCGAGGTCACCTTAGTATAATACTGGTCCCAGCTATCCGTCATAATTATCTCGGCTTCGATTCTCACCTTTTCCCCGTCGCGTTCAAGCACGCCGTTTGCCGCGTCAATCATTGCAAGCCAACCGGGGTTCTCGTTTGTGCTGTTCATAAGCGACATCTGCACAATCACGTTACCGTCCTTATCGGTGCCGCCGCCCTTTCCGCAAGCCGCAAGCGAACAGCACATAACAGCCGCAACGGCAAGCATACTCAGTTTTTTAAAAATGTGTTTCATTATTTTTACTCCTTATTTCATTCCCGTAGTGGCAATGCCCTGTACGAAATATTTCTGACAGAAAAGATAAATTATCGCAATCGGCACGATACTCAGCGTAGAAGCCGCCATAATCCTGCCCCACGCCGCGCCCGTCATATGCGTTTCCTTCATGCCCGCGATAAACAGCGGAATAGTAGTCAGCTTAGGGTCGCTTAAATAAATCAGGTGCCCCATATAGTTGTTCCAACTGCCTATAAAGCTGAACAGCCCAAGCGTTATCAGCGCGGGCTTTATAAGCGGCAGAATAATTTTAAAATACTTTCTGAACCAGCCGCAGCCGTCCACCTCCGAAGCTTCCAGAAGCCCGCTGGGGATAGAAACTATAAACGACCTGAGCATAAACACACCGTAGGTGTTTATCATGACGGAGGGAACAATAAGCGGCAAAAAGCTGTTTGTCCAGCCTATCTTTGCAAACATCATAAACAGCGGCAGCATCGTAACCTGTCCGGGTATCATAAGCGTTGCAATAAACAGCCCGTAAATAGGCTTAGAGCCTTTAAATTTTATTTTTGCAAACGCAAACGCCGCCAGCGACGAGGTAAACAACGTGCCCAGCGTCTGCACTATTGCGATAATAAACGAGTTTAAATACGCCCTCCAAATCAGCCCGCCGTTATAGCCGAATACCGCCTTAAAGCTTTCCCACGTCAAATCGAAGGTTACCAAATCGACCGTACCCTGATTTATAAGGTCGTGATTTTTCACTGCGGTTAAAATCATCCAGTAAAACGGAAAAATGCACAGCAATGCGGCAATCAGTACTATCACGGTTATAATCACCGTCTGGATTAAGACGCGTTTGTTTACTCTTTTCAATTTTCTCATTCGTAAACCAGCCTCTTTTTGATTTTAAACTGAATAACCGTAACAATGCCCACAAGCGCAAACAATACCCAGCTTGCAACGGCGGCCCTGCCCATATCGAACTGTTCGAACGCGTAAAAGTAAATGTACATAGAAAGCGTATACGTCGAATAGTCCGGCCCGCCCGAGGTCATTATAAACACCTCGTTGAACATATTGAACACGTCGATAAACAGCATTACGGTTACAAAAAACATTACGGACGACAGCATAGGCACGGTAATTTTCCAAATCTTGCGCCAGACGGAGGCTCCGTCTATATCCGCCGCTTCGTACAGCTCTTTGGGAATATTTTTCAGCCCCGCGTCGAAAATAATGTAATAATATCCTACCTTTAACCAAATGCTTACAACCGAAACGGCAAGCCTTGCAAATTGCGAATCCTGCAACCAGTTGGGAGGATTTTTTATACCGAACACCGCCAGCACGGAATTAAGCACCCCGCCGTCTGCCTGATAGATAAACGCCCAAACCATAGCGATTGCAACGGTAGAGGTAACCATAGGCAGAAAGAACGCCGCGCGGAAAAACTTCATCATAGGCAGCTTTCTGTTGGTTAAAATTGCCAGCGAAAGCGAAGAAAACAGCGTCAGCGGCACCACAATCGCAATGTAAATGAACGTATTGCCTATCGACTTCCAGAAAATTCTGTCCTGAAATATGGCTTTAAAGTTCATAAAGCCGACAAATTCCGGCATATCAATCATATTCCACTGCGCAAAGCACAGATAAAGCGAAAACACAAGCGGAAACGCCACAAACAGCACAAAGCCGATAAGCTGCGGCGCTATAAATGCATAGCCTATTATGTTTTCTTTTTTCTGTTTTTTAGTCAACCTTTTCCGCATAAAGATACTCCGACTGATATACCCTCGAAAGCTCTACCGCCTTTTCAACCTTATCGAACGCCTTGTCAAGCGTGTCCTCCACAAGCGCGATTGTGGGAATAATTCCCCTTCTCAGCGGCGCGGTCGTGTCCGTATTCGTGCCAAGCTCGTGCACGCCGGTAGAGCCCCTCGATAAATCGCCTATGCACAAATGCGCAAACTCGCGGGAAAACCTCGTAAAAAGCTTTTCCGAAGCTCGGTCGTGGTAATGCAGCTTCCCGTCCGTGTGTCCAGACTGAAAAAGCGGCATCGCCCGCGAAAGTCCGTCGTAATAGCCCTCTCCGCTTACAAGAAACTGCGGCTTAATAGTGCGCAGTCTGTCGCAAAACTCCACAACCCCCTCGTAAAGCTTGTTGTTTTTATCGTTGACATGGCACGCGGCAATGTCCAGAAAAGCCCCGTCAAAGCCGTATTCCTCCGTTGCGCTTTTAATTTGTCCGAACAGACAGTCCTGCCACGTTTTTTCAGCGATATTCAGCTGGACAAGGTCGTTAAAATCGTAATGGTGCGCCCCCTCCCAGTCTACCGAGCCGTTATGGAATTTCGCGCCGCTGACCGACTGAAATTCGCTTATCTCTGCAAGGCGGGCAATCTGCGGAAGATTTTTATTAGCCATATTCATTCCGTACATAGCCATTACCTTACAGCCCGCCGCCTGCATTTTTTTAACGCATTCTTTAAGCTTTTCCGCCCCGCCAAGTCGCGCGTCGGGCGTATAATCGCCGTATTTATAGTAATACCTGCCCTCCCAGCCCGTAAGGTAAACCAGAATATGCTTTCCCTCGATAAGTCGGGTAAGCCTTTCTATATCCTTATACGCGCTTTCGTAGGTGTGGAAAATATGCCCCGTAAACGCCTGCATATGCATTGTCACCACAAGCGAAATATCTTTGAACCATTCGGGCACAATGCGGCTGTCGGCGTATTCCTCAAGCTTATAAGTTTGTTTTATAAAATCGGAATGCCGCTGATAGATTTCGTCCGCGCTTTCGGCAATTCCGCACTCCACCGCGGGCACTTCATAAACACCGCTTATTTTTGTACCGCTTTGGTCCTGCACAATATCAACGCGCATTTTACCGTTGACTGCTTTAATAAAAAACCTCTTTTCGTTTACGGTATCGTCAAGACAGCGCAAATAAAGAAATTTGCCGCTATCAAGCTTAAAAACAAGCAACGGCGTGCTCATGCTTCTCCAGCCCTCTGGATATTTAAGTTGCAAGCCGTATTCGGTAATCTTCTTATCCTCGTCCGTCAAGGAAATCAACTCGCCCAGCGGCAGATTATCGAACCTGATTTTTACGCCCCTCACAAGGCAGTCAAGCTCGGCGCACGCCTTAAAAACCTTGCCGTCCGCAGTGTCGTCCACATTAAGCGTAACGCTCCCCGCGCGCCTTTCGGTGTTTCCCCATACAAGACAGTCGGAAAAATATTCGCCGCCCCGTCTTGCGTATGTATTTTCCGCAACCGTATACACGTTTTCAAGGCTGAAAACCTCAACCGAAACGTCGTACGGAAGCATATCCTTTGCATTTAAAACCGCTATTTTCTGATTATTGAGTTTATAGCTTAAATCCTGTGTCTGCATATCCCTTATTCCACTTCTTCAACAAAAATCAAATCCGCGTAGTCTATCTGAAAAATTCCGCTGTCCGCGCTGTCAAGTTTAAGGCAGTAAATAAAATTTTTGCCCTTTTCAAGCACTATTTCAACATATCCGTCCGCAACGGTCACATTGTTCCAGCCCGTGTACGGCAGATTTTTAAAGGTCGCCTTCTCCAAATCCTCAAAATCCGCGTTCCTGAACATCGCAACCTGCTCCTGAGTTACCATGAAAGTGGGCGCAGCCTTTTTCGAGCCCTCGAACTCACCCGCGGCATAAGCGATTTTTACTCTGTATTTAGCCTTTACGGGCGAGTTGAAGTGCCACTCCACCCCGTCGTAATTGCTTTCTATATTGCCCATAAGAAAATCGTTGGAATATTTAAAAGCTCCGTCGCTCAATATAGCGGGATTTTTGCATTCGTAAAGATTATTCTGGGGATTTTTCTTCCTCGGCGAGCCCATTTCCGCTTCAAGCCTGTATGCGGCGGGGCGTTCCCCGTATTCCAGAAGGTCGTCCGCGTTATAGCTTGCGCCGTTGCCCTTAATCACAAAATAATCGAGCTCGGCAAAGCCTCCCCAGTTATCGGAAGCGTCGCCCTTTTTCATTACGGAAACGGTGTTCCAGCCCTTATTAAGGGTAATCTGCGCCGTTGTTTTCGCCGCGTCGAACTTATCTCCGCCCCAGCCCGTCAGCTCGGTAAAATCAAGCCTCGCCTGATAAACTCCGTTGACGTAAACGTCGTTGTGCGCCGTATTAAAGCCGCCCACCTCGTCCATACAGTAATAGGCGTCAAAGTCGAACGTGCCCGCAACGGGACAAAGATAATTTATATAAACGCCCTGCCCTGCGTCGTCTATACCGCCGACGTACGCGCCTTTATGCGCAAGCGAATTATTTCTGAAATTCGACTGGTCTTTACCCGTGCCGAAGTTATACAAATTGTCCTCCGCCTCTATAATCACCTCTCCGAAGGTAGAAAGCACCGTAAAAGCGTACTCCACCTCGGGGCCTTGATTTTTGCCCGCATAGGCGGAAATTTTCAAGGTGATGTTGCCCTCCAGCCCAAGACTTGCAACGTCTATTGCGGTATCCTCTGTTTTATCCTCGTAAACAACTTCGCCGCGGTGCGTAAAACTTACGTTATAGCCCTCTGCTCCGGCAACCTCGGCATAGCTTAAAATCCCGTCCGAATATTCCAGCCCGCTCACGGCGGAAGGCTTCACCGCCCCGCCGCATGCGCACATTGCGGAGGCCATCAGCGTGATTGACATTATCCCAACAATAATTTTCGACTTCATTTATCGTTTCTCCTTTCGGATTTTTTTAAAATTCGGCTTAAAAATGCGCCTTTTAATGCAACAAACGGTTCTAAAAACAAATATCTGTTCAGCGCAAACATTTAATTATCAATTCTTACATTTATTGTACAATCCCGACTTAATAAAACACAATATACAAAATCACATTTTTTATTGAAAAAATCACAATAATATGCTATACTTTATTGCGAGGCGAAAATAATGGAAAAGTTAAGCTTTGAAAAACTTCCGCATTACTTTTTTTCGGCAAACCGTCAGTTTGAAGAAAACGAATACCATATGGACAGGGTATACGAATTAAGCGTGCTTTTGCTTATACGCAAGGGCGTGCTAAGGTTTACCGAAAACGGAGTGCCCGTAGAGGTTTCCGCAGGCGAATATTATATACAAAAAGCGGGCATACAGCAGCGCGGCGTAGCGCCGAGCGATGCTCCCAATTACTATTTCATACATTTCAGGGGTCATTACAGCAAGGCGGGCGCGCTGCCGTTAAAGGGCAAATTCAATATAGACGTAATCCAGCCGATTATTTCGGAAATGGAAATGCTTGGCGCCGCCGCCGAAAAGCTGGAATACGAAAGTCTGTTTTATAAGCTTTTATGCGCGCTTAAAAGCAATCAGGGCGCAACCTCGGTCGCGGAAACTCTGCGTACTTATATTTTGGAACATTATACCGAAAATCTTACCCTCGACAATTTTGCCAAATTTTCACTTTTATCCAAAAACCAGACGATTAACGTATTCAAGGACACCTATGGCGCCACTCCGCACAAATTTTTGGTTGAATTCCGACTGAAAAAAGCGGGCGAGCTTATACTTGCAACCGACTATCCCATAAACGAAATCTGTTTCGCGGTGGGTTTTACCGAATATTCCGGCTTTTACAAAGCGTTTTTCAGAAAATACGGCGCCTCCCCTCAGGATTTCAGAAGCAAGCATTCCACCAACGCCCTTCCCGAGGATATTTATTTCAACCCTTAACGGCAAAAACAGTGTAAAATAAAAAAGCCCCGCCCCGAACGGCAGTGCCGTTCGGGGCGGGGTCGTTTAACTTAACAAATGTGCGGGCTCGCCTTAACCGAGCCCGCACATTTTTCCCTTCTGGCGCGGAGAGAGGGATTCGAACCCCCGGATAGTTGCCCATCAACGGTTTTCAAGTCCTCGTACTTGATTTATCCCTACCGCTCATTGCCTATCGTTATTGATACTTATTTGCCAAAAATCAGGCTGATAACCACTTAAATACAAGGTTTTCAGTCATTTTTATTGCATTTAAGCGATTTTTATTGATTGTTAGCAAACCTTATAAAAAGCGCATTTTGGATAATATTTTGTAGAGAAATTGTAGATGATTTCTAAATTACTATTGCCCTTTACAATTTGTCAAGGTGGCATATTCCGTCCACAGACGTTATCACAATAAAACTATAATGTTGAAAAAATGATTAAGTATAAATATAAAGGCTGCTTTAATCAATCATAAAATTATTTACTTATGGCGACAAAATTGGTATAATATAATTATCTTAAATACAAGGAGGCAAGCGTATGCACATTGGGCTGGTTTCTACCTTCTAAAATTACATAAATTTTAGGAGGTTAAAATGGAATATAAAATAATCAATTTAGACACTTGGGAAAGAGGTAAACTTTTTCGCTTTTTTATTGATAATTTACGCAATGTAATGAGTATGACGGTTGATATTGATGTTACGCCGTTAAAAGAATTTATAAAAGCGCAAGGGTTAAAATTCTATCCTACTATGATGTGGGTTATATCAAAGATAATAAACTCACATAACGAGTTCAAGTACGGCTGGGATAACGACGGTAATTTGATATGTTGGGAAAATGTATCACCTTATTATGCTGATTTTCATAAAGAAGATGAAAGTTGTGTAAAATTGGTAACTGAATTTTCTGACAACTTGGAAGAATTTCACTCTCATTATTTAGCCGATAAAGAACGGTATCAAAAATTAAGAGCGTTTGACTTAAAAGACATACCGAAAAATACTTTTGACGTAAGTTGTTTGCCGTGGGTAAAGTATAAGTGTTTTGATATTCATGTTTTTGACAGCGGAACATATCTCGCCCCCATAGTTACTTGGGGAAAATATGAAATGGAAAATAATAGACTTATTATGCCGCTTTCAATGAATATACACCACGCAGTCGCGGATGGCTTTCATTTATGTAGGTTTTTTAATGAAGTTCAAGCGTTAATCAATACTATATTTACTTAATTTTATTAAAGGAGTTTGCACAATGAAGCGTTGCATTGTCTTTGCCGGAATAGTCTTAACAAAATAAACTTATAAGGAGATGACTAAAATGGCTATTCCGGATAGCACTAAAATATATCCTCGCAGTGAGGACAAACAAATTGTATATTTGAAAAATGTAATAACTAACCCGAATATCGAAGTCGGAGATTTTACATTCTATAATGATTTCGTAAACAACCCGAAAGACTTTGAAAAAAATAATGTCTTATATCAATATCCTATCAACCACGATAAACTTATCATAGGCAAATTCTGCTCTATTGCTTGCGGCGCAAAGTTTTTGTTTAACAGCGCAAACCATACGATGCGTTCGCTTTCAACTTATCCGTTCCCGATTTTTTATGAAGAATGGGAACACGGAATATGGGCAGATAAAGCGTGGGACAATAAGGGAAATATTGTAATCGGTAATGATGTGTGGATTGGTTATGAGGCGGTAATTTTAGCAGGAGTAACTATTGGCGACGGTGCAATAATCGGTGCGCGTGCCGTTGTTACAAAAGACGTTCCGCCCTATACTATTGTCGGCGGAGTACCCGCAAAACCTATTCGTAAACGTTTTTCAGACAATACAATAAATGAACTTTTATCTATGCGTTGGTGGGATTTACCGCCCGAAAAAATATTAGAAAGGATAAAATACATTCAAACGGGAAATATTGCAGCCTTAAAAAATATGAGGTGAATGTATGAAAATGTATGTATGCTGTCCTATCTGCTCAAAAACGCTTATACAAGCGGAAACAATTAAAAACGGAATTATAAAATGCGAAAGTTGCCATAAGCGAATAATTGTTGAAATTGATAAAGGTAAAATAACCGCTGTTCCGTTAGAATTGGAAAATTAAAAACTGGAAGTTCCCCACTTTGGGGGACTTCCTTTTACATTAAAAGATAAATCACGACAAAGCATTTTAATAAACGATAGCGCAAATCTTGTATTATTTGCTTATATGGCGCACCCGCATAAGCCGCAAAACGGATAAGGCGATTACCATATAAAATAAGTGAATAATACTTTTTTACTGTAAAAGAACTGTATGCCATAAAATGGAGTTATGAGTTTACGCAGTAGGTTAAGCCTATAAGGGGCTTATTCTACGTTTTGCGTAAACTTTTTATTTTGCCCCGATAGCGTTTAGCTGCGCTGTCGGGGCTTTTTCTATATACGGCGAAAACCTCCGATTGATAAACAGGGTATTAACATTTCTGAACTGAATTTATATGATTCTCTTTCTTTAAGTGGAAGCGAAATTCCAAGAATAGCAATATCAAGATTTTTTGCTTTGTTGGAAAGTAAAAATTCTGAAAGCATTGTAATGCCTATAATATTTGATTTTCCTAACTTAGATATGACGGAAGATAATCTAATTCGTTGCTTTTCAGTAATGTGCGATAAAATTAAAGATACCGACCAATATCCACAAAGTATGATATTCTCTATTAATTGTTTAGAAAGAATTGCAAAATCGGGACATAAATTTAATGATTGCTATGTTATTGATATGGCGAAGTTGCCCATTGATGATGTAGAGCATCCTAAACTATTGTGTAAACAAGACTTTTTAGAAAATGCAGACGAGATAAATGAAATGTTACAATAAGCAAAGAAATGGACTGATTTTCAGTCCATTTCTTTGCTATGGCGGAAAGTGAGGGATTCGAACCCCCGGAAGCTCTCACTTCAACGGTTTTCAAGACCGCCGCTATCGACCACTCAGCCAACTTTCCAAGTTAAAATATTAAGTTTTTGGACGCAAAATCAAGTAAAAATGATTTTGTAGAAAAATTTGTAGAAGTCTACAATTTAGGACTTCCGTTGTAGAAATTGTCAACCGCTCACACGGTTATGATTTACCGCTCAAAACAAGCCGTTTTAAGCCGAAAATCAAGCGTTTGAGCAAATCTCAAAACAATCAAGCAAAGCCGTTGTAGAAAGATTTAGGGGAATAAACCCATTGAAATCAATCGCATTTCAAGACCGCCGCATTCGACCGCTCTGCTATCTCTGCAAAAGTATTCTGTAAATTCCTTGCTATTTTATCAAACGCCCGCGCCGTTGTCAATCAAATTTGCAGTCGGGCGTTGCGGTTTCAAAAAAGCAAAAACCCGCTTCGACAAAGCAAACAGCTTCGGCAAACCCAAAACAAGACCAAAAGCAAGTCGAAATACTCTATAAAAACGCTTGATTAAGGCTTTTTCTCGCGCTTGTACTGCTCTCCCACAAGCCGGTCGAAGGAAAAGCTCCTCTTTATCGCGTCAATCTTCCCCGTGGAAAAATAACTGAAAACATTCTTATCCGAAGCATAAATACAGTGGTCGTACAGCGCAACGTTGTTCATACTGCACATAAGCTGCACCTCCATAGTAAATCTGTCGTCGTTTTCGGACGGAGCCGAGCTCCCGCTCAAATGATTGTGCGCAAGTATCAGCCCGTGCGGCTTAACCGCGGCAATAATCTTTGCCACTCTGTCCGCGTCCACCTGCACCCTGTCTATCTCGTCAGAGGTAAAGGAAGAAATCTTTTTCACCTTCCCGCTCTTGTCCAGACAGTACATTTCCAGCGCCTCCTCCGCCTTATCGCGGAAGCGCATGCACACAAACCTTCTGAAATCCTCGTAATTTCTGAGGCTGATTACAGCCGAGCCGCCCTCCGCAGACCGCGCGGCGCACTCGCCTATGCATTTAAGGTACAGCGCCACGCTCTCGCCCACGCCCTCAACGGCGCAAAGCTGCTCCACCTCCGCATTGAACACGCCCGCAATCGAGCCGAAGGCGTCCAGCAACGCATGCGCAATGGGGTTGGTATTTTTACGCTGAAAGGCGTTGAACAGCAAAATCTCCAACAGCTCGTGCTCGTAAAGATTATCGCCGCTCTTCAGTTTTCCGTACATTCTTCTTCTGTGTCCCTCGTGCATAAGCTCCCCGAAAGTTAAACTCAATCGAAATTATTCATCGGCTTAAAGCCGTTTGTCCCGCCCTTGTCCGCGTTCGGGTTGCTCCTTTTGGCGCGTATAAGCAGCCATATAATAAGCCCGACCGCAACGATAACCGGCGCTATACACAGCAAGCCCGCCATTACCATTATACCGATTAATATCGCCCCGACGTAATCCGCCCTTTTCTCCGGATTTTCCACCGTGCACATGTCTATTTCCAGCTCCTTTTCGGGCAGTCTGTCCGCCTTATAAAGGTATCCGTAATCGGTTTTTTCAAACTCCAAACTTGAATTGATTATGTAATATGGCGTGTTTATGCGTATTTCAAGGCTTTTAAAGCTGCTCCACTCCCTTGCGGGCGACAGCAGATATTCAAACGTATACACACTCGGCGTGTAGTAATCGTTTCCGCCCGAATACAGCGGCGCCGTAACGGTATTTTTCACCGTCTGTCCGGCGGAAAAGGACAAATCATAAACAAGCCACCGCATAAAATCCGTGCCCTCGTCCAAAAATTCAAAGCTCGGCGGCAGTAAATCGTCCTTGTAACGGCTGTCGATAACGTCGAGCACGCCGTTGTAATAATCGGTTGCAGAAACGCCGTTGCCCCCCGTATATCCATTAAATACGTACTCCTCGAAGGTGGTTTGCCCAAAGTCCTCCGCCCTGTACTCCGCCCGCGCGTCAACACTGTTGTAAATAAGCCCTAACGGTCCCGTCTGTCTGTAAAAGCTCCATTTTATATCGCTTACGTTCAGCCCACCGCCAATTGAATAAATTTCTACAAGGCTTCCGTTCTTTACGGACAAGTCAACAGTCTTATTGCTTCCGTCCTCTACAAGCCTGCCGCCGCGCACGCACAGCCTCAGCGCCTCCGTGCTTTTAAGCTCCGCCTCCGCGGTAAAATGCTCGTCGTCGTTAGCGGCTATTGTAAAGGAATATTTATAAACGGGCGTATCCCTTTTAAAAAATTCGTGCGCTCTGTACCCGTTAACAAGCTGCTTGCACCCCTTGGAAAAATCAAACTCCCCGTATCCGTAAATTGTATGCCTCAGCTGCGCATTAAGCTCCGCGCCGTCCGCAAGCACCTTATACTTATCGGCCTGCACCTCGTCCAGATAAACGCGCTTACCCGCCTCCTCGTCCCAAAACGACAAAGGGCACTGCCCGCCGAGCGGAAAGGCAAGCGTTGCGTTAACGGTATCCGCAGTCGGGTTTATAAAGGTGTACTCCGCCGAAAATTTCCCGTCGTAGGCAAGCATTTCCTCCCTTGTGGAGCCATGTCCGATAAAATCCGGAATATCCAGCGTCAGCAGCTCGCCCTCCACCTCTATCGGACAGCTTTCACCCGTAAACAGCACTCCCGTTGCGGTAACGCCTTGCCAGCTACTCGGTCCCGAATTAGCTACCGCCGTAATGTCAACCCGCGCAAAAGCTCCGAAAGCCGCTACCGCGCCCGAAAAAACCGTCAAAAGGCACGCGGCGCATATGCTCATTGCCCTTGTTTTTTTCATATTTCATTTCTCCCGAGGGGACTTCGCCCCCTATACCCGCATTATAATACCGCGACCGTATTTTGTCAATTAAGCCGAAAATAAATTGACTTAAAACATAGCTTTATTATATAATTCTGCCTATGCACGTAGAGAGAACGAAAAAAGCAATAAATATAATATCGACCGCGGTATTCGGCGTATGCCTTGTGCTGTTTATGCTGACCCTTTCGATAGGTCTGCCGATATACGGACGGTTTTTCTACTTTTTGCAGGTAAGGATACTCGGCTTCGACAAGGCGGCGGGCTTCTCGTACGGGGAGGTTATAAAAGCCTATAACGAGGTTTTAAACTTCTGCACGCTTCCGTGGGTAACCGAATTCAGCGCGGGCAGCTTAAAATTTTCCGCGGACGGCGCGGCGCATTTCGCAGACTGCAAGGCGCTTTTCAACCTCAACCTCGGCGTATTAATCGCCTCCGCGGCGCTGCTGCTTACCGCCGTACTGCTCAACAAATTCAAAATAATCAACCTTTTAAGGGTTAAGGGCCACCGCGTATATTTAATTTCCGCCGCGGTCGCCGTCGCCCTTCCCGTTACGGTCGTTCTAATCGTCGCCGCAGTCGGCTTCGACAGGGCGTTCGAGGGCTTCCACGCAATGTTTTTCCCCGGCAAGGACAATTGGGTTTTCGACCCCGCCGCGGACGAAATAATCAAGGTCATGCCGGAGCAGTTTTTTATGAACTGCGCAATAATAATCGCGTGCGGACTTATCGGCTTTGCAACGGCGCTTATCTGCGCCGACTTGATTTTATTCGGGCGTGAAAAGGGCAAAACCGCCTATCCCGCGCCCTTCTATATTCTTATAGCGTTCATTGTGTTCGAAGGCGCAATATATTGCGCCTTCAACGTAATTACGTTGGGTCTGGGCGAGGGTACCGATTTAATCAAATACGTTGCTATAATCGTCTGCTTTATCGTCGCGGCGGTCAACTGCTTTTTTGGCAGAAGCAAGGACTGTATTTTCGTTGCCGCCGCAATGCTCTTCACGATCGTTGCCGACCTGTTTCTGCTCGCCCTCGACGATTATTACCCCGCGGGCATAGCCTCGTTCATAGTCGTGCAGTCCATAAACTTTGCAAGGATATACTATATCCGCAAAAAAATCCCCGTAATTTCCGGCGCGATAAGGCTTACCGTCGTCGCGGTTCTGCTTATAGTTCTGGGAGCGTGCGGCTCGCTTACGATAGTTTCCGCGCTGTCCGCAATCTATTTCCCCCAGCTCGTAATCAACGCCGCCGACAGCGCTCTGCTTATAAAAAAATCAAAACGATATATACTGTTGTTTATAGGGCTTTTGCTGTTTATCGGCTGCGACGCGTGCGTGGGTCTTGATAACTTTACCGAGGTCGGCATCAATATCCCCGCCGCCGCGCTGGATATAATCAACCCCGCAATATGGCTGTTTTATCTGCCCTCGCAGGTGTTTATAACGCTCTCCGCCGACGTGCCGTATACCCGCGCGCAACAGCGCGCAAAAGCTCAACCGCACCCTATTTGCGAAAATATTTGACTTGACCCCCTTTGCGGTTTATAATTATATTATGAGTTTTAAAAGGCTGAAATTCAAAAAAATAAATAACGCCAGAGATTTGGGCGGACTGCCCGCGGCAGACGGCAAGCGCATAAAATACGGCAAGCTTATCCGCAGCGCGCGCCTTTACAAGCTGCCCGCAAGCACGGTCAAAAGGCTTAAAGACTACGGGCTTACGGCGGTAATCGACCTGCGCACGGATAACGAGCGGCGGGAAAAGCCCCGCACGGAAATCGCGGGCGTAAAATATTACGACGTGCCCATTCTCACCACCTCCGCCGCGGCAATAACGGGCGACAAAAGCATGGCGCAGATAATTTTTTCCGAAAGCAAGCACCTTAAAGAGCAGTACGGCACCGCCGACAACTATATGCGCGCAATGTATACGGACGTGCTTTTTAACGAAGCCTCCGTACCCAAGCTGAGAAAATTCTTCGACGTTCTTCTTGCCGAAGAGGGCTGCGTGCTATGGCTGTGCAATCAGGGCAAGGACAGAACGGGCATTCTGGCAATGCTTCTGGAAAGTCTTTTGGGCGTGGACGAGCAGCTTATAATCAGCGATTACGTCGCCTCGGGCAGATTTTTAAGACACAAGCGCAGGCTGCAAAAAACGGCTATCTTCATAGTGCCGTGTCCCTTGCGCATAAAGCTGATACTCAACGCGCTTATCAACGTAAAACCCCGCTATATTACGGGGGCAATCGATGCCATAAAGGAAAAATACGGCTCCGTTACGGAATACTGCAAGCAGGTAATAAAGATAACGGACGAGGAAATTTCGGCACTCCGCAATAAATATCTCGAATAATCAAAAGCCGCCCGCGCTTATCCACTAAGCGCGGGCGGCTTGCTTTTTTATCCCAAAATCAGTAGTCGCGGTACTCCTCGCCAAGGTCCTGCGAATTCGCATAAATGTACGCGTTGCGGCGGCACTTCCTCAACAACGCCCGCCCCTTTTCGCCGTGCGTGTAAATCACATCCACCCGCCCGACGGATTTTTTAAGATTTTTTGCAAACGCCTCCGCGTATTCCCGCCTGCTTCCGAACGCCTCGGGACAAGCCAGCGCCCCGTGAAAGTTATACCCGAATTTTTTGCGGGGCAGAATAACGTACCGCTGACTGTCTATCATTCCGTACAGCTCGCCCAGCGCCTTTACAAACAGCTTCTGCTCCCTCTGCGAGGCGTTCAAAAGCTCTACGTTGATATATCCGTGCCCGTCCTCCTCCGTCTTAACCTCGCACTTGTCGGAAAGCATTTTAATATCCTTAAAGGTCTGCAAAACGCTCTCCGAAATATGCGTAACCGACCCCGACGCCTTGACGTGCTTGAAAATTCTCGTGTCGAACATAACGCAGAACAGCGTCCAGCAAATAAAAATAACTATCGCGCCGTTTATTATAAGCGTTTTCGAAAGCTCTTCGTCATCTATAAAACTGAACAGCCTCAACGCCGCCACCGCCCCAAGCACAAGCAAAACCGCGCCCGCCAGCAAAAGCAGACAAAGCATTACGGACATTCCTATATCGTACACTGTGAAAGCGGGGAATTTTCTGTCCTCTGGCACCTCGGCAACGCGGCGCATCTCCCCGCCACCGTGCAGCTCGCCCTCCCACGCCTCTTTAAGGCTCGCCTTGTCGGCGGAACGTCTGCGCATATCCGCATTTATGCGTTCAAGCCCTTCCTTTCCGTACGGGGGCTTAATATTGTCTATCCTCGCAATCCCGCTTCTTATGCCCCCGCCGGAATAGCTCGGCGCAACAAAGCAGTCAAACCGCCTTGCAAGCGTTTCGAAGTCAGAGGACTTAAAAATCTCCTCTCCGCCCTTATCCGCGCCACCCGCCTCGGCAGACTGCGGCTCGGCAGTCACAAGGTGCCAGATGTTCGCCGTCTTGTCGGGGTTGCTTCTGTCCACCCTTATCGCCCTACCGCGCATTTGGTTAGACAGCATAAAGCTACCCACAAAGCTTGCAAGCACAAGCGAGTTGACGCAAGGCGAATCCCACCCCTCGCCCAAAAGCGATTTGGTGCCCACAAGCGCGTTTATTTCACCCTTTTCGAACAGCGCGCCGACAAAGCTTACCTTCTCTCTGTTCCCGCCGGAAAAGACGTATTCGCAGTACTCCCCGCCCGCAAGCGGCTTAACGGTAAACCTCGCCCCCGCCGCTTTAAGGCTGTCCGCGCACGCCGCGGGCAAAAGCACCAGCCCGCCCGAAAGCGCGCCTATCGGCATATCGCAGCTCCTTCTCAGCGTTTCGAAAACGCTTACAATGCTTATGCCGTCGAATTTTTTGTCGGTGCCTACGCCGCCAAGCTCCTCCCGCCGTATAAAGTCGGTCAAAACCAACAGCCTGAGCTTATCGCCCGAATTCCGCCTCTCGCAGGCCGCAATTTCGGCAATGCTTTTCAGCTTCCCCGCAGACGCGGCAAGCGCGCGGGTCAGCTTATCGCTCTTTTCCAGCGTAATTTTTCCGCGCTCCCAAAGCCCGCGCTTTTTAAAAATTTCAACAATTTCCTCGCGCTCCCGCTCGAAAATCAGCTTCTCCTCGGCAATTATAAAATTCAGCGCGGTCTGAATTTTCATCAAATCGCAAAAAAGATACTTGTTTATATTCAGCTCTTTTTCCAGCCGCTTGTCCGCGGCAAGCCCGCATTCCCTCAGCAACAGCACAACGCACTGCAATTGCGAAAAACCGTCGTCTATCCACCCGTTCAAATCGGCGTAGGTATAGGTCAGGTTCGCGCAAACGCTTTTTAAAGCCGCGCATGCCTTAACCTCGTCCACCGCGGACTTCACGTCCGAATTAAAGCTTTCCAACGCCCTCAGCTCGTCCCCGTCGGGATAGCTGAAATAAATATAATCCTGATGCGGGCAAAGCGTGCCGCTCTTTACAAGCTCCGGCACAAAAATTTCCTCGTCAATCTCTCCGCAAACGCTTATATACCTTTTCCACTCCGCGGGCGAAGCGTCGTACGGCGGCGTTGCGGTCAGCGAAATAACGGTACACCTACCGCCGATTTTTTTAATAAACTCCTCCAAGGCCTTCTGCCATTCGTTCTGCAAATGGTGCGCCTCGTCAAGGCACAGCGTGCCTATGCCGTACTCCTCAATCACACGATAAATATCCACCGAAGAGTTGTCCACCTCCTCGCCGTCCGACGTGCACTTCACCCTCGCCGCCGCCGAGTACAGCGCCTGATATGTAACCGAGGTTATCGGCTTCGGAGCCTTAAGGTCGGTGGAAACAAGCGCCGCAAGCCCCTCCGCGCCCGTATCCGTTGCGCCAATATCCGCCGCGCCCGTATCGCCTACGCACACAAAGCCGCGCGTAAACCTCTCGCCCCACTGCTCGCGTATGGTGGTTGTGGGCGACAGAATAAGGCACGGCTTGCCCAATCTTCGTATAAGCTCTAACCCCAGCACGGTTTTTCCGCTGCCGGGGGCGGCCACGACGTTGATTTTTCCGTCCTCTAAATATTTCTCCGCGCCGTCTAAAATTTTTTGCTGATAGGTGCGGAAGGTTCCGTCAAAGCGTATATTCTCAAACATAATTTACAGGGCTTATTATAGCATAACCCGCCCGCCCCGTCAATATATTAATCCGGTACGCCTCCGCCCCGTGCAAAGCGCAAGCCTAAAAAAGCTCACTCCACCGTAACGCTCTTTGCAAGGTTGCGCGGCTTGTCGGGGTCGCGGCCGAGTATCGCCGCCGTTTCATAGGCAAGCTTCTGCACCGCCACCGCGGAAAGCACGGGCGACAAAAATTTATCGCACGCGCAAAGCCCAATCACCTGCGCCCGCCCCGCAAACCTCTTTTTTACGCCGTCGACGTTGGTTATAACCGCCGCCCGCCCCCCGCGCGACAGCACCTGTTCCACCGCGTTACAGCTTTTTTCCGCAAGTCCGCCGTCAAAAATAAGCGCAACGGCAACGGTATCCCCGTCAATCAGCGCAAGCGTGCCGTGCTTCAATTCTCCCGCGGGATACCCCTCGCTGTGTATGTAGGACACCTCTTTAAGCTTCAAGCTGCCCTCCAACGCCACGGCATAATCTATATCCCGTCCCAAAAAATACACCCCGTGTGAAAGCGCGCACATATTCGCAAGTGAGTAGGTGTTCACCTGCGCAAGCGTTTTTTCGCACAGTGCAGCCATCTCCGTAAGCCCGCGTTTAAGCGCGCCGTCGCGGTCGCAGTCCGCAAAGGCAAGGGCGCAAAGGTACAGCGCGGCAATCTGTCCGATATAGCTTTTTGTCGCGGCAACGCATATCTCCGGACCCGCCGCAACGGGCACCGTAACCGAGGCTATTCTCGTCAGCGCGGAATTAAGCGAGTTCGTAACGGCAATAACCTCAGCCCCGAGCGCAAGCGCAAGCCGCGCCGCCTCGACGGTGTCCGCCGTTTCCCCGCTCTGGCTTATCGCAAGCACCGCAGTTTTATTCGTCACCACCGGATTTTTATAGCGGAATTCCCCCGCGTTCTCGCATTCGGCGGGCACCCTCGCAAATTGTTCGAAGTACCTTCTGCCCACAAGCCCCGCATGGTAGGCGGTGCCGCAGCCCAAAATAATAATCCTGTCAACGCCGCAAAGCACGGACTTAAGCTTATCCTCAACCGCCGCAAACGCGCTTACGGTATTTTTAACCGTAGTGGGCGCTTCGTGCAGTTCTTTAAGCATATAGTGGGGGTAACCGCCCAAATCGAGGCTTTGCGCCGCCGCGGTGCTCGGTCTTTTTTCTCGGATAACCCGTTGCAGGGTTTTGTTGTAAATTTCTATGCCGTCCGCGGTGATATACGCAAAATCCCCGTCGTCGGGCACGCATATATCCGCGCATTTGCCCGCAAGCGCGGGCTCGTCGCTTGCGCAGAAGTATTCTCCGTCGCCATAGCCTAAGATTACAGAGCTTCTGTTCTTCGCCACGGCAATCGCGTCAATGCCCTCGCATATGACCATAACCGCATACGAGCCTTTAAGCCGTTCAACCGTCCGCGCCAGCGCGGCAAGCAAATCGCCCTTAAAATTTCTTTTTAAAAGCCTTACTATAACCTCGCTGTCCGTTTCGGATAAAAATTCCTCGCCGTCGGCTACAAGCTCCGCCTTCAATGCGGCGTAATTTTCTATAATTCCGTTATGCACAAGCGCAAGCCCGCCGCAAAGGTGGGGGTGCGCGTTTTTATCGCAAGGCTTGCCGTGCGTGGCCCAGCGGGTGTGTCCTATGCCGATTGCCCCCGCAATATCCCTTAAATACGGCTTTAAATTTTCAACTCTGCCCTGCTTTTTTACGGCGCAGATTTTTCCGTCCGCCGCAATAATTGCCGCGCCCGCGCTGTCATAGCCGCGGTATTCCAGCCGTTCAAGCCCGCAGTAAACCTCTTCGGCGGCGTTTTTTTTGCCAAGATACCCGATAATTCCGCACATAAACCCAACACCTCCGCACGCATACAAGCAATCCGTTAACCCGCACGCGCCAATCCCTTAAATTATGTCAACCCCCGCCAAACACGCAAAAACGGCGCATATCAGGCGGTCAACCGCAGTTTTCAAGTATTCTTGCGCACAAAAGCTTGCACGCAAGCGCACAGCCCTCCTCGCTTTTGCCCTCCGCCATAACCCGCACAACACGCTCTGTGCCGGAGGGGCGCGCTATAATCCTTACGTCAAGCTCTCTTTCAAGCTTTTCCGCAAGCTTCAAAACGCCTTCCATGGCGGCGGTCTTATCTGTTACGGGCACGCTTATCGCCGTCTGCGGCAAGCTTTTATACCCGCGAAGTAATTCGGAAAGCGCCTGCTTCTTCTCAACAACCGCCTCCATAAGCATAATGGCGGTAAGCAGTCCGTCGCCCGTGGTTTCGTATTTGGAAAAAACTATATGCCCGCTGCGCTCGCCGCCCAGAACCGCGCCGTGCTTAGTCATAGCGTCCCACACGTTTTTGTCGCCCACGTCGCATAAAGCGCAGCATATTCCCGCCGCTTTCAGACCTTTAATAAGCCCGCCGTTGCTCAAAACGGTGCACACAAGTCTGTCGCCGGCAAGCAGATTTCTGTCTTTAAGATACCGCGCAAGAATATACATTTCCTCGTCGCCCGTCACAACCTCGCCGCGCTCGTCAACGGCAATGCATCTGTCCGCGTCGCCGTCGAAGGCAAAGCCTATATCCAGCGAGTTTTCCCTCACCAGCCTCTGCAACGCCTCGCATTTTGTCGAGCCGACGTTCTCGTTCACGTTCTCGCCGTTCGGGCAGTCGCCTATAACAAAGGTCTTTGCGCCAAGCGCGTCAAACACACTGCGCGCAATGCTGAACGCGCTTCCGTTTGCCCCGTCAAGCCCCACGCGCAAGCCCTTATAGGAGCAGGTCGCAAGCGAAATAAGGTGCCCGATATATCTGTTTCTGCCGGAAACATAGTCCACCGTCCGCCCGATTGCCTTGCCGCTTGCAAAGGGTATATCCGCACCGTCAAAGGCGGAAAAATCCCCGTCGAGGTAGTCCTCCACAATACGGATAACTTCGTCCTCCATTTTTTCGCCCTGACCGTTCAACAGCTTTATGCCGTTGTCGTAGTACGGGTTATGGCTTGCGGAAACCATAATTCCGCAATCGAAGCCGTCGCACCTCGTGACGAACGAAACGGAGGGAGTGGTGGTAACGTGCATAATATACGCGTCCGCGCCGGAGGCAGTCAGCCCCGCCGCAAGCGAGTATTCAAGCATATACGAGGACAGCCTTGTGTCCTTGCCGATAACCGCGCGGCACTTGCTCTTCAGCCGCTCGCCGAAGTACCAGCCCAAAACTCTGCCCACCTTAAAGGCGTGCTCCGCCGTAATAAAAACGCCCGCCTCGCCGCGGAAGCCGTCCGTCCCGAAATATTTCCCCGTAAAACTACCTCCGTTCCCCGCATATCAGCCGCAACGCATATAATCCGCAAGCATATGCATAATATGAAAAATGCTTTCCCGCACAAATCACTCCCAAAGCATATGCACCGAAAAATTGCATAATAAAGCATATGCCTTGCAATAAAAATGTGTTAACGCGCATATTACCCCCTGCCCTCGGCGGGGGGATTAAGGGGGGTGGCATCAAACCCCAACGGTCACCCCGCCCCCAAAACTCCCAACCGCATAAAATTATTGACAATAAAATTGCCGTGTGCTAAAATAAACGCGTTTTTAAGCGCAAGGGCTTGCGTTTTAAGCGTTATAAGGCATAGCTTAAATGAAGAAAAAAATCAGATTAAAACTTTCCGTGTGGCAGTTTCTGGCGCTCGGCTATTTAACGGTAATTCTGGTCGGCAGCGTTTTGCTTGTTTTGCCGTTCGCGTCAAAGGACGGAAATTCCACAAGCTATTTAAACGCGCTGTTTGTCGCAACCTCGGCAACGTGCGTAACGGGACTTACGCCGCTGGATACGGGCGCTCACTGGTCGCTGTTCGGGCAGCTTGTCATTCTCATTCTTATCCAGACGGGCGGGCTCGGGTTTATGAGCTTCGTTTCCTCAATCTTTTTAATGTTCCGCCACAAAATGGGTCTTTACGAGCGCAAGGCGCTTATGTCCGCGGCGGGCAGTAAAAAATACGAGGGCTTAACCCCGCTTTTAAAGCGCATATTCATAGGCACCGCCATTTTCGAGGTAGCCGGCGCGGCGCTTTTGTCAATCCGCTTCTGCCGCGACTACGGCGGCATAGGCGTGTATTACGCGCTGTGGCACTCGGTTTCCGCATTCTGCAATGCGGGCTTCGACCTTGTGGGAATCGGCGGCACCTCTCTCTCGGCGTACGCTACCGACCCGTTGGTATCTCTCACCGTGTGCGCGCTTATAATTATGGGCGGGCTCGGCTTCTGCGTCTGGGGCGACGTAATCGACGCAAAATGCCGCCTTAAAAGAATGCAGCTCAACACCAAGGTCGTGCTGTTCGTCAGCGCGCTGCTGCTTGTCCTTTCCACCGGTCTTTATCTTTTGTTCGAGTGGAAAAATCCCTCCTATTCGGGCTATAATTTCTGGCAAAAGCTGCTCTGTTCCTTCTTCAACGCCACCACGACAAGGACGGCGGGCTTTTTCACCACCGACCCCGCAACCCTTTCCGACAGCGGCTATCTGCTTACTCTTATATTAATGTTTATAGGCGGCAGCTCCGGCTCTACGGCGGGCGGCATCAAGGTCGGCACCTTCGCCGTGCTTATAATGGGTATGTTCGGCGTGTTCCGCGGCTACCGCGACATTAATATCGGCAGTAAAAAACGCATAGACTATTCCCTTTTATCGCAGGCGCTTGCAATCTTCGCGGCGTGCCTTATGATGGTTTTGCTGTCCACCCTCGTCATCTGCGCAATCGAGCCGAACAAGGACATTTTTACGGAAGTGCTGTACGAATGCGTTTCGGCAATGGGCACCGTCGGCTTAACGCAGGGCCTTACCGCAAGGCTTACGGTCGCTTCGAGGATAATTATTATATTCTTAATGTACGCGGGCAGAGTGGGCATATTAACGCTCGCGCTCGCCTTCGGAGAAAAGCGCACCCCCTCGGGCGTACGCAAGCCGATAGACACTCTTCTGATAGGCTAACCTTCCCCAAAATAACCCCCAAACATAATAAACTCCCGCATATATGCGGGTCAACGGAGATATAAAATGAAGTCTGTTCTTTTAATAGGACTTGGAAATTTCGGTCAGGCGCTCGGCGAAAGGCTTAAAAATATGGGCGACGAGGTTATGATTGTCGACAGAAACGAGGATTTGATTAACTCGCTTTCCTCAAAATACACAGGCGCGGCAATCGCCAACTGTATGAATGTGGACAACCTAAAAGCCCTCGACATTCCGTCCTTCGACGCGTGCGTTGTCGCTATCGGCGACGATTTTCAAAGCTCGCTCGAAATCACCTCGAATTTAAAGGATTTGGGCGCGAAATATGTCGTTTCCCGCGCTAATACCGAAATTCAGCGCAAATTCCTTCTGCGCGTCGGCGCGGACGAGGTAGTCTACCCCAACCGCGACATTGCGGAAAAGCTTGCCGTCAAGCTCAATTCCAAGCGCGTATTCGACTATGTCGAATTAGACGCCGAGCACGGCATTTTCGAGATAGCCGTCCCCCAGCGCTGGTACGGCAAAAACTTAGTGGACGCCAACCCCCGCGGCAAGTTCGGTCTTAACGTGCTTACTATAAGAAAGGGCAAGGACATCACCCCCCTCCCCGGTCCTACCTACGTTTTCGAGGAGGGCGACCATATGCTCGTATTCGGCGAAACGGACGCAATCATCAAATTCACCAACAAAAACAAATAATTTTCCGCGGGCGTTTTCGCCCGCTTTTGCTATGCTTAAAAAAATCCGTAATACCCTGCGGGACGTGCTTTTCCCGCTCAATTACACCTGCGATTTATGCGGCAGAGAGGTTTTCGGCACAAATCTTTGCGACGACTGCGCCAAAACGGTAACCTTCAACAACAAAACGACCTGCCCCGTCTGCGGCAGGAAAACCGTCCGCGCGGAAATCTGCCTCGAATGCAAAAGCTCCCCGCCAAAATACAAAAGGGCGGTTTCCGCAATAGTCTACGAGGGCGGCGGAATACGTCTTGTCGCGGACTTCAAAAACGGCAAGGCATATTTGAAGGAATTTTTCGCCGACAGGCTTGCGGAAAAGCTTAACCGTCTGCCCCCGCCCGACTGCATAGTCTACGTTCCCATGACCAAAAAATCGCTTAACGCAAGGGGCTATAACCAGACAAAGCTGCTCGCCAAAGCCGTTTCCAAGCGCACAAATACGCCCGTAATTTACGACGCAGTCGAAAAGGTTAAGGACACCGCCGCGCAAAAGGGACTTACCCGCCGCGAGCGCCGCGAAAATTTGAAGGGCGCCTTCAAGGCGGTAAAAAGGGAAAGCCTTGCAGGCAAGTCCGTGCTTGTTATAGACGACGTGCTTACCACGGGCGCAACCGCGGACGAGGTCTGCTCGGCAATATTAAAGGCGGGCGCGGCGCAGGTTTACTTTGCCTCTGTCGCGTCTGTCGAATACAAAACAATTCCGCAAAGCAAATAATACAAGCCGCGCTTGTTTTGCAACTGCAAAACAAGCGCGGCTTTTTTCGTATACCCGACTATTTTTTATCCTTCGGCAGTCTGCAAGCCCGTATTCTTTTGCCAAATTTAACAATTGCCCGCCATATATGCCCGTTCGAAAGCTCCTTCAACCCCTCCGCAGCATTGTACGGCAGCAACGGCGAGGACATCGACATAGACCTTAAACAGCCGGAAGCAAGTATCTTTTCAAGAAAAACCGCCCCCTTGATTCTGTTCTCCCTTTCCGTCCCGTCGGGCAGCCTCTCCGCCCGCCTCCTCTCCCGCGCGGGCACGCTCATAACAGCCTTATACAGAATTTTACCCCAAAAGGTATATTTAAAATCGCAAAGCCTGCTCTCCATGGTCAGCGGCGTTACGGGCGGCGGCTCGGGCACGCTAAGCCCGCTCAGCCTCTCAAACGCCTCTTTTGTCATATTTTCCGTATTGCCCCCCGAATATGCCTCGTTTACCTCGGCCGGATAAGGAAATTCCGCCTCCTCACCCCCGATAAAAATCTGCTTTTCAAGCTTCACCGTCTGACAGTCCTTGCAAATTTGCAGCGCATAATTCCCGCCCTCGTACACAAATCGGTTTTCGGCGACGTTGAAGTACCGCAAATCCTCCTTCGGAAAGCTAAGCTCCGCCCGCCCGCTTTCGCCCGCCTTCAAATAAAGCTTGGTAAACGCCCGCAGCTCCCTCAGCGGCTTAAACACCCCGCCGCGCGGCGCCTGCGAATACAGCTGAACCACCTCCGCGCCGTCCCTCGCGCCCGTGTTCGTCACCGTGCACACCGCAACAATTTCGCCGCCACGCTCTTCAATGCTCATTTCCCCGTATTCAAAGCTCGTATACGACAGCCCGAAGCCGAACGGAAAAGCCACCCTTTTCTGCGCGGTAAGATAGTATCTGTACCCCACAAAAACACTCTCCTTATATACCTCGTCCGCCGTCCTTGAAAATTCCCCGCCGAACGGCACGTCCTCATAACGTTCAACCCAGCTCTCCGCAAGCCTCCCGCTCGGGCACTTGTCGCCGAACAGCAGCTGTACAACCGCCGTGCCGCAATTCTGTCCCGACAAATTCATATTCAGAATTGCGCCGACCCCTTCCGCAAACGGCAGCTCCGTAACCGCCCCGCCGAACAGCACCGCAACAACCCTTTTGCCCGCGCCGATAAGCCCGTCAATCAGCGCAAGCTGATTTTTCGGCAAGGCAAGGCTCTCTCTGTCCCCGCCCTCGAATTCGGCATAATCGGTCAGTCCCGCAAACACAACAACCTTATCAAAGCCCGCCGCCGCGCGCACCGCCTCTTCAAGCAATTTCCCGCCGCCGTCCGCGTTATCCGCGTCATATCCGCGGGCAAATTTGTATTTTACCCCTCTTTTGTCAAATGCGTCCTTTGGCGAGGTGATATAATACGGATTAATCATCGAGCTGCCCGCCCCCTGATACCGCATCTTCTCAAACAGGTCCCCCGCTATCATCAGCTCTTCGCCGTCGCAAAGGGGCAAAAGCCCGTCGTTCTTCATCAAAACGGCGCAGTCCGCGGCAATTTCCGCCGCAAGCGCGTTATGCGCCTCAAAGTCAACGGCACCGTCCGCCGCGCCGCCGCCTCGCCTCTTAAAGCCGCCGCATTTTTCGATTAATTCAAGCATATTCCGCACGCAATCGTCAAGCTCGTTAGCAGAAAGCCTCCCGTCCTTAACCGCGTCCGTAATGCCTTTGCGGCAAATCAGCGTATCCCCCGGCATCTCCAAACCCAGCCCCGCCTTAACCGCCGCCACTCTGTCGCGCATTGCTCCCCAGTCGGTCATAACCGCGCCGTCAAAGCCCCACTCTCCGCGCAGCAAATCGGTCAAAAGCCATTTATTTTCACTGCACGGCACGCCGTTAATCTTGTTGTACGCGCACATAACGGTATACGGTCTGCCCTTTTTAACCGCCCTCTCAAAGGCTTTCAGATAAATTTCCCGCATTGCCCGCATATCGGCATGGCTTCCGCCCACAAGCCTGAAATTTTCGGCATTGTTCAGCGCAAAATGCTTCAACGCCGCGCCCACGCCCTCAGCCTGCAAGCCGCAAATCTCCGCCGCAGCCATTTCCCCCGCAAGGCACGGGTCCTCGGAATAGTACTCGAAATTTCTTCCGCAAAGCGGGTTCCTCTTTATGTTAACCGCAGGCCCAAGCAAAATATCCACGCCGTAGTATGCGCACTCCCGCGCTACGGCCTCGCCAAGCCTCCGCGCGTTTTCGGTATTCCACCCGCACGCAACCGCCGCCGCTGTCGGAAACGCGGTAGAAGGCTCGCTCCCCGCCATTCCGTTATCCATTTTGCCCGTCTGCTTGCGCAACCCGTGCGGGCCGTCCGCCATGCACAGCGCGCGTATACCAAGCCTCGGCACGGGGTTGGTAAGCATAAAATCCGTGCCAGCCACAATCGCCGCCTTCTCCTCAACGGTCATATTTTTCAAAAGCTCTGCTACCTTCAAAATGCGCTCCTTTCAAATTAGTTTATCACAACTCGCGTACTTTTGCACGGTTTTGATAAATTTTTAATAAAATGCATTATGGACATTTTCGAATACGACCGCGCCGCGGCATACGCCTACGCAAAAAAGTGGGCTTACAAGCGCAATCCCGCCTTTTACGACTTTTCCGAAATCGGCGGCGACTGCACCAACTTCGCCTCGCAGTGCATTTATGCGGGCGCGGGAATAATGAACTACACCCCCACCTATGGCTGGTTTTACAAATCCGCCAACGACCGCACCCCAAGCTGGACGGGCGTGGAATATCTGTATAACTTCCTTGTCAATAACGAGGGCGCAGGCCCCTTTGCGGAGGTTGTGCCCTTAACGGAGCTTAAGGTCGGCGACATAGTCCAGCTCGGCCGCAGCACGGGCGACTTTTACCATTCCCCCGTCGTCGTAGAAAACCGCAACGGCAGAATACTCGTCGCCGCGCACTCCTACGACGCGTTTAACAAGCCCCTTTCCTCCTACCGCTTCGAGCAAGCGCGCGGAATACATATCCTCGGCGTACGCAAATAAGCGATAATAATTAAACCCGCGCCTTACGGCTTTCAAGCCGTAAGGCGCGGGTTGTTTAATTTTTAACTTTATTTTTATTTTGTGCCGAAAAGCCTGTCCCCCGCGTCGCCCAGACCGGGAAGAATATAGCCGTTATCGTTCAGCTGTCTGTCCAGAGTGGAAACGTACACGGGCACGTCGGGGTGCGCCTTTGCAACCGTTTCAACGCCGACGGGCGCGGCGATTATCGCCATAAATTTGATTTTTTTGCACCCGCGCTTTTTGAGCGCATCCAAAGCGTCGCAGGCAGAGCCTCCCGTCGCCAGCATAGGGTCTACCAAAAACACCGTTTTGTTCTCTATTCCGTCGGGCAGCTTGCAGTAATATTCCTGCGGCTGTAAGGTTTCCTCATTGCGGTACATACCTATATGCCCCACTCTCGCCGTGGGAAAAACCTTATGCACGCCGTTCACCATTCCCAAACCTGCGCGCAGAATAGGCACAATCGCAATGCTCTCGTCGGGCACCTTGTACTGCGTCACCGTTTCAAGCGGGGTTTCCACCTGCACGGGCACAAGCTCCACGTCGCGCATGCTCTCATAGGTCATCATTGTCGTAATTTCCTCGACAAGCTCGCGGAACTCCTTCATTCCCGTGCTCTTGTCGCGCAAAATGGCAACCTTATGCTTTATTAACGGGTGGTCGAATACAAAAACGTTTTTAAATTCCTTCATAAATTACTCCTCCGCGGGCGCGTCAACGCTCTCCGCAGCCTCCTCAACGTTTTCCGCTTCGGGCTCAACGGCAACGCCCGCCGCGCCGTCCGTAACCCCGTCCATTACAAGCTGTTCGTTTCCGTCCTTCTTCTTGCCCCTAATGTTCACAAGCAGGTTGGTTACAATGCCCAGAATAAGCGCCGCCGCTATCGCCGTAACGGTAACCTTGCCGAACTGCAACGCCATACCGCCCACGCCCGTAATCAGTATGACCGAAACGGTGAACAGATTTCTGTTATCGCCAAGGTCAACCTTCTGTATCATTTTCAGACCGGAAACGGCTATAAAGCCGTACAGCGCCACGCACACGCCGCCCATTACGCACTGGGGTATGGAGGAAAGGAACGCCACAAACGGCCCTATAAACGCGCATACAACCGCCATGCACGCCGTAACGAATATAGTTATAACAGAAGCGTTGCCGGAAATCGCCACACACCCCACCGACTCGCCGTAGGTGGTGTTGGGACAGCCGCCGAATATCGCGCCCGCTATCGAGCCAACGCCGTCGCCCAAAAGCGTCCTCGTAAGCCCAGGCTCCTTCAAAAGGTCGGTTTCTATTATAGAGGAAATGTTTTTATGGTCTGCAAGGTGCTCTGCAAAGGTAACAAAGGCAACGGGTATATACGCAACCGCAATCGTACCGATATACGCGCCTATAAGCGACTTGTCGCCGTAATCCCCGCCGAACAGCTTAATAAACGCAAAGTCGGGATACCATTCTATATTTTTAACGTTGAAGTAATACTCGAAGTCGATAATTCTCATGCTCTCCGCGCCGGGGATATAGCTGAACGCGGTGAATATCGCCGCCATGACGTAGCCGGCAAGTATACCCATTACAAAGGGTATCATTTTAAGCATCTTTTTACCGTAGACCGAGCAGGCTATCGTTGTCGCAAGCGTTACAAGCCCGCAAATCACGCAAAGTATTCCGCGCACGTCCATGGTATACGCGCCCGTAACGGAGTCCTTAACCCCGCCCGCAAGCTGCCCTATCGCGCTGCCCGCAAGCGAAAGCCCTATAATGGCAACCGTAGGTCCTATAACAACCGCAGGCATAATTTTATCTATCCACTTAACGCCCGCAAACTTGACTACAACCGCAATTATAACGTATATCAGTCCCGCAAACACCGCGCCGAGCAGTATACCGAGATACCCCAAGGTCGCCGTCGTCGCGCCCGCAAACGCTGCAATCATGCTGTTAAGGAACGCAAACGAGCTGCCTAAAAACACAGGACTTCTGAATTTGGTAAAAAGCAGATACACCAGCGTGCCCACGCCCGCGCCGAACAGCGCCGCGGAAATAGACATATGCGCCTCGGGATTGTTTGCATTGACGACAATGGGCACCGTAATGGTCGCCGCAAGAATAGCCAAAAGCTGTTGCAGTGCAAACAGAATCAGCCTTCCCGCCTTGGGTCTGTCCTTTACGCCGTAAATCATCTTCATCGTAAGTTTACCTCTTTGGTTTTATTTATAGGGGGCTTAAAGCGTCAAGCTGCCGCCGTTTATAATTAAAAGCCCCAAATTTTTTCCATTATATCACACGCTTTTCAAAATTGCAATATCCGTAAAAGCAATGTCGCCCGTTTTAAAAAATTTTTATTGCCTCCGCCGCCATGTGCGCAAGCCGCAAAACATTTTGCCGAATTTGTCGAATTTTGTCGAATACATTTGATTTTTATTTAAAAATTAAATATACTTACTTAGTAAACAATACATTTATGGGAGATGCGTAAATGAATACCAGAATAGAATTATTGATTTTGGAAGACGAGCCCGACGAAAGAGACGCGCTTATAAAGCAGGTGGACGCCCGCGGAGACGACTTTCACCTGATAGCCGCAACGGCAAGCTCTGCCGAAGCGTTCAACAAGGTCATGGATTACAGCCCCGACGCAGTCATTCTCGATTTAGAGCTGCACAAGGGCGACGGAGACGGCTTCGACTTTTTAACCCGTCTGCGCAGCGCAAATATCCCGCGTCCGCCGTATATCCTCGTCACGACGTGGAACATCAGCCCCGCCACCTACGCCGCCGCAAGAGAGCTCGGCGCAGACTACATAATGTCCAAGGTGCGCCGCGGCTATTCCGCGGAGGAGCCGCTCAAATTTCTGCTTTCCATACGCTCCACCATAATGAGCAGAACGGTAAAGGACACCTTCGCCCGCACTGACGCGTACGAGGTCGACCAGACGGAAAAGCGTCTTAAAAGGCGCATTCAGAAGGAGCTTAACCAGATAGGCGTCAACCCCAAATCGGTAGGCTACGCATATCTTACCGACGCAATCGCATACGTTGTAATGGAAAACAAGCACAAGGTCTGCAACTTCGTTGCAAGAAAATGGAACAAGGCGGAATGCAGTGTAGAGCGCGCAATGCAAAACGCAATCAACCGCGCGTGGAACACCGCCGACACGGCCGATTTGCTTAAATACTACACCGCGGTAATCAAGTCCGACCGCGGAGTGCCCACCATAACCGAATTTATCTATTATTACGCACAGCAAATCCGCCCCGACTTCGAAAATTTACTCTAACCCCCGCAACGCAAAAAACGCCCCGAAGCGCACCCCCTTGCGCTTCGGGGCGTATATTTAATAAAATTCAAGTATTTTTCCGCCGTATGGTTGCCGTTTTAAACGCAAACGGTTATAATCGGAATATAAGCAAAAGGAGGCGCGCCTATGGAAGAGTTATCCGACGTATTAAAAACACTGTACGAGTTAGCCGAAAGCAGTCAGGACGACGGCGCGCTTGCAGAAAAGCTTAGCGACTATCACGAGGCGGACATAGCAAGCATCTATCCGCTTTTAAGCGATACCGCCCGCAGACGCCTCTCCCGCATACTCTCCGACGAACAGCTCTCCGACGTGTTCAGCTACCTCGAAAATGCAGAGGACTATATCGAGAGCATGGACAAGGAGCGCGCCGCCGACATTATCGAAAGCATGGACGCGGACGACGCCGTCGACCTTTTAGACGGGCTTGCAGAGGACACCCGTTCGGAAATAATAAGCCTTATGGACGGCGAGGCGGTCGAGGATATTCAGCTCATTTCCTCCTATAACGAGGCGCAGGTCGGCAGCAAAATGACGACCAACTTCATTTTAATCAAATCTGAAATGAGCGTAAAGCAGGCAATGCGCGCCATGGTAGAGCAGGCGGCGGACAACGACAATGTGTCCACCATCTATGTGGAAAACGCGCAGGGCGCGTACTGCGGCGCAATAATTCTGCGCGATTTGATTGTCGCAAGACAAGGCTCCGCATTAGACGATATAATCATCACCTCCTACCCCTCCGTCCGCGCCGACGGGGAAATAGAGGAATGTATAGAGCGGCTTAAAGACTACGGCGAGGATTCCATTCCCGTCCTCGGCGCAAATAACGAGGTGCTGGGCGTAATCACCTCCACCGACCTTATAGAGGCGGTTGACGACAGGCTCGGCGACGACTACGCAAAGCTCGCGGGACTTACCGCCGAGGAGGATATTAAAGAGCCCCTGCACCGCTCCATAGCCAAGCGCATACCGTGGCTTTTGGTGCTGTTCGTGCTCGGTCTGGGCGTATCCAGCGTGGTCAGCGGGTTCGAGCACGTAATTGCAAGCCTGCCGCTAATCGTCAGCTTCCAGTCGCTTGTGCTGGATATGGCGGGCAACGTCGGCACTCAGTCCCTCGCAGTCACTATCCGCGTTTTAAGCGACGAACAGCTTACGGCCAAACGCACCGCAAAGCTCATTTTCAAGGAGGTTCGCGTCGGCGCAATCAACGGGCTTATCCTCGGCACGCTGTCCTGCGTGCTTGTCGGGCTGTTCCTCTTCCTTACGGGGCAAACGGCGGAAATGGCTTTAAACCTCGGCATATCCGCGGTGCAAGCGTCCTTTTTAACCTCCGGCTGCATAGGCATTTCGCTGCTTGCGGCAATGCTTTTGTCCAGCTTCTTCGGCACGGTTATACCCGTAATCTTCAAAAAAATCAAAATCGACCCTGCGGTCGCCTCGGGACCGCTTATCACCACCATAAACGACCTTATCGCAGTCGCCTCCTATTACGGGCTTGCGTGGCTGCTTATCCTCAACTTTACAATATAAAATGCCGCGCGGGCGATTGCGTAAAAGCAATCGCCCGCGCTTTATTCAAAAACCCCTTATAAATACCTCCAAGGCCATAACTATAAACAATATCCCGCCTATCACCATAGCCTTGTCGGCAAGCCGCGTCCCGAATTTTCTGCCTATAAAAAATCCCGCGGTATAGGCAATAAAGGTTATCGCGGCAATTATTCCCGCGCCCGCAACCGCCGTCCAAAGGCTGTATTCCGCTATGGTAAAGCCCATCGACAGCGCGTCTACGGAGGAAACCGCCGCACTCAATAACAGCGCGCCTATGCCGCTTTTCGGCTTTTCCCCGTCCTTGCTTTTACTCTGCCTCAGCCCCTCCACCAGCATTTTAATGCCCAAAAACAGCAGCACCGCAAGGGCAATGCCGGACAAGCATTCCTTAAAAAACAAAAACCGCTCGGCAACGGTGCGCACGCACAGCCGGCCTATAAGCGGGGCGGCAAGCTGAAACAGCGCAAACACCAATGCCGAAGCGAGTATTTTCCCGCGCTTTGCGTTCGGCTCGTTTACGCCTCCCGCAAGCGATATTAAAAAAGCGTCTACCGCCAGCCCTAAGCCGAACAGTATGCTGCTTATAATAAACGATAGCCAGCCGTTCATGCTTTCTCCCTCGTACTCCGCGCCGCGCGCTCTTTACGGTAACCGAGCCAGACAACCGCCGTCCCTTCACCCTTCCCCGCGCGCCGCTTCCGCTCAGGTAAAAATTTATCAATCTGTTTATTATATGCCCTCCCTTAAAATACTGTTACGGAAACCGTTTCTGCCTTTAATTTGTTATTTTTTGCAACAAAAAAGAACCAGTGCTGGCACCGGCTCTTAAAAGTAAAACTTTTTATCCCACACACCCGTTTGTGTAGCGAATTTCAATTATTATATAATATAAAATATAATTTGTCAATTCAAAATATGACAGTTTTAAAGATTTTCTAATTAATTCCGTTTTTAAAAATTTCCGCAACCTCTCTCATAAACCTGTATACCGATACCAGCATAGAATTTTTTGCAAATAGTTCGGTATATTGCTTGCAACTGTCCAAAAGACCGCTTAATTTTTTATAGGTTCTTTCAATTTTATACTTTGGCTCGATACCGCAATATAAATACATCATATTACAAAAATCAAACACCAACGCCTTTGACATATTAGTAGTAAGCGTTTTGTGTTTTATACCTTTTTCTCTCAAAAAGCCAACTATGCTTTGCGTGCCGTAATCGAAAGGCTCTTTAAGTTGAGTAATAATCGCCTCGCAATGCGCAGCCTTATTTCTCAGTCTGTAAGCTGATTTAATATAATTATCGTATTCATACGGCTTATTTGTATATGTATTATAAATATACGCGCAAAAACGCTGAAACGTTCCAAACTGTATTACGTCCAAAAACTCTTCAATAGACAAAGCCTCAATCGGCTTAGAGTATTTTATTAACACCTGCCTGTTTTCGGGCGTATATGTTTTATTTAAAAATTCGGTATCCGTCTGTATATACTGCTTTACAATATCGTCGCTTATGTTCAGTCGGTTTTTCAGCGTCAGCAACCGTGCTTTTAAAACGCGTTCTATGTCCAAAAACGCACAAATGATAAAACTACTCAGCTCCTCATCTATTCTTGCAACGGCATACAGTTGCTCAAAATCCAAATTAACAAAAGTCCCTTTTTTGTCTGTTTTAGTGTATTTATCAAACAAAACAGAATACTCAAGCAATCTGCAAAACGGATATTCGTTTTCTATGACCGACTTTACAAATCCCTCATCGAATTTCTTATGTGTTATATTTAATTTTTCCAGTTCATTAATATAATGCAATATGCTTCCTCATTTATTATATAACCACTTTTTATGATTTTAAACCAAGTATAAGCGTAAGCAACGCAAGCTTTTCATACACAAAAAAGTAATTATTAACCTGCTTTAACAGCTCGCATTTTTCTATATCCGGATTTAAAATATAACTGTCATCGTAACCGATTAGCTGCAACACAGCAACCGTTGAAGTTTTATAAATTATAGGAATAGAAATCAGTTGCTTATAATTGCTGTTGAATTTTTTAAAATTAGCTTTAAAATTCTTTTCATTGGTCAAAATATCGGCCTTAATCTTGCTATCCCTAAAAAATCGCAAATAATACGGGTCTTCCACCATAACATCTTTTTCATTTTTAAAAGCACTTGTAAGATGGGAACGACTGTCTACGCGCGCGGTATAATCAAAAGCCGGCATAAAATAAATCGTGTCATCTTTGCTCTGCATTCTTGCGATTATATTTACTCCGAAATTGCTTCCGCGAAACCTTAACGACTTAATCATTTTCGTCAGATCCTCGCAAACATTCTGCCACATATGCTTGAATTTATCCATTTCATTAAAGGCTATAAAGCATTCCACATTTAATTGTCCCTTCCCAAGGCCATTCAAATCGTAGGAAGAATTATACATATATGACGAAATATATTTATTCAGTCTGTTTCCAAGATCCATAAAATGTTCGCTTGCATTTTTTGCCCTATTTTCGCTTTTCTCCTTTTCAACCTTTTGAAAATGCCAGCATAGTAGCATAAGCAGAATAAAAACAGCAGCCAAAATACCCGTCACAAACCATAAAACAACGGCAACAACCACATTTTGGGTTATTGTATAATTTGTCGCAAAGCCTGTAACGACGGCAATTAAAATCGGCAATACAAAGCTAAAAATTTTTTCCGTATTCAAATTACCGAAAAATCTTCTTATAAACTTCATTTGTATAATTCCTCAACTTTTTTGCTTCCGATTTTATTATACTGCCTTAGCACATTTTGTCAATATGCACAAAGAAAATAGGAATGCAAAATATGCACTCCCTCTGTTTATATATTAATTCTATTTATCCAAAACATAAATTAAAGAAGTTCTTAAAACATTGCCCAAAACAATTTTTTAATCCTGTAATATCAATACTTCATAATAATTTTTCCGATAAGCACAAATAAATTTTGCAGAAGTTTAATGTTATCTGTTGGTATATCTATGTCGGCATAAGCAAACGGCTTCATGCCGCTTATAAGACCTTGATAGCTGGTTAACGATTTAAACGTAGAAAAGTCATAACAAATGCTTTGTCCCTTATGTACAAGCTTGTTTCTTTTTTTATAAGCATTCTCTATAACTGCTTTTGTGGCTTCGTAATCTGTTCCGTAATTATTCTCCATAAAAGGAATTATTTTATTGCATAAGGCATTTTTTTTGTTATGTTCCGAATTTCCAAGAAACAGTAATTCTAAAATTATAATTTGCAGTAAAAGACATTCATCATATTCTTCTATTGATGCATACTCGTAAGCTGAGTTATATAAAAGAACGGCCTTTTGCCATTTCTCAACCTTTAAAACCGCTTCTTTATCCATTTTGCGTTTATCTAAAAAGCAATTATTACAAAATCTAACAAGCAAATCACTAAAAAGGTCAATTATTTTAATAAATTCATTATAGCGACGATTAAAGCACCCCTATCTTTTAATAACTGTAAAAATTGTTCCATTAGATTACTTCCATTTTTTTAATGATTTTTTTAGCTCTGCAATAAACTCATCTTCAATATCGTCAATAGTTGCCTCAATGGCTTCCGAATTTTCCTCAAATAATACTTCCTTTGTAAAAATATTTTTACAGTCTGCACATTGCACCTTAACATTATCTGGTGCATCATAGAGTTCATCCATATCTACGTCTAAAGACCCAAATTGGTCATTTCCACAAAGAGGACATAAAAGTTTTAAAGTTCTATCTAAATTTTTCATAAAGTCTCCTTTGTATTTTTGATAGTGGCATTTCCTTTAAAATATAGTTATTCCGGCTTATCCTCATCATCATTGCGTAGACTTTTGTAAATCTCGTCCGTAAATATACCAAGCACTTGACGCTTTAATTCTTCATTATTCAAGAGCAAAGAGAAGAAGTCCTGATTCTGTGATAATCCCTCAATCAAAGCATCGTCTATATCAAAGAATAACGAAAAAAGCTTTAGGAGGGTTTTATATATGACTATTTCATTCAAAATGTTCTGCCTGGCACATCTGTAGAGGCTGGTGGCGTGCGATTATAAAAGATCGGGCAGAACAACCAAAAAACAACACTTCTAGTGATATTATAAAAATAGAGCTATCATATGATAGCTCTATTTTTATTTGTTGAAGTTTTCATATTCATCCAAATAAACAAATAATCCGAACGTCTTTCTAATAATGAAGAAGTTCGAATTATTACAATGTGGCTGGGGTAGCTGGATTTGAACCAACGAATGACGGAGTCAGAGCGAGCCTAAAAGCCGTTTTTACCCATAAAATCATTATTTTTAGCGGCTTTTTACCGCTATACACAACTTACACGCAAGTTTGCGCTTTCTTCCTTATCTTGAATAAATGCAAAAAATAAATGTTGACAAACAAAAAAAACAATCGTATAATAAAAGTACGAGCAAGGCAATAACCGTGTTGAGGTTTACGTGACGGTTAGCCTAAGTTCAAGCAAAATAACTGCCGACTTTGACCGAGGGGCAGTTATTTTTTTATGCGTATCGTCACATAATGGTCGGATACGGTAACAGACGAAACGTTTTCACGCCCAAAAATGAGCAATAATAAAAGTATGTACTCTGTCATAAAAATTTAACCTCCTTAGTTTAGTAAAAGCTACATCACGTTTGGAGGCTAACCGCCACAGGTCGCCCTGTCGTACCTCCCGCCGAAGCGGGAATTATATTATACCACCGTGCCGCCGCCCTGTCAAACGAAAAAGGTCGAAAGAGCGAGGGGTCAATGAACGTCATCAACGTAAAGATAAAGTCGCAAAGCTTTGATTTACAATGTTTCACAAAACGCCTGAACAGTGCGCCCGCGCTCGGACTTCGTATAACTCAACCTTTATCAGCTTAGCCGCCGTTTTCGGCGGCTTTTCTTTTACGCTCTGCACCGCTTAAAATTCCCCTCGCAGGGGAATATCGCGCCCGCGCGATTTCAAGGGGTGGCGCATACTCTAAACCGCATAAACAAGCCCATAAACCGCGGCACGGTTTTTCTTTTAATCTTTTCTTTTACGTCAGTAATTATCTACACTTATTATATAATAATATTAGAAGCCGAAAACTTTACATATACAAACCGATAACTTTATAGCCGCTAACCGAAAATTTGGTATATACTAACCGAAAATACTATACTCAAATTGTATGATTTTCGGCTTGTATTTTTAGTGCATAGAAAAAACCCCGAAAATTGCTTAAAATCGAGGTTTTCGGATAAAGTAAAACCGCCCTCAAAAGGGCGGTTTTTTAGGCTTTGGCAACGACTATAAGCGCAAGCTGTTACTTGCGCTTAAACATTCTTGATATAATTAATTCCTTAACTCGTGTACGGCATCGGCAACGTTGCCCCGTATCCGTATAGCCCGTATCTCGGCAACGTTGGCATAAATACTGCGGCTCGGATATTTCCGCTTCGGATATGCCGAGTTCTGCAAGCCGCTTTAAATAACGTGCTTGCGCTATGTTCCAAAGCTCTTGCGCTTCCTGTACGTTCTCGCCGTTCTCCTGGGCAGTAAACGTTTCGCTTATTGCCTCGTCAAGCTCGGTTTTTGCGGTGGTAAGTTCTTCGTCATTAAACGCGAGCTCACGCGCGGCGGCGGTTCTTGCTTCGGCTTCTGCGTGGAGCTCTGCATATACCTTTTCAATGGCTTCTTCTGTTATCTCGATTTCGTCGGAATTATAAATAAAATCTACTTTCTCCGGCTCGTACGTTGAACGCAATTCAACCGCTAAAACTTCATACGGCACAACAAAAATACTTTTCGTATTCCCTGGAACGCCGCGTTCCTGCGTTATTTTATAAACGGGATTGCCTTTCTCGTCCTTGTATCGAAGACGTTTGTTACGGTAAAGTAATTTTGCCTGCAATATCGGTGTTATTGCATACGATACGGTTGACTTCGGAAGATTCAAAAGCGTTGCAAGCCCTTGCTCCGAACTGTAAAAATAATTTATCGGCTCGCGGCTTTTAAAGTCGTAATTGATATATTCGCCGTTCTCGTCGGTTTCCAGGTAGTGCGCTTTAATGCGTTCAAGTATCATAACCGACGTTGCGGGAAGCTTCTTACGCTTGCCGTCTATATCAAATTTTTTTGCGTGCAGATAGTTTTCAAGCGTAATATAATTGCCGCTTACCTTAGGAATTATTTTGTATTTATTCTTGCCTGTTTCGGCAATAAGATTATCTAACAGCCTCAACTGTGTTAAGTTCTTTTTTGCCGTTACCCAAGTAAGCCCGCAAGCTCTTGCAATGTCTGCAACGGGCAACTTAACGTGCAAGCCGAAGTTCTTACGTACAGTCCAAATATACGCTAAAATTTTGATTTTAGCGCGAGCAAGCGGTTTGCCGAACTTGTCGGCAAACGGATTAAATTTCCCGTTTTTGGCTTTGCCCAGGAACTGCACAGGGCACAACGAAAACTCCGTCGCTTCGGGAAGCTCGATATTAAGTTTTTTTGTTGCTATGTCCTGCATTGCGGTTCCTTGTTTTTGTTAGATATTTTCAAAAATTAACTTGCCGGCACTGTGCATGCGCGGCGTATGCGCTTGTTTTTTTGTGAATTTATATCAGTTTTAACTGCTCCCAACCGTTGGGAAGTTGCGGCGGGTCGTCGTTCTTGTCTGCGGCTTTGCCGCGGCGGTGGTTTGGAGCGCAGAGGGGACAATAGCATTTTGTATAAGTCTTACTAATCGCCCAACTTGCGGCGCGGGCTTGACGGTAACCTCTGAACTCGGTTTCACGCCCGCAATCGTCACAGACATAGTTTTTAATAGTCGTTAGCATTGCTTTTTGCTCCTTTTGTATTCGATTTAAGTAGTCCGTGGCCGTACCACTTATGCCGGCACGGTGTAGTCCGTGGCCGTACCACTTATGCCGGTACGGTGTAGTTCGTGGCCGTACTACTCCGCAACGTCGCGGTTTTTCTTCTCTTGCTTGTATGCGGCTATATATTGATAATGGTCGTCCCAATCACGAGAGCGGCACTCCGCGCATTTAACACTTCGGTCTTTGCCAAACTTCCAACCAATCGAGCGAACAGCCGCCGCGCCGTTGTAAATTTCGTCGCTTGGTGCGACTTCCTGACTTTTCCCGCATTTGTCGCAAGTGCACACCCAAACTTTTATAACTTTGCTTAAAACTGCCATAATTTACCCCTTGATTTTAAATTTTTTCGCTCTCACGGGCTAAAAACGCCGATTTCGGGCGCGTTTTTTCTTTGTTTCTCACGGTTTTTGCGGTAAGCCCGATTTTAAGCAGATTTTCGGCGTTTCTACGGCTTACATTGCGCGACCAAGCTTTTTTAATGCGGCAGGGCTTCGCCCTGACCCCATATTTATATACGGCGTTACCGAAACCCGAAACCGTCAACATAATTAACCGCGTAAGGTCAGCGAGCTGACCACCCGCCACGGTTAATTATGTTGTCTTTCTCTTTGTTCATTTCGGGTTTCGTAAACAGCCTATTTTTTAGCTATTAGTGGTGTATTGGGCGCGGTGTCCTGCGTTTGCGGTTTCCCTTTGTCGATTTCTTGCCCGTCTGTGGGCTTCTGCGGCTTTGTTTTGCCTTTCGGCTTGTTGTCCGTTGCTGTCGGCTCTTGCCCGTCCTGGGCGTTCTCTGCTTGCTGTGTCGGTGCTTGCGATTCGCCTGTCGGGGTTGCGTTCTCGGTTGCTTCTTCGAGCGCGGCTTCCAGACGTTCGATTGCCGTTGTTCGCTTATTGAAATCACTTTCAATTTGGGCTTCACGTTCTCGGCGTATCAGTTTTGCGATAAAATTGATTTTAAGCCAAAACATACCACAACGGCGGGGGAGTAGATATTCCCTCTGAACGTCCAAATCATAATCATTGCCCGCGTTTTCAAGTTCAATTTTCTTTATAAGCCGTTCGTGTTCTTCGTGATAAAGTTTGAATAAATCTTCTTCCATACGGTCGCGTTGTTTCTTTGATAATTTGTCTTTATACTTATCAAATTGCGCCCATTTTTCAAAGAAACTTTCTTGTAGTTCGCCTAATTCCTTAATTGCGTTCATTGTTTCTTTTCCTTATTTTCTTTCGGTTTGCCCCGGTAAATTTCGGGTTCGCTGATTTTATAAAATGCCGCTGTTGCTTCGTCAAGGTCTTGTGATGCCGTGCGGCTCTTATATTCTAAGTAACTGAATTTGCCGTTTTCGGGCGGGAAAAATTCTTCATAGAAACTGAAACTGTTGAAACATTCAAAAATATTTCCGTTATGCGTATATGTTTTTGTTATGTAAGTCTGGGCGTTACTGCTTAAATACTGCTCGTATTCTATCCAGGAGCCGAACTCGCGGTAAGTCCAAACGGTTTTGAATATACGACCGTTTTCGTCAGTAATATTCTGGTGCGACTGTATCTCGATAAAACGGCGGCAAAGTTCTTTGATATTTAAATCAACGAGCATTGCGCGCTGTATGTCAAGATAAATATCTATACCATAATGACGGTGCATTTCAAAAAAGCGGCTAACGTGGTCTGGCAGGGCTTTTTTTCGGCTGTCATAGTAGCGTTGGACTTCTGACAGAAAAATTTTACTGCCTGGCGGTACAAATTGCGTTTGCATTTTGTCATTTGGGAGCCCTAAATAGAAACCGTTTATAAAATACGGTTTGTAATATTCTTCATAGCCGACTAAAAATTCGATGTCAAAATCAGCATAAATGGGGGGCTTTTGGGGAATTTCAAGCGGGTTTAAACGCTTTTCGTTTGCCGCTTCGATTTTTGCCGCTGTTTCTTCTTGCAACGTTTCGCCTTGCGTTCTGTAAATTTCGCAAAGCAAAGCCGCGGCAAGCGAAGTTTTGCCCGAACCTGGCGCGCCTGCAATTATCGTAATAGCCATAATTTACCGCTTCGGTAGTTTCGTCTTCGGAAGTTTCGGAAGATTTCCGCCGCTCCTACCCGCGCGGCGGCATAGAATGATTATGCAACGTGCAAAATCAATCAAGCCCGCAAGCACTATTGCGCCCGCCATAATGTAAAAAAATATGTGCCACTTACTGAAATTAAAATAGTCTAATCTTGTGATAGTCTGTAAAACCCACCCCGCGAACGCACTTGCGCCCGCTAATACAAATGACATCATTAAATTGAAAAACATTTTATTTTTTACCTCTGACTTTATGTATTTTTCTTTGGCTTGAACTTGTAGACGCGTCGGCGGGCGGTGGAGTGGAAATAGGCGGCTTAGCGCGTTTTTTCTTTTTGCCTTTGCGTTTTTTATTGCCTGGCTTTGTCTTGTTGGGCGTTGCGGTTGCCCGCTTACGTTCCCGACGTTCTCGCCCGCGCTTGACAAGCGCGGCAATGCCGCGGAACGGCGCGGAAATGATAAGCCATAGCACTTTGCATACTGTAAGTATAATTTTGCCTATAACTTTGAACACACCGCGCAGAACAGGGAATCCGAAATAAAGCAATACAACCAACAAGGCAACGGCGGCAACAATAATCAGCGCAATCGCCCACCACGGCAAGCCTTTACCGGGATAAGGGTCTATCGGGTGTTCCTGGTCGGCAATGATGTCTATCGGTGACATTATGCAGGGGATAACGGTCAATACGTTATCTTTTGTGAACGTTACATCGATAATATCAAAATCAAGTTGCGCCCAGGACTGCGCAAAATATGCGTTGCTGTCAATAACTTTATAACTACCGAAATTTCCGCCGATAACCGCCCAATCTATGGTGCGTTCGCCTTGTGTAACTTCGTGGACAACATATTCGCTTTGATAATATCTGAACAAATAAACCGTTTCGGGCTTTTCCTTTTTCGCGGCGTTATTAATAAACGTGCAAAAATCTTCGTAATCTCTTTCGGCAATGTAAAATTTATCGCAAAATAATTCTTTATCCGGATAATATTCAATATCCTTAACGGTTACTTTTTGAATAGCCGAAACTTCAAATTCGTTTTCGCCTTTTAATTGCGTTCCGAATAATTTATCCCAAAGACTGTTTGAAACAATGTTATCGGTCAATTTGTAAGTATCGTCCGATTGAATATTGATATCCGTAAATTTTTCGTCAACGTTTTCGAACAGGTCGGCATTATATTTTCCGGCAACGGGATTTTCACCAACGCCGAAACGCTCCGTAAACGTTTCAAACCAACCTTTAATATTTTTTAATTTGTTGCCGATAAGCTTTTCGCGCGGTAAATCGTAGGTGTCCGCATTGCCGTTATCAGCGTAAAAAATATAGCTCAACTTTTTTAATATACGGTCGTATTCCGTAACCGGCATATTGTTATAAGTATTAAAAGCTAAATACCCAAAATGTAAAGCCTGGATAGCTTCCATAGCTTCTTTCGGCTGTTTGGAAGCGACAAGGGTAAATTTGCTTTTGCTGTTGTTGTAGTTGTTGAGATAATCGCCCCCGTCAACTTCTTCGTTAAGCAGAGAATACAACTCGTTGTAAATATCCTTGTTGCCGGTAACGAAAATAGGCGACGTCAACGCGTTAAGCCAGGTTGCGTGTATTGCCGACATTTCGCCGGAACTTTCCAAAATATCATTAGGCACGGAAAAATATACGCTGTGCAGAGTGTCACGGGTGTACCCGTCCTTGTGCGTGCCTTGCGGTCTGTAATACGTTTGTTGTACGTCCAGATTTAAAACCGTATCGAAACCGTCCACCGAACATTTAAGCGTGCTTTCCTGCGCGGTTGCCGAGCCATAGCCTTTTGCATAACCGGTATAAGTATATTTCGTCGCTATTTTGTATTCGGTAGCGTTAATGCCGCTTTCGTAAAGCTCAATGCCGCTGACTTCGTACACGCGCGCCGAGCCGTTGACTGTGCTTAAAATTTCTTTACGTTGATTGTCGGAAAGATTAATTTTAAACTTGTAAAAGAGCCCCTCATAACCCGCCGCATTGCTTCTGTTAAGATATTGCAGACCGGCTTTAATGAAAAGGTCGGAAGTCTTGCCGACCCTGAACTGTATTTTATTCAGTTCGGAATATTTGGTAAAATCAAGCCCGCGCGGGTTGTAAATGTAAACGTACAGCCCGTAGTCCTCGTGTTTTGCCGTGAACGGCGAATAACAGAATTCTATAAACGAGATTATTTTCGGGGTTTTGCGTTCGGAAAAACCGTATTGACTTAAATCAATGCTTTCCCCGTCGTAGCTTGCACCCTGTAAATCGTCCCAAACGTTGCGGTTTTCATAGGCGGTAACAATTTTTGAATATTCCGAAGCGGCGGAAGCGTAACCCGCCCCGCCGCTCTCGCAGAGGATAAGAAAACACAGCACCGCAACCAATGCCGCGGCTATGGTGTATGTAAGCTTTTTAAAAGTGCCTGCCATTTGCCGTAACTCCGTTTATCTTCTTCTGCGGCGCGCGGGCTTTCTTGTTTGAACAATGGAAGCAACAACGCCGACTATTCCGACTAATACCGACAACGCGCCGCCGCCCGCAAAGATTATCCAGGGATATTTTTGCAAGGTGTTTACGGCTATTTCACGCGCTGAAAGCTTATCCGAAACAACGGAGTAATCGTCCGTTATCCGGTTATCCGCAAAATATTCTATCGGTTGTTCGCCGTGCTCCGTCATTACCGACAACACGCGCAAATTTAAGTCTTTCGCTTCTTCTGCCATTTCCGCAAAAGTGGTGCCGTAATCGACTTCCTTTGTCGCGTATACCTCGCCGCCGACATAAAACGTTACGGTGAACGTCTTAATTTCCCAATGCGCTTTTAACGTTGTATCTTGCTTTATGGCTTGCCCCGTGTATTCCGTTCCGTCCTCTAAAAACCAACCTTTAAACATATAGCCGCGTTTTTCTGGCGTGGGCGGGGTAATTGACGAGTTCCAATCTACAACCTGATTTTCTATATTGTTGCCCCCGTCCGTATTAAACGTTACAGTAAAACGGTTTATTTCAAAATGCGCGTGCAGGTTGATATTTGACGTTACCGTTTCGCCGATATATTTCGTGCAGTTCTCGCCGTGCTCTTCGTCCGTGCCGTAATACCAACCCGTAAAGGTGTATCCCTCTTTAACGGGGTCGGGCGGTAACGGCTGCACCGCGTTCGGGTCTTGTTCCAAAATGTAGGTTATTTCTATTGCGCCTAAATCTGCGGCGGTGGTTTTGCCGGATTCGTAGTAAGGGTTCCAATACTCGAATTGTGTACTGTGCATACATTGTTTGTCTACGCCGCGATATTTGCAAGTCATATCTTTGTAAATATATCCCGCCGAAGTCAGATGTTCGAACGGGTTCACACGCGGCACAAACCAACCCGTTTGCGACATAATTAACGTAACCCAAGCAAATCTGATATTTGCTTCTTTTGCGCTTACCGTTTGCCCGTCTATGTTGTTTTTAACGGTGACTTTTGCAAGGTAATCGTCCGCGGTTTTGTCTGTGCCGGAAGAGATAAAGTTTTCATATTCCGCTTCGGCGCCTGCGGGAATAGCGCGGGAGCTTGCCGCAACTGTCCGCGCGGAAACGGCAAAAGCATAGCTTTGCGGCTCTTCGTCCGTAAGCTCTTCGGCGGGAGCGGCGGGGAGCTTCTCGGGTGCCGCGCTCCGCCAATTCCCGAAAGTCCAATCCGTATAACCGAATGTGCCCCAAGCCAACAGCGAGGCAACGCCCGTTACTGCCAATATTACCGCCATTATTAAGCCCGTTTTTTTGATTATCTTTTTGCCGTTTGCTCTTGCCATTTTTATTTCCTCCCGCGGGCGTTCTCTGCACCCGCTTTATTTTCGTTTATTGACTAACGCCGCCGTTTGCGGCTTCGAAGATGGGGGCGGGGTTGCTTGCTCGTTTATTACAACGTCCAAATAGCAACGCTCGTAAACACTCGCCCCGCGGTCTTTGTAATGCCCCGAAACAGACAGCACACGCACGGCGGGCAATTCGTTACAGATAAGCTCGATTAGCTTTTCTATTTCGCCGTTCTCGCCCCATAATCTGACTTTAACCACGTCGCACCTCGCAATTGCTTTCGATAAGGTCTACAATCTGTTGAGCTTCGGTAACGTGCAAAATTTTTGCGTGGAAGTATAAAAAATCAAGAATACCGTCAAGGTTCTTCCAATCAAAAATCGGATTTGAATTGAAATAATTGTAGTAATCGGGAAACTTCGCTTTTACGAGCTTCGGAATATCCGCGCCCGCTTTGGCGGTGGTCTTAATGGGGTTAAATGCTTTGACTATGTCATAAGCCCCCTTAGCTCCGCACATTGTTTCGATAGGGCAACCGTTATTATGTAAATTGCACGTTTCGCAGGTTGCGCGCGCGTTCACTTCGCAAGGCAATAAATCGTTTTTCATTACTGCACCCCGCTATTATCTATCCAAGGGAAGCGCAGTTTTATGGCTTCCAAATAATAAAGCCCGTCGTTGTCACAGAATAATACGCCCGGTGTGTAGAGATAGGAAGTTTCTAAATCATCGTTATCGTTAAAAATCTGTTCGTTCCAAAGATTGAACAATAAACGGGTTGCGCGGCGGCTACCGCTCGTCTGCCAACCAGCTTTAAGACAGTCAATTTTAACGGAATTATTTTTAAAGGAAAATACTTCGTCTTTGTGTTTGAATAAATCTTCATTAAGGGCTAAAAGATAAGCAACGGGACGATGTTCACTATCCGAGTTTTTCATTTTGCCAAGCGTTTCATAAAAACGCCGTTCGTGCATTAAGTCTTTGAATTTCATTTTTGCAAATCTCCTAAAAAATATATTTCAACGCCCTTGCGGGCTGTTGTTCCCCTTAATCTCAACCCCCGCGCCGTTTATGGCGGTGCAGGAGCCGAGATTTGCAAGCACCTTTACGGAGTTTCACCGCGCAGGTGCATAAACTTGAATCTAATTATTTTAGATTAAAGCTTCACAATCTTAGAATATAAGATTTTTACAGTATTATAACCTTATGTTTTAAGGTTGTCAACAAAATTTTCTTAAATTGTAAGATAATTGCGTTAAGGTGATTCTATGAGAGAAAAACTGCGAGCGTTAAGGCTTGAAAGTGGACTAACTCAAAAAGAGTTAGCGGCTAAATTGAATAGTACAGACAAAAGCATATGGAATTATGAAAACGGTATTGCAACACCTCCGTATGAAGTTTTAATTGCATATACAAAATTTTTCGACGTTTCAGCGGACTATCTGCTCGGGCTTGAGGACGATTTCGGCGCAAGAACTGCGACAGGGGGAAACGTGATGCGCGACACCAACAACACCCAGGAGCGGGAACTGTTGGAACTCTTCCGCACGCTTTCCCCTTATTTGCAAGGTCTGACAATGGAAGCCGTGAGAAGCTGGGCAAAGAAAGGCGGCGACAGCTCGCAAAAAAAGGCATAAAATATCCTTTGCGAAATATCGCAAAGGAGTTTTAAAAAATGAAAGAATTACAAAAGCTTAAACCGATTGCAGAACAGTTTTTCGCGCTTTCGGTGCAACTGCTGGAAGTTATCGACGCGGACGAACAGGAGTACGCGCGGTTTATTGAAAGCGTAAAAAAAACGCCTGCGGAAAGGTGTTAATTTTCCCGGGCATACAGGAGGACAAGAACGAGGAAGAGAGCGCAAGCTTTTATTTCACACAAAAGGAGATTAAAGCATTGCCGAAAAATTTAAGAAGTAAATTTGAAAATCAAAAAAACATAAGTTACCGCGAGGAAACAGGCGTTTATGAAATACGCAAGCAAATTGACGGAGTTTCTTATTTCGGTTCGTCCAAGAACCGCGACGAAGCCGTGCGTAGATTTTTACAGGACGTGCGGAATGGTGGCAAGCCTGCAAAGGGTAAAAGCGCGCCCGCGCCTGCCGTTACCGAAATTCCGAAAATATCGCCGCCGTTTAACGACGTAGCCTCGCAATGGCTTGAACTTCGGAAGCCGATAATAAAAGCCACAACATACGAGCATTACGAAAGCGTATTCCGCGCAAACGTTTTCCCTGCATACAACGGGCGCAAGATTGACGAGCTTAAACAATCGGACTGCCAGGAGCTTATAAACCGCTACATAGAGCAAGAAAAATACCGAACGGCGGATAAAATTTATCAGGCATTAAAAGCAATATTTGAGTTTGCCCTCGGTGAAGAGCTTATCGAGCGTTCACCGATGAGATTTATAAAGCCGCCACAGTACGAGGAGCAAAACGGCGTTGCGCTAACTTTGGACGAAGAGCGCGAGCTGTTGCGGCGTATCGGAGCGAGCAAATGCGACGAAGTAATAAAGCACGCGCTTATATTCTTACTTTATACCGGTATACGCCGTTCGGAGCTTGCAAGCGCAAGAATTATTGACGGTTGCGTTGAAGTCCGAAACGCGAAAACCCGCAAGGGCTTTAAAGAAAAAACACGTTTTATACCTATAACGCCTATGCTGGCGGCGCGGTTGCCAGGCTTTAACCTTGACGAGCTTCGCGCCGTTCGTCCGGACGCGCTCACGCAAGCAATGAAACGGTTAATGCCGGAACACCACCTGCACGAGTTGCGGCATACATTTATAACGCGTTGTCAGGAGTGCGGAGTTCCGCGCGAGGTTGTGAGCGTTTGGGCGGGGCACGCCGCGGATAATACGCAGACGTCAATCGTATATACTCACTTTTCGCGGGAGTTTATGAAAGAACAGGCGCAAAAGGTCGACTATAATATATAATTGTCGCCGTTTACACGCAAGTTACACGCAATTTCCGCCGTTAAAGGCATAAAAAAACCGCCGTTAATCGTTCAAAATCACGTCAAATTGAACGAAAAACAGCGCTTTTGGCTGGGGTAGCTGGATTTGAACCAACGAATGACGGAGTCAGAGTCCGTTGCCTTACCGCTTGGCGACACCCCAAAATTTATTAAAACAGCTAATTTATATGTCCGTATTTTACATAAGAATATCCGTAAAAGACATATTTATGCCGTTTTTGCTTAATTATTATATATAACAATTTAAAAAATTACAAGCGTTTTATGCTTGTTTTTTATTTTTTTATTTAAAACGCGCGGTTTTTATTCCGCCCCCGCGTCCCCCGTTATCCGCACTGCCACGTCGGAAAACCACACGGTTAACCCGCCCGCCGCAAACAGACACAGATACATAAATTCCGCGTCCACCGCTTTAAGCCCTATCTGCAAATCGGAATACTCCCTTGCAAATTTTTGCGCACCCCCCGCAACGGTAAGATAAAGCTTTTGACCGTTACGCTCTATGCTTAAATCGAATACCGAGCCTACCTCGACGCGGACGGAATTGCTCTGCTTAAAGAGCGACCTGCTTTCGCGGCTGAAAATTGCCGTTTTGTTATCGATTACACCTGCCGCGAGGTAAGTGGAATTTAGCCCGTCCTTTACCGTATCGATATAAATATCGTCCCTTAGCATAAGCCCGAAGGCCGAGCCGTTACCCGCGTTTTCCGTAACCTGCTCCACCCGCGCTTTTGCCGTTGCAATAAAGTTTTTACCCGAGCCTATTTGCATAAACGCAGCCGCAAAGCCGTCTGCACCGTCGCAAATTTTGGCCTGATTATCCGCCGCGCTTACGGTAAACACCCCTCCCGCCTCCGACACCTTAAACGAGCTGAGAGAGCTGCCGACAAGGTCGCCCATTGCGGTACCGTACCACCCTTGCGCGGCTATGGAATAATTTGATGACTGCATAGAGGGTGCAAAAGGCTTGTATTCGGGCTTGACGTAGCGGGTATTGATTGCGGAAGGGAAAGCTGTCTGCATCGTCGGCGCGGGGGCGTTTGCATTGACGTGGGCTTTAAGCGGACAGTCGGTTTTAAGCAGAGCCCTTGCAAGGTGATATGCCACCGTTTTTGCGCCGTACCTGTTTAAATGGGTGCCGTCCATGCCGCAGGGGACGTTCCCCTCGCACGAGTTGTGCGCGTGGAAGTATTTTGCCGCGTTATTGTCTGCAAGGTATATTGCTTTTGTTATTTCGGTTAAGTCTATAACGGTAACCGAAACGGCTTTGCCGAGCGTTCTTATCGCGTCAGCGTAGTCGCCGTGCTCGGTTATATGCACGAACGCGCCCGAATAGCCGCCGTTGCGGTCGTACCTGACAATCGGGGTGCAAAGGATGGGCGTTGCGCCAACCGAGCGCGCCGGTTTTATATAATTTTCGTATAAATTGTACTGAAAGGAAACGCCGTCTGCCGCGCTTGCGTCCGTATAAGCTTTGTTCGGGTTGGTGTAACGCGCGGGGTCGGCGTGCTTTTCGTCGTTGTGACCGAAGCCTATTATAAGATAGTCGCCCGCTGCTATGCTGTTTTTTACGGTTGCATAATTGGGCAAGGCAAGAAAGTCGAGCGAGCTTCTACCCGAGGCGGCAAGGTTGACAAGCTGCTTAGGCGAGCAATTAAAATAATTATAAAGCTGTGTCGCGTAACCGTAGCGCGGCATATATCCGCCATCTAACCCCGTTTGGGGAGGCACGGTATAGTCGCAGACGGTGGAATCGCCCACTACGTAAATTTTGCCTTTGAATTTTGCGGAAGAGCAAGCCTCCATACCCTATACCCCCTTGCGCGGATATTTTAGCACCCGCCGCGGGGTTTGTCAACACGGCGTTTACAGGGCGGGGTTGACAGTAATGAAAAAGTGTCTATAATATATAGTATGAAGAATAAGACTGCCTTTTTAAAGCTGCTTAAAAAGTATGCACTTATAACCTTGGGGTGCGTAATATATTCCTTTGGCGTGGCGCTGTTTTTGGACGCGAACGGGCTTGCGGCGGGCGGAGTGACGGGCATTGCCATTATAATCAGCTATGCCGCGGGTGGAAAAATAGGCACGGGCTGGCTGATTATTATACTGAACGTGCCGCTGTTTGTTTTAGGGGCGGTGTTCTTCGGCAAAAGGTTTATACTGTCCACGCTGTATGCGACGGTGGCGTCCTCGGGACTGATTGAGCTGTGGAGCCGCCTTATACTGCCGTATATGCCCGAAATAAGCAATATTTTAATACCCGCAACGGCGGGCGGGGCGCTGTACGGCGCGGGGCTTGGAATTATTTTCAGAGCGGGAAGCACCACGGGCGGCACGGATATTATTGTAAAGATTTTGAGAAAGAAGTTCCGCTATATGAAAACGGGAATAATTTCCATGCTGATAGACGTTGTTATAGTAGGCGCGGCCGGAATTGTTTTCAGGGACATAGACAAGACCTTTTACACCGTTATTTCGCTGATACTGTTTGTTGTAAGCTTTGATTTGGTACTGTACGGCGGAAATACGGCAAAGCTCGTTTACATTGTTACCACCGCGGACAAGAGCGAGGAAATATGCAAAAAAATACTGACCGAGCTGGACATAAGCGCGACTATTGTTGACGGCAAGGGCGCATACACGGGCAACGCGCGCACCGTTATTATGTGCGCGGTTAAAAACTACGTTTTTCCCAGACTGCGGGACGTTATTAAGGACGCAGACCCGCAGGCGTTTACAATAGTAACCTCTGCACAGGAGATTTACGGCGAGGGCTATAAGGAGCACGGCGGGGAGGAATTATAGCACGCCACCCCCCCTTAATCCCCCTGCCGAAGGCAGGGGGATTAAGGGGGGAATTGTATTTTATTTGTCCGCTATCTCTATGCCCGCCTCGTCAAGGGCGTCCACGAAAATTTTGTAGCTTTCCGGATAGAGGTGAATATTGTCCTTGATGTCGTCCGCGGTGATTGTATCGGTTACGTCAAGCACGGTAAGCCAATCCTTGCCCGTGCCGAATCTGACCATTGCCTTGTTTATCGACCTTACGCGCGTTTCGTAAGAGGTGTTGGACATTATGCGGGGCGTGACCGTGAAGTACCACAGCTTAGTATCGGGCATTTTGCCGTGCATAAGAGTGAGGAAGCGCTGTAAGTCTTCCACCGCCTCCGTCAGGGAGCACTGGTCGTTGTAGACGTTGTTGTTGCCGAGCTGGATAACCGCGTTTTTGGGCTGAATGCCGCCGAAAATCGCATTGTAGCCGAAGCGGGCGTCGAGGAACATTTCCCATGTGTTGGAGGTTGTGCCGCCTATGCCGAGGCAGAGCGCGTCCTTGCCGCGGTAGAAGGAATAGAAGCCCGAAAAGAAGTCCAAATCGTTGAAGCTGTCGCCTATAAAGACGGTGGTTTTACCGTCTGTGCCCTCTTTGTCGTATTTGGCTCTGCCGCGGATTGCCTTGTTTTCCCAATCCCAGCCGTCGCCCCACATATAATATTTTGCGTCTGCGGGGTTGACGGGCTTACAGATTACGTTGAAATCCGTTTCGTACCCCTCCGCCTCCGCAAAGACAACCGCCTCGCCCTCGGCAAGGGCGGTTATTTTGTTGCCGTCTATCCTTATTTTGTCGCTGTTGGTGGTATAGGCGACGGTATGCTCGCCTTCAAGATTGAACACGGGGGAAATTTCCGACGGGGGATAATCTATCCACGCAGTTATGTCGGGAATTTCGAAGGTGAGCTGAACGGGCGGAGGCTCGGTTGTTTCGCAACCGGAAAGCACGCACATTGCGCCGACGTTTGCGGCGATTGCCGCGGATACCGCAAAAGTTAAAATTCTGATTTTTTTCATAAAAAGCCTCCTTATACCGTTTTGCCGCTGACGGGGTCGAAAATTTTGAGCTTGTCCATATCGATTTGCAGACGCACGGGCGAGCCTGCGGAAACCACCTCGCGCACGCCGCGCTTGACGATTATGCTTGCGCCGAACATACTGACGTGCATACAGAACTCGCTGCCGAGAAGCTCGACAAGCTCTGCACGGGTGGAGATTGCGGAGCTTGCGTTGTCGCCGAGAGCGCCCTCGAAATACACGTCCTCGGGACGGATGCCGACAAGCGCGTGCGTTGCTACCTCTTCGCTTTGATAGTTTGCAAGGTACTCGTTGATTTTGCGGAGGTTCTCCTCTTCAAGCGTTTCTTCCGCGGGCTTTTTGGAGAAGAGCCGTTTGATTTTTGAGAAAACGCTCTGCTTTTTTACAACTGCCGCGTCCTTTTTGGCGGCGCGCATATTGGAGGAGTCTACCTCCTTCAAAAGCCCCGATACGGCGAGGTCGGTATTTTTGATAAGCTTTTCGATTTCCGCAAGATTTGAAAGTATAACTGAAATATTGCCCGTTTCCGCGTCATTTAAATAGCTTTGCGCCTGCTCCTGCCCGAAATGTATAAAGCCCTTGCTTTGCGCAACTGCCGAAACGCGGTTTACTATGGATATATAGTCCGTTTTAGCCTGTTCGGGCGGGAGCCTTTTAAGCTGTCTGACAAGCGCGGAAATATCGCCGAGGAGCTGCTTTTCTTCCGTAAGGCGCGCCTTTAAGGCAAGCTGCTCGAAGAAGGCGCGGCGCTGTGCTATGTGCGATTGGTAGCGCTGTAAAACGCCCTTGGGGAGGGTTATGCTTTGTTCGCCGTCCGATATTCTGCCGCCGCTTATGTCCGCGCCGAACACGTTCATAGGAGGACTGCCGATAAAGGTTGCGACAAAGACGTTGGCGGGGTTGTTGTATACCTCTATCGGGGAGCCGATTTGCTGGACGAGGCCCTTGTTCATTATGACTATTCTGTCCGCCATTGTCATTGCCTCGGTCTGGTCGTGGGTGACGTAGATTGTGGTTGCGCCTATGCTGCGGTGGAGCTTGACGATTTCGCTGCGCATTTGCACGCGGAGCTTTGCGTCGAGGTTGGATAAGGGCTCGTCCATTAAAAAGAGCTTTGCGTCGCGGACGATTGCCCTGCCCAGAGCTACGCGCTGCATTTGTCCGCCCGATAGCTCGCGCGGCTTTCTGTCGAGGTAGCTGCCCAAATCGAGAATTTCCGCCGCCTTAAAGACGCGTTGCTTTATTTCGTCCTTGGCAAGCCCGCGCACCTGCAGGCCGAAGCCGATATTGTCGTAAACGGACATATTGGGATAGAGCGCGTAGCTTTGGAAAACCATGGCTATGTCCCTGTCCTTGCTTTCGAGATAGTTTGCAAGCACGTTGTCGATATACAGTCTGCCGTCGGTGATTTCTTCGAGCCCCGCTATCATTCTCAGCGTGGTGGACTTGCCGCAGCCCGAGGGACCGACAAGGACGATGAACTCGTTTTTTTCGACGGCGAGGTTGAAGTTGAACACCGCCTGTACGCGGTTGCCGTAGACCTTGTTTATTTCGTTAAGCACCACAAAGCCGTTAACGTTTTCGGCTGTTACGCGGCCGTTGTTTGCCTTGTATTGCTTTTTTGCTTCCTTAACCGTTATTTTTTCTTCCATTTTGGAGTTACCTATGCCTTAGCCTTTGACATTAACCTTTGACGCCGGACGCCGCAACGCCCTCGATAATGCGGTTTTGAGTGAATATATAGAGCAGAATTATGGGAACCGCACTGAACATTGCGCTTGCGAGGTTTAGTCCGATTGTGTTTGCCGTTTTACTCTGCGACAGCGCGGCTATACCTACCTGCAAGGTCCACAGGCTGGGGTCGGACGTGCCGAGGATTATCTGCGGCCATAATAAATCGTTCCAGCTGCCCATAAAGCAGAACAGCCCTTGTACGAAGAACACCGATTTGCCGACGGGGAGCACGACTTTTAAGAAAATTCTGAAATCGCTTGCGCCGTCCATGCGGGCGGATTCTATCAAGTCCTTTGGAATACCCAAAAAGAACTGACGTATTAAATACAGCCCGCCTACTCCGCCCAGCCCCGGCAGTATCAGCGCCAGGAGGGAGCGCGATATGCCGAGGTTCGCCATGTTTGCGATTTGCGGAGTCATGGTTGCCACTCCGGGGATAACCATTGTGAAGAGCATAAACGTGAAAAGCACGTTGCGGAATTTGAACTTCATAAACACCAGCGCGTAAGCCGACAGTCCCGCAAACAGCAGATATAAAAGCGTGCTTGAAGCGGATACGATAAAGCTGTTAAGCATCCAGCGCTCTACGGGGTAACGTTCGCCGCTGGCGCTGTTGCGGTAGTTGAAAAAGTGCTTGTAGTTGTCTACCGTGAACCCGTCCTCGGGAATAAGCTGACCGGGGTGGTATTCGAACGTGTACTGCGAGGTAAAACTACCCAGAACACCGACAATGAGCGGGATTACCCAGATTATGCAGAAAATAAGCAAGAACACGAACGCGTTAAATTTGAATAAATTCTGCTGAAAGTATCTGCCTATTCTGTTGGCGGGGAGCTTTTTGCGTTTTTTGAGCGAGAGCACGACTGCGTCCAGAACGACCATTAAGACAAGTATTGTGCCGAGAATTATAAGCGAGGCCATTAGAAATTTATTCATTTGCAGACCCCCTTGCCTTTAAGTATTCCGCAAACTCGTTACTGCGCTTTGTTCCGCTTTTTCTTTCGCGGGTGATGATTAGCTGTATTGCGGTGATTATGCCGATTATTATGCCGAGGATTAAGCCCATTGCGCTGACCATGCCGTAGACGGAATAGTTGCCGCTGTTTATAAGGTTCTGAATGTACCACATTATGGACATTGTGGCATGGTTTGTACTGTCGGTTATCGGCCCCGCGTTGGTAAGCACGTAAATCTGTCCGTACAGCCCGAAGTAGCCTATTATGGTATTGAATATACACAAAACCATCTGCTGTTTTATTGCGGGAAGGGTTACGGCAAGCGCGCGGCGCATGCCCGTGCAGCCGTCCACTGCCGCCGCCTCGTAAAGGCTTTTATCGACGTTTTTCAAGCCCGCGTTTAAAATTATGAAGTTGCCGCCCCAGCCGCCCCACAGGCACAGTAGCAGGATTACAAGCCACGCGAGCATGGGGTTGCTGTTGAGCCAGTCGATTGAAACGCCGAACCACTGATTTATATAACCGAACAAAAAGCCGAACAGCGCGGTGAAGATTACGCCGCTGGCGCTTACGGGAAGCACGGACGGTAGATAAATAAGCGAACGGAACAGCTTATAGCCCTTGGGCTTTGCGTTTATGCAGATAGCCATAAACAGCGGAATTATTATAGAAAGCGGAACCACAACGACCGCGAAAAGCGCGGTGTTGCCCATTGCGTACCAGAATTCCTTGTGATAAATATTGTCTGCCCTGAACAAGATGGTTATAAAATTGCCGAAGCCGCGCCACTCGTTTTGCGACGGGTCTGCAATGTTATACTTGAAGAGCGACATTATAATTCCGTATATGAGCGGATAGATGCAGAAGGCAAGGAAAAATATTAGGTGCGGCGCTATAAACACAAGCGCCATGCCGTAACGCTTTAAAAAGTCGCGCGTTCTGCTTTGCTTATACGCGTATTCGCCGACCGTTGTAAGTTTTTGCTCGTTCATAATTTGCCGTGTGCGCCCGAATTACAAATCGTCGGAGCCGCGTATCTGCGCCATTGCCTCCTCGAAGCAGCCCCTTATATGCTCTTCTACCGTGCCGCTCTTGTTTTTGGAGAGCGTCCATATATACGCCGTTTTAAGCTGTTCGTATACGGGCGAGAAGTATTGGGTGTTGCCGAGCATTACATAGTCGGCGGGGTCTGCCATATATTTGAGGTATCTGTTATATGCAACGGAGGTTTTGTATTCCTCGCTTTCAAGCACCGTCTTGCATGCGGGCAAATGTCCGCCGGCGGTGTATTTGACTGCGTTTTCCGTCATAAACTTTGCATACAGCGCTGCCGCTACCCTTCTGGTTGCGCTTGAATTTGCGGCGGTGTTGGCTATGCTGAAAACATGTCCTACGCCGTATACCGCGTTTGCCGCAGGGCTTTGGGGGTCGTCTGCGTACAGTCCCGAAAGACTGAGGATTGCAAGCGCGCCCTCGCCGAGGTAGTTATCGTACTCGTTAAGGCGCTGTTCCATCCACCAAGGGCCCTCGCAGCCGAATACGGCATTGCCGTTACCGAGGTTTGCAAACAGCGTTTGGTTGTCGCGGTTGGCGCCGATATATTTATCCTGCCAGCCCTCGAACATTTCCAGCGTGTTTTTAAGTCCCGAGCTTGTGTTCCATGCGGGGGTGCCGTCTGCGTTGGCAAGCTTGCCGCCGTTTTGCAGTACCGCCGTCTGGGGAAGCCAGCCCGATTCGATATTGTCTGCGGCGCTCATTTCCACGGGGAAGAAGCTTGCCGCCGTTTCCGCGCCGACCTGCTTCCACGCGCGTTCGCGTATGTTGTGCTTTTCCTGCTCGCTTGTTGCGTTTTCTATCTGGGTTTTGACCGACGTCATGTCGCGCGTCCAGAGGGTGCCCGCCGCTTTTCTTTCCATAAGCGCCTTGCAGACCGCCTCGAATTCGGCTTTTGTAGAGGGCATTGTAAGCCCGTTCTTTTCCAGAATGTCCTTGCGGACGTACCACACGCCGCTGTGCACGTCCAGAGGAACGCCGTAAAGCGTGCCGTCCTTGTCGTGGCATTCGGCTATGACGTTTTCAAGATAGTTGGATTTATCGAAGGTGTTATTTTCGCCGAGGAGCTCGAACGTTTCGTCCATAGGAACGAGAATTTTTTGCGAGGCGAAGTAGGTTAAGCGCTCGCTGTGGAAAATTATTACGTCCGGCGCGTTTTTGGGGTCGGTATTGATAGTGTTTGCAAGCTGTTGGTAAAAAATGCCGTTTTCTACTGAGGTTATGTCGGCTTGCAGTCCGCTGCTGCGGTAATAGTCGTTAAACGCGGTATTTACCATATCCAGATAGGCGTTATCGGGCGAGCCTATTACCGACTGGATTTTAAGCCTGATGCCCTTGCCGCTTTCGTCCGTAAATATCGGGTCGCCGAACTCGTCGAAAACGATGTCGTTGACAAGCTCGCGCGAGGGCTTTTTGCACGCCGACAGCACGCCTGCCGAGGCGGTGACTGCAAGGCACGCCGCAATGCATACGGCGGAGGTAAGTAATTTTTTGATTTTCATGACGTTCTCCTTTTACTGTTTGCACATTACCTCGATTTCGCCGAGGGCGAAATCCGTGTCGCTTGAAATTGTGATTACTATTCTGTCGGTTACAAGCTCGTTGCCCAGCTCGATATTGAAGGCGCTGTGGGGGAAGATAAAATCGTCGTTGACGTACCTTGTGTTAAACAGCGCGTTGACAATGCCGTTGCCGTTGCCGAAGTCTATCTGGTCGATATACTTTACCGAATACTCGAGGTCGCAGGAATTATAGATATTGACTGCCTTAACCGTTACGGGGGAAGGGAATTTAAGCTCTATACTGCGGGTGCCTGCCTTGAACTCCGCCTCCCTTATCGCCTCGTACCGCTTGGTTTTGTCCAGAAGCACCGTCCTGTTGATGCGATTGGTGTAGTTATCGTTTAAGTACTGCGCGTTGTCGCCCTCGGCGCGGATTGTTGCCTGCGGGGCGAGGTTTTTAAGACCCGAAACGTCTGACGGGGTGTTTTGCAGCGAATATGTGGGGCCGTTTGTATACGGGTTGCCGTTGCTGTCGAAATGCAGATAGTCGACGGCGAGGGCGCGCCAGTTGGCAAAGGGAATTTCATCGCTCCATACCTCGCGGTTGAAATGCGCGTGATAGGCGAACATATACTCGCCGCCGCCCGTCTTGAATATCGCCGCGTGTCCCGTGCCCCTTGTAAAGCCCTTATAGCGGTTTGCTATATAAGTGCCGGGGGCACCGGGGACGCCGAGGAGCATATTTTGGAGATAGTAGTCGTCCGGCTTGACGAACGGGCCCATAGGACTGTCCGAAACGGCGTAGCCTACCGAATATTCCGCATCCACGAAGCTGTTGGCGCAGTAAGTAAGGAAGTATTTGCCGTTCTGCTTAATCATATAAGGGCCTTCCAAACACTGCGTCCCGCCCGTAAAGCTCGGCGACCACGTTTCCCACGCGATTGTGCGCTTGCTGTCGGTAAAATTCTTATATCCGGCAGACATAAGGGGCGTAAGCGTATCCAAATCCCACGTTACCGCGTCCTTCATACGCACCATCCATATTTCCGAGGTGTTGCCGTTTTTGGACATTTCCCTATGCTCGGGCGAGCCTGTTTTGGAATCGTACGAAAAGTACATATACAGCTCGCCGTCGTCGTCCTGAAACACGGTTTGGTCGAGGATAGTGTGCCCTTCAAGCCCTTTAAAGGGGGTATCTTTAAGCGTTACCGTTTCCCCGTTGCCGTTTGTGCCCGTAAACTGAACGTAAGGACCGTAAACGTTGTCGGAAACCGCCACGCCTATCTGGCAGTGCTCCCTTTTATCGCTGTTATACATTGGCTCGCCTATCATACCCGCGGTATAGTACAGATACCACTTGCCGTTGATTTTCTGAATGTCGGGCGCCCACAGATTAGTCCTGCCCCAGCTGTTGTCATCGGGCTCGAAGGCGTTGGCGAGGCGCGTCCAATTGGTCAGGTCGGGCGAGCGGAAGCAATGGAAGCAGTCCGCCCCGCGCGTGCCGAAAGCGTAGTAATAACCGTCGTCCCAGACAATCATGGGGTCGCCCATATCGGGGAAGAATTTGCCTGAGGTGTTGGGGGTGTTGTAGCCCGTCTTCCACTCGTTTATGTAGTACAAATCGCTGTTGTAATTGCTTAGGGCGTTATCGCGGTTGTCCTGAAAGCTGACCGTGGAAGAGGAGTATTCCTGATAGGTTATAGGTGTTTTGTCGCCGCCGCTGTCGGCGCAGGCGGGGGCAACGACGAGCGTTACGCCGACCGCCAGCGCGGAGATAAGCGGTATAATTTTCTTTTTCATAAATTTTTCCTTTAATTTAATTTGCCTGCGACCTCGATTTCGCCCAAGGCAAAAGCCTTGCCGCTTGTGATTGTTATAACGATTTTATCCGTGACTATTTCTTCGCCGAGTTCGATATTAAAAGCGGCGTGCGGGAAAATGTATTCTTCCGTAACCGAAGAAAAATATCTTTGGTTGAAAAGCGCGTTAACTATCCCCTTGCCGTTGCCGAAATCTATCTGGTCGATTGATAAAACAGACAGGCTGTAATCGCAGGAATTATAGATATTCAAAGCTTTAACCGTTACGGGCTTGCCGAATTTAATTTCGATACTTCGCGTACCCGCTTTAAACTCCGCTTCCTTGATATCCTCGTACCGCACCTTAGGGTCAAGCATAATTTCGCGGCAGGTGCGGTTGGTGTAGTTATCGTTCAGATACTGCGCGTTAGCGCCCTCCGCGCGGATTTTCGCTTCGCCCGCAATGTTCCTATACCCGCTTATATGCTCGGGTTTAAGCTGTAACGAATAGGTCGGGCCGTTGGTATAAGGCATACCGTCCTTATCGAAATAAATGTAATCCAGCGCAAGCGCGCGATAGTTATCGGGAGGGGTTTCCGACCACTTTTCGCGGTTGAAATGCGCGTGGTAAGCAAACATATACTCACCGCTCGGCGTACGGAATATTCCCGCATGCCCCGTGCCCTTCGTAAAACCCTTGTAATAGTTCGCAAGTCCCGTACCCGGCGCCGAGGGAACGCCCAAAAGCATATTTTTAAGGTGCGTGCCGTCGTCGGGCTTTTCAAAACCGCTTAACGGGCTGTCGGAAACGGCATAACCCACCGCATAGCAATCGTGCGAGTACAGGTTTGCAGAATAGGTTAAAATATACTTTCCGTTCCTCTTGAAAATCTGCGGGCCTTCGAGTATTCCGTAGCCGGGGCCTTCCACGTACGACCACGTTTCCCACGAGATTGTACGTTTGGGCGCGTCGTACGTTTTATAGCCGGGCGTAAGCAGGGGCGTAAGCGTGGACAAGTCCCACGTAACGGGGTCCTTAAGCTCTACCCCCCATATTTCCGCCGCGTACCGGTCTTTGGACATCATTGCATAATCGCTTTCGTAAGACTGCGGGGTTTTGGTATCGTAAGAAAAATACATATACAGCTTATCGCCGTCCTGCAAAACGTTCGCGTCCAAAATCTGATGCTTAGCCATTCCGCGGAAGGACGGTTCGCCGAGGGATATGTCCTCTCCGTTTGCGTTTACGCCCGTAAACTGTACGTAAGGGCCGTATACGTTATCCGCCACCGCTACGCCGAGCTGGCAACGGTTTCTTTCGTCGGAATACGTTTGGGTTGCCGTATAGTACAAGTACCATTTGTCGCCGATTTTCTGAATATCGGGCGCGTAAAGCCCAGTAGTACCCCAACTGCCCTTTTCGGGTACAAACGCATCGTCAAGCCTCTCCCACGTCGTCAAATCAGCCGAGCGGAAGCACTGGTAAACGGTGCATTGCCTTGTTCCGAAAGCGTAGTAATAACCGTCGTCGTACACGATTACGGGGTCTGCCATATCGGGGAAGAAATCGCCCGTCTGCCCGACCGTTTCGTAACCCTGCTTCCATTCGTTGAGATAGTACAGGCTTTTATCGTAGTCGGTTAAGCCCTTGTCGCTGTTGTCCTTGAAGGATACGGTTGAAGCATTGTACTTCTGATATTGGATTTTGGCTTTACCGCCGCAGCCGCAAGCCGCGGCGGTAAATATTGCCGTTGCGCATAAAACTGCGCTTAAAACTGCTTTTTTCATTAATCGTTACCCACTGTAAGCGACACGTTCGAGAGGGTTACACCGCAACGGTAGCTGCCTATGCCGGGGGTGAACGGAGTGCTTTCCGTCCAATAGCCGTTGTTGTTAAGCCCGACGTTTTCCGCAAACACGCGCTCGCCGTTGATAAACAGCTCTGCCTTGTCCGCCGTCTTTACGACCTTGACCGCGACGGGTTCGTTAAAGGAATTGAGGCAGTCGTGCGAGTACTCGTTCCACGTTGCGTCGTTGAGGTTGGGGCAGAAGGTAATTCTTACCGCGTCGTCCGCCTTACCCTTCTTGAAGCAGAATTGAAGGCTTGCCGTTTTGCTTTCGCTGCGAAGATATACAAGCACCTTTGCGTCGATTTCGCCGTTTACCGTCATGGGACGGAAGTCGGACATAGTGAACTCGATTGTGAAGTCGCCCGTAAGGGTCTGCGCAAATTTGAGGCCGTTTTCGTAATTGTTTACGGGAGGCCAATCGACGTCGCTTTCGGTGCCGAAGGACTTTTGCGCGATTGTGTAGCTGCCCTCGCCGTTATCGGTGACGTATGCGCCCACGGTATGGGGATAGCCTGCGATTAATTCGTCTACCGCGGCGCTTTCGGTTACAAGCGTGAGGGAGTTGATTGTGCCCTCCGCTCCGTCGGTATACAGCACGGGGGTTATGTCGCCGTTTATTGCGTTATAGAAGCGGTCGACAAGTCTGCCGTTGACTGCAATGTACCAGAAGCCGCCGTCGCGGATAAACGTTACGCTGTTTGCCGCTGTGGTATTGACTGCAATTTCCGTCTTTTCGGCGGTCATGGAGCCGTACTGCGCGGTTGAGCCGTTTATCGTCATTGCAACGTAGTCGCAGATGCCGTTAGTTGCGCCGAGAAGCCCGAACGCGCCCGCCGAGAGCGAGGTATTGAAGGAAACCGCCCATTTATCGCCCTTGGCGTTGAGAGGAAGGTATACCTTGCCGCTGTTTGCCAAGTAGGTTACTCCGTCTGCGTTGAGAGTGTATTTATCCGCCGCGCCGACGGTGTTGTTAGTGTCTATAAGCTCGTGCGAGGACTGAGCCTGTGCCTTGATTGAGTACGTTCTTTCCACGCTTGCTTCGGAGGATGCCGCCGTTGCGACTACCGTGAAGCTGCCCGTTGCCTGCGCGCCTATCGTAAGCACGCCGCCCGAGGTGATGGAAACGCCTTCCACCGCCTCTTTAAGCGAGAAGCTGACGGATTTGTCGAAGGTGGTTTCGGGGAGTACGGTTGCGACAAGGTTATATACCCTGCCCTGCTCTAATTCGGTTGCCGCGCCCTCTATTACCACGCTTTCCGCCTTTTGGAAGTTATTTAGCTTTGCAATAACCTCGTCAACGTTTGAGGTGGCCTCGAATTCGCTGACGTAAAGCCTTTGTCTTTGGGAATAGACCCCCGGATATGTGGGAGTTCCCGCAAGCGAGGGGCAGGAATAGACGTATTTTGCGACCTGATTGCCGACCGTTACGGTGAAGTAGTGCTCGGTGTCGAAGCGGATAACCTCGAGAGTGGCAAGGTCTGCGTTTTCTAAGGGTTGGGCGGTGATGGGGATTTCCTTATCCATGCCGCCGGACTGAACCTTCCACCCGCCGACGTAGGGGGTGTACTTCTTTTCCGTATGGCTTGTGGGCTGAAAGCCGAACCATGCCATAACGTCGCCTATGGGGTGGGTTTTGTCGACAAGGAAGGAGCCGACTCCCCATCTGCCGTTGCTGTCCGCGCCCGTGTCGCCCGTGTGCTCGATTTTGGTTTTGAAGTACCAGCTTTCGGAGCATTCGTTGACGAGAAGCTGAGTTTGCGTGCCCGCTTTTATGTGAACCCAGCCCTCGGTGTCTGCCGTGGTGGGGTCGACGTCGCCGTTGGAATAGCCCGGCTTGACCATGAAGAAGGTTTTTGTGACGGTGCAGTAGACGTTTGCCGTAATGCTTTGGTCTTGCTTGAGTGCGAGCGTGACGACGGCCTCGCCCGCGCCGACCGCCTCCATATTGCCGTAATTGTCTACCTTTACTACGTTGTCGTCCGAGGATTTGAAGGTAACCTCGTCCTTGACGTTTTTATCGTCGTACTTGGCGTCAAAAACAAGCTTGTAGGTTTCGCCGACGTTCATTTTTTGCTGCTGCTCGCTGCGAAGGCGGATTAGCCCCCTTTCACTGTCGATATTGTTACCGCCGCACGCCGATACGGCGACCGCCGAGCAACACAGGCAAAGTGTAAGCAGAATACATAAGAATTTTTTCATACGATTTCTCCTGTCGGTTTTTTTCGTTACGTTAAGAGTTGGTAACCGTTATGTTGGACACGGTTACGGTTGCGTTGCTGGGGGTTTGATAGATAAAGGTTGCAAAGGACATTACTCCGATGTTGGGAATGGCCTCGTTGCCGAGGTTGACGTTGTAGTTGTAGCCAAGCTCTGCGCCGCCTTCGCCGTACTGCATAAACTGAACTGCGGATACTACGCCGTTTGCGACCGTGATTTTTATTTTGAGGGCGCCGTCTTTAAGCGCGTCTGCATTTATTGGCGTGCCGCCCCATGCGTGCTGAACCTCTATTTTGTTTGAACCGTTATTGTAGACAACGCCTATCGAACGGTCGGAGCCGAATTTGATTAACAGAGCCTCGTCCGTGTATGCCGCTTCGCCGTTGAATTTTACATTCATTTCGATAACGCTGTTGTCCGCGATATATTCGCCATAGGAGTAAATTCTGTCTATGTTGTGATAGCCGTCTCTGTTATTGGGGGTTTGAGAGGACATTGTTGCCGTGACGGAGCCGTCTGCATTTTCCTTAAACCATTCTGCAAAGGTTTTTGTGACCTTGCCCTCCTTGCCCGCTATCTCTTTAAGCGAGATATCGGAAACGGTTGCGGTGGTGCCGCTGTTGGTAGAGAACATGATATTGCGCGCAAGCGCCATGCTTTCGGGACTGCGCAAGGGCGTTGCGGAGGCAATTACACCGTTATGCCAGCCCGTTACGGGTATGCCGTCGACGGTCATGCCGTAATAGCCGTCCTCGCACTTGATTTGGTAGGTATGGCTTGCGGACATATCGAAATCCGCAAAGTATTGGCTGTTGAGCCAGCTGCCGCCGTTGCTGTTTGCACCGCCGTAGCCGTTGAACAGCTCTACTCTGGCGCCGTTTTGCGTATATGCAATATAGAACTGCTCGAACTTGCCGCCGAGGCTTATCATAAGCTTGGGGAACTGCGCGGTAGTTACATAATCGGATACCGTGAATTCGAGAATGAAGTTATCCTGAATTGTTGCGCGGGTGCTTTGTGCGGTGTTGAGAATTGCGTAGTAACCGCCCGCCTCGGTATACCTTTGCTCGTCCGCAACGCCTTCCGCCGCCGCGTCGTCGAAGATAAGCTTGCCGTTTGCAACGTCCTGCTTGACGCCGCCCTTGCTTTCCGCAAGCGACGTGTTCTGGTCTGCGGGTTGGTCGGAGGCGGTGACGGTGAGCTCTGCCACAACGCCGTTGAGGGTTGCGGTTATGACCACAAAGCCCTGCGCGTCGTTTGCGAAGGTGAGCGTTCTTGTAGCCGCGTCGAACGTGGTGCCGTCCGCACCCGAGGTTAAGCCGTCCTTGTTGAGCGACCAGACGACGTCGTTTTCGTTGCCGCCGAGAACGGTTACCTTATAGGTTGCGCTGCTGCCGACCTGAACTGCGCCGTCGCCCGTGAGCGTGACGATTGCCGCGCTGTCGGTTACCGTAAGGTTTGTTACCGTAACCGTTTCGCCCGCGGGGGTGGAGCCGTCGTCAAACGTCCACAGCTTTAAAATTCTGTCTGCGGGGGCGTTTGCGTGCTCGGCGATGAGCGTGCTGCCGATATAGAAGTAGGCGGTGCCGTTTATTTTTTTGATTGTGACCTTAAACGCGCTGTTTATTGTTGTTATGCCGGAGTTTTTATTGGGCGCGTCGCCCCAGCTGCCCGCATAGAGCTGGCCGTGGATTACGCTTTGGCTTGCAATCTTGTTGTTGACGTGGTATTCCCAATTGCCAATCTGAATGCCGAGCTTTGCGTCCGACATGGGCGCGCTGAACTTAACGTCCATAGCCACGGTATAGTCGCCCGCGGGCAGAAGGTCGCCCCAGAAGGTTGTGGAAACGCCCTTGTCCTTGCCGACCCAGCTGCCGTTTTTGGCGGGTATCATAGCCGACTGAATTCCGCCGCTTACAAGCGTTGTATTGTCGTTAAGTACGACATATTCCGCATCCGATTTGTCCGTAATGGCAATTTGGCTGACCTTTACGGAGGTGCCTGCGCCCGTTGTGAAGAGCACGGGACGGGAGGCTGTATAATCCTCTATACGGCGAACCAAGGCCTTGCCCGCGAAGTCGAGCTCCACTCCGTTTACGGTGACCTTGTAATGTCCGCCGACAACGCTTATAACCACGTTGAGAGCATCTGCCGCGGCAAAGGTTGCCGTTACAGCGCCCTGCTCCAACGATTTATCCGCAGGGTTGACGAACTGCGTTTTTATGCTTACGCTGTTTGACGTAAATATGAAGTTGCCGAAGGAATTGCCAAGACTTACGAGGAATGCAGGCGTTGAAGCCGACTGCATATCAGTAAGCGTGAAGGCGAATTCGAAGTCGCCGCGGACGGGATTTTTAAGCTTTGCGGAATAGTAAATATCCGTATAGTCCGTATCGTTGAGGGTTGTGTTGTTGTAGTTGAACTCCTCTGTAAAGGCAACGGTGCCGTCGTCGCCGAGGACAACTCCGCCGTCGACTGCGACCGTTTCGTTTTCGTCCGCAAGCGAGTGGGAAAGAATTTCCACGGGGATACGAACCTGCTTGCCGCCGCACTCCGCGATTACGGTAACCGTGCCCGCCGCGTCCGCCGCAAGGCTGAGGGTGCCGTCAGTTATAGTGGTGCCGTCCGCGCCGGAGGTCATTGCCGATTTATCGAGCGACCATTCCACTGCGGGGATATTTGCGGGATTTGAGGCAATTACCTTTGCCGAATAGGTGAAGGTAGTGCCCTTGACGAGCTTGTTTACGCCCGAATTCGTGATTTCGAACCTTGCTACGGGGCTTTCGCAAACGGCTTTTGCCTGCTCTACCGCCTCTGCCTCGGTCGAATACGAGAAGTCGGTTGCGGTTAGCCTGCGCTCCTGCGAGAAGATGCCCGCCCACGTTTGGGTTTCTGCGGAGATGTAATTTTTGTCGCCCTGCGCGGGGAGGGTGAACGTGCCGCAATAGCCGTCTATCGAGAACCAGAAATTGCTGCCGTCGCGCACGGTTATAACGTCTACTGTGTCGGAGGAGAATTCAACATTCGTATATTTGACGAAGTCCTGACCTGCCCAGCCGCCGTAGAAGTTTTTGATATATATTCTGTAATTGCCGCCGTTGGCGCCGTCCGGAGAATTTATGCCGAACCAGAGGCCCGCGTTGTTTCTGTCCAAATCGTGCGTGACGCCGACCGTCTGCGAGCCGAGCGCGGACGAGGCGGGAATTGTGAGCTTGGTTTTAAAGACGTATTTTACGCCGCCCTCGAGCACGCCCAAAAAGTACTGCGAGCCGCTTCCGCCCGGCATATATACGCTGTTGTCGGTAATAGTCATACTGTCCTTGTTGACCTGATGGTCGTTGGAGTTCCAGAATGACTTGGCTACCTTATAGGTTTTTTGCGCGGTTACCGCGGGGTCGTCTGCAAGCGAAGCGGTTACAACGCCCTCGCCCTCCGCAACGAACGCAACGCGGTTGCCTATTTGCGTGTATTTAAGCGCGTTGCCGTCAACGGTGATATTGACGCGCTTGTCGGTGACCTTAGAGCCGTCCTTTAATACCGTATATTCGATGATGTCCTCGGCGCCGAGGTCTACCTTTTCCACGGCGTTGCCTTTAAGCTCGAGCTCATAAAGCGGGACGGTGACCGAGAGCTTTGCGCTTGCGCCCTTAAAAGACAGAGCGACCTCTGCCTTGCCTGCCTTTACCGCCGTTATTTTATTGGTTGCCTTATCGTAGGCGACTGCGTCGCCCGCTACCTCTACCGTTACGCCGTCTGCCTCGTAAGGCTCGCCGTTTTTGGTGACGCTGTATTCGAGCAGGAGCTGTTCGCCCTTTTCAAGCGTGACGGACGTTCTTTCAAGCCTGATTTTGTAGGCGCTTTGCGCGCATGCGGCAAGCGCAAGGCACGCCGTGAGCATGACGGCAAAAAGCAACAACAGCAGGCTTAGTTTTGCGCGGCTTTTCTTCATTACGGATTTTCCTCCAAACCATATTTTTATAAAAGCAGTTAAGGTTTTTTACAGGGAATGGCTGAAAGCCATTCCCTGCGCGGATATGAAAATATCCGCGGACGTTAACCGCGATTATTTTATTGTGACAAGCTTTTTTAAGCTTTGTGTGATATTTTAAAGGGCTTCTTCAACAAACAGCAGACAGCCCGCCCTTAAAAACTGCTTCTGCTTTTCTTCCAAAAGCTTTTCGCTGACATCAAGATAGCGCGCAAGACAGCGCTTGCAAAAAAAGCTTTGGCTGCATTTGCCGATTAATTTTTTGTGCAGCCCGACCTCGTTATAGCTTAGAGGCTTGCCGCAGCATTTGCATTGCATAAGCGCGCTGTCCTTTGAAAATTATTTGTTTACCACGCTTAAGCGTAATACCGCCGCGCTGTGCGCCGCAACGTGGCGCTGAATTGTGCCGTTGACCGCGCCGACGCTGTCGCCCGAAAAAATTTCCTTTCCGGTAAAGGTTTTGTGCGCGAACGTGGGAAGCCCTATATCGTCCGTGGGAACCCAGAAGAACGCGGGACCGTCCGTCATATTTACGAACGCGACAGCCAAATCGCCGTTTTCGAGGGCGCGGATTATGATGGGTAAATCCTCGTTGCCGTCGTGAAGGCGGATATAGGGCTTGTTGCAGCGCGCGTCCTGATTGATTGCGATTAAGTCCGCATTTGTGAGAATGGACATTGTGACGTCGTCCGTTTCGCGAATGTCACAGCCTATCATAAGCGGTGAGGCGAGCATACACCATACGGCGAAGTGAAGTCTGTATTCGTCCGCGGAACAGCCTTTAAGCCCGACGAAGCCCTTGCCGCCCATACCGACGACGAGCATGTCCATATCGTTAAAGCAACCGAGCCCGCCGTAGGGCAGAATATTATATTGTGATTTGATGATTGTTTTTATCGAATCGAAGGTGTCGAAAATGTCGGGCGTGGAGCGCCACATATTTGCGCCCGTGGTGCCTATCCATTCCGGAGTGTTGTCCGCGCCCCAGCTGCAGCCGCTGAAAAGGATATCTCTGCCGCAGTTTGCAAGCGCAAGTCCCATTCTTCTGTACAAGTCCTTGCCGTTTAAGCCGTCGGGCTTGTAGCAATAGTCGTATTTGAGGAAGTCTACTCCCCATTCGGCGAAGGTTTCCGCGTCGATATACTCGTAATTGCAGCTTGCGGGATACGCCTGACAGGTCATGACCCCGCAGCAAGAATACATGCCGAACTTTAAGCCCTTTTTATGGATATAGTCGGCGATATACTTCATACCGTGGGGAAACTTCTGCCCATCGCAGACAAGTCTGCCGTTTTTGTCGCGGCTGCGCTGTGCCCAGCAGTCGTCTATGACTATGTACTCGTAGCCGCTTTTTTTAAGGCGGGAGCCCGCGAGAATGTCGGCCGAGCGAAGAATGAGCTCTTCGTTGATTTTTTCCGCAAAGGTGTTCCAAGTGTTCCAGCCCATGGGCGGGGTAAACTTTATCATTTTTTTAGTTGCTCCTTTAAAATTTGCGACTTAAACCGCGGTTTTGACAAGACCTTATGCAATTTGCACAGCTTTTACCGCCGTTTGCCGCAGTTTTTATTATTTTTTGTGCATTTTTTATTAATTGTTAACGTTAACCTATTTGAACTTACTCGCTCCCGCACAATACGGAAGCGAATTTGTTAACGTTAACCTACCAAGCCTATTGTACAACGCCGAAGGGGCGTTGTCAATATGTAAAAGTAAAATTTTTTCAGAATTTGTAAGCCGATAACAGCTTTACGCGGTTTCGCCGATGTGAAGTCTGACGGAAACCTTTTCTGCAATTCTGCCGTTATACCTGCCCTCTATCTTATCTATAATTTTACAGATAACGTAGCTGACGTACTCGTACTTATCAATTCCGACCGAAGTAACGTCTACGGGCATAGTTATGTCAGAGGATATATCGTCGTAGCCGATGACCATAGTCTGCGTTTCGCCGTGACGCTTTAAAATGTTCAGAATTCCGTAAGCGGTCATATCGCTTAAACAGAATATCGCGGAAGGCATACCGTTCTTTGCAACGTATTCGTCAAAAGCCCCGTCGGCGTCGTAACTGCAATCGATAACGCCGGTTTTATAGCCGTTTTCCGCAAGCAACTCTACAAAGCCTTCGATACGGTCGTGAACAAAAGTCATCCCGAACGCTTCGGAAGCGTATAAAAACGATTTACAGCCGAGCTGTAAAAATCTTTCGGCGGCAAGCCGACCGCCCTGAACGTCGTCGGTGGTGACGTAGTCGATTTCGGGATAGCTTGTTCTACGCCCAAAAATAAGCAGGGGAACGTCGAAGCTTTTGACAACCTTTACCACCTCGGGGTCGGCTTCGAGGAAGCTGATCACGGCGGAAACGCCCAAAGAGAGCGCGTCGCGGTAAATGTCCTCGGTTATGGTATGGGAATTTGCGAATATTGTTTGCAGAGTATAGCCGCGGTTTTGAACCTCGCGCTGGATATAGTCTACCATTATTGCGAAATAGAAGTTTTTGAGGCTGTCGAACACGACCGCTATGCTTTTTGACTTGCCGACGCGCAAAGACGCCGCCATTCTGTTGGGTACGTAGTTCAGGCGTTTTACCGCCTCGATTACCTTGTTGTAGGTGTCTGCGGCAACGTAGCCGGTGTTGCGGAGCACGCGGGACACCGTTTGGGCGGTGACGTTTGCTTCTGCCGCGACCTCTTTGATTGTAACACGCTTACCGCTCATATACTCTCCTTCGCTTGCGTAACGCTTTGTACAGCTTGTTGTACTTGCTTTTGGCGTTGATTTGGCGGAAAAATTGACCGACTGAATTGACGCCGCAAGTGTTAACGTTAACATCGCTTAATCAAATAATAAATTACGGGATTTGATTTGTCAATACTTTTTAGAAAATTTTTTTCGGAAAATGTAAAATTAATTCATTATGAAAAAGCGTAGAGAATGTTAAAAATTTTACAAAAGGACCGATAAAAAACCGCAGACAGAATTAAGGCATATTTTTAATGCAAGCTGTTGTGTATAAAACAGCAAAACCACCACAATATATTGTGGTGGTTTTGCTTGGCGCGGAAGGAGGGATTTGAACCCTCGCTACGGTTTCCCGTACTACTCCCTTAGCAGGGGAGCCCCTTGAGCCGCTTGGGTACTTCCGCAAACCGTGATATGTAATTTTAGCTTTCACACTATACCATAATTTTATTGCTTTGTCAAAGCATTAATTCACGGTTTTTTAATTTTGTTACTATAATATTTTATCCGCAAGCGCAAGCGCGTTCGCTATGACCTTGTCCATATCGTAATACTTATAATCGGCAAGTCTGCCGCCGAGGATATACCCCTTTTCCACCGCCATGCGCGCGTATTCCGCCGCGAGGGCGTTATTTTTTTGGTCGTTAACGGGGTAGAACGGCTCGCTTCCGTCCTTCCACTCTGACGGATACTCGCGCGAGATGACCGTTTTGGGCTGGGCGCCGAACTCGAAATGCTTGTGCTCGATTATCCTTGTATACGGCTGCGCGTGCGAGGTATAGTTGACGACCGCGTTGCCCTGATAATTGTCGGTTGGAAGCACCTCGGTTTCGAACCTCAGGGTGCGGTATTCCAGCTTGCCGAGGACGTAGCCGAAAAGCCTGTCCGCCGCGCCCGTGTAAATAATTTGCGAGGCCTGCCACGCAAGCTGCGCCTTATTTTCGCAAAAATCGCAATTAAGCTTTACCGTACAGCCTTCGAGCAGCTTTTCGATAAGCTGCGTATAGCCGCCGACGGGTATGCCCTGATATTTGTCGGTAAAATAATTGTTGTCGTAGGTGAAGCGCAGCGGCAGACGCTTTATTATAAATGCGGGCAAATCGCGGCAGTCCCTGCCCCACTGCTTTTCGGTATATTCCTTGATAAGCTTGTGATAAATGTCCGCGCCGACCATACTGAGCGCCTGCTCTTCGAGGTTTTGCGGGGAGGAAACGCCCGCCTCCTTCACCTGCTTATCGATGATTGCACGCGCCTGCGCGGGGGTTGTGACGCCCCACATTTTGGAAAACGTGTTCATATTGAAGGGCAGATTGTACGCCTCGCCGCCGTACACGGCAACGGGGGAATTGATATAATTGTTGAACTCCGCAAGGCTTGTGACGTAGTCCCAGACGCGCTTATTCGAGGTGTGGAAGATGTGCGCGCCGTAGCGATGGACGGTAATGCCCTCTACCTCTTCCGTATAAACGTTTCCGCCGATATGCGGGCGCTTGTCTATGACGAGGCATTTTTTGCCTTTTTTGACTGCCTGATGCGCGAAAACCGAGCCGAAAAGCCCCGCACCGACAATTAAATAATCATATTTCATAATTATATAATACTTATTTTTTTAAGATTAGTAAAGCGTTTGAACGTGTGCGGGCGGTTAAAAGCCTTTTTCGGCAAGCTCGCGGCACAGCTGCATATAGAAGGCGTAGATTTTTTCCTTTTTGCTTTTTTTGACCATGAAATCCACAATTTCGCTGTGGGAGACGGAGCCCGAGGTGCATTCTCCGCGGTAGCTGCCGAACTTGGAGCTTTCCTCGGACACAAGCCCGTCGGTTGCGCCGTTTTCGTACCGCTTGGAGAATATGAGCGGAATGCCCATGACGAAGTCATCGCGGCTGCGGCGCATTTGCGCGGAATAGCTTTGGCAATAGACCTTATCGGAAAAGTCGATAACCTCCGTTACGGCCTGAGGGGAGCTTTTAAGCTGTTCGCACACGGCGAGCGAGTCCGGACGCCTATCGCCGAATATGCGGTAGACGGTGTTGACCCAGAAGGCAATGAATTTTTTGACGGGCTTAGGCATAGAGGAAATTTTTGTGGCTATCTGCGAGCCCTTGTGCGGGGTGCAAAGGGTTGTGAGCGAGGCGACCGCGTCCTCCATTCCCAAATGCTCTATCATATACCTTGCGTCGAGCCCGCCCTTCGAGTGCGCGATTATATTGACCTTGTCGGTCTGCTCCGCCTGCAAAATTTCGGTAATCTGCGCTTTCAGCTGGGCGGCGTTGCCCTCCACCGTGCCGAAGCCGTCCGTTTTGGCGGTGTAGACGCGGCAGCCCTCCGCCCTTAAAATTTTTTCGATTTTGCCGAACGCCTTGAAATATTTGAAGTCCTTTAAAATTATACCGTGTGCAAGAATTATCGGGTATTTGGTTTTCATTTTCTCTCTTTTAGCAAATATGCGCGCACGCCGTCCGCAAAGCGGTTGAGCCCGTCTGTAAGGGTTGAGCGCGGGCATGCTAAATTTATGCGGACAAACTTGCTGCCGTTGCCGCGGTATTGATTGCCCGCGGTTATGTAGAGCCCGTTATATGCGCGAACGAACGAGCAGAGCTTTTCCGCATCGTCGGTGATTTTTGAGCAGTCGAGCCAGAGCAGATAGGTTGCCTCCGCCCTGACTATTTGGATTTGCGGAAGGGCGTTACCTATAAATTGTTGCGCATAAGCGCGGTTTTTAAACAAATAGCCGCGCAGAGCGTCAAGCCATTCGCCGCCCTCGGTAAAAGCCGCGATTGTTGCGTCCACGGCAAAGGCGTTGGGCTCGGCAACCTCGTCGCTGTTGAGCCCGCGGAAGATTTTATTGCGCAGTGCGGCATTTGGCACGCACACCGCCGCCGATTGCAGACCCGCAAGGTTGAACGCCTTGCTTGCAGCCATGCAGGTGACGGAGATATCCGCGCAGGCCTTGGAAACAGACATAAACGGCACATATTCCCGCCCCAACGCCGTTATATCGCAATGAATTTCGTCCGACAGCACGGTTACGCCGTGGCGGGCGCACAGCTCGCCGATTTTGGAAAGCTCTGCCGCGGAAGGAATTTTGCCGGCGGGGTTTATGGGGTTGCAGAGTATGAGCATTGTGGTATTGGGCATAGCGAGCTTTTGCGCTAAATCCTCGAAATCGAAGCTGTAAACGCCGTTTTTGTAGGCGAGCTTGTTTTCGAGGACGTGTCTGCCCGTGTTTTCGATGGAATGGAAAAATATGTCGTACACCGGCGTTTGCACCACAACGCTGTCGCCGACGTTGGTTATGCGCTTGACCGCGCTGGTGATTGCGGGGATTACGCCCGTGCAGAAGCAGAGCCATTCCTTATCAATTACAGTGCCGTGGCGGGTCTGCCACCAGCTTATTATAGCGGAATACCACTCCTGCGGCACCGTTTGGTAGCCGAATATGCCTTGATTAAGCTTGTTTTGCAGGGCTTGGAGTACGGCGGGAGCCGCTTTGAAGTCCATATCCGCAACCCACATTGGCAGCTCGTTTTCACCTACGTCCCATTTAAGGGAATTTGTGCCGCGGCGGGTGGTTGCCTCGTCAAAGGAGTACTGCATTTTACGCGCTCTCCTTACAGCTTATCAGCGTTTTAGATACGTCGACCTTGTCCGCTTCGAGGATAAGCTCGCCTATGCTGTCGGCGGTGATTTTGCCGCCGAGGGGGTTCTTTATACTGTCTACACCCCCGCATATGTCCGCTTCAACGGTGGAATATTCGAAGGCGAGCGTTGTATTTATAAGCCTGCAATTGACAAGCTTTAAATTTTTTATGTAGCAAAGGCCCTGCAAGCTTTCCAGCGTGCAGTCGATAAAGATGAGGTTTTCAGAATTCCAGCCTAAATATTCGCCGGAGATATAGGAATTGTACACGGTGACGTTTTTGCTGTTCCAGAAGCTGTCCTTGGACATAAGACGGGAGTTGCGCACGGTTATATCCCGCGCGCCGTCAAAGCAATAGTCGCCGTTTATAATAAGGCTGTCGGCGGTGACGTTTTGGCAATTCATACCGAAGTATGCGCCGTTTGCCGTTACGTTTTTAAGGGTGACGTCCGTGCAGCTCCACAGCGTTTCGGCAGCGTCGGGCATTTCAACATTTTCGAGAACTATGTCCGACGTGCGGCGGAAGGTTTTAGGCGCTTCTATAATGCAGTCGGTAAAGCGGACGTTTTGGGTGTACCACACACCCGCGCGGGCGGTAGGAGTAAAGCGGCATTTGTTGAGCGTGGCGTTTTTTGAGTACCAGAGCGGGTACTTCCACCCGAACTCGCTTGAGGTAAGCTGTATGTCACAGCTTTCCTTTAAGGGCGACTCGCCGTCGCAGAAGGTGCAATTTATTATTTTCATATCGCGGGCAAAAAACAGCGCGCGCTCGCCCGTGAGTGTTTTTTTGCGGATTTCGGTCATTTTCTTCTCCTTGTGAATTCTGATAATATTTTTATTGTAGCACAGCTGCGCAGGATTTTCAAGTCCTTTCGCAAAAGCTGAAATTTGCAAGAAAAAACAAGCGGTAAACGCTTGCATTGCGGACGGTTAGTTGTTATAATTAAAGTGCTTTTAGGGGGCATAGCTCAGTTGGTCAGAGCGCTTGCTTGACATGCAAGAGGTCGATGGTTCGAGCCCATTTGTTCCCACCAAAATTCGGGGATATAGCACAGTTGGTAGCGCGATACGTTCGCAACGTATAGGTCAGGGGTTCGAATCCCCTTATCTCCACCATTTGCGTTAAAGTCTGAACACGAGGCGTTCGGGCTTTATTTTTTTGTTATGTGCACGCTATGCATTGAAAAAAGCGGGCGCTTGTGATATAATTGTTATAAAACAGAGGTATGGAAATGAAGAAGGCTAATTATAAAAAATATTTGACTGTCACTAATTTATTATTGTTAATACTTACTGTTTTTTATTTGTTAGACCACTATTTGCCCTTCCCCAAAAATTACTCTGGCTTTTACTGGGCAAACGACGACAAAGGTGCAATCGGCTATATATTCGGATATTGCGGCGGTTTATTGACTAACTTTTTAGGGACAGGTAAGGTTTTAGACCCTAACGGTACCGAAATATATCGATATGCGACGCATATGCTTCTTCATAGACATTTGTTGGCCCTTATAACTAATTTAGTCGGATTATATTTTATTGGCAATTATGCGGAAAAGCGTTTCGGACGGTGGTTGACTTATATTATATTTATTGTAGTGGGCGTAGCCGAAGTGTTTATAACCGACCCGCTGTATATCGCAATGGCGCCGTCAAAGGCGGAAGAAGTGGCAACTACCGTTGCCGTAGGCGCATCCGGCGGAATTTTCGGGCTTATAGGCGCTTCGCTTGCGGCATTGTTTTTTGACGTTAAAAGCTTTAAAAAAATAGGCAAGCCGACTATAATTATATCGGCAATTTACGGAGTGCTGACAACCTATGTGACGAGCTTCGGCTGGACAACCGTTTGTCACAATGTTTCTTTGATATTAGGGCTGATTTTGGGCGTTTTGATTATACTGCCGTTTTTCCTGTTAAAAAAGGGCAAATTTGCCCGTGCAGAGAATACGGAAATTCAAGCTGACGCCGATAAAAATACGTTTTAGGTTTTGCATTAGTTAAAGCCCGAATACAATGCTTAAAAGGAGCGGAAATTTATGGATTGGGTGTTATATTTGGTTATAGGCATAATTGCAGTAACCTTGCTTACCGTTTTGATAATTGTGCCTGCGGTGCATTTCAGTAAAAAACAGCCCGCGCAGTTAGACGATATTCATAAGGGAATGTCCGAAGCGGAAATGCTTGAAAAATTAGGAAAACCGAAAAAGACCGAGCAAGTCGATGCAGGCATGAAATTATTCCTTTACCATCAGGTTGACAAGGGCGGGTTTTTGCTGTGGTCGTATTACAAGGACTTTGTGATTTTGACAAAGGACGGGGTTGTTATACACATAGCTTATTTGTAAAATTAACGTATCAAAGGAGGTTATATATGCTATCGCCTGTAATTTGCGTTATTATTGCCATAGCTACCGCACTTGTTTTCCTTGGCGTAATATTTTTAATACGCCACTTAATACAAAGAAAATATAATAATTTTGTATTGCAGAACAGCATATGCCTGAAACAGCTGAACGAAATTAACCAACGTTACAGCTTTTATCCTTATAAAAGCTTTGACCAGTGCCATACATATGATAATGAAAAAATGTACGATACTGTTTCCTGCACGGATTATTTAATTTATCAGCTGCAATTTAAAAGTAAAAGAATTTTCAGTCAGATAACCAAGATAAGCGAAAATAAGAAGCAGTATTCAAATTATCTTAATGAAATAAAAGCAATTACTCAATTCGGGCAATTTCAAGCGCCGATTGGCATGTTAAAGCTTGATAACCTGATAAAAACAGAAGAGCGGCTGTTAAAAGTAAATACGCTTTGCGCTCCCGCCACACAATTTAATTTAACCGTTACCTTATACTGCTCTACAATTGACGGACGAATATACGATAAAAAAAGCGAATGCTTTTCTGTTAACGACCTTTTTACGCTTAGCAGAAGATTAAACAACAAAAGCGTTGGTTTTTATAACGACCGCGAAATCTGGGACGCCATTTGCCGCGTGGAAAGAGGAAGAGTTTCTAATAAAATGAGATTTTCGATATACGAGAGAGACGGTTACAGATGCTGTAAATGCGGAATTTCCGCAAGCTTTGCGCAATTAGAAATAGACCACATACTGCCCATTGCAAAAGGCGGTAAAACTGTTTATGAAAATTTACAAACCTTATGCCATAAATGCAATGTGGAAAAGGGCGTCAGCCACATTAAATACCGATAAATTATTAATTGCCGCATTTTTGCAGGAATTGTTCCAGATAAGCGTTGAATTGCTGCGGGGTATCCATGTTTACGCAGTGTCCCGTCCCCTCGAAAATAACCTTGTCGCAGTGCTCGTACTCCGCCCATTCGTTGACAATTTCGATTTCCGCGGGTATGTCGTGCCCGCCGCAGCCAACCAACAATTTGTACTGACGGGGTGTTTTTTTATACTTGTTTACAAGCTTTTGCAGACCCGCAAGATACCTGAAGGAGCTTTTTTTAAATTGGATATTCAGATTGTAGAACTCCGTTTGCGCCCGACTTGTGTAAGCGGAAATTTTTTTGTTTGCCTTTGCAAACCATTTTATCGAGAACATTGCCTTAAACATCATTTGCATTTGCCCCTTTGAGTTTGCCTTTTGCCTTTTTGCATCGAAATTGTTGACGTCGTAGCCGCCGAAGCAGGCGAGTGAAAGCACCTTGTCGGCATACCTGTTGGCAAAGTCCTGTATAAAAACCGAGCCCAGCGACACCCCGACTAAATGCGCGGCGGGAATATTGTGCTTTTGGAAAATGCCGGCTATCCATTCCGACATTTTTTCTATGTTGTCGCCCTTGCGCGCATTGAGCGATTTGCCGTGGCCAAGAATATCGACCGCCAGCAAATTGTATTTGCCGGAGAAATATTCGAACTGCTTTTGAAACATTCTGCTGTCAACAAACGCGGCATGGACAAACACAAGCCACTCCCTTTGATGTGTATCGTCTATATAATAGGCAACGGGTGAATTTTCAAGATATAAGCCTTCCATTTTTTACTCCTTGATATTTTTTAATTGCTTAAGAAATCAAAACCTGCGCCTGATAATTCCATTGCAGTATGCCAGACAGCACTATAAGCTGTACGGTGAATTCGGGGGCGGTGTTGTATTCGGTTTTGGCGGCTTGCAAAAGCCTTTCGATTATTCGGACGCGGTTTTCTTCCGTACAGTCGGCGCAAAGATAGTCGCCCTGCGGAAGAATTTTGATTGCGGCTGCTTTTGCAAACCGCGTGCAGACGGCAAACAAGCGGGACTTGCCGTTCTGTTCGTAAATGCCAGCCAAATCCTCAAAAGAAAATTCCGCTTTAAGGCCGTCGGGCAGACTGTCGTAAAAGTGCTTGTGGTAATTCCATAAATTGTCCAGCGTGGGGGCATGCATTGTATCCGACAACAGAATTACCCTTTGCGGATAATATTTGACAAACATATTTGACTGAGGCTGTGCGCCGCTCAATTTATTTTCGTAAAAGGTGCGCGCACGGCGGATTTTTGTTTTTGCATAATTCAGCTGTGCGATTTTTTGGTCTGCGCCTACCTCTGCCTGCTTTAACGTTGCAATTATTTTACCGAAATCGTCGTATGCAAGAATGTCCTTTATTTCCGAAAGAGTTAAATCCATACACTGCAAGGCTTTTATTGTGTTGAGCCGTATAATTTCGCTTTGAGAATAATATCGGTAGCCCGTCCACTCGTCCACCTTGCAGGGCTTGACTAAATTTATGCGGTCGTAATGCCTTAACGCTTCCGTTGTCATACCGACAATTTTTGCCGCCTGACTTATGGTAAAATAATTTTTCACTTTTTTTAAAATTATCCTTGACTTTTGTGTTACACAAAAGTTTATGCTGATTATAGCATTGCATAAATCAAATGTCAAACAACAAATTTTAAGGAGCTTTATTATGAAAAAACTGACGGTATTATTGCTTGCGCTTTGCGGCGTATTGGTTCTGGCGCTTGGCGGGTGTGCGAACGGCGATACGTTTACACAAAAGACATATTCAAGCGGCGACAGTGTAATTGAGAAAATTTGGGTGAACGTTGAGGACAGAGAGCTGGAAATAGGCGCTTCGGAGGATAATCAAGCTTATATCGACTACTTTGACGGCGAAAAGGAGTTTCTGGATATTAAGCTTGCCGACAAGCAGCTGACGGTGGAATTGAAATACAACAAGGTATGGACGGATTTTATAGGCGCGAAGCCCGCGGCAGGCTTCCGCAAAATAAAAATAAGGGTGCCGGACGGAGTGATTGCGGAGCTTTATGCAAAAACAACGAACGGGAGCATAAAGACTGAACCGCTTTCTGTTACGGAAAAGCTGAGCCTTGACGCGGACGGCGGAAATATCGTCTGCGAACGGCTGAGCGTGGGCAAGGCTGTTGATTTTAAAGCTAAAAACGGGAATATTACCGCCTCTGTTATCGGCGGGTGGGACGATTTTTCTATCAGCTGTAAGATAAAAAAGGGCGAGTGTAATTTGCCGCTGAATAAGGAAAACGGCGCAAAAGCGCTTTTTGCGGACTGCAATAACGGCAATATCGATATAGAATTTGTAAAATAGCGGGTAAATTTGCGGGGCGGACGATTTCGGGGTTGAAATCGTCCGCCTTTTAAGCTACAATATAAAAAACACCTTGAAGCTACGGAAAGAGTTATGAGTTATAAGCTTAGCATTGTGCGGTTGAACGGCGAAAATTTTTATAAAAACAGTCTGGACGGCTTTGTCGTAAGGCAAAGGGTTACGCAGTGCTGGCGGAAAGTAAACGGAAAATATGCGCTTGCGCCCGTTGATTATATCGAGGAATGGAGCCTGACGGAGCGCCAAAATAAGGCGAAAAGGGTTGTTGAGGCGGTAAAAAACGGCTCGGCGGCGTTTGCGGCGGTGGAAAACGGAGAAATTGTCGGGCTTGCGCTTTTGATAAATAAGCTGTTCGGAAAAAGCCGGCAATATATGGAGCTGGCGGAGCTTTACGTTGCCGAGCCTTGCCGCAGACGGGGCACGGGCAGGCTTCTGTTTGAAAAAGCCTGCGAGGCGGCAAAAAAGGCGGGCGCGGAAAAGCTGTATATATCCGCTCATTCCGCAAAGGAAAGCATTGCCGCATACACCAAATACGGCTGTGTTTTTGCGGAGGAGCCGTCCTGCGTCCACGTTGAAAAGGAGCCGTTTGATTTGCAGCTGGAATATGATTTGCGTTTGCGCATTTACGAGGCGGACGACAAGCGCAAATTTATGGATTTGCTGTTGCTTGCGGACGAGCAAGCGGACATGGTTGAGCGCTATCTGCACAAGGGCACAATGTTTATTTTGGAGGAGTGCGGCGTTAAGGGGGAAATTATTGTAACAAATGAGGGAAACGGCGTGCTGGAAATTAAAAGCCTTGCAATTTTGCCCGAATTCCGGCGGCGCGGCTACGGAAGGGCGCTTATAGAATTTGTCTGCGAAAGGTACAAGGACGGCTTTGACACGGTTCAGGTCGGCACGGGCGACAGCCCTTTGACAATTCCGTTTTATATAAGCTGCGGGTTTACCCCCTCGCACACGGTGAAGGATTTTTTCACTGAAAATTACGACCACCCCATTATTGAGGCGGGCGTAATATTGAAGGACATGATATATCTGACAAGGAAATTACATACGACCAAATATTTACAGTAATAAACGACCAACCTCCGCCCATACTAACTGCAGACGAAAGTCTTTTACAGGAAGGAGAAAAAGGTGGAAAAGTTTATCATCGGCCTTGCCGTAGGTATGGCGGGCGGCGCGTTGCTTGTTGCCAATAACTGCAAGCTTTTAAATCTTGTCAAGAAAAATCAGGAAGACATTATGAACAAGGCAGAAAAGTATATTGACAGCAAGCTTGAAGCGCTTGAAAACGCAGGCGAACAGTCTGCTTCACAGTCCGAGTAATTCGGAAGAATATTGCCGCGGCGCGTCCGCGGCAATTTACTTTGAAACGCTTGTAAAAGCCGCGCGGCTGTGATATAATATGCGTATGGAAAGATACGTCGCTTTCGACATAGGCGATAAAAGAATAGGCGTTGCCATATCCGACCCGTTCAACACCTACGCGCTGCCCTCGGAAACCTATTTCCGTCAGGGCTTTGACAAGGACGTTGCCGCGATTGCCATGCTTGCAAGGCAAAAGGGCGCAACGGCGATTATTTGCGGTCTGCCCGTAAATTTTGACGGTACAGAGGCGTTGCAGACGGCAAAAGCCAGACGCTTTATAGAGGCGTTGAAGGCGCAGACAAGCTTGCCCGTGATTTGCGAGGACGAGCGGTTCACCACCAAAATGGCGCACGAAACGCTGATTAGCGAGGGAATGCGGCGCGAAAAGCGGAAAATGTACGTTGACGCGCTTGCCGCCGCGAATATTCTGGACGGGTATCTTGCTAAAATCAACAAAAAAGGAGAACAACTGTGAGCAAAGAAAACCTTAACGCGCCCGAAGAATTCGATGAGGATGCGGCGGAGATTATAGAGCTTATCGACGACGATGGAAACGAGCTGAAATTTAAGATTTTAGACGTTGTAAAATACAAGGGGGAAAAATACGCGCTGTTGCTTGCCGCCGAGCCCGACGATGAGTTTACCGAAAACGACGTGGTTATTTTCCGTCTGAACGAAGCCGAGGAGGCGTTGGAGCCCGTTGAGGACGACAAGCTGCTGGACGAGGTGTTTGAGTATTTTATGAACGAGGACGACGGCGATGAAGCCGAAGAAGTAAACTGATTTATTGTTAAAATATAACCCCCGCCGACGCGCGTTTTAAGCACGTCGGCGGGGGTGTTTTTTATTTGCAGTACATTTTATAAATTATGTAGTTTATAAGCCTTACGGGCAACAGCCTTGATAAAAACACTTCCAGCTTGGAAGCAAGCCCGACAGAAGCCCTGAGCGGCGGATTTTTGCGGCGGGCGACCTTGTATACCACCCTTGCAACCGCCTCGGGGCTTTTGCCGCGACGCTCGTCCCGAGCCATTTTTTCAACCGATTTTATTGCGCGCGCGTTTGTGCCCTCGCACAGCCTTGCTTCCGTAAAGCCCGTCTTTGTATCGCCGGGCAAGACTGCGCAGACCTTTATATTATATGGCTTTAATTCGTTTGCAAGCGCGCGCGAAAACACCTCTACCCCCGCTTTGGTCGCCGAATACATCGCCTGATAGGGGAGCGGCATAATTCCGCCCACGGACGAGATATTTATAATTTTTGCGCCACACGCGCCGTTTTGGGCATTGCCCCGCATATATGGCACGGTTTTGGAGCAAAGCACGCACAAGGCAGTTAGATTTACGCCGACAATTCTTTCTATACCTTCGGGCGAGGCGTCTTCAATGGCGCCCGCTATGCCTATGCCCGCGTTGTTTACAAGCACGTCGATTTTTCCCTCGCGGGTGTGAATTTCCTTTAAAATGCCGTCGATTGCGGCGTAATCGCAAACGTCTGCGGAAAAGCACATAAAATCCGTGCCCGAATACTGCCTTCTTGCAATGCCGTAAACCTTATAGCCCTTGGATATTAGCAGCTTGGCGCATGCAAGCCCTATGCCGCTTGTTGCGCCCGTTATAACAGCGATTTTTTGCATGGTTAATACAATTACCCCCGTAATATGGCTGACCTTTGCATATTTGCCGACCATTTACGCCGATTATTATATAACCTTACGCATGCGTTTGTCAATAAAGCAAATTGTCAGCCCTGCAAATTTTTTATCTGCAATCTTAAAAGAGAATTTTCGTCCGTAAGCCTTTTAAGGAGGGTTGTAAGGCGCTTGTTCTCTTCCTTTAACGAGGCGGCAAGTCTGTCGTAAAGTCCGTTTATCTCCTCCTCTATGCGGGCGCGCGCCTCGTCCGCGCCGCTTTTAAGCCCGCACTCGCGCATAAGCCGCTCTATACGCTCCGGCTGTTTTGCGGCGACGTTGCGGTACTTGTTCTGATAGCGCAGCATAAGCTTGTCGTCGCCCTTTGACAGATTTAAGACCGCCCTGCGTACGGATATGCCCTTGCTCTTCTGGATTAAAATTTCCTTTAAAATTTTGTCTGTTTCCACCTCGGAAAAGGGTATAATTTTGCCCGCTTTAAGCTCGGTGCCCTGCAAGAGCGAGCGCACGCGGCTGTCGCCCGTACAGCGCAGAAGCGCGTAATAATAATTTCTTACGCTGCCCTTGGCTCTGCCCGTTTTTTTTGCGTATGAGGCAAACAGCCCCGAAAGCGATTTGCCGCTTTTTTTGCCCGTGCTGACATAGTCCACAAGTCTTTTTGCTTCTTCTTCCGTATAGCCGTTTATTTTATTCATAAATTATGTCCTCCGCATTATTTGTTGACATAATTTTTACAGTTAATACATTAAATAATAAAAAGCGTTTATTGCGTGCGGGGCGGTTATGAGGGTTTATTTTTTGTCGTACAAGCCCGCCATATTGAAGCTGAACGGGCTTTATGTGGGCGGGATAGATTTATTCGAGAGGCATATCGAGCTGGAAATTGCAGACAGCGTGCTTGCGGAGATTGTGCCCGGTGAAAATTTACAGCCCGTGAACTTTTTTATAAACGAGCAGCTGCTGTTTTGCCCGCCCGAGTTTATGGACGTGTATTTAATGGAAAACGAGGCGCTTATTTATATCCGCGAATACGGCTGCAAGGACGCGAGAATTTCCGTCATTGCGCAGACGCGCTTTTGCGGCAGCCTTGTAACCGTGTTCTCGCAGAACGGCTGCAACCTGTCGGTAGACGGCGCGGACTGCTCGCCGTCGCCCTTGCCTGCGAGGTTTGCAAATGCAAGGTTTGAGGAGAAAATGCTGTGCGGCTATCCCGTGCTTGCAATTTGGGGCGGGAATATGCTGTGTTTACTGTCCGACAAGGGCAAAAAAATATTTATGAACGAGGTGGAAAATGCCGACTTCGGCGACAGCCTGAAAATTACCGCCGCATTCGAAACGTGCACCTCTGCAAAGGCGGTATGCACCTACGGTTACAACGGCGAGGCGCTTACGCTGACGGCGAGCAGGACGGTTGAAACGCGGCCGCCCGAAAAAAATATACTGCATTTTGCTTTTTTCGAGAGCGTGCTGACGTGCGGGGATTATGCCGGATACCTTGACGGCGAGCTGCGGAAAAAGGCGGACGCTTTGAAGCAGTATCTGGGCGAATACATAGGCGTGACGGTGCCGACCGAAAAATTTTACGCCGAGCACGGCGACATACGCGCGGCGGGGCTGGTGTATCCCAAGGCGCAAAATTTGTTCGAGGTAAGGTATTACGCCGTGGAGATTACCGACGGCAAAATAAGCAACGTTTTCCCCGTGGAATAGCGGTAAATACGGCATATTCGGGGGGATAGCATAGCGGCGCGGAGCTTTTGTATAAGCTCCGCGCCGAATTTTTACATATTGAATTTTGACGTAATCAGCGGGAACGCGAGCCGCCGCCACCGCCGCCTCCGCCGGAGGAGCCGCCGCGACCACCGCCGCCTCCGCCGCCGCTACCCGAGGAACGGGGCGCGCCGAGCATACTGCTGTAAACAATGCACCTTGTAACCCAATGCACGTTGATATTATCCTCCAACACCTTAGGCATATTGATATTTTTGAGCGCGGCAAACCTTTTTTGAACCTTGTCGCTTATGCCCATTATCATGCACCACGGCAGAATTTCGGAAAAATAGTCGGGGTTTTCGTCAAACAGCAGCTCTATACGCGAGAGCTCGGCAGTGAGCAAAAACCGCTTAAACCCGAGGATTTTGCCGTAGGTTTTGTTTGCGTCCTCCGTTCTTTTGCCGACAAAGGCGGGCAGGATAAACGAGCAAACGAAGTATATTGCGGGGGCAATGTACAAAATGCAGGCGTAGTCGTACAGCGGCATACCGAACTGTGCGACAAAAGCGCCGTAAGGCATTGCATAGAATGCGACGGGAAAAATGAGGATAAGCGCGTTTGCAAGCGACGGGCCCGAGCTGAAAAAGATTGTGCCCGCGAACGTGCCCGCGGCAAGAAAGATAAGGAAAAACAGCGGGAAGAAGGTTGAGGCGATTATACTGCTGTATACCATAATAGCCGCCGAGGGGACAAGCCCGAGAAAGGCGATAAGCCTGCGCACGCCGCTGACGGGGACGGTGATTTTATTTAATTTGACAGACGAGGCAAGCGACTGCGTTGCATTGTAAAGCTTGCGCTGACTGCTTGACCTGCCGCGCTTGAACACCGCGGTTGCAAACACCTCGTCGCTGCCGCCGATGCCCGAAAACAGAGTATTGAAGTACTCGCGCTCTGCCGAGCTGTCGAAATATTTTTTGCCCGACAGTAAAACCTTTTCCGCAACGTCGTCGCTGTGACCAACGTTTTCCGGAAGCTGATAATTTTTGTCCTGTTCGGTATTTCTGCGAAGAATAAGGTTGCTTTTACCGTCCTTGGTTATGCTTATAAGACCCATATCCGCCCATTTTAGGATAAGCGCGGCGGCGTCCTGCGTTTTGACCGCCTTGTGCCAGATTGCGGAAAATTCCATAACCGAAACGCCCTCCGGCGGGTAGAACTCCACCGTTTCCACGGGCTTTTTAGGTAAATTTTTTGCGAACAGCACTACTGCCGCGATTGTTGCAGCGACTGCGAGCGCGGCAAACGCCCAATAATACCAATACATGGTTATGCCGCCCGTAAAGGTGCCCTTTGGAAGAATGACCTGAACGGTTAAGCCGCTTGTCAGTCTTGCAGTTTCCACCTCTACTATATTTCCGTTGACAGTAAGCCTTTCGAAATCGGCGGGCGACCAGCTGCTCTTGCCCATGCGCGCGGTTACGTCGCTGTCGTTAAGCGCAACACCCTCGGGGAAGGTGAGCTTTGCAGAAAAGCTTTCAGTGCGATTCATTGCATAGCCGAAAACGTCGTACGTCAAGTCGTCGAAGGCGGAAACGCGGTCGTCGCCCATATCGTACTTATATTTAAGCACGAAGGAATACGGACGGTTGGGCTGGAGCGTGGAGCCGTCCGTCTTTTTCATTTCGATAGAATAAAAATCCGACAGATACATTTCGTCGCTCGGGGGAAGAATGTGCCAATCGCAATCGCCGCCGTCGAGCGTGGCGGAAATATCAGAAATTTTGGCAAAATAGCTTTTGCCGCTGATTTTTTTGCCGTTGACATAGCGCGTGGTTTTGCTTTGGCGCTGAATGTCGCGGATTAGGCTTGTTTTGCCGGTACGCGACCAGCGTGCGACAAGCGTTTCGGTTACTTCGAGCGTTTTGTCACTGTTTATTGTTGCCTCGAACCGAACGCTGTCAAAGCTGAAAACCGTTTGCTCCCAATCGTCCACTGGCACTGCCGTGCTTGCAGCCGACGCGGCGTTTGCAGTTGGCGTATTGCTTGCGGTTGGCGTATTGCTTGCGCCGAAAAGCCCGCCGAGGGCGCACACCGCCGCCACGGCAAGGCACAGCGCCGCGCAGACAAAGGCCGACAGCGCAAAAATGCTGTTTTTTCTGTTTTTCATAAAGCTCTCCCGTTAGCCTTTCACATATTTTTTCATCATTTGATAGGTCGCCTCTGAAATGCAGTGCTCCATTTCGCAGGCGTCGGAGTCGGCGTCGAGCGCGTTTACGCCGTGCATTTGAAGGAAATCGCGGATTATGCAGTGGCGGGCGTACACCCTTTCCGCATAGTCGCGCCCCGCGGCGGTAAGAAAAAGGTGCAGACCGTCGCATTCTATAAATCCGCTTTCCGTAAGGGCTTTTACCGCCTTTTGCACGGCGGGCTGGGACACGCCGATTTTACGCGCAACCTCTACCCTGTGTACAAATTCGCTTTGCTGCGAAAGCAATAAAATACATTCGAGATAATCTTCCGCTGAACGGTTGGTTTTCATACAAAATATTATAATACAAATTAATTTATGTGTCAACTTATAAAAATTTTATCAAAGCCTTGACAAAAAACGACATACGGGCATATAATAACGGCGTTAATGCGTACATATTATTGTGCGCGCAATTTAAAGGAGAGTTGAAAAAATGTTGAAGGCAAGAGATTTCAGAAAACAGGCATGGAATTCGCTGAACGGGCTTTGGGGAACCATGGCGCTTGTTACGTTGGTTTTTGTTGCGATAATGAGCCTGAGCGGCGGAATACCGTTCGGCTTTTATATCATAGGCGGACCGCTGACGCTGGGCGCAACGCAGATTTATATGAGCATTATAAGAAAGAACCGCAAGCCCGAGATAGGACAGCTTTTTGACGGGTTTAACAACTTCGGCAGCTCGTTAATACTGTACATATTAAACGAATTGTTGATTTTTTTGTGGTCTATGCTGTTTATTATCCCCGGCATTATCAAGTCGTATTCGTACAGCATGAGCTTTTACGTGCTTGCGGATAACCCCGCAATGTCGCCCAACGATGCAAGAAAAAAGTCTATGGAGCTGATGAAGGGCAACAAATGGCGTTTGTTCTGCCTTGATTTAAGCTTTATCGGCTGGAACCTTTTAACGGTTATAACGTTTGGCATTGCGTCCTTCTGGGTTACGCCGTACAGGGAAACGGCATTTGCGGCATTCTATCAGAATTTGTTGGTTGAGCAGGGACTTGTAACGCCCGAGGCGCCCGCAGATGAAGCATACGAGGACACTGCGGCAAGCGAAATTTAAATTTTGTTGATAAGTATTTTAAAAGCCGCCGCACGGCAATTGCCGTGCGGCGGCTTTATTGTTTGCGGCTTAGCTTAACCCGTTGAGGACGATATTAATGCCGACCTTGACGCCCTCCTCGTAGTCTGCCTTGCTAAGCATATCGTTAAGCCCGAAAAGCTTATCGAGCACCTCTTCGAATAAATTTAACTGCTCTTTGCTAAGCGTTGCAGTAAACTGCCCGTAGCTTTTAAGCGCGCTTTGCTGCATTTGTTTATATTCTTCCGTTTCCGTTACCGATTGCATAATTTTTACCTCTATATAATAATATCCTACAAAAATTAGGAAGTCAACAAAATATAGGAACATTATTATAGAATTTAATTATTATGAAGGATAATTATCTTGGGCAGACAATAAAAGCGCTGAGGAAAGAGCAGGGCTTATCGCAAAGAAGGCTTGGCGAGCTGATTGGGTTCAGCAATCAGACGGTAAGCTTTTGGGAAAGCGGAAGAATGGAGCCGAATGCCGACACCTTGGTTAAGCTTGCAAAATATTTCAATGTATCAACCGATTATCTGCTTGGGTTGGAGGATTGACCCCCCTAAGGCAGGGGATTTGATTTGCGGTATAAAAAATATCCCGCCCCGAACGGCGTTGCGCCGTTCGGGGCGGGTTCATTATTCAGATAAATTTACAAGCCGAAATTACTCGAGAACTGCGGTTGCGCCTGCTGCTTTAAGGTCAGCAAGGATTTTTTCCGCATCTTCCTTAGCAACGTTCTCTTTAAGCACGCCGCCCTTTTCAACTGCGGTTTTAGCTTCTACAAGGCCAAGACCGGTGAATGCGCGTACAACCTTGATAACGTCGATTTTCTTAGCGCCTGCGTCCTTGAGGACTACGTTGAACTCGGTCTTTTCCTCAGCTGCCGCTGCGGGAGCTCCGCCTGCTGCGGGAGCTGCCGCAACTGCTACGGGAGCCGCTGCGCTTACGCCGAATTTCTCTTCAAGAGCCTTTACAAGCTCGCTTGCTTCGATAAGGGTTAAGCCTTCGATTTCGGTAATGATTTTATTGATATCTGCCATTTTTAATAATCTCCTGATAAATTTTTATATTTTTTATTGATTTTTGCGCGTTAAGGGCGGCGCGAGCCCGCTTCGATTTAACTGATTGTTAAGCTTACGCTTGCTTTTGCTGTGCGATTGCGTTGATAACGCGGACAAGACCGCTTACAACGTTGTTCAGCACGCCCGCGATATTGGTTGCGGGTGCATTGATAGAGCCAAGCATTTTTGCAATGAGCTCTTCCCTCGACGGCATATCGGACAGCGCCTTTATGCCCTTCTTATCGACGTATGCGTTGTCTACGAAAGCGCTTTTTAAAACGATTTTACCGTCGTAGTCCTTAGCGGCGGCCGTCATAACCTTTGCCGCGTTGGTTTCGTCCGTGCCGAACGCAACAGCCGTGGGGCCGTTAAGGTCGGCGTCGAAATCGGTAAAGCCCAAATCGTTGAAGGCTTTTCTTACAAGGGTGTTTTTGTAAACCTTGTACTCGCAGCCCGCTTTTTTGCACTTGCTGCGGAGCTCGGATACTTCTTTAACGGTGAGCTTGTTGTAGTCTACGAGTACAACCGATTTTGCCGCTTTGATTTTATCCGTAATTTCCTGAACAACTACCTTTTTAGCTTCGAAATTAGCTGACAAATTTTTACCTCCTTAAAAAATTTGTAAAAAACAATTCCTTGTGCGCAAAGTGACACAAGGAATAAGAAAATAACCGTAATTCGTTTATTTTTTAATATTTCCCGTCACCTGAGCGGGAAATTAAGCGTAGAACGCGCCCGCCGTCTTAGGCACTGAAACTGATTTACCTATGAAGTATATATTCCGCTTTGCGTTTTGTCAAACGTTTTTGCGGAAATATCCGATTTTTTAACCTTTGTTGTAGTTAACGCGTACGCCGGGGCCCATTGTTGCAGAAAGAGTTACGCTCTTTATATACTGTCCCTTTGCGGTTGCGGGCTTAGCCTTGACAATCGCGTCCATAAGCGCGTTGAAGTTTTCGGTAAGCTTTTCTACGCCGAACGACTTTTTGCCGATTGCAACGTGGATAATCGCCGTTTTGTCAAGACGGTATTCTACCTTACCTGCCTTAACCTCCTTAACCGCCTTTGCAACGTCCATAGTAACGGTGCCGCTCTTAGGGTTGGGCATCAAGCCCTTGGGACCGAGGATACGACCTATTCTACCTACCATACCCATCATATCGGGGGTGGTAATCATAACGTCGAAGTCAAACCAGTTCTGCGACTGAATGCGCTGAATGGTTTCTTCCGCGCCGACGTAGTCTGCGCCCGCAGCCGTTGCCGCGTCCGCCTTGTCGCCCTTGGCGATAACTAAAACCTTTTTGGTTTTGCCGGTACCGTTGGGAAGTACGAGCACGCCGCGGACCTGCTGGTCTGCCTGTCTGGGGTCGACGCCCAGACGGATATGAAGCTCGATTGTTTCGTCGAATTTTGCTTTTGCGGTGTCTATAACGAGCTTTGTAGCCTCGTTAAGGTCGTAGGACTTGGAACGGTCGTATGCGGCAATGCTTTCCGCGTATTTCTTTGAAAGTTTCATTCTTGCGACCCTCCTTACTCTTCTACCGTAACGCCCATAGAGCGCGCGGTGCCTTTAACCATGCTCTTAGCCGCTTCCAAATCGTCGCAGTTAAGGTCGGGCATCTTTGTTTTTGCGATTTCTTCAACCTGAGCCTTGGTAAGCTTGCCGACCTTGTCGCGGTTGGGGCGTGCGCTTGCCGTGTCTATGCCCAGCGCCTTTTTGATAAGCACGGGTGTGGGCGGGGTTTTAAGCTCGAACGTGAAGCTTCTGTCCTGATAAATAGTGACAACGCAAGGGATAATAAGTCCTGCCTGAGCGGCTGTTTTTGCGTTGAATTCCTTGGTAAAGCCGGGAATGTTGATTCCGTGGGGGCCGAGCGTAGAGCCTACGGGAGGCGCGGGCGTTGCTTTACCGGCGGGAAGCTGCAGCTTTACTACTGCGGTAATCTTCTTTGCCATAACTATATATCTCCTGAGTGGTTAAGCGAATGCGTCAGTGTGAAAAATTTAGCGCACTCTCCCACATGATAACAATGTAATAAATTAATCCAGCTTGCGGATTTGGATATACTCTACCTCGACGTCGGTATTTCTGCCGAACATCTGGATATTGACCTTTGCTTTTTTGGCTAGGTCGTTCAGCTCTGTAATGGTTCCCTCGAAGCCTTCGAGCGGGCCGCTGTCTACACCGACCTTGTCGCCGATGGCGAAAATTGCGTCGGGGTCGACCTCTTCAAGGCGCATTTTGCGGATTTCGTCCTTCTTCATAGGGATAGGTCTGCCCTGAGGGCCGACAAAGCCCGTTACGCCGCGCGTGCTTGTAACCCAATACCAAAGCTGGTTGGAGTATATCATTTTTATGAAAACATAGCAAGGCAGAAGCTTGCGCTCTACAATTTTGCGCTTGCCGTTCTTTTCTTCAATCGTCTGTTCCATGGGAATTTTGACGTCGAAAATCATATTCTGCAAATTGTTGTTTTCTATAAGCCGTTCAAGACTGTCCTTCACCATAGATTCGTAGCCGGAATAGGTGTGAAGGATATACCAGCACGGGTTTTCGGTATCAGCTATGTTCGTTGCCATAATTTACTTACCGCCCAGACCGGTTATAAGGTTAAACAGCGCCTGCAAGCCCATATTAAGGCCCGTAAACACCACAAGGAAAACAAGCACCACCACCAGAACAACGCAGGTTGTTTTGACCACCTTGGGGAAGGTGGGCCACGTTACCCTTTTCAGCTCGGAAAAGGTTTCCTTTATTTTTCTGCCCATTCTTACAAAAATGTTGGGCTTTTTTGCCTCAGTATTTTTTTGGTTTGCCATTATAATACCTCAATAAATAACGCCGCCGTATTTCAGCGGTTAAAGCCTTGGAGAGAAAAGCAAAAGCCTGCGCTTTAATTACTTGCTTTCCTTATGCTCGGTATGCTTTTTGCAGAAGGGACAGTACTTGGAAATGGTAAGTCTGTCGGGGTCGTTGCGCTTATTCTTATAACTGTCGTAATTGCGGTGCTTGCAAACAGTGCACTCGAAAGTTATCTTTGTTCTGACATCTGCTTTCTTAGCCATGTGGAAAAAACTCCGTACAAAAAAATTACACCCCCCTTTTGGGTGCTAATTGAGTTTAGCATACAGCGGGAGGCTTGTCAACCTATTTTTATGGCGTTTTGTTATTTTTTTAAGAGGATATCAGACCTTTCTGCCCACAAGCTCGTCTAAGGAAATGCCGTAAAAGTCCGCAAGCTTTATGCAGTCCTCGATTGCGGGGGAGTGCTTGCCACTTTCGAAATAGCTGATTTTTTGTTGCGTTATGCCCGTTGCCTTTGCAAGCGCAGACTGCGAGTAGCCCCTTACTTCCCTTTGATATTTAATTGCTTCAACAAAGTCGTTCATATTTAAATATTACAAAAAAATTTGTAATAACTCTTGACTTACAAACTTGTTTGTAATAAAATATACAAAAGAGGTTTACTATGAATTATTCGGTGATTAAGGAATTGTTTTTTGAAAGGTGCAATATTGACGAGAGATTGCCCGTAACCGACGGGCATAAAAAAATCGCAAAAAAGCTGTTTGAGTTTGAAGAAAGCATAAAAAAATATCTGCCCGAAAAAGACAGCGAAAGAATAATTGCGGAATACTCTCTTTTGCAGGGCGAGCTTAATTCCGAAACGGAAAGCACAAGCTTTACCGAAGGTTTTAAAATCGGGCTTTTGGTAGGGCTTGAAGTTTTTTCCGATTTATTGAAAAAATAAATAAGCCGCCCGCGGACTTAATTTTGTCCGCGGGCGGCGTTCACTGTTCACACATAAAAAGCTTAATTTAAATTGCCGTCGTCGGGATTGCTTGCGGTGGTGAAGGCAAACACGTCCCTGTCCTCGGGGAACACAGGTCCCGAAATTACGGGCAGATACAGCGGGGGGATTTGCACGCTTGCCATAAGCGCGGACACCGCCGTGCGAAGATAGGGATAGAGCAGCTTTGTCGCGTCGATTACGAAGCGGCGCTCCTCGTCCTGATTTTTTATGTCCTCTACCACGAACAAGCCGACGATGGACACGGTGATGTTGAAGGGCTTGGGCTCTTGCTCGGTGCTTTCGATTTTGAGCGACAGTCCGACCTGACTGACCTTTTCACCCTCCTTTGCCATGCGCGCCACGCGCGAAAACTGCGGCTTGATTTCTACCTTGCCGTCGGGGGCGGGGGCGATGCCCGTGTCCCTGAAATTGTATTCGGTGGTTTTTACGCCGATTATGTTATACTTCATTTTTTGATACTCCTTGACGTTTCTTTTTTGAAAAACTGCGGTTATTATAGCGCATTTGGAAGAATTTGTCAATACCGATAATATTTTTGACGGTTTTTTACTTAAAAATTCACATTGGGTATTGAAAAACCGCCGACGCTGTTTTATAATGTTAAACGCGTGCTTTAATTAAGTATTTTTGGCGCGCAAGGTTTACGGGGGGAGCATGTCAAGGAAAACTCTGTATTTCGACAGCTGCTGCGGATTTATTTCGGCAATCGCCGCGGAAAACGGAAAGCTGACCGAATTCGGCTTTGAAAAAACAGAGCGGGGTACCGTTATAGGCAATATTTACAAGGGCAGGGTGGAAAGCATTCTGCAAGGCATGCAGGCGGCGTTTATCGACTGCGGGCTTGCGCGAAACTGCTATCTTTCTGCCGAGGGCGAGCTGCCCGACGCGGACAAGTATTACGGCGCGGGCGCTGTTGCGGGGGCGGCTTTGGGCGCGGCTACGGGGGCGGCGTTTCCGAATTTAAAGGTCGGGGACGAGGTTATGGTGCAGGTGGTTAAGGCGCCCATAGGCAAAAAGGGCGCGAAGGTGACGCTTAAACCCTCGTTTGTAGGCAATTCCCTTATATATATGCCCGAAATACCGTTTGTGGGGGTTTCGCGCAAGATTGCCGACGAGGAGCTGCGGCGCAACCTTGTTTTTTGCGCCGAGCGGATAAAAAAGCCTTGGGAGGGGCTTATTTTAAGGACTGCCGCGCCATACGCCGAAAGAAGCAGGCTTGTAGACGAGTACAGCTATTTAAAGAACACATATGAGGGGGTTAAACGCGCCTTCGAGAGCGCGAATGTAGGCGATTTGCTGCACACCGACAGCTTTTTGCCGGCGCGGGTTATGCGCGACACGCTTGCCAACGAGGTTGAAGGAATTGTCGTAGGCACAAGGGAACTTAAAGAGAAAATAGACGGGATAATGAATTTGTTTCCGCCGCATACTCGCAGACCCGTTACCTTGCACGATACGGGCAGGGATATGCTTGACGAATTGGGAATTTCACGACAGATTAGCGAGCTTGCATTTCCGCGGGTTGAGCTTGACAACGGAGCTTATCTGATAATAGAAAAGACCGAGGCGCTGACCGTTATCGACGTGAACACGGGCAAATTTACCGGTGACGACAGCCTTGAACAGACAGTATATTACACGAATATTCTTGCCGCGCGGGAAATTGCAAGACAGGTGCGGCTGAGGAATATAGGCGGAATTGTAGTTGTAGATTTTATAGACATGCAAAGCGAGGCGCACAGAAGCGCGCTTGTGGAGGAATTGGAGCGGGCGCTTGCCGCAGACAAGGCGAAGTGCAGCGTTTCCGCAATGTCGCAGTTCGGGCTGGTGGAGTTTACGCGTAAGCGCACGGGCACCACTCCGCTTGCGCATATGATTAAGCCGTGCCGCTATTGCCGCGAGGCGGGGCACACCTTAAAGGAAGAATACATACTTTTCGGGCTGAGGGCAAAGCTGTTGGGGCTTGTGACGGACGGCGCAACCGCAATACGCGTGGATATGAACGCGGACGTGCTTGCAAGGCTGACGGAGTTCGGGGCGATGCTTGCCGACCTGCGGACGCGGTGCAGGGGCGCGAAAATTTACGGAGTGCCGCACAGAACCTATCACGAGGAGCAGCTGAACTTCCGTACGGCGGAATTCGAAATACCGAAGGAAGCCTTTCAGATTACTTAAATTTTAAAAGAATGCGGCGCCCGCGGACCTACAAGTCCGCGGGCGCCGCGTTATATATGCCTTATGGCTTATCCCTTAAAGCCCCAGACGGGGTTAAACCGCTTTTTGAATATAAGTCCGTCGCAGACGTCCCAATCCTTGTCCCAGCCGTCGGGCTTTGCCTCTGCCCCGCAATAAACAACAAGCTTTTTGTTGCCGCTTAAAAAGAACGGAGCGCGCCCGATTTCTTCAACGCTTGCGGGAATGACGACCTCCGTAAGCTTGTAACAGCAATCAAAAGCATGCGCGCCCAGCTTTTTAAGTCCTTTTGGTAAATTTACGCTTGTCAGTCCCTCGCAATCGGAAAACGCGCTGTCGCAAATTTCCTCCAAGCCTTCGGGGAGGTTAATTTCTTCAAGCGCGGAGCAGTTGCCGAAGGCGAACTCGTCGATTATTTTAAGGCTGTCGGGCAAGGTCACCTTTTTAAGACTGCTGCAATACCAAAATGCGCTTTGGCTTATTTTGGTCATACCCTCGCACAAAACCGCCTCCTCCAAGGTCTTGCACTCGTAAAACGCAAGCTCCATATCCTCAACCGAGCCCGCGATTGTGACTTTTGTGAAATTGGGGCAGTCGCCTATAAAATTTTCGTGAAGCTTTTTAACGCCCTCCGAGATTACCAAGCTTTCTAAATTTTCACATGAGAAAAAGGCGAACTCGCCTATTTCCGTAACGCCCTCGGGAATAACAACGTGCTTGTCCTCGCCCGTGTAGTGCGTTAAAATTCCGTTTTCTATCGTAAATCCGTCCATTTTATTACCTTGCCTGTTTATATTTGTCTGCGGTTTTTGTCTGCGGTTTAAGCAAAAAGCACCCTTGCCGCGTTCTTGTATGAGATTTTTTCGAGAACAGCCGAAGAAATGCCGTTATTTAATAAAAATTCGAACAGCGACTGAATTTTTGTGCAGTCCTCCAACCCTGCGGGCGCGGGAATGCCATCGAAGTCTGAGCCGAGGGCGATTACGTCCTCGCCGCCGACTTTTATAATATGCTTTATATGCAGAGAAGCCTCTTCAAGCGTATCGCGCGCGGTTGTGCCCATACCGAGGAAGTCCTTGCAGAAGTTTACGCCGACAACGCCGCCGCAGTCGGCAAGCAGCCTTATCTGTCCGTCGGTGAGGTTGCGGCTGACGTCAAACACCTCTGCCGCGTTGGAATGGCTTGCAACGGCGGGCGCTTTGCGGTTTTTTAAAATTTCTTCCGCGCCGCCGTCCGAAAGATGTGAAATATCGATTATAATGCCGAGGCTGTCTAAAATTTCGACTGCCTCTCTGCCCTTGGGCGTAAGTCCGCGGACTTCGCGCCTTTTGAAGTCGGGCAAGCCGTTTTTGAATATAAGATTGGGATAAGCGAGCTCGTTTTTATAATTCCATACAAGCGACGCCATTTTTACGCCGCGGGCTTTAAGCGCGGGCAGCTTGTCCGTTTCCCCGTGCAGAAAGCCGAGGCTTTCAACCGTAAGGACTGCGCCCGTTTTTGCGCCGTTTAAACAGCTGTCGAAATCGGCGGCAGTCTTTGCCTCCGCAAGCGAATTTGCGCTTAAATCAAGCATACTGCGGTAGTAATTTAAGCTTTCTTCAAAGAAAGCGGCTGCGTTTTCGCCCTGCGTGAATATTGCAAAGCACTGTGCCGCACAGCCGCTTTTTTTAAGCTTTTCCGCGCTTGCTTGCAGTCCTCCGTCCGTAAAGCTTTGTCCGCTTTTTAAAGCCTCCGTAAGCGTATCGCAATGTAAATCAACGTATCTCATTTTCTTAAAATCAGTCTTAAAATTTTTCTTACGGGCTTTGGCGGTTTTACGCAGATAATGGTCATACTTCCCCCAGATTTACGATAATAAGGGCTGTGCCGCGAACGGAGAGAAAAGCTTCTGCCGTTTCGGCTATGTTGGAAATTCCCCTGCATTCACCGTAGGAAATGCTTGCGGGATATTCGTATTTAAGCCCTTTACTTTCTATTATATGCAGCGTTCCGCCGAAAGGTAACACGGAAATTGTTTTGCCTGCATATTTTCCGAGAAAAATTTTGCCCGTTGCCGCGAATATGCGGGAATTGTGCGTGATTAGCGTGCATTTGACGCCGCGGGCGAGGGCTTTGTACAAGAGCTGTAAATTGCCGAGGAAGTGGTCCTCTCTGCCCCCGCCTCCGCCGTAAATTTCAATCTCGTCCGCGCCCGCCTCGATAATTTTTTTAAGCGCGATTTCTCCGTCGGTGAAGTTCTTTTCGGCGGGATAAACCTCCTCGGGCGGGGGGTACGGTACCTCGTCCAGACTGTCGAAGTCGCCTATGTTTTTATCTATGCGCACCTTGCTTTTAGCCCATTTGTACGCGCCGTCACAGCAGTAAACGAGCGCGTTGCCGGCGTTGATTGCGTAGGGGTACGGCTCGCCGTTCAATAAAATTATACCCTTCATTTTTTTAAATTGCAGATTGTTTTTGCCATATCGTTTGATTTGAAAACGGTTGAGCCCGCCACAAGCACGTTTGCGCCCGCCGCGCGTATCTGCGCGCAGTTTTCTTCGGTTACGCCGCCGTCGATTTCTATATCCATATCGGGCCTGCCTATTTTAATTGCGTATGCCCGCGCCTTTTTAACCTTTTCGAGCACCTCGGGAATGAACCTCTGCCCGCCATAGCCGGGGTAGACGGACATTAAAAGCACCATATCGCAAAGCGGAAAAACGTCGTAAATTTTTTCCACGGGCACGTCGGGGTTGACCACTGCGCCGCATTTAACGCCGTAGGATTTGATAAGCTCTAACGTTTCCTTTAAATAGGTATCGGAAATTTTTGCGCACGCCTTGTAGTGCACGGTTATTATGTCCGCGCCCGCCTCGGCAAAAAATTTAATCTGGGTTTTGGGGTGCTCTATCATAAGATGCGCGTCCAAAGGCAGCTTTGTAAGCGGACGGATATTTTTTATCATCTGCCCGCCGAAGGTGATAGGCTCTACAAAGCTGCCGTCCATGACGTCGCAGTGAATTAAATCCGCGCCGCATTTTTCAAGCCGTTTGATTGCTTCGCCCATAACCGAAAAGTCCGCCGAAAGTATAGAAGGCGCTATTTTAGTCTGCATAGTTTTACTCCTTTTTATCGTTCAATCTGCTTGCACGCAGCTGCCCGCACGCGCCGCCTATATCCGCGCCGATTTGGCGGCGGAGGGTTGCGGAAAGCCCGCCCTTTTCCAAAAGTCCCAAAAAGCGGTAAGCCTGCTTTTCGGTTATTGTGTTTAAATCGCGCTCCTTGACCTCGTTAAGTCTTATGAGATTTACGTGGCAAGGTCTGCCCTTTAAAAGTGAAATAAGCCCGTCCGCGTGTTCGTTTCCGCAGTTTTCGCCCGCGATAAGCGAGTATTCGAAAATGTAGCGCCTGCCCGTCTTTTCAAAATAGTAATCGCAAGCCTTTAAAATTTCGGCAATCGAATACTTTTTTGCAACCGGCATAGTGCGGGCGCGCCCCTCGTCCGTGGTCTGGTGCAGAGAAATCGTAAGGTTCAGCGGAATATTCTCGTCCGCAAGCGAATAAATTTTGGGCACGAGTCCGCAGGTGGAAAGCGAAATATTTCTTGCGGAAATATTTATACCACCCTCGGCGGTCACGTTCCGCAAAAATTTAATAACGTTATCGTAATTATCCAACGGCTCGCCGCTGCCCATTAAAACGAGGTTGGTGACGGCGCGTTTTTCGGCGGTGCCGCCGTGAAGCGAATTAACCGCAAGCACCTGAGCAAGAATTTCACCCGCGGTAAGGTTGCGGACAAGCCCGCCGAGGGTGCTGGCGCAGAATTTACAGCCCATACGACAGCCGACCTGCGTGGATACGCACTGCGTATTGCCGTATTTATAGCGCATAAAAACGCCCTCTATTATATTTCCGTCGGCAAGCCGAAACAGATACTTTTCCGTTCCGTCGGCTGATACAAGCGTTTCGATTATTCTAATGGGCTCGTCCTCGTACTCTTCGAGGAGCCTTTGGCGGAGTGCGGAGGGCAGATTAATCTGCGAAATTTTTTTGCCGCGCATAAGTCCGTCATAGGCTTGCCTGACGCGGAATTTTTTTTCGCCGAGGGATAATATTAAGCTTTCAAGCTCGCCGTAAGCGAGGTCCTGCAAAATTTTTTTCATTGTTTTATAAATGACGTCAAAAAGAACCCTGCGCCCAAGGATATATGCGGCAAAAACTGCAAGCCGAACCTTGTTGTGCGGTGTTCTAATGGAGAAACGGGGATATTTAAGGCATATTCGGGGTGCAATTGTAAAAATTTGTAGACTATGCTGTCGTTTTCCTCCGGCAAAACCGAGCAGGTGGAATAGTACAGAGTACCGCCGCTTTTAACGTAGCGCGAGCAGTTTTCAAGTATTTTCAACTGAATGACGTTTAAGCTTTCGATATCGCTTTCCTTGCGGAAAAGCTTGATGTCGGGGTTTTCGTTAATAACTCCCGTGCCAGAGCAAGGCACGTCGCACAAAACCGCGTCGAAGGCTTCCGCATAGTCGGGATTGTAAACGGCGCTGTCCGTCTGACGAGCGTGAACATTTGACGCGCCCATTCTCTGCGCGTATGAGTTTATCAGTTCAACGCGGTGCGCGTGAAGCTCGCAAGCGGTCACGCTTTTGAACTTTTTCGAAAGCAGAACGGACTTGCCGCCGGGGGCGGCGCAAGCGTCCAAAAGCGATTGCCCTGCGCATATTGCCGAACAAATGGCGACAGAGCCGACCGACTGAAAGGTATAATCGCCTTCAAAAAAGCCCTCGTCGCGCACGAAATTGCCGAATATATACACGTTTTCAAACGGCGTTTTTATGTGGGGCTTATCGAGGTATTTTTGCGCGCCGCGTTCGAAGCGGACGCATACCCCGCGGGAGGGCGCGGATAAAATTTCAGCCGCCTCTGCCTTGTAGCTGCGGCGCAGCTTTTTTGCAAGCCACAGCGGGGAACTGCATTCGATTGCAAGCCGTTCGTCTGACTGCTGAGGCAAAGCGGGAATTTTATAGGAGCGCAAAAACGCATTGACAAACCCGGCCGCGCCCTCTTTGCCGAGCTTTTTTGTAAGCTCTACCGCAAAATCAACCACCATATAGTCGTGCTTTTGCATAAATTCAAGCATGTACAGCGCGCATTTTATTATGATTTTTACCACGGTTTTGGGCGGCTTTTGGGTGTTTGCCCCTATAATATAGTCGAAATAAGCGTCTTTTTCCAGCACGCCGTAGCATATTTTTACGGTGCGCGCCTTGTTAAGCGGCTCTATTATCGTTTCCGCAAGGGCTTGCTTTAAATATTTGCCCCCGCAATATACCTTGGTTAAGACAAAATAGGGGTCGCAAAGGGGATTAGTCAAGTATATCGCCCGCCTTTATTTTTCTGCCGTTTACAAAATCTGCGGCGCGCATACGCTTGCCGCCTGCGGGTTGTAATTCGGTTATAATTACCCCGCCCGTGCCGCACGCAACGGAAATGCCGCGCTTGTCCGCGGCAATTACCGTACCCGCCGCGCCGCTTACCCCAACGCAGGGCTCGGCATCGAAAATATTCAAGAGCGAGCCGTTGAAATAGCAAAAAGCCGCGGGAGCGGGGCTGAAAGCCTTGATTTTGCGCAAAACGGCTTCGTGCGGTTCGTTAAAATCTATTTTACAGTCGGACTTGTTGATTTTTTTGCAGAGGGTTGCCTTGCTTTCGTCCTGCATTAATAATTGGACGTTGCCTTTTTCGAGATAGCCGACCGCCTCCACCGCCGCCTCTGCCGAAAGCTGCGATAATTTTGCGAAAAGCCCGCCACTTGTAAGATTGCCTATTTCACACCGCTTTACAAGCAGAATGTCACCCGTGTCGAGGGTGAGCTCCGTCTTCATTACGGTGACGCCCGTATGCGTTTCGCCCGCGAGTATGCTTGATTGAACGGGCGACGCGCCGCGGAATTTGGGCAAAAGCGAGGCGTGAAGATTCCAGACGCCCTTGGGGAAAATATTTAAAATTTGCTCGGTTAAAAGCTGGCCGTAGGCGCAGGTAAGCATTATGTCCGCGCCGAGCTCCTTTATTTCCGCAACGTGGTCGCGGATTTTTGCAAAGTCGAAAACGGGCAGACCGTGCTTTTGCGCGCAAAGCTTTACGGGCGTGGGCGTTAAAGCCTGCCTTCTGCCGACGGGCTTATCGGGCTGGGTTATTACCGCAACCACGTTTTTGCCGCTTTCAATCAGTTTTTCCAGCGCGGGCACCGCGTACTGCGGCGAGCCCGCATAGATTATTTTTAATGGAGCCGCCATTTATCAGTCCTCCGCGGGCAAATCGTAGACCTCGTCCGCCTTGTCTATATACAGAATTCCGTCGAGGTGGTCGAGCTCGTGGCAGACTGCGCGCGCAAAAAAGCCTTCTGCGGTAAGCTTGTGCTTTTTGCCGTTGCGGTCGAAGTATTCCGCCTTGACCTTATACGGGCGGCGGACGGTGCCCTGCCTGCCCTTAACCGAAAGACAGCCTTCGGGGCCATTCTGTTCGCCCTTGACAGAAAGAATGACGGGGTTTATCAGCTCGTAAAAGCCCTCCTCCACGTCGATAACCACGGCGCGCAAATCAACCCCGATTTGCGGAGCGGCAAGCCCCGCGCCGTTTTCCGCGCGGACGGTTTCTTTCATATCGTTTAAAAGCGAATTCAGCTCGCTGCCGAACACGCGCACAGGCTGGCATTTTTTTCTTAAAACCTCGTCACCGACCTGCACTACATACCTTTTTGACATATTTGATTACTCCTTAAAATATTCACAAATCAAAAAACTGTCTGTTTATCGGCTGTCGCGCAGCTTAGTCAGCAGTTTAACAATTCCCTCTCTGTTTTTCGCCGACTTCATAAAAGCGGGCAGCGTATCCGACTGCGAGCGCAACAATTGCAATCTTCGGACTGAAAAGCGCGTATGTCAGCCGACAGATAATCAATTAAATACTGCAAATGCTCTCTGTTCAGCGCCCAAACCGTTTTCCCTCTGACCTTTATTTTTTGGCCGTGAATTTTACTGTCCGGCACAGACGTACGGAAATATTTTCCCGTAGAGGTGCACTGCGCGGTTACATCAAAACCGCAATCCCCGCACGGCAATGCCTCGTTTTTCCAAAAACACCCGCAGCAATTAAAAACCGCGGTTTTTCGCTCTTTATCAAAATGAACGGTTCCCGCTTCACAGCACTTTGGGCACACGACGGTCATATCCGACCAAAACGAAAATGCGCCGTAAGGTACGTCGTTAAATCTTTTTACCATTTCATTCCCTTAAAAACCGAATTCAGCTTAAATTTGCGGGGTTTTCTTCGACGTACACAAGACAATTAGCCGATGTGTTTTTAACCGCAATATCGTAAATTTTTTCTAAAAGTGCATAGGATTTTAAGCGCATAAGCACCTGATAGCGGTGCTTTTTTTGTATTTTTTTGACGGGAGAGTGCATTCTGTTTAAAAAAATGAACTCGTCAGGACGCTGATTTTTAAGCTCCTCCGCGGCAAAATACACCGCTTTGAGCGTTTCCAGCGCGAGCGCGTCGTTTTCGGAGGTGACCATAATGCGGCAGATTAACGAATAGGGCGGGAAGAGCGTTGCCTTGCGCACCCGCATTTCGTTATCGAAAAAGCCCGTATAGTCATAATTGACGGCATAGCGTAAAATGTAATTTTCCGGACAGTAGGTTTGCAGTACGACCTTGCCCGCCTCGCCCGCGCGGCCGCTTCTGCCCGAAACCTGAGTTATCAGCTGAAAGGTGCGCTCTCCGCTGCGGTAATCGGAGAAATGCAGGCTCATGTCTGCGTCTAAGATGCCGACAAGCGTTACGGCGGGGAAGTCATGACCCTTTGCTATCATTTGCGTGCCGACGAGTATATCCGCCTGCTTTTGCGCGAATTTGTGCAGAATTTTATAATGACCGTCCTTGCCGGAAACGGTGTCGTTATCCATTCTTATTATTTTCGCTTCGGGAAAAAGCGCGTTGAGGTCGGCGACCACCCTTTGCGTGCCCGTGCCGCCGTAGCGGACGTGAACGCCGCCGCAGTCGGGACAGGCGGTAAGCATTTTGTACCTTGCGCCGCAGTAATGGCATTTTAAGCAGTTTTCCTCGCTGTGATAGGTTAAGCTTACGTCGCAGTTTTCGCATTTGGCGACGTAGCCGCAGTCGCGGCAGATTACCGTCTGCGAATAGCCGCGGCGGTTTAAAAATATTATCGCCTGATTGCCGTTTGCAAGGGTTTTTGCAAGCTCCTCACGCAAGGCAAGCGAAAAGGCGGTATTGTTGCCGCGCCGAACCTCGCTGCGCATATCGGCAATGATAATTTCCGGCAGAGGCTTTTTGTTTATGCGCTCCGTCAGGGTGATTAAATTGAATTTGCCCTCCACCGCGCGGCCGTAGCTTTCCACCGAGGGCGTAGCGCTGCCGAGCACAAGCTTACAGCCGTTGTACTGCGCGCGCAGCTTTGCCATATCTATCGTGGAATAGCGGGGCGCCGTTTCGGAAACGTAAGAGGAGTCGTGCTCCTCATCGATAATTATTACGCCTAAATTTTCCAGCGGGGCGAAGATTGCGCTTCTTGCGCCGATTGCTATTTTAGCCTCGCCCGAGCGCAGACGCCACCATTCGTCGAAACGCTCGCCCGCGGAAAGTCCGCTGTGGAGTATAGCCGCCTCGCCCTTAAACCGCGCGCGGAGCTGAGAGAGCATTTGCGGGGTTAAGGAAATTTCCGGCACAAGAAAAATCGCCGTTTTGCCGCGGGATATGGCGCGGGCAATTAAATTGAGATAGATTTCCGTTTTGCCGCTGCCCGTAACGCCGTGGATAAGGTGCACCGTTTTATCGGAATTTTCTATACCGTCAATCGCGTTGCCCTGCGCATATGTTAAGGTTTTGGGCTGTTCCTCTGCAATTTCAGCATTCAGCGGACTGCGCTTAATCTGACGCTTTTCTACCTCTATTGCGCCCTTTTCCGCAAGCGCGTTGACCGCCGCCGCGCCGAAGTCGTTGCAAAGCGAGGTGTATTCGCACTCCTCCACCGTCTGCAAAAGGTCTAATACGGCGCGCTGTTTTTTGGCGGCCTTGGATACAGGTACCGTACTATCCTTGAGTTTGACAAATTTTTTATACGCCTCGCGCACCTTACCGAGCCGCATTTCCGACGGAACGAACAGCCTTAGCGCCGCCGCCTTGGGCACGCGATAGCGTGAAGAAATGCGCTCCATCAGCGAAAAGCATTCGGGGACGAGCGCGGGAGCTTCGTCGAATACCGCCTTTATCGGCTTGACCTTTTCGGGCGGGAACGTGCTTTGCCCGCTTATGCCGATTACAAAGCCGTCGACTATATTTTCGCCGACGTATCTGCCGCCGACAAACCTTCCGCCGAAGGGCACCTTTACCCGACTGCCTACGGGCAGATTATCGGGACAGGAGTATTCGAATATTTTGTCCACCTGAGAGTGGGCTATGTCTACAATTACCTGTGCAAACACCGCAAATAAGCGCTTTTAAAAAAATCAGTCCTTGGCGCACTTGATTTTGCCGGAGGCAATTTCGCGGCTGGCAATCGCAAGCTCTTTTATTACCTCGTTGCCGGTTGCGGTGCCCGCGGTCTGCTCGATAATCTGTCTTGCGCGCTTTGCCGCGACAACGCAAAGGCAATAGCGCGAGGCGGGCTGTCCGTCTGCGCCGAGCTGTTCGATAAGTAAATCTACGGGGGGTTGGTTAATCATATATATTTTATATCTCCTTTCTGCTTTTAATTATGCTTTTTATTTCCGCAACGGCCGTATTAAGGTCGTCGTTGACAACAATAAAATCGTATAAATGCTTTTTGGAAGCCTCGTAACGCATTCTGTCCACGCGCGCGGCGATTTTTTCGTCGCTTTCGGTGCCGCGGCCCTTTAAGCGGGCGATAAGCGCCGCCTCGTCCGGCGGTAAAATCATTATAAGCAACGCTTCGGGGTGGGCTTTTTTGACCTGAAGCGCACCGTCTACCTCTATTTCCAGAATTACGTCGTGAGTTTTAAGCTGTTCGGTCACAAAGCCCTTGGGCGTGCCGTAAAAGTTTTCAAAGTGGTTATTGTATTCCAGAAAACCGCCCTGCGCAATCATTTCTGAAAATTTTTCTTTTGTAATGAAAAAGTAGGACTTGCCGTCAACCTCGCCCACGCGCGGCGGGCGGGTTGTGCACGAAACGGAGAGCGAATAGCCGCCGTCCTGCAAAAGCTTATTTACAATTGTCCCCTTGCCGACGCCCGACGGCCCCGACAGCACTATCAATAAATTTTTCATAATTCTAAATATTAATTAACGTTGCTTGTTTGTTAACAGGCTTTACTCTACGTTCTGCACCTGCTCGCGCACCTTTTCGATTTCGTTCTTTAAAGCAAGACCCAGACGGGTCACCTCTATATCGTTGGATTTGGAGCAGATTGTGTTAGCCTCGCGGTTGAATTCCTGAACAAGAAAATCGAGCTTTCTGCCGACAAGCGGCTCGGTACAGATTTCCCGAAACTGCGAAATATGCGAATTTAAGCGGGTAAGCTCTTCGTCTATATTGCTTTTATCGGCAAACAGCGCCGCCTCGGTCAACAGTCTGCCCTCGTCAACTTCTACCCCCTCCAAAAGCTTTTTCATTTTTGCTTCCAGCTTTTCGCGGTAGCTTTGTGCAACGAGCGGCGCGCGCTTTTGTATGCCCGCGACAAGCTTTTCTATCTCTTTCATTCTCGAAAGCATATCGTTTGCGAGCTTTTCGCCCTCGACCGCGCGCATTTCGTTCAGCTTGTCGGTTGCGCAGTCCAGCGCGGCGCAAAGCGCCGAAACAAGCTCGTCGTCGGCGGCGGAGGCGTCCTCGGTACGGATAACGTCGGGGAAGCGCAAAACCGAGGTGACGGAAAGGTCGTCGGAAATTTCGGGGAACAGCTGCTTTATGCGGTTTGCCGCGGAAACATAGGCAGAGGCGCAGCCCTCGTCAAGGCGTAGAGCTTTTTCGCGCTCGCGCTTATCGGAATATGAAATAAAAACGTCCGCATGACCGCGGGTAAGCCTTTTGCGAAGGGAGGAACGCACCGCCTCTTCCTGAGAGGAAAAAATGCGGGGGCATTTGACGGATACGTCAAGATAGCGGTTGTTTACCGTCTTAATTTCCACGGTAAGCTCTATACCGCCGTTTTTGTATTCCCCTCTGCCGAAGCCCGTCATACTGAACATAGAAAACTCCTTGAATTTCAGCCGAAATTCGTACAAATATTATTATAACAGCTAATCGATTAAATTTCAAGTATAACGGCGGGCGATTAAAAATTTTTAATCGCCCGCCGTTTAATATCAAATTTATTATAAATTTAAAGGACTAATCTTCAAGACCCAGCAGATAGTCTGCGGAAACGTTGAAAATTTTTGCAAGCATTTTGATATAGCTTGCCTTCGGCTCGTTAACGCTGTTCTCCCAAAACGAGATTACAGCCTTTGAAACGCCCACCTTTTCCGCCAACTGCGGTTGAGTATATCCCGCCGCTATCCGCAACGTTTTTATTTTAGCGCCTAAATCTTCCACAAAAAAATTATATAAGAAATCTAAGATAAATACTTGCAATCTTTGATTTCTAAGACTATAATTTACATGGAGGCAACACAATGAAAAACGAACAATTACAAAAATGTGCTTTGGAGGCTTACGAGCGGTTAATAAAAACGCTTACGGCGGAGCAGATAATTATGCTTGAAGAGGCTTTGGACAAGATGTTCGAGCTGGACGAGGAAATTAAAGAAAACGGTTAATAGTCCTGCCTGTCGTCGGACGAGATGCCCTTTACGCGGGTTGTTACAACGTGGTAACGGCTTTGCGGACTTACCTCGAAAAGGGCGTATTTTTGCGTTGAGGTGGCAATTGCCCCCGATATATCCGCGAAATAAGCCGTTTTGCCCGCGCACATAACCACGGGCACGCCGTACAGATAGGAATACGAGCGTATCAAAAGCGGGGGGATTGTATCGCGCACCTCCTCTAACACCGCAACTATTACGTTACAGCCGCAAAGGGTGAGCGCGCGGATTGCCTCGGGAAAAAGAAGGTCGTTTTCTATACAAATGCCGACCTTGCAGCCGTTGACGGTGTAAAAGCCGAGCGAGGCGCCGCTTTTGTAGTCCTCGCCGTCGATTATGTGCGTCATATCCGATATGCCCAGCAGCTTGCCCTTATCCGAAACGGCGACCGATTTGCGCAATAGCCCGCGGCTTAACGTTTTGCAGCCGCACAAAAGCCCGCAGCCGCATGCCTTAGACAGCGACGCCGCTACCTCCAGCTTTTCGGTTTTGCCTTTAAGCTCGTTTTCATAGTCCACCTCGCCAAGGCCCGAAAAGCCGTAAAGGGCAAGGTCGCACTCGGGAAGGGGTTCGGCAGTCGACGCCGTGCCGTCGGTTACAACGCAAAATATCATACTGTATATATTATTGCATAGCCGCAAAATGTGTTAAATATGCGGACGCGTATATGCAAAAAACAAAAAAATTGTTCTTAAAGCGCACGGCGCGCGCATATGATAGCGTATCATAAGAGGTGACGCTGTGAAGAAATTTATTTGTTTTTTACTTGTTGTGTGCACCGCCGTTTTGGCGGCCGCCGCCTCCGCCTGCAAAAAAGTGAGCAGAGCGGCTGTTTCACGCTACGATATTGCTGCGACCTACGACGAAGAAAGCCGTACGCTGAGCGGAACGGTTGAATTTGACTATTATAACAATACCGACAACGAATTAAGCGATTTGAAGTTTAATTTGTACGGTAACGCCTTCCGCGAGAATGCAAAGTATAAGCCCGTATCGGAAACATACGAAAACAAGGCATATTACGGGGGCAAAAGCTACGGAGGTATGGAAATTGCAAACGTTGAAGGCTGTGCGGGCTGGAACGTGGGCGGCGAGGACGAGAATATTTTGACCGTCAATTTAAACGAGGCGGTATACCCCGACCAGCGCGCAACCGTAAAGATAAGCTACACGCTTACGCTTGCAAAGGTAAACCACCGCACGGGCGTTGCGGAAAATTCCGTAAACCTCGGCAATTTTTATCCCGTTTTATGCGCGTATTCCAAGGAGGGCTTTATAGAATGCCCCTACTACTCCTGCGGCGACCCGTTTGTATCGGACTGCGCGGATTACCGCGTTACGCTGGATTACCCCGCCGCATATACCGCGGCGAGCAGCGGCAAGGTGGTGACCGAAACGGAAACGGACGGCAGAAAAAAATGCGAGTACTCCCTTAAAAACGCAAGGGATTTTGCGATTGCGCTGAGCGACAAGTTTCAGACGGTTACCGAAGACGTTGACGGCGTTACCGTAAGCTATTATTATTTATCCGACAATAACCCGCAGGTAAGCCTTGCGGCGGCGTGCGACAGCCTTAAATATTTTTCGAAGACCTTCGGCGCGTATCAGTACCCCACTCTGTCCGTTGTGCAGACGGGCTTTACCTACGGCGGTATGGAATACCCCGCCTTGACAATGATTGCTGACGGGCTGGATTCCGACAACCATATTTATACCATTGTGCACGAAACGGCGCATCAATGGTGGTATGCAATGGTGGGCAGTAACCAGCTGACAGACGGCTGGCAGGACGAGGGGCTTGCCGAGTATTCCACAGTAATGTTTTTTGAAAACAATACGGGCTACGGCTTTACGCGCACGGGACTGATTACTACGGCTACCGCCGCGTACAGAGCGTTCTTTTCCGTTTACGGTCAGCTTAACGGCGACGTTGACACGACCATGAACAGAAATTTAGGCGAGTATGCAGGGGATTTCGAATACGTTAACGTGACCTATAACAAGGGTATGATTATGTTCGATATGCTTAGAAATACCATAGGCGACGAAAAATTTACAAGCTGTCTTGCAACGTACTTTAAGCAGTTTAACGGAAAAATTGCCTGTGCAGAGGATTTGACAGGGTGCTTTTTGAAGTGCGGAACCGATTTGGAGGGCTTCTTCTCCTCGTTTATTGACGGAAAAATTCTTATATGAATAAAATGTAATAACGGCTGATTACGGCGCTTGGTATAGCCGTCCGCCGCGGGTAACGACCGCGGCGGACGGCTTGTTTTTTTGAAGAAGCGGAATATTTGTTGCCAAACGCGGGGCTTTGATATATAATTAATGCATACACCAAGAAAAAAATACTGCGGCGGGCGCCTATGGTCAAGTACTACTTTTCCGCGGACAACGGAAGGACAGAGGAATGCGAAAATTTTAAAGACAAGTGCTGGATAGCGCTTGAAAACCCCACCGACGACGAATGCGAGGACGTTTCGGCGTTTTCCGGCGTGCCCGAGGATATGCTTAAAGCCGCCTTGGACGAGGAGGAACGGGCGCGTTCGGAATTCGACGAGGGCTGTAGCATGTATATGGTTGACTGCCCCGTAATCGAAGATGGCGCGGGCGGCGACAGCTATACCACTCTGCCCCTCGCCATAATTTACAATGCGCGGTGCATTGTAACCGTATCGTTAAAGAGCAACACCGTTTTGAGGGATTTTATTTGCGGCAGAGATAAAATAGACTGCGGCAAGCCCGTGCATTTTGCGCTGAAATTTATGCTTGGCAACGCAAAACGGTTTTTGTACTGCCTTAAACAGATTGACCGCAAAAACCACCGCATTCAGAACGAAATGGGCAAGGCGATGAAGAACGAAGAAATTATTCAATTGCTCGATTTGCAGAATGCGTTGGTGTACTTCTCTACCTCGCTTAGCGCGAACGACCGCGTGCACCAGAAATTTTCGCGAACAGAGGCTGTGTGCCCGAGCGAGGAATATCAGGATTTATACGACGACGTTAACGTAGAAAACAAGCAGGCGATTGAAACGTGTAACATTTACAAAAATATATTAAGCGTGACAATGGACGCGTACGGCTCTGTAATTTCCAACAACGCCAACGACGCAATGAAAACGCTGACGATAATAACCATTCTGCTTGCGGTGCCCACGCTGATTGCGGGACTGTGGGGTATGAATATGCCCGTACCCGGCGAGGCGGGCGTGACGCTTGGGCAGACAGTGTGGTTTTGGGTGGTTTCCGGCATAGCCGTACTGCTGACGGTGATTATTGCGGTGTTTTTGCTGAAGGGCAACCCCTTTAAACGACCGCTGCGCACAAAAAAACGCAAAAAAGACAGAAAAAACAGACGCGGAAATCAGGATTGAGGAGGGCGAAACACTATGCCGGTTTTACAGTATATTTGCAGACACTGCAACAAAAGCTTTGAGGAGCTTGTAAAAAAGCATGACGACAAAGTGCTTTGTCCCGACTGCGGACAACCCGCCGAGCGGAGCTATTGCGGGCAGATGTTTTCCGCCACGGGAAAAACGACCAAAAGGTGCAGCGGCAACTGCAAAACCTGCGGCGGCTGTAAATAATTCAATAATTAAAATGCAGGGGCGTCCGCGCAGACAATGCGCGGACGCCGCTTTTTGTTGCGCGAAAAAAATTTTGCCGCCAAGGTTTATAAATTTGAAATTACGGCAATAAACCGCGTGTGACTGAACCTGCGGAGGCGGAGAATGAAGCCGGAAATACGGGCTGTGAAAATTTTTATACTGCTTGCGCTTGCGGCGGTAATGCTTGCGGCGGCGGTGGCTTTGCCAAAGCGGCTGTGCTTCGAGGGCGGCGAGGTCTACACCTTTTACTGCGGCACGAGCTCTGCCGACTGCAAGGAGGTTACCGCCGAAAAAAATGCGGCGGCGGTGAGGCTTTCGCTTAAAAACGTGTGCGGCGAGGCGGTGGTTTACAAAAGCTTCGATTTGGACGGCTTTTTGAAGCAGGTGCGCGGAAGAGTTGTTTTTACGGAAGAGCTTTCCGACAGCGTCAACTACTACTGCACGGCAGATTTACCGTACTCGGTTACCGTTAACGGGCACAGAATAAACCTGCATATCTGCGTGAGAGCGGACTCCGTAAAGGCGGGCTCGCCGATAATTTTCGGCGGATATTGAAAAAAACGGTTTAAAATTAAAATTTATGTCAAAAAAATAAAAACAAGGAGCAATATTTATGAAAAAAGAAAAAATCAAACCTTCAAAAAAGAAAATTCTGACCTACTATCTGATACTTGCAGCTTGTCTGCTGGTTGCCTCCGCCGTGACCGTCGGCGTTGTTTTCGGCGTTAAAAAGCCGAACGGCACTATCGAAAAGCCGCCCGTTAACAACCCCGACGACAACAATCCCGATAACCCCGACGACGATAAGCCCGACAAGCCCGTGGACAGCACTACCTCCTACGTATTTATCGTGCCTGTCAAGGACGTTAATTTGACGCAGGCGAACGTGTTCTGCTATGACAAGACGCTTGACAGATACGCAGTGCACAAGGGCATGGATTTTGCCGCAGAGGCGGGCACTCAGGTGCTGGCGGCGGTTGACGGTACGATTGAAAGCATTTTCAAGAACGACCAGCTTTACGGCGCCGTTATAAGGATTAAGCACGACAACGGAGTTGCAACGGTTTACAAATTTATAGAGCCTGCGGAAACGCTTAAGGTTGGCGACAAGGTGAGCCGCGGCGACGTTATTGCAACCGTTGCAAAGGCGACGGGCGCGGAAAACAAGGAAGGCGACCACCTGCACTTCGAGGTTTACGAAAACGGCACGCAGATTGACCCCGACGAAAAGCTGAATATTATCGACAAATAATTTTTAACAAAATGCGCCGTGCGGACGGCTGTCCGCACGGCGCATTTTTATATGCAACACATTTTGTTAACTGTGTTAAAAAATTTCAGTCAGATTTTGTTAGATTTGTTAAAATATTTCGCTAAAATTATACTTAATTCTTTTAGTTAACATAAATTATCGAATTGAACATAAAATATTGTTGTAAACTAACAAAAACTAATTTTTAAAAATTTTTTAAATTGTTATTGACTAACATAAAAAGCGGTGCTATACTGCAACTGCAATCGAGAAAAACGAACTTAAAGGAGGCTTTGAAGATGTTCATGGATTTATTCGAAGAAGAAGATTTTGAAGAGAGTGAAGAGAAGAGAAACAATAAAATTTCGTTACTGTACTGGATGGCTTTAAGCAACATTAACAACGGTTTCCGCTTTTGATTGCTTTTAAAAAAATACAAAGGCTTATTACTTATTTTAAAGGAGGTGCTGACAATGTATATTTACGATGAGCTTAACACGCTTGACGAAAACGTTGAAGAATACGGCGTTTCTCCCCTTGCATACATTGTGCTCGAATGCGGAAGATAAACAAATTTTAAATTGAATTACCGGTACCGTACGGCATTGCGCCTGCGGTGCCTTTTATTTTTGCAATTTTACGGCGATTGCGTCAAGTCGGGCATGCGTTACGCCCGAATAGTTGATAACTGCCGTTTTTTGATAGCCGTGCAGACGTTCGACCTCCCCCTCTCCCGCTATCGGCAAAGGGGCTTGGGGAAGGTAATCGCACAGGCATTTTATTTTTATGCCAAGCTTTTCGGCATACTGCTTAATCTGCAAATCGGACTGCGCGCGCGGGAATTTAACAGTGAAGTGCGCCCCGCCGCCGTTATCGCAAATTTCGCATTCGGGGCAGAGGTCGCAAAGCATTTGCAGTATTCGTTTGCGGATACCGCGGTAATGATTTTTAAGGCGGGATACAAGACGCTCGAAATACCCGCCGTCAAGCATAAGCGCAAGCGTTTTCTGCTCGAAAAGGGGCACGATATTCGCGCTTTGACCGTAAAGGCGGAGATATTCGCCGTACAGCGCGGGCGGCAGAACCATATACCCGAGGCGCATGGACGGCGCAAGGCTTTTTGAGAAGGTGTTTATGTATATAACTCTGTCGGGGCACAGCGCGGCAAGGCTTTGCAGAGGCTTGCCCTCGAGCCTGAACTCGCTGTCGTAGTCGTCCTCTATTATATAGCCGTTCGACTTATTTGCCCACGCAATCAGCCGCGAGCGGGCAGAGGCGGGCATTACCGCGCCCGTAGGGAACTGGTGCGAGGGCGAAACGTGCACGGCGGCGGCAGAAAGCTTTTCCACGCAGTCGAGGTCAATGCCCGCTTCGGTTACGGCAACGTGCGCGACCTCGGCGCCGTAAAGAGTGTACACGGCGGGAATTTTGCCGTAGCAGGGCGCTTCCGCGGCGAACAGCCTGCCACGGCCCAAAAGCTGAACAAGCACGCCGTAAAGATGCTCCGCGCCCGCGCCGATTATTATGCGCTGCGGCTCAACCGAAATGCCGCGGGCGCGGTACAAGTATGCGGCAACCGCGTTTTGAAGCTGCTTGTCGCCGCAGCAGGGAACGCGTTCGAGAAGGTGCTCTCCACAGTCGGCAAGCACGGTGCGCATAAGCTTTGCCCACGTTGAAAAGGGAAACAGCTCTGCAGGGGCGTAGCCCTTGACAAGGTCGAGAATATACCGCTGTTGCGAGGCGTTTTCGGGCATTGGTACGGGAATATGCTGCGGATAACGATGTTTGGGGGTGGAAAACTGCGTTTGCGCGGGGCTGTCGATGCTTTCCGCAAAATAGCCGCTGCGCTGGCGCGAGGTTATGTAGCCTTCGGCAAGCAGCTGCTCGTACGCGAGCTGTACGGTGACGACGCTTACGCCCGTTTCCTGTGCAAGCGCGCGCTTGGAGGGGAGCCGCTCCCCCGCCTTTATTCTGCCCGATAAAATTTCGCCGCGAATGCTTTTATACAAGGTATAGTATTTGTTTTTGCCGTTTAAATCGATTTTGCGCATATATATCTGGTTATATAAATTTATTTAATTTTGGTAGTAGTAATAATATCACAAGGTGATATAATAGTCAACGTAAAATTTTAACGGAGTGAATTTATATGACAACTAATAAAAGCAGAATGGCTGTTTTTTCCACCAAATGGATAGCTTACACCGCGATTTTGACCGCGCTTGTGGTTGCAACGGGCTATATTCCGCCCATACCCACGCCCGCGGGCAGAATTTACTGGGTTGATGGCATTGTATTGCTTGCCGCCTATCTTATGGACCCGATTTCCGCATTTATTTGCGGGGGCGTGGGCACGCTGATTTACGATATTTTTAAATCGCCCGAAATGATGCTTGCCTCGCTTTTAATTCACGGCTTGCAGGGCGCGATAGTTTCCGCCTTACTGCACTTCGTACTGCCTAACCGCTTTAAAAAATACGAATGGGCAAAGGCTGTGATATTTTCGGTTATAGCCGCCGTTGAAGTGGTTTTGGGGTACTTTATTTACCGTTGCATTACGCGCGGCGTGCCCGTTGCGGCGGCAAGCATTCCACGCAACATTATTCAGGAGGCAATAGGCATAAGCATTGCCGTTATAATCTGCTACGCCACCACCTTTAAAAGACAGCTTGAAAGGGCGGGACTGCTGCCCGATTTTAAACGGGAGCTTTTGCAGATAAGCGACAACGCGGAAACGGCGAAAACCGTTGAGTCGACAAAAACGGTTGAAGAATGATTTTAAGTAAAAACCGACCCGCCCCGACAGCTGTCGGGGCGGGCTTATTATTTGCGAATTTTAAATTTCCTCTGCGGGAGGTGCGACCTCTGCGAGAGCTTCCTCTGAGGGGGTTACTTCCTCCGCCGCGGGCGCGGGCGCTTCTTTAACGGGTATGGAAGGAATGACAACCTTGTAAATACGTCCGCCGATAAAACGGTCTACGCCGAGTATAACGCACAGTACTGCCGCGGAAACGGTGCACCAGATTATATCCCACATGGTGTCCATAATGCCTATATCGAGGTACCCGCCCTCGATTGTGTAAAGCAGATTGCCGTTTGCGTCGTAAAGCTCGGTATAAGCTATTCCCTCGATAACAAGCGTATGCAAATGGTCGTATCCGGGGTACAGCAAAAACGAATGAATGCTGTTGACAATGGTATCCTCCTGCATGTCGTAGCCGTTGGATACGCTGTCCACGGTGAACTCGTAAATTTCCCAGAACACCGCAATCATAAGACAGAACGCAAACCCGAACACAAGACAGCCGAAAAACTTTTTATTGTTTTCAGGCTCGCCCATAAACATTTTAATGACCGCAAAGCCAGCCGCCGCGAAAACCATTCCCCACAAGAAGTGCATTATGTCGTCCCAGCAGCGGATATAGGTGTAAACGTTGTAGCACGCGCCGATAAAGCTGCCGAACAGCCAGAACATTATAAGCGCAACGCACAGCCAAGGCGTTTTTTGGCGGGTGAAATACTCCAAAACATAAAACAGCGGAACGACCGACGCATAAACAAGCGAATAGCCGCCGTCGCGGGCGCGCCCGCTTATGGGAAGATATATTACCGACGCAAGGCAAAACGCCAGATAAAGCACCATAATCGTTGTTACGGCGGGTCTGGTTTTCAACTGCTCTTTAAGATATTTGCCGAACGGCTGACGCTTGCTTAAGGACTGACGCTTTGCTGTTTTTTCCTTCATTTGTCAAAACACCCTTGCTTTTAATAATAAATTATTATAGTTATTTTTTGCCGAGTTTGCAAGCATTTGCGGGGACATTTTCAAGTATTCCCGTCGTAAGCAGCTTTTTAGCGTGCTTGGCGTTGAAATCAGACTGCGCCTGCGCGATTACTGCGGAAAGCACCTTGTAAAAATCCTTAAAGCCCTTTGACAGTATGTAATAGGAAAGCGAGCCGGGGACGGTGTTGACCTCGCTTAAATATACATCGTTGCCGCAAAGTATAAAGTCAAACCGCACTATGCCGCGCATATTAAGCGTTGAATACACTTTTTCAGTAATATTTTTTATTAAGTCCGATATATCCGCGGGGATATCTGCGGGAAGAACAGACCTGCCGCCGCCCATATACTTATCCTCGAAGCTTAATAAATCGCCGTTTGAAAACGCCTCCTCGCACTCGCCCGTTATAACGGCGCCGTCCGCAAAATAAGCGGCGCAGTTTATTTCCCGTCGGTTTTCGAGGTATTTTTCAACGATTACCGCGCTGTCGTACAAAAGCGCGGTTTCGACCGCCTCTACAAGCTGTTCCCGCGTTTCAGCCTTTTGCACGCCTATGCTCGAACCGAGGCTGACGGGCTTGACAATTACGGGAAAATCGGGCATATTGCGGGGGCAATTAAGCTGTTCGGCGTTGGTTACATATTTATATTCCGCAGTTTTTATGCCGAGCGGGCTTAAAATAAGCTTTGTGAGGTATTTATCCATAAATACGGCGGATTCGAAAATCCCCGCAGAGGCAAGCGGGATTTTTGCAACAGCGCACAGCCCGCTTACCGCGCCGCCCTCGCCGTCGCCGCCGTGACAGCAATTTAAGGCGACGTCCGCCTTAATATGCCTTTTGATTTTGCCGCGCTTTGTAAGAATGTACGCTCCACCGTCCGCAATTACCGCGCGCGGGGCGGAAAGGTATTTTTTGCCCTTGAAATTGCTTACTTCGGCAAGCTGTTCGTCCGCGTATATGTCGCCGTTTTGCGATATGTACACGGGCAGAACGGTATCCCCTCCGCTTTTTAATACGTTTGCCGCCATTGTGCCGGTTATTACGGAAATTTCGTTTTCGTTGGAAGCTCCGCCGAAAATGACAAGGATTGTTTTTGACATTAAAAAAATCACCTCCGCTGAATTTGTTTGCTTTGGTGATTTGAAAATTTTTAGCTTATAAAAGGTCTTAGCCTTAGAGAAACGAGCAGAGCAAGGCGCGCGAGGCTTTTCGCAGTGACGCGTACAATGACGTACGCGAGCAAGAAAAACACAGTGCAACGCCGCTATGCGAAGTTTATATAAGGCTTAATAAATGTCGGGCAAATCGTTGAGGAACAGCACGGTATCGCCGTCCGCAAGATAGCCTTTAAGCTCTTCCTGAGCCGCCGCAAGCGACTGCTTTATAACAAGCTTATCCGCCGCGCCGCCGTTTTCGAGATAGCCTTGCTTTACGGGCGTGACAAGCGTTTCTCCGACAAGAATTACATAATCAAAGCCGACAAGGCTTGCGCCCAGCTGTTTGTTTTCGCACTCCTCTAAAACGCCGAGCTCGACAAGTCCCGGGGTGACGACTATTTTTCTGCCGCGGAAGCTTTTCAACACCTCCAGCGCCGCCGCCGCGCCCTTGACGTTGGAGTTGTAGCCGTCGTCCAGAATATTCACGTTGCCCGATTTTATCAGCTGCAGACGGTGCTCTACAAAGCCAAGCCCTTCCACCGCCGCCTTGATTTCCTCCGCGCTCATGCCCAGCTTATGCGCAAGCGTTGCCGCAAGCGCGATATTTTCGGCGTTGTGTCTGCCCAAAAGCACGGTTTTAAGCCGAACGCTTTCACCGCAGATTACAACGTCGAACGAACAGCCCTCGGGCGAGCATTCGAGGTTTTGTATCTGTCCGCAAGCGGAATACACGCACGGACAGCCGTTGAAAAGGTCTGCGCAATCTGCCGCTATAACCGCCTCGCTTTTGGTGAAGGCAAGAATTTCGCCCTTGGCCTTTACGATATTTTCCACCGAGCCGAAGCTTTCGAGGTGCTGGGGGCATATGCCCGTTATAACGGAATAGTCGGGCGGGCAGATTTCGCACAGCTCTGCAATGTCGCCTACGTTGCGCGCGCCCATTTCCGCAATAAAAATATCGTAGTCGGAAAGGTTATTATTGTTGAGCGAAAGCGCAAGCCCCATAGGCGTATTGTGCGAGCGGGGCGTGGACAGCACGCGGTACTTTGCGCCGAGAATTTGCGAAAGAATCTGCTTTGTGCTGGTTTTGCCGTAGCTGCCCGTTATGCCCACTACCTTTATCGACGAGGTCTGCAATTTGCGGGTTGCTTTTTTTACAAAGCTTTTATTGTGCGGCACCTCGTAAATTTTTGATATGAGGTTTGCAAGCAGTACAAGCGGAATTAACAGCAGAGGGAAAACGGCGAGCGGGCAATACCTTAGTATGCCGAAAATATGCGCGCCCCAGTAGCCGCCGTAATTTTTTGTATACGCAAACGCGGCGTAGTTTAAAAGCGTGACTGCAAAATACACCGCAACAAGCGTTATAACCGCCAAGACGGCGTAAAGGCGTTTGAACCTTGCCGTAGCAACGGCGGGCGTACGCAGGGCAACGCGGTTATCCGCCCAGATATAAACGGAAAACATTATTGCATAAGCGGAAAGCCCGACAACAGCCGACCAGTCGCCCGCAAACGAAAAGCACAGGGAAATTACCGCGCACGCAAGCGCGCACAGCATTGCAAGCAGAATATGGCGGGTTAAAGCCATATTGTTCTTCTTTTTAGCCCACTTCAAAAACCGCGCGTTACCGTAGCCGCAGGACTGCAATATGCCCAAAAGACGGTAACAGCAGCCGCACAAAAGCGCGGCGAAAAGGACGGATATTATTAAGCTTTCTATTATTTTTCCAACGGAAATAAACATACCAGATACTCCGTAAAAAAGCGCGGGGGCTTTTATTGACCGAACAGAAATTCCGCAAGCAAATGATTGAACAGCTCCGGCTCCTCCGAAAAACAGAAGTGACCACAGCACGGCATTATTTTAAGCTGACTGCCGCATATAAGCGAGTTAAACGTACTCCCCTCCTCGTCGGGCGGGGTTACGGTATCGTTTTCGCCGTAAATCAAAAGCGTTTTGTTGCGGATTTTTGCCGCGCAGTCCCGTAAATCCTCGTTGACTATTTTTTTATAGCTTTCCTTCATGAGCGGGGAAAGACTTCTGTATTCCTCCGAGCCGAAGCGCCTTTCCGCAAGCCGAGGGAACAGCCTTTTGACGCGTCTGTAAGCCTTTACCCGCCTTATATATTGCGGCGAACGCGGTTTTACAAGCCCCGCGCCGCCCGTAATTACAAGCTTATCCGCAATATCGGGGCGCGCCGACAAAAGCTTGAAGGCGACCCTTGCGCCGAACGAATGTGCGACAATATGCGGCAGTACAAGCCTTTCCGCCTTTATAAATTTATAAAGCCATTCCGCATAATCGCCGACAGACCACGGCTGGGTAAGCTGCTCGCTGCAACCGAAGCCCAAAAAATCGGGCGCGGTTACGCGGAAGCTTTTGGATAAAAATTCCGTCTGATAATAAAAGCTTTCCTTTTTGGAGCCGTAGCCATGCAAAAGCAGAATATCCTTGCCCGCGCCTTTTCTTAGGTAAGATACAAAGCTGCCTTCTAATAAAATAGTCGAACTCCTTTTTAGCGGAAATGCGCCGAGCGGTTGCGCGCCACCCCCCTTAATCCCCACGGGGTAGTTGAAGTGCGAAGCTTATATAAGGCTTTTTGCCATTACAAGGCAGTCCTCGCCGTCGGAATAGTACCTTGTGCGGGCGTAAACGCCCTTGAAACCGCTTTTTAAGTACACGCGCATAGCCTCCGCATTGGAAACGCGCACCTCTAAAAACACCTTTTTGACGCCGCGGTCGCGCGCAATTTCCAAAAGCCGAGCAATAATTGCCGTACCCGCGCCGTTTCTGCGGTAGGGCTCGGCAACGGCAACGTTGTCTATATCCGCGGTGTCCGCCGCAACGGTCATTCCGCCGTAGCCGATAATTTCGCCGCCGTCCTCCGCGATTATGCCGCAAAAGCTTTCGCTGTCGAAGCTTGACGCCAGCATCCGGAAGCTCCACGGTTCAAGCGGGAAGCAGTCCTTTTCCATTTCCGAGATTTTTAAAATGTCCTCGTACTTCCACCCTCTAAGTTGCATTGCGGTTTTCCTCCGCCTGACTTTTGCGCACATAAAGCGCGTATATTTCGTCCGCTAAACACGCCTGATTGGCGCATACTGCGGGACGTAAGCAATTTTTAACGTCGATTTTGGTATAGCCCTCAAAGGGTAAATCCTCGAACCCGTAAAGCGGAATTTTAAGCGCGGAAACGTCCGCGCCGCTTAAATAGCACGGCGGAAGCACAACACATTTTTTGCCGTCTGCGCCGACCGCATAGCCGCACGCATAATAGCTGCCGCGGCCCGCGTCTATAACCGCGCAAAATTTTTCGTCTACCGCATTATATGCAAGCAGGTCGAACGAGGTGATAGCAAGCAATTTTTTGCCCGTTGCCAGCGCAAAGCCCTTGACGGCGGCTATGCCTATTCTTATACCCGTGAACGACCCCGGTCCGACCACCGCCGCAAAAAAATCGCACTCCGCGGGGGTGAGAGAAAGCTCGTCCAACGCCTTGTCGATTTCGTCCATTAAAATTACGGAATGCTGCATAGCGCACTCTGGCAGGTGCCGCAAAACGAACCCTTTGCCCTTTTGCGCGACAACCGTAAGATAGCGCGAGGACGTGTCTATCGCAATAAAATTACTCATAAATTATCCGCCTTTTATCGCCGCCGAGCTTTTCGATAGTGACCGTTATGACGCTTTGGGGCAGAACCTCCGCAATATTTTGCGCCCACTCGATAAGGCAGACGCCGTTTGCATAAAAATAATCGGTAAGACCGAGCTGTTCTGCCTGCGCGCCGTTTTTAAGACGGTAGCAATCGAAATGAAAAAGCTTGCCGTCATAATCGTTCATATATGCGTAGGTGGGGCTTAAAACCTCGTCCGCGACGCCCAGCCCGCGGGCAACGCCCTTGCAGAATACTGTTTTGCCCGCGCCCATGTCGCCGTTTAAAACGACCACCGCGCCGTTTTTTAGGGTTTTTGCGAAGCTTGCGCCGAAAGCCTCGGTTTCTGCCGCGCTTGCAGATAAAAACATTGCCATACGGGCAGTCTACCTCAACAGATACATTTTTACGGGCAAACTCGCGGTCTATACACCCAAACCGCCGCTCGGCGTGTGTTCAACACGATTTCGCAACGTTTTGTCTGTCTACCCTCGCGATTTTGCTCCGTAAAAACGCTTTGCGCCCAAAACAATTTGTTTTGAGCGCTTTTCCAAGGCAAATACGCAAAATTGTAGCGGGACTACATTGAGCGTATTTAACGCAGGAAAAGTCCGAAACAAGCCGTTTTGGGTGTATCGCTTGAGGTAGACTGCCCGTAAAAACATTATAAACCGCACGGCAACAATTTGCAATAATTTTTAAGTTGTTTTATAAACGTGCCGCCGAAGGGGCGCTCAGCTTTCTCTGCCGAGGATAAAGTCCACGCGGCAATCGAAAAACTCCGCAAGCTTTATCACGTTTTCCGCGGTAGGCACGCGCTTGCCGTTTTTCCATGCGTACAGCGTGCTTTGGTGAATATTTATCCCTTCCGACAGCTTATAGCAATTATAATCGAAGTAATCGAGCAGATAAGCAAACTGCGTTGAAAATTTCGGGCATTTTTTATACTTTGCCGAACCCTTATTTTCTTCAAGCCCGAGAAGATAATCGGCAGAGCATTCAAAATAGTCCGCAAGCAGTACAAGCATTTCGATTGACGGAAATCTGTCGTCCCTTAAATATCTTGTTATACACGTTGGCGATACGCCTATTTTTGCGGCAAATGCTTTTGCGTCTGCATTTTGCTCGAAAATCAGATAGCTTAATACTTCGCTGAACCTTGACATAATTTACAAAAATTCCTCTGCTTCTGTAAATTATTATGTTGCGGGTTGGCATTTATTGCTTGCCAAATGCCAACCCGCGTGAGTATAATATACTTATAAAATCAAAGGAGCTGAAAATTATGAGAAAAAAACAAGGGCATTTATTTGTTACGGAAATGGACAGCGCAAGGGACGGGCTTTGCTTCAGGGTTGACGAAAAAAGTCTTTTGCTGGACTTTAAGGCGCTGTTGAAGGACTATTACGCGGCTACGTTCAACAACGGCGAGGACGGGCTTTGCATTGCCTTTGACAACGGACAAAAATTTTTGCTGAGCGTTAAGGAAATTTCTTAAATAAATTACGCCGCCCCGACTAAGTAGCTTAGTCGGGGCGGCTTTTTAATTTTTTACCGTATTTTTGCGATTTTTTTGCGGCGGTCGAATTTTTCGCTTGTAAGCTGTATCAGCTTTGAAAGCGGCTTATACAGCAGCATTACAACTACCGCGAGAATAGCGGTTTTGATAAGGTTGAACAGCTCTACCCAATACCACGCCTTTATAAACATACTCATGCCCTTGTTCCAATCGAAGCCGACAAACACGGGGAAGTTTAAAAGCCAGTTTACGGGGAAGCACCAGATTACGCGGACGACGCACGCGATAACCATGCCCACAATAACCGCTTTTATGCCCTTATACTTTTTGTAAAGAATCGATGTAATCAAAAGCATAGGCAGGGTAATAAGCACGTTTGCAAGCTCGCCTACGAACGCGGTGCTCGTATTTACTATGCCGTACAGCAATTCCTTTAAAATAAGCGTAACCACGCCCGCGACGGGGCCGAGGGAATAGCCGCAAATAAGCACAAACGTATCCGAAAAATCGAATTTGAGGTAGGATACCGCCGGAAGAATGGCGAATTGCAAAAATCTTATTGCAAAGGAAAGCGCGGTAAATATGGCTATGTAGGCTATTCTGGTTGCCGTAAAGTAGTCCTTTAATACCTCTTTTGCGGTTTTCCTTGCGGGGGCTTCTGCGGTAGGGACGGTTGTAAGCTGTTCCGCTTGCTGTTGGGTGGGCTGTTGTTCGAGTGTTTCTTCCATAAAAAAGAACTCCTTTAAAAAATATATTTATTTAAAGCTGTTCTTTGCAATTAAAAATCGCCCCGAAAAAGCTCGGGGCAAAAAAAACGACATTAAAACCGTTTAAAAATTCTTTTATCATCCGGACTGTACCGTCGGTATCGGAATTTCACCGAATCGGGAGCGCGCGCAATATTTAAAACGCACCGCTCTTCGTGGACTTTACCACCGGTGGGGAATTTCACCCCGCCCCAAAGAATAACTTTAAATTGTGCTTTTATTATATTTGGTAATTTTTAGCTTGTCAAGCGCAGAATGCGGGTAATTTTAATTTTCCCGATTGTTGTCCGCGCTGTCTGCGGGGGCGGCTTGGTCTGCGGGGGCGGCGGTATCGGCGGGCGACTTGTCTTTTTTTGCCGATTTGATTTTGTTTTTTACCGCGCCGAACGCCTTTGCGAAAATACCCTGCTTTTCCTGCTCTATAATGGTTACGTTATCCTCGTCAAGCGAGGCGGTTGCCTCTGCCTCCTCGTAATCGCAGTGGTCGGGCGTTATTGCTTTGGTAGTGCTTTCGTTGAAAAATCTCGAATACTCTGTATCGATTGCGGCAGTGAATTCGTCCCGCTCCTTCACGGCGTACTTGCTGTTCATTTTTAATATTACCTTATTGCCGCCCACGTCGCCGTGGACGTTGATTATGTCGCCCAAAAGCTCTATCATGCCCGCCTTCATTTTAAAGGCGGTATCCTTGAATTTTTCGAACCGCTCGCTCTTTTCGTAGACGATATTCTCGGGACGGATACCGTAAACAAGCCTCTTGCCCTCGTAATTTTTCAAAAGCTTTTTCTGGTCGGGGGTAAGCTTTATTTTTTCGCCCGTGCCGTCGATTATAAAATAACCGTTTTCGAGCGTGCCGTGCAAAAAGTTCATTGCGGGCGTGCCGATAAAGCCCGCCACGAACATATTTGCGGGGTTGCGGTAAAGCTCGTTCGGCTCGCCTATCTGCTGGATAAAGCCGTCCTTCATAACGACTATGCGGGACGCCATTGTCATTGCCTCTATCTGGTCGTGGGTGACGTAGATTGTGGTTGCGCCGACCTCCTCATGAATACGCACGATTTCGCTGCGCATTGCAACGCGCAACTTTGCGTCCAGATTGGAAAGCGGCTCGTCCATAAGGAAAACCTTGGGTCTGCGCACTATCGACCTGCCCAGCGCAACGCGCTGTCTTTGTCCGCCCGAAAGCGCGCGGGGCTTTCTGTCAAGGTATGGGGTAAGCTTCAATATCTTAGCCGCCTCCCGCACGCGTTTGTCTATTTCGTCCTTGGGAACCTTGCGCAGCTTTAACGCGTACGCCATATTTTTGTAGACGGTCATCTGCGGATATAGCGCATACGACTGAAAAACCATTGCAATATCCCTGTCCTTGGGCGCGGCGGCGTTCATAAGCTTGCCGTCTATCAGCAGGTCGCCGAAGGAAATTTCTTCAAGTCCCGCTATCATTCTAAGCGTGGTGGATTTGCCGCAGCCCGAGGGTCCGACAAACACTATAAATTCCTTATCCGCAATATCTATCGAAAAATCGTGAACTGCGTGCACTCCGCCGTCATACACCTTATTTACGTTAACAAGCCGAACAGTAGCCATTTATTTTACCGCCTTATTTATTTTTTCTTTATCGCCCATTGCGGGAATTGCGCCGTAGCCCGTTGTTGTATACGCGCCGCATTTGCATGCAAAGCAAAGCATATCTTCGTAGCCGTTCAAATTCAAAAGAGTATCCGCGGTTGCGTTCTGCTCCATAAGCCGCGCAATAAAGCCGCCGAAAAAGGAATCGCCCGCGCCCGTGGTATCAACCGCCTTTACCTTGTAGCCGCCGCAGACGTAGCTTCTGCCGTCCGCAAGATATAATTTTGCGCCCTTGCTGCCGTCCGTCACAAGCAACAGCCCGAGCTTACCGCCGAACATGCTTTTTACCGCGCCTTCACCCGACAAGCCCGTGATAAATTCCAGCTCGTCTGCGCCAACCTTGATTACGTCTGCATAAGCCGCAAATTCGAGCACGGTTTTTTTGAGCTGAGCTTTATCCTCCCACAGATTAAAACGCAGGTTGGGGTCGAAGCATATCAACGCGCCCGCCGCCGAAGCTTTTTCTATAAGATATTTATGCGCGCTTTGCGCCGTTTGGGTTTTAAGCGCAACACTGCCGAATTCGAGCACGTCGCCGCGCCGAAAATTGACAGAGGAAAAATCGTCCGCAGTGAAATACAGGTCTGCGGCGGCTTTTCTGTAAAAGCTGAACTCTCTTTCTCCACCGTCCTTAAAGCTGACGAAAGCAAGCGAGGTGTCGTATTTGTCAGAGGACTTGATATAGGAAGTATCCACACCCTCGTGTTTAAGCGTTTCCGTTAAAAATTCGCCGAAGCCGTCATTGCCGACCATTGTTAAATATGCCGCGCTTTGACCGAGCTTTACCGCCTGCACGCACACGTTTGCGGGCGCGCCGCCCGCGTTTTTTACGAACTGCGCCGTGTCCTTTAAGCTGCCCGTGCCCACGGACTGAAAGTCTATCAAAAGCTCGCCCACAGAATAAAGCTTACTCATAAAAATTTATCTCCTCTATGCCCGCCCTACTGCCGTTGGAGTAAAAGGCAAAGTTCTTTCTTTGTATTCCCGTAAGTCTTACCGTAAGCGCAACGGTATAGTCGAGGTACACGGTTAAAACCTCGCTGTCGATAATTATATCGACCGAATATTTTTTGCCCCTTGCATAGACGAAGGGCACGGAAGCAAGCGGCGCGCCGTAGCGGAGTATGCTTGAAACGCTGTTGTAGCAGACAAGTCTGCTGTTTTTTGTGTCGAACGCTATAAGCGACTGACCCAGACGGTTGTTATGAACGCCGTCAAGCGCGAAGCTTATACCGAAATCCCCCTCGTAGTCCTGCGGGCAGATTGTAAAATTCAATCTTGTGACGTGTCTGCCGAGCCTTTCCGCACAGCGGGAGGAAAAGCCCTCGCCGTCAAACGATATTTGCTTGTATTCCTCGTTGGTGCCGCCGCCGTATCTGTACTTGACCTTGGTTGCAAACTCGGTTTTATAGCTGTCGGGCATAACTGCGCGCAGCTCGCCGTCCGACATCTGGATAATTTTATGGGTTACGAGGTTACCGCCCCAATCAAAGCCGCCCGTACTGCCGCCCGAGAGCCTTGCGCACCATGCAAAGGCATAAAGCTCGTTGCCCGCGCGCTCTAATCTGCCTGCGTAAAAGCCGCTGTTATCTATGCTGTCCAGCGCAAACCTCTTCCATTCGCCGTTTTTTTCCGTTCTGTAACGGTAGTGTGTTACGCGGTTTTCGCCCTGCTCGCTGTAAGCCAGATAATAATACCCGTTAAATTCCACATACGAGGGGCATTCCATATTGAAATCGCCGCCGTCGTTGCTGAAAAATATGCCCTCGTCCCGCCATTCCTCCGTGGGCGCGTCAAGCGAGGCCGCGGAATAGCGCTTTATAACGCCTTTGCCGTTTGCGCGGGTTGTGACAAGCATATAATACAGACCGTCCGCCTCGTCGTAATACAAATACGGGTCGCGGAAGTCGTTGCAGTCGCCGTAGAGGTTAAGCTCGTGATTTTTATTTTCGTCCTCGGCGTCCTTTACCCACGTTTGCTGATTGTCGTAGCTTTTTGCGTGGCGGATAACCTCGTTAAATCTTAACCCCTCTTCCTGACCGTGGTCGTTGTGACCGGTATAGAAGAAATGATAATTGCCCTGCTTATCCTTTATTACCGAGCCGGTGCCGAGCGCCGCGTCCGGAGATTTTGCCGCGTCGGGGTTGTTTGCGGCATCGTCAAAGTCAAGCGAAATACCGCAATCGGTGTAATTGACGTAGTCGCTTGTGGTAAGGCGGGCTATGGGGTGATAAAACACGGGGTTTGTGCCGACCGTATCCTGCAGGTGGTAAATGTTCATAACGCCGTCGTCGTAAAACGGCATTACGTCGCCCATATATTTGGGTAAATCGTCTTCATAGGTGGAAACGGGAAAGACCGTTTTACCGCCTTGCTCTACCGTGTTTTTGTTGGGAGCGGCGCAGCCCGAAACCGCCGTACAGACCGCAACCGCAGCCGCCGCCAAGGGCAAAAGCCATTTCTTTTTCATAATCGTTTACCGAATTCCATAATACTTTCTGTCTGAACGTTGCCGAAAAGCTTTAACTTATATTCGCCGTCAAGGTATATTCTGCCGGAAATAACCTCTTTGCCGCCGTCGACAAACACCTCTATGCACGAAACGTCCAAAAGCACGCAGACCTCGCAAGAGGAATATTCGCCGTCGGTCCGTCTTACACAGCCGTTGAGGTTGTTGGCGCTTTGGGTATCCAGAAATATTCCGCCGTCGCAGCCTATGCGCACACTGCCGTTTTTTGCGTGAATTTCTATAGCCCCGTTGCCGTTAAAGCGCGCCGTAATGCGGGCGCAATTTTGTAATTTGTCCGCTTGGGCGGGGGTCAGATATTTTTCAAGCCCGACCGCGGGGGACTGATAAATTTCGCCGTCCCTATACGTCAGCGTTCGGGGAACGGAAAACGCGCCCGACCAGCCGTGCCCCCATTCATGGGTAGGATAGCGCTTGCCCCACATTTCCAGCCAACCGACCATTACGGGCGCGTCTGCGCCGCTTATGAACTGCGGGGCATAGAACGTATCGCCCTTGTCGATTTCGCGGATAAAATCCACATTCATTCTGCCGCCGTCAAGGTCGATTTCACCTGCGATAAACACGCTTGAATTGACGTTTTTGAAGCTGTTGCCGCGCTGTTTTACATTGCAGCCGGAGGCGATAATTACGTCCTTGCCGTCTACCCTGCAATACGACGGGCATTCGCCCATATCGCCCAGCTCGTAAAACGGGCCTATGGTGAACTTATATTCAAGCCTTTCGGGCGAGCCGCCGAGGACGATTATCACGCCCCTGTTTAAATTTACGTCCTTGCCGCCGATAAATACATAATATTTGCCGTTTAGCTTGACGGGGCAGGGGTCGCGGAAATCCGTTCTGCTTAAATTTTCAGGAAGCGTTTCGTTGTCGAACACGCAGCCGAGCCGTTTGAAATTATTGCCGTCTGCGGATACCGCGCAATGTATATTTTCCGTCTTTATTCCGTTAAGCTCGTAATGCAGGGTATAAAGCGCGTAAAGCATACCGTCCTTTTCAACCGCGCCGCCCGAAAAAATGTTTTCGCCCTCCTCCTCGGGTGCGATTGCCACGCCCTCGTCGCGGAAGGTATACAAGTCGTCGGAAACGAAGTGCCCCCAATGCATAACTCCGTTGATGCTGTCGTACGGATAGCACTGATAATACAAATGGTATTTGCCGCCGAAGTAAATAAGCCCGTTGGGGTCGTTCATCCAGCCGACCGACGGCGACATATGGTATTTCGGCCTGTACTGAGAGTTGGTTTTGTGCTTGTTGTTTGAAATATAGCTGTTGGCTTTAAGTAAATTATTCATGCGTTTTATATTTCCAGCTCGTTTTTTAAACAAATTTTTATTTCGCTTATTTCCACAGCGGCATTGCGATAGCCCGTATTCAGCTGACTGCCGAACTGCCAGAAAATTCTGTACACGCTGTCTATGCTTACGTTGTCGCAGTTGACCGAGTACACCGCCTCGCCTTCTTCAAGCCGCATTTGCCGCCATGCGATTGTAGTCCATGCAGAGGCTCGTTCGTCGTGAATTAAGAATACGAAGCTAAGCGGCTTGCTTGCCTTGGCCTTGAATTCTATAACATAGTTATCCGCCGCGCCCGACAGAGCAAATTCGGGACTTTGAAGCTCGTTATTGCCCCAATCGGCGCCGAAGCCTTCAATATCGTAATAAAGCTTGCCGTACTCCGTTCTTGCTTTGCCCGCTCCGCCGTTTGAGTGGTTGGCCTTAAAGCCGCCTATCGAATAAATTTCGGTTTTTTCGCCGCCGCTTTCGGTTTTTACGCTTAAATTGCTAAGGGTTATGGAATTTACCATATTGCCCGACTGGATATACAGCCAAAGACTGCCCGCATTGCCGCCGTCTACGGTAAACTGCTCGTTAACACTTCCGTTAACGCCGCGGACGATTTTGAACTTGTGTTCGTCCCACTGCTTGTTTTGAATAACAACCTCGTACGGGTTATTGCTTTCGCTTTGCAAATCGAAGGAAATATAATAGGTTTCGCCCGCGGTAAGCGGCAGACCGGTATCCACAAACACGCCGCCGCGCCATATTTCCGGCGAGGCAGTTTCCGTAATATTCAGGCGCACGCCGTTGCCGCCGTCAACCGCCTCTGCCGAGCCGACTATATTGCCGTTGCCGCTATCGAAGCGGTCGTGCGTTCTGCCGTTGAAGCTGAAATCCGGCAACCGCTCGGTTAAGCCTCCGTCGTCCATAACATAGCTCAGCTCCGCCTTGTCAAGAGAAATTTCAAGCTCGCCGCCGGCATCGCTATCAACCGCGCCGCCGAACCAAAGCCCGATATTAACCGTATCGAAGGCAATTCCGCCGTCCGCATCGTGCCGAAGGGGGAGTCTGTGACGGAATTCGAGAACGTTTTCGCCTTGTTCAAGCTGTAAATCGGCAATTGCCTTGCCGTCCGCCGCCGCTTTTATTCTGCCCGAGCTGTTACTTGTAAGGTGATAGCGGAAGGTGTATTCCGTACCGCAAGCCACTGAATAGCTGCGCGAAAGGCGTATATCCTCTGCAATTTCTCCGCCTTCGGCTTTAAATGCGTAGGCATTGCCGTTAAGTCCCTCGGCAAGTATTTTTGCGCCGCCGCCCGCCGTAACGGAAAATCCGTTTGTGCAGACGTCGCTTTTATACACCTCGCGCCCGATTACAGAGGCGAACGCGGTTGTGCGCGCAAGCTTGCCCAAGGAATCGCGCACCTCGTAGCAGATTTCGTAATCGCCCGCCTTATCGAACACGGCATAGCCGTTGTCCACCGCCGTTTCGGGCGTGACCGTAATTTGAAGCCGCGGGGTAATGTCGCCGTCCTCGGCGTCGAGCGCGGCAACGCCGTCAAGCAAATCCACATAAGTATTTACAAGACAGGTTATATCGCTTACGCCTCTCAGCTCGGGCCCCTGATTTACGGGCTCTCCGCCGCAGGCGGAGAGCAGAACTGCCGCGGCAGTTAAAGGCAAAATTAAAAATTTAAGCTTTTTCATCATTTATCTCCGAAGCGTCTTCCCTTGAAATTTCTCCGTTTTCGTCAATATAATCGTCCGCCGCCTCTTGCCGTTTAAGCTCGTACACGCTTACCTTTAACGCCTTGGCTTTTAGCTTGTAGAAATTTTCTTTCATTAATTTCCCCGTTAAAAGAGGCACGGCGTAAAGCGTTAAAGCAACGGCGAACGGATAGAACATTGCAAGCGCAACCGTTGCCGCAACGCAAGCAAGGCAGACGATACTGCGCAGCAGACCCCCGAATATCATCATTATACCGTTATAAAACAGCTGTCTGAGCGTGACCCGCATGTTGACGATTACAGTTGGCGAGGTGACGGCATAGATAATACCGAAAACGAGCGCGACACAGCTTATTGCAAGCACGAAGTAGTTGGTTTTTTCGGGGTGGGTGTTGAAGTAATAGATATTCAGCACGGGAAAAATCAATATTACCAGCTGAAAAAGCGTGTAGAAAATAAGGATTTTCCAATTTTTGCCGATAGTTGTGAAAATATCCTTGAAGCGTCTTGAATTTATGTCGCGTTGGAAGTAGCCCGTCACCCCCACAAGCACGGGAATAAGCATAACCGCCGTTGCCGCCGAAAGGGCGACAAGCAGGGTTATTACAAGAAATTCCAGCGCATAGTCGCCTATAAGCCTAAAACCCTTCATTGCCCCCTCCATATAGTGTGTTTAAGCGCTTGCGGTTGCCGCAAGATATCTTTCGTAAGCCGCCTGATTTACCCGCTTGACCTCGTCCATTGCCGTTTTGTTAGACTTTAATAAATTGTTTTGCCAGTCGGAAAGGCTTGGCGCGGACGAGGCTATTATTTTATTGACCATCCACGAGTTTATGTTTTTGCCGAGCATGGTTTCGTATCTGCTTAAAATATCAAGCTCTTCCTTGGTATAGTTGAGGTTTGGAATGGAACGGACGCTATCCTTAAATTCGTTATACGGCTTGACGTAGCTTTCAAGCCTTTCCAGCCTCAGCTTTGCGCGCGACTCCATTTCCACGCTGTTTTCCCAGACCTCCTGCGTGAGGTAAACAACGCCGTACGGCGCGTTTTTCATACGGAAGTCGTCCGCGCTCTGTCTGCCGTGGTCGTCGTTTGGGATAAGCTTGCCGTCCACCTTCTGCCGCAGAAACGCGCCCGATTCTATCGAGCCGTAGTTTAGCTGGGCGGAATAGTCGGGCTCGAAAAACTTATCAAAGTACTTCAACAGCCCCGCCTTATCCTTGCACGAGCCTAAAATAACGCATTCCGATTTTTCTACCTCCAGCTCGTTGCTTAGCCCCACATACTGCTTGCCCGTGGCGTCGTCCACAAGCGGCTGCATTACGATATAGTCGTCGCGCAAGTCCTTTGAAACTACAGTATCCTTTTCCCACCAGTAGAACGAGCCGTATCTGCCGTCCTGTCCCCTTGCAAGAAATTCGTCCTGCGTCTGCGTGAACGCGCTTGACGTTATAAGCTCTGCACCGTACCATTCGTGCATTTCTTTAACGGCGTTAAACCAAGCCTCGCTTTCAACGGTGAAGGTGATTTGTCCGTTTAAAATGGTTTTATGCTCTGCGTTTTCGGGAACACCGAAGGAGGAGATGAAATCGCTTTCGTTGCCCTGCCAATTGCCGTGCACAAACGCAAGCGGAACGCAGCTGCCGTGGTTTGCCTTGAAGCCTTGCAGTATGCCCTTGTACTGACTTCTTGTAAGCCTTAGCCCGTCCTGTAAATCTTCTTTTTCAATGCCGCTTGCCGCGGGGTCGTTTGCGTCTATCAGCTCTTCTATCCACACCTTATTTATAAAAAGCAGGTTAGGATAGGCTTTAAGACCCATTTCCTCTACCCTCGGCAGAGAATAAATGTGACCGTCGGGGGATTTAAGCGCTTCCCTTATGTCGGGGCGGGCGTCTAAAATGCGCTTGAAGTTGGGCATTGTTTTTTCCGTTATATAGCTGTCGAGCGCGGCGATTTTGCCGCGTCTGCCGTAATTGTACAGCTGCAAGTTGGAAAAGCCCGCGTGATATATTGCGTCTATGCCCTTTATGCCGACGGGGTCGGAGTTATTCTGATACTGCATAGAGGTATTGTATATCCAATACACGTCCCTGCCCGTTTCCTTTGCAAGCGAGCGGAACACGGGCATTGTATTGTAGTCCTTTACCGTTTCCTCCTTGACGGTTAAAACGGTGAACTCGTGCCCCTCGTCCTCGTCCTTGTAATAGCACGCCGCAAGCGGAAAAACCGCCGCCGCACACATGACCGCCGCCATAAGGGCGGTAAAAATTTTACTCTTCTTCATTTTATCTCCCTTACTTGAACGAGCCGACCAGCACGCCCTGCCCAAAGTGCTTTTCTATCATGGGATAGAGTATAAGTATGGGCACGGTTGCGATTATTATCGAAGTGAACTGCACCTGCTTTGCAATGAGGAACTGCTCTGCCGCGACCTCGCCCTCGCCTGCGGAAACCTCTAAAAGCGCCTTTAAGACCGTTTGCAGAGGCCAGTAATCGGTATCGACCTGAAAAATAAGCGCATCGATATAATTATTCCAGTGGCCGACCGCATAAAACAGCACCATTACGCTGATTATGGATTTTGCAAGCGGAAGGACTATATCGAAAAACGTCCTAACCTCGCCCGCGCCGTCTATCTGCGCCGCCTCCAACACCTCCTTGGGAACGTTGGTCTGGAAAAAGGATTTGCACATAAACACGTTGTAGACGCTTACGCCGCCGCCGAGAACCATTATAAGCGGGTTTTGGTACAGACCGAGCGCGGTGCACACCGCAATGTAGGGCACAAGCCCGCCGCCGAAGAACATTGTTATTATAAGCAGCGGCATAATTACCCTTCTGAACGGCAGATAATCGCGGGAGAGCGCCCAACCGGCGGGGATAGTCAAAGCTATGTTAAACGCCGTGCCTGCAAGCGTATAGACAAGGGTATTGAAGTAGCCGCGCCATACGTCGGGACGGTTGAAAAGGTTGGCATAGCCCGAAAAAGTGAGTCTGACGGGGTACAGCCATACCTCGCCGTTGACTACTGCCGAGGGGTCGGATACCGAGGCGATAACTATATAATACAGCGGGTAAATGATTATTACCGCCAACAGAAACAGGATAAAGCCGCATACCGCATAGTAAATATAGTCGGTTTTACTTTCTCTGATTTTGTTCTTCTTTTTTAAGGTTTTTAATTCTTTCGCGTCCATTCCGTCACCACATGCTCTGGTTTGCTAATTTTTTGGAGGTGAAGTTTGCAATTATTAGCAACGCAACGTTGATTACCGAGTTGAAAAGCCCCGCTGCGGTGCCAAGACCGGGCTTGCCGTCCGCGCCAAGTCCGAAATTATATACAAAGGTAGAAATAATTTCGCTTGTGACGCGGTTGCCGTCCGTTTGCATAAGTATAACCTTTTCGTATCCGCAGCTCATTAAATTGCCTATGGAAAGTATCATAAGCATTACGATAGTCGGGGCAATGGCGGGCAAATCCACGCTGAAAATTCTTCTGAACCGCGATGCGCCGTCAACCTTTGCCGCCTCGTGCAGGGCAGGGTCAACGCCCGACAGCGCGGCGAGGTAGATTATCGCCGACCAGCCGAAATCCTGCCAATTGCCCGAAAAGATAAACAACGGGCGGAACGCTTCCGGCTTTAAAAACAGCTCTAACCCGTTGCCGCCCGCCCATTTATCGAGCAAGCCGTCGGAGCCGAATATCATTTTGAGCATGCCGACCATTACAACAAGCGAAATGAAGTGCGGGGCGTAATACAAAATCTGCAAGCCCTTTTTCACCTTTTTTGCGCGCAGTGAATTGAGAAGAAGCGCAACGATTATGGGCAACGGAAAGCCGACCACAAACCCGAAAAAGCACAAAAGAAAGGTGTTTGTGAAATAGCTCCAGAAATTCGGGTCGGAAAAGAAAATACTGAAATTGTCAAAACCGACCCAGACGGTATCGGCGCCGATAATCGGGTCGCCCTGACCGTAGTCCTGAAAGGCTATAAGTATTCCGTACATGGGCGCGTAGCAGAATATTATAACGTATATCAGCGCGGGAAGGATAAACAGAAGTATCCAGCCCCTGCGCTTGAAATTCGCCTTCCACCTATCCCATTTGGAGGGCTTGTTGCGGTTTTCGGGCTTGTTTTCTTCGGTGCCGTCAAGCGCCTCGTAAGCCTGTTCAATAAGCTTTTCGTTTTCGGCGGCGTCTGCGGGTAATTCTGCCGTCAGCACTGCCGTATTCGAGTGGTTTTGCATTTCTCTCCTCCCGTTTGCGGATATTTGCGGTTTAGGTTATTTCTTTTTGCGTTTTGCAAGCTTTTTTGCTACGGTAAACGCAACGTAGGCAACGATTGCCGCGCCGAAAATTGCTATGTCTATATAAAAGAAGGTATGGCTGATAATTTCTATCTCTTCCTCACGGTAGTCCTGCGGGCCGCTTATGCTGATTGTCAAGGACGGTCTGCCCTTGTCGGTATACGCCTTTATTGTATGCTCGCCGCTGACAAGGTTTTTGATTTGCTCTGCGGATACGGTTATGACGCCGTTTTCAAGGGTAAATTCTACCGCCTCGCCGTTTATTTCGAGCCTGCTTACCTCCGCCCCGTCGGACACCGCAAGAGTGAGCTTATCACCGCGGGTATAGCCGTCCTTTAAGGAGGTGATTTCCGCCTGCTTGAAGTCTGTTCTGACGGTCACGTCGAAGTCCGCCGTTGCGGTAACCACTCTGAACGTGTATTCGGTATCAGCTTCGAGCGTGGAAAGATAATCCGCATTAAAGCACAGCACACCGTCCGCATAGGAATATTCGTTTGCGGAAAGTCTGCGGCTGCCGTCAGTGACGTTGACGACCTTTGTAATATTATGGTCGCCTATTGAAATTTGGTTGCCGCCGCCGAACGTAACTCCGTTGACGCGCATTTTGGAATTGTATACGTTAAGTCCGACATATCCGCCGGCGTAGCCCTCCGCCTCGCATATAAGGACTGCCTTGCCGTTTATATATATACGCACGGTCGTACCCGTTACCGCAACGCGCATATCAGCCGCGCCGCTTAACGGACAGCTTACCACCCTTAAATCGCCAACGCCCGCGCGCCATAGCTTGACGCAATTATCCTTGAAATCTGCGGTGGCGACAAAATAATCGTAAAGGTTGTCGCTTATGCCGAACACCAGCCCGCACGCCTGAGATTGGTCTGTCAGCGGCGTAAAGCTTGCGGAATAATTTATATCCGCGCCGTATTTGTCGCCGAAAAGAAACGCATCGCCGCCGACACTTTCAAAGTGAAGTCCGTCGTCGGAAATATACGAAAAGCCGCCAAGCCGTCTGTCATAGTCAACGCCGCCTACAAAGCCGTTTTCGTAAATATATACTTCAACCTCGCGCGACTGTCCTTTGTATTCCGCGCGCAGCCTTGCAAAGCCCTTTTTGACGGGCGTAAGGCAAAACACGTCGTCAAGCCGTTCGATTTCGATATTTTCAGCGCCCTCGGGCACGGTAAGCGTGACCTCTTCCATAGTAAAGCCGTCCGCAAACGAGGTTGCCGCAAGCATTTGCTTTGCGCCTGTATAGGTATCGATTTTATCGGTTGAAATTATAAGCTCGTCGCGCGGCTGAACGTTGCCGAAAATACCTTGAACGGCATATATGCGGGCATTAACGCCTATATCGCCGTCGGAAACGAGGCTAATTCCGTTTGAAACTGCCGAGGGAAACACCGCCGAAAAGAAGCTTGCGCGCCCGCCGTTTGCAAATACGCTTATAAAAGCGCGGTCAAGAAGTATTTTAAGCGACAATTTACCCGCATTAAGGGGCGTTTTTTTGGAATAGACCCCCTTATATAGCGGAGTTTGCGCGGCAAGCAACGAGCTTTGCGAGCGGTCGACGGAAAGAATCTCCGTTTGAACATCGTACTTAACCGTAATTTTTTCCGCGGCGGAAACGCGCAAATTCAGTTCCGCATACGTTGCGCCGCTGTTGTTAAAATCAAGCTCGGCAACAATGTCCGCCTCGCGTACGGCAACGCCGCCGAAGGCGTTTCTGCCCGCTTGAAGAGAGCCGCTGTATTCACTTATAATACCTCCGCGCAGGCTGTCATACGCCGTAACGGGAAGTCTTGAAAGCCGAAAGCCGTCGTCCGTTTCTTCAAGCGTAAGCTCGCAAACCGCGGTCATGCCGCCGTTATGGGTTTTTCTGAATTTTTCGTATTCGCCTACCGTTTTCCAGCTTGCCGCCCAGCTTACGCCGTAAACCTTGCCGTCGGGCGGGTTATTGAAGGACTGAAAGGCATAGCTGTCTATGCCCTCGCTAAGGCGCTTGATTTTATCGTTGGAAACAAACAAGCCGCTTTCATTCAAATCGCCTACCGCGTAATATTCCGCGGGATAATACGCCTCTGCACGGGTGGTTTTGTTGTATGCGTGGCTTTGGGGCTTATCCTCGGGAGAGATTATAAGCACATATTTCTCTTTATCGCCTACGGTAAAGCGGGAAATATCGGGGCACTCTCCCCAATAGCCCGTCTGTCCCAGATAAGTCCATTGAATAAGATTGTCGGACGAGTACATTCTTACCGCGCCGCCGCCGACCGCCATAAGCCATTTGTCGTGACGCTCGCTGCGGAATATCTTAGGGTCGCGGAATTCGCCGTCGCCTATACCTCCGTCGTCTGCCGCGCCGAGGATTTCGCCGTGAACCTCAAAGGACTGACCGTTGTCCTTACTGTAAGCAAGAATTTGCCTTTGCCCGCCCGCCGAGTCGTCCGGCTGGGTTAAAATTGCGACAATGCCCTGACCTTCTGCAACCTTGCCCGTAGAGGGGTCTGTATCGAAAAGCCCGCTCGTGTTGTTTTCGTCATATACGGCGCTGCCGGAGAACATCATTCCGTAATTTTTCCCGTCCTTGCCGACGGTGTTTTCGGGCAGGGCCACGGGTTGCTCGCTCCAATGCACCAAATCGGCGCTTGTGGCGTGACCCCAGCTCATATGCCCCCAAACGTTTTCCGTTGCGCCCAGCCCGCCGTTTGCAGTTTTGTCCCAGTTGTATTGGTAATACATATGATAGACGCCGTTTGCATACAGCAGACCGTTGGGGTCGTTATTCCAACCCTCCCTTGCGGAAAAGGCAAGCGTGTTGCGATAGCTTTGGTTATAGTCCGCACTGCCGCCGTCGGCAAAAGCCGCAACGGGCTTGCCCGCCGCGCAGACCGAGGCAATAAGCGCGGTACCGAATACCGCGCCCAGCGCAATTATAAATTTTGATTTTAAGCTTTTTATTTTCATAGGGTTGATTTGCACAGCCGTTTACAGAGCTGCTTTAGAGATATTTATTCCGAATTCCGTCTGCTCGAAGCCCTCGCCCGCCTGAGGGGAAAATACCATATACAGGGTTTCGCCCGCAGTCAGCGTATAAACCTCGGTAAACTGCAAAATGCTATCCGCGTTATAATCTCCGTGGAATTTTGCCACATTGCCCTGCACCGTTCTGATATCCATACGTTTGCCGCCGTCAACCTGCTTTGCCGTAACCGAAACGGATATTGTTATATCCTCTTTAACGGTATACGCTACAAACGCTCCGCTGCCGCTCAGCCACGCGGCTTTTATTTCCACGCCCTCGCCGACGTACGCGTCCCCGCTCGTTTGGGTTGCGGGAATAGCCGTATACTGAAAATTATCGCCGTCCCAGCCCGTTATATCGAATTTGCCGTAGCTCCAGCAATTTCCGTTGTCCTCCACGGAAAACTCTTCTGCATGGCTTATTTGCGTCAGCGGGGAAATGCTTTCCGTCTTTTCGTGCCCGCAGTCGTTGCAGGTGAGTGTTTTTTCTCCGTCCTCCCAAAAAGTGGGCGGTGTTACCGTTACTCCCTCGTCCCAGCTGTGCGGCTCCGTGACCTTGTCGAGGCAGACGTTGCATTCCCGATAATGTCCGTTATCCGTATCGTTGACGTACCCGCCGTAGGAATGCGGCACGGTTTCCTTGTCAATTATTCTGTGCTCGGTTGCGCCGCAAACGCATTCCCATACAGTATAGCCGTCCTCCGCGCAGCTTGCGGGCACAGCCTGCTCGGGGCGCTCCTCGAATAAATGCGCCGCCTCCTCAAACCGTTGTCCGCAGTCGGCATGCTCTCCGCAGACGTACCAGTGCGTTGCGCCGTCATTGTCATAAGCTAAATGTTCACCCTTGGAATGCGTTACCTCCAACGGAGGCAGAACGCGCGTATCCTCGTACCCGCACACGGAGCAACGGGTTTGCATAAGTCCGCCGTTTTCGGTATCGGGCGCGGTAAGCTGACCGACGTCCTCCATAGTATGCGCAATTATTCCGTCTTTTTCAGTACAGTCGGCGTCGGCGCAGATATGATAATGCCCGCCCGCTTCGGTATTGACCCACGAGCCCGAAAAATCGTGAACGTGCGCCTCTGTATCTCCGCAAGCCGTAAAACAGAAAACCGAGCCGCACAAAGCTGCAAGCGCCGTTATTGCAGAAGCTATCTTTCTCATAATTCCCCCCTCTTGATAGCATATAACAAAATATGTTTGTTTGTGTCAATATTATTATAATGTACAAGATGCTGTCAATGAATTGTATAATTATTGTGCATTTGCAAAATTTTTGACGGGCGCAATTTGTGCATTTGAAAACTTGCATTTTAAAACAGGCTGAGCTATAATTTAACCGTGAGGTGGAAAAAATGAAGAAGGCGGTGACCATAAAGGACATAGCGGCACAGCTGAATTTATCGCGGAATACCGTGGCGAAGGCGCTAAACGGGCAATATGTGCCCGAAAGCACGAGAGAGCTGGTAATTAAAAAGGCGCAGGAAATGAATTATAAGTCGCTGAATTTAAGCCGAATAGAAACGGGTAGTAAAAAATACAGACTGCTTTTGATTTCCGGCAAGCCGCTTAATAATATGAATTACTTTATTTCCCTTATAAAGGGCATTGAAAATTACTGCTACGAAAGGAATTACGAGCTTTTTCAATATACCTACAACAGCCATAAAACGCCGTTTAAGGGAGTTGCGGATTACGTTAAGGAGTTGGACGCAGACGGAATTATCGCAATAGAATGCTTTGAAAAAAGCCTTATAGAAAAGCTGTTAAGCCTTAAAAAGCCCGTATGCTTCAACGATTTTTCCGCCTCTGCAATAGAAGCCGATTATAATTACGATATAATAAGCGCAAACGACGGGCAATGCGTTTACAATGCGGCGCGGGCTATTCATAAGGCATATAAAACAGAAAATTTTACGTTTGTGGGAGATTATCGGCATTGCCTGAGCTTTTACGAAAGATATATGGGAATGCTTAAGGCCGTTATAAGCGTGGGCGCGGCGCATTCAAAGCGAGAGGACATTCTTTGCAACGATTCAAGCTTTAACTACGGCGACCCCAACGCCTTGAAAACGGAAATTTTAAAGCTGAAATACAAACCGCAATGCTATGTTTGCTGCAACGATTTTGTTGCGAGAACGCTTTGCAACGCCTTGAAGGCGCTGAATATACGGGTGCCCGACGACGCGCTTGTTATGGGCTTTGACAACGTTGCGGAGGCGGTTGCGCTTACGCCGAGGATAACCTCGTTCGCCGTGCAGAAGGAATTTTTGGGCACGGAAACGGTGAGGACGCTGATAAACAGAATAGAAAACCCCGCCGCACCGTCAAGGCTGATAACCGTGGCGGCACGGCTTATCCAGCGGGAATCAACCGACAGACGGTAATTTTTACGGTAAATTTTCAACGCGGCTTTAAAAATAAGCGCAGAGCAAAAAGCTCTGCGCTATATTAAGGCAAAAAATTATTCGTAAATGAACAGCACGCCCAAGGTGTTTTTGCCGCAATGCGTGGTTACAACGCTGCCCGCAGTCGTTTCAAGAATTTCGTCGAATTGAAAAAGCTCCTTCACCTGCGCGCGAACCCTTTCAACCACGTCGCCCTCGCAGCACGAATGCGTTATAAAGCAACGCGTTTTGTCGTAATGCGGGTAATCTGCCGCAAGCTCTGCAACGTAATTTTTAAGACAGCGGTCAAGCCCGCCCATATACTTCTTTTTGGCGTAAAGGCTGCCGTCCTTCATATCTATCATGGGGTGCAGCTTTAAAACCCTTGCGCCCATAAGCGAGGCAAGCGAGCATCTGCCGCCCTTGTGCAGATAGTCGAGTGCGTCGGGCACGAACGAGGTATTTACCTTATCCCGCAATTTTGTTGTTATTTCGGCTATATCCTTGGGGGAACGACCTTCCCGCGCCAAATCGCACGCCTTTAAAACCAAAAGTCCCTGCCCCGTGGAAAGCGCGTGACTGTCGACTACAAGCACCTTGCTTTTGAACTGCTTGTCCTGCGCCGCGCGCGCCGCGTTCTCGTGCGAGGAGGAGGCTTTGGAAGAGATATTGAAGTGCACTATCGCATCGCAGTCCGCAAGCTGTGAGGTAAAAAACTCGGAATATTCCTCTACGGACGGCGCCGAGGATTTGGGCAGAACGCCGTTTTCGGAAACGTATTGAAAAATATCCCACGGCGTTATATCCACGCCGTCGCGGTATATCTTTTCGCCGAGCACAACGGCAAGCGGCATAACGCCGACGTTGTAGCGTTGCACAAGCTCGGCGCTTAAATCGCAGGTGGAATCTGCTGTGATTTTAACATTCATTTTATCACCGTATATAATTTATTTATGGCTGTTTATATCCCCGTTATTATACAGTAAAGACAGAGCTTTTGCAATACTTTAACAAAAATTTAACATATTAACGCCCCCGCAATATGCTTTATTGCAGCATATTGCGGGGGCAATGCATCAATTTCAGTTTACGCAGTCATTATACAGCGGGAAGGACTTGCAAAGCTTTGCCACCTCTGCCGTGACGTATTCGAACGCGCCCTCGCGCTCTTCTATAACCCTTGCAATCAAGCGCGCTATTGTGCGGGCTTCGTTTTCCTTCATTCCGCGCGACGTCATTGCGGGCGTGCCCACGCGTATGCCCGAGGTTACGAACGGCTTTTGCGTATCGAAGGGCACGGCGTTTTTGTTGACCGTTATATGCACCTCGTCAAGCAGCTTTTCCAGCTCCTTGCCCGTTATGCCTTTGTCGGAAAGGTTTAACAGTATAAGATGGTTGTCGGTTCCGCCCGAAACCATTTTTACGCCAAGCTTTTTAAACTCGTCCGCCATTGCCGCCGCATTGTTGACGATTTGCTTTTGATAGACCTTGAACTCGGGCGACAGCGCCTCCTTAAAAGCGACTGCCTTTGCCGCGATTATGTGCATAAGCGGGCCGCCCTGCGTACCGGGGAAAACGGCCTTGTCAATTGCCTTGCCCCACTGCTCCTTGCACATAATAACGCCGCCGCGGGGGCCGCGCAGGGTTTTGTGCGTGGTTGTGGTAACAAAATCGGCATACGGCACGGGCGAGGGATGAAGTCCCGCCGCAACAAGCCCCGCGATATGCGCTATATCCACAAACATCAGCGCGCCGACCTTGTCGCAAATTTCGCGAATGCGCTTAAAGTCGATTGTGCGCGGGTATGCGCTTGCGCCCGAAATTATAAGCTTAGGTCTGCATTCGAGGGCGATGCGCTCCATTTCGTCGTAGTCGATGACCTCCGCGCCCTCGGTAACGCCGTAGGGCACGATGTTGAAATATTTGCCCGAGATATTTACGGGCGAGCCATGGGACAGATGTCCGCCGTGGGCAAGGTTCATGCCCATTACCGTATCGCCGTGCTGACACGCGGCAAAAAGCACCGCAAGATTTGCGCTTGCGCCCGAATGAGGCTGTACATTGCAGTATTCGCACCCGAAAAGCTGTTTTAAACGCTCGCGCGCCAAATCCTCGGCAACGTCCACGTACTGACAGCCGCCGTAATAGCGGTGCGCGGGGTAGCCTTCCGCATACTTGTTGGTAAGGTGACTGCCCGCCGCCGCCATAACCGCGGGAGATACAAAGTTCTCGCTTGCGATAAGCTCTATATTGTTCTGCTGGCGGTAAAGCTCTTTTTTCATTGCTTCGGCAAGCTCGGGGTCGGTCTTTTCGATTAAAGAAATGTCTATCATTGCAGCTCCGTTTATTTTTTTGTTATTAAGAATATTTTAGCATAAGCGGAAGTTTATGTCAACATTATAAAAATTATCGGCAAGTCCGTCAGCCGCACCGCTCTATTGTAAGTTTGAATTTTTGACCGTTTAAAAATTTAATCAGCAGTGACTTATCGTTTTGTAAAACGGTGCCTAAAAAATAATCCTTTAATATAAGCTTTACCTCTTCGGTCAGCTCCTCCTCGTCTATCGAGCGGAAGGCTTCCGTATGCTCGCCCTCTGTCTGCGCAAATTCTGCGCGGGCTTTTTTTATTTCTTCCTCATAATTGTTCATAATGCATCTCCTTTGAAATTTGTTTCGTAGATTAATTATATTACATTTGGTATCTCAATTCAACTATAATTGCACTCCCAGAAACATAATAATTTAAAGGTAAGGCTAAAAAGATTATCGAAAAATGTCGAGGGTTAGCATATTTTGTCAATATATCAACACATTAATTGTTTTCAGGAAAATCTGAAAGAGCTTATGGAAATCAACAGTTTAACCGTAAGCGATTTGGAAAAGAAAACTGGCGTCAATCATACGGGCATATATGATTATCTTGACGGTAAATATATTCCCGATATTGATTGCGCGACAAAAATTGCGGGTTGCTTTAACTGCTCGTTTGATTATTTGTTTGGCTTTACAGAGAGTTATTTTCCTTGCGAATATAGTTCTGATGGCGACATAAAATCAAGAGTAAAGACAGCAATTGACAAAAGCGGGTTCTCGCGCTATAAAGTTGCGCAATTAACCAACACCAGCCAAAATCAAGTTTGCAATTGGTATCACGGAAAAGTTATTCCAAAGCTTATTTCGCTTGTCGCTCTTGCAACCGTATTGCATTGTTCGCTTGATTATTTGGCGGGCAGAGATGAAATTTAACTGTTTTTGACGGTTGACCCCCGCATATGCGGGGGTTTTTTACGCTTGCGGACGGGTAATTCTGCCGTAGCGCGCTTATAAATAACCGCCGCCGCGGCTGACAAATATTTTACTTGCTATTATTCGAAATTTATAATATAATAAATCCACACAGAGGGCAGAACGTGACAAACAAAAGCGATGCAAAAATAATAAATATTAATAATGATTTCGGATACTCAAAACCGTTGAAGCCCTTTATTAAATGGGTTGGCGGTAAAAGTCAGCTTTTATACAAGCTTCAAAAATTATTGCCGAGTGCAAATGATAACACTTACAAAAAATATTGCGAGCCTATGGTTGGCGGAGGCGCGCTTCTTTTTTATGTATTAAATAACTGCAATTTTGAGCAATTTTATATCAGCGATATTAATTGCGAGCTTATAAACACTTACAAGGTTATAAAAAGCAATGTTTTTACTTTGATACATAAATTGCGCGAATTGCAGTCTGCTTTTTGTGAGTTGAACAAGCTTGAAAAAAAAGACTTTTATTATCAAATACGCGACAAATTTAACAGCACAGAATTAAACTTCTCTACGGTAGAGGAAAAAGCGGCTTACTTTATATTTTTAAATAAAACTTGTTTTAACGGACTTTTCCGCGTCAATAAAAACAGACAATTTAACGTGCCTATGGGAGATTATGAAAAGCCCGTTATCCTCGATGAAGAAAATTTACTGAATATTCATTATGCCTTACAAAAAGTCAACATTGTTTGCGGAGATTACTCACTTTCTAAAAGCTTTATAGACAATAGTACCTTTGTCTACATTGACCCGCCTTACCGACCGATTTCTGAAACCTCTGACTTTACCTCTTATAATTCGGTTGAATTTGACGACAATGAACAGCTAAGACTTGCCCGATTTGTCAACGAAATTAACGATAGCGGCGCAAAGCTTGTTTTAAGTAATTCCGACCCGAAAAATACTAACCGTGACGACAATTTTTTTGAAAAGCTTTACAGCCGATATAATATTCAACGCGTTTTGGCAAGCCGTATGATAAACAGTATCTCTGACAACCGCGGTATATTATACGAATTGCTTATTTACAATAAGGAAAAAATTATGAAAAGAAATTTTGACGAATGGCTTAAAACCTTTAAAACAAGCATCTGCGATTATAATTACTATACTGATTTTAAAAAAGTATTCGCCAATGTTGACGAAATAAAAGTCGAATTAAATATTTTGAATTCATTAATAGGCTGCAAAGATATTGAAACAGCTTTTGAAAAGCTTTTAGCTGATTATCCGCAGGTATTAAAATGTATTCCCATACTGTTAGCAGTACGCAGTTACCAGATATACGCAATTGACGGCGACGGGGAATTTCTATTCAATTTTAAAAACCCTAATTACACGGTTAAAGATTATGTAACATTCATGCAAAAAACGGGGCTGTTTGATTTGATTTCAAATCATATTATAAATAATCTTGTAGACTATGTAACCGGTATAGAAGTAGGGCTTGACAGCAACGGCCGCAAAAACCGCGGCGGGCATTTAATGGAAAATCTTGTAGAGGATTACCTTATTAAGGCGGGACTAATAAAAGGGAAAACTTATTTTAAGGAAATGCTATTGTCCACAATATCGCAATTATGGGATATTGATTTGTCGGGCATTTCAAACAACGGCAAAGCCGATAAGCGGCTTGACTTCGTCGTTAAAAAAGGAAATACTATTTACGGAATAGAAACAAACTTTTATTCAAGCGGCGGTTCAAAACTGAATGAAACCGCAAGAAGCTACAAAAATATCGCTTTAGAAGCAAAAAATATAGAAGGATTTGCTTTTGTATGGATTACGGACGGTTATGACGGTTGGAAAACCGCACGTCATAACCTTGAAGAAACATTTGACGTTTTGGACAATATGTATTGCATTGCAGATTTGGAAAACGGTATTATGCCGCAATTATTTAAATAATAGTTTATTTAATTTTTGACGGTTGACCCCCGCATATGCGGGGGTTTTTTACGTTTGCGAACGGGCAACTCTGCCGTAGCGCGCTTATAAATAACCGCCGCCGCGGCAAAAATAAGAAAGCTTAGCCCCCAGCCGAAGCAGATTTGCAGCCAGAGCGGGTAAGCTATTCCGCTTGAAAAAAGGCGGATAACCTCCATTACCGTCAGCGCGGCGAGCACGGAGGGGCTTAAAATTCTGACCGAAAGCCCGAAAAAGCGTTTGGGCATTTTAAGTCTGCGGGTGAAGCGGTTGACCTCGTCCGTAAGCGAGGCAACTCCGCTTTTGCTGAACGCAAGCACAAGGCACTCGGCTATGCCCAGCAAAAGAATATTATAAAAATTGACGAACAAATCGCTTATTTCCACTGCGACAGCGCCCGCAGAGGTTGCGAAAACGGCGCATATTACGGCGCCAATTGCACAAACGCACGCGGCAAGGCGGGTGCGCTTTATTCCGAAGGCTTCGGAAAAGGGCGAGGTAAACGCCTCTAACATACTGACTGCCGCCTGCACCGCTATCATTGCAAGCGAGCAATAAAACGCCGCGCCCGCAATCGAGTTGAGTACGGCGTTTTCACCGAAAAGCTGCGTTATCGCCACGGGGTAGACGGCGAACGCCGTTATTATGCCCGACTGACCTATCTGCGCCTGCAATCCGCAGCCGTAGAGCGTGGTGAACATTACAACCGAGGCGAGCACGGAAACGAAAAAGTCGGCGGCGGCGATTATCAGCGAGCATTTGAAAATGTTCGTGCCCGCAGGCAGATACGCGCCGTAGGCGGGCATTATGCCCACCACTATCGAGAGGGAAAAGAAAACCTGACCGAGCGCGGAAAGCCACAGCTCCGGACTTGACAGCTTGGAAAAATCGGGGAGGAAGAGCGCCGTTAACGCCTCGCCAGCGTTGCCGTATAAAAGCCCTCTGCCCGCCATGAAAGCGAGGAGTATTACCGGCGCGATTACGGTTACCTTTGCCGCCCTTGCAAGCGCGCCCGCGCCGCCCTTCAGGCAGAAGAAAATGACGGTAAGCGCAACCGCCGTTCCCGCAAATACGAGCGGGGATATACTTGAAATAACGCCGTCCGCACGCGCCTTCAAGACGGTTTGGAAGAAGTAGCCGCTTACCTCGGCTTGCGTGAGCGAGGGCGCGGAAAAGGACAGCGGAACAACCTTTATAACCATTGCGATTATCCAGCCCGCAAGCCCCGCGTAAATAAGCCCCGTGACAAGCGAGTTTGCACAGCTTGCCCAGCCTATTGCGCCGGAGCCGCGCTTTAAGCCGTTAAGACAGACGGGTGCGCCGCCGCCGAATTTTCTGCCGAGGGCGAGCTCGGCATTGAGCAGCGGAATGCCTAAAACAATCAGCGCGATTAGATAAATAAAGAGATACGCGCCGCCCCCGTATTTTGCGCAAAGACCGGGGAAGCGAAGCGCGTTGCCAAGCCCAACCGCCGCGCCTATGCTTGCAAGGATAAAACCGCCCTTGCTTGAAAATTTTTGCTTTGACATACCTTTAATATATTTTTTTGCACTGCGGTTTAGACTTGCCGCGGGTCGGTAAGAAAAAATAAAAAAGCGCCGCGGGCCTTTTGCCCGCGGCGCTTTTTATAAATGCTTACATGCTTGAAAGTATTGCAAGGTTTGCCGCCACGTCCACGTTTCGGACTGTTACGTTTTGCGCGACCTTTAAAAGCACGGGCGCAAAATTGAGTATTTTTTTAATTCCGCATGCAACCAGCTCCTCCGCTACCTCCTGAGCATACCTTGCAGGCACGCAGATAACCGCAAGCTTTACATCAAGCCGCTTTACCCCTTCCCGCGCGCTCCGTGCGTCCAGAACGGGTCTGCCCGCTATCTCTGCGCCGATTTTTGCGGGGTCGTTATCGAAGGCGGCGACAATATCTATACCGTAATTGGAAAAGCCGCCGTAAGCAAGCAACGCGCTGCCAAGACCGCCCGCGCCGAAAATTACGGCGTTCTTTTTATCGTTGCAGCCCAAATACTCCTCCAACGCCGAAATAAGCTCTGTAAGGCTGTAACCGACGCGGGTTTTGCCTTGCGCCGAGGTATACGCAAGGTCCTTCCTCACAAGCACCTCGCCCATGTTAAGCGCGCGCGCAATAGCGCCAGAGGAAACAAAGCCCTCCTGCGAGCCTATCGATTTAAGATAATTCAGGTATATGGGTAGCCGTTGAAGGCTTGTGACGGGGATATTACTCTTCATTACCGACCTGTTTTATGTTTAACGCCGCCGCGCCGTATGCGCCCGCTCTGTTGCCGAGCGTTGCGCACTCTACCCTTACGGGCGCGTAATCGGTTCCCGCAAAAATTTCCTTATCGAGCATTTGCTGTAAGGGTGCGGAAAGGCGGGTGCCCTGCGCCGCAACGCCGCCGCCGAGCATTATAATCTGCGGACGGAAGATATTTGCCATATTTGCAATACCGCAGTTAAGATATTTAAGATACCAATCCACAACCTTCCTTGCGGTGCGGTCGGTATCCATATATTCGAAGGCGGTTCTGCCGTCCGCCGTGTCGTTTGTGTAGGTGTTCCACATTGCGGAGGAGGTATCCTCCTCCATAGCCCATTTGGTTCTTGCAGTAAGCGCGCGCGCCGAGCAATACGCCTCGAAGCAGCCGCGTCTGCCGCAGGTGCACCTTGCGCCGCCTTGCTCTATTACCGTGTGGCCGATTTCCGCGCCCGCGGATTTGTAGCCCTCGAAAAGCTTGCCGTCAATTACTATGCCGCCGCCTACGCCCGTGCCGAGCGTGATAAGCACGCTGTCCTTATAGCCCTTGCCGGCGCCGAAGCGAGCTTCGCCCAGCGCCGCCGCATTTGCGTCGTTGCAGATTTTTACCGTAACGCCCAGCTTATCCTGCAAAAGCTTTTGCAAAGGATAGTCCCTAAGCCGCATATTACCCGCAAAAATTACCTTGCCCTCTGCGCTGTCGATAAGTCCCGGACAGCCTACGCCAGCGCCCTTTATTGCGGAAAACATCAGTCCCGAATGGCGCACAAGCGTTTCCGCAAGCGCTTCTATACAGTCCGCAAGCCCCTCGCCCGTGACAGTGGGAATACTGTCCTCGCAAATCAGCTTGCCGTTTTCGTCTATAATTATGCCTTTTACAAAGGTACCGCCTACGTCAAGACCCATATACAGAGCCATACTACACCGTCCGACAAAATTTTTTTATTATATTAGCATTATACACTTTCACGTTGCCACCGTCAAGACCGCACGGTCAATTTCTGAAAATAAATAGGCGGGCGCACTGCCGTGCGCCCGCCTATACCTGCTTTTTTCTGCGTATGATTTTATTTTGTGCCCGTAGAGCCGAAGCCGCCCGCCCCGCGGTCAGTTTGGGAAAGCTCGCTCTTTTCTATAAATTCCGCCGTAAGGTAAGGCGTTATTACAAGCTGTGCAACGCGCTCGCCCGCGGAAACGGTTTGCATAACCTCCGAATGGTTATGAAGCGAAACCTTTACCTCGCCGCGGTAATCGCAGTCCACCACGCCGACCTTGTTTGCGGGGGCAAGCCCTTTTTTGGTTGCAAGTCCGCTCCTTGCATAGATAAGTCCCGCATATCCGAGGGGCAATTCAAGCGCAACGCCCGTAGGGACAAGCACTGTGGCGTGCGGCGCGATTTGCAAATCTGCATTTATGCACGCGTACAAGTCGGCGCCCGCGGCAAATTCGCTGCCGTAGGAGGGAATTATTGCGTTTTCGCTTAGTTTTTTAATGCCGACCTTCATTTGCTTTTGCTTGGAGGCAGATATTTCGTAGCTGTTTTTCATATGTATTCCTTGTTATTTGCCGCATATGCGGGGGTTAAATTATTGTAACTTCGTCCCAGAGCACAATTTTATCCTGCGCGAGCGAGGGCTTAACCAAAATTATTCTTTGGTTGGAAGAGCCGCGGAATTGCAGATTTAAATCCTTTAATTCCTCTACAAATTTGCCGTCCACAAGCACGTCGATGCATTTAAGCATTCTCAAAACGGTGTCGCCGTCCCCGAGCTTGCCCGTGAGGAGGTCCGCTTCGTAGTCGTAGCCGGTAAACGCCCACACCGATTTTTTTGGATATTGCTTGCGCAGTCTTTCCAAAAAGGGCGCAAGCACAAGCTGGTTTTCCGGCTCGAACGGGTCGCCGCCGAGCAGCGTAAACCCCTTGATATAGTCGGGTTTAAGCCCTTCGAGTATGGAATTTTCAACGTTTGCCGTAAACGGTTCGCCATAGCCGAAGTCCCATGTTTCGGGGTTAAAGCAGTTTTTGCAGTGATTGCGGCAGCCGCTTACATACAGCGAAACGCGTACCCCTGGTCCGTTGGAAACGTCGTACCATTTTATTTTTGCATAGTTCATAAAAAACCTTTTCGCAAAAATCTCATTCTTACGATTTTTGCGAGTTTGCTTTTGTCGTGAAAACGCTTAACGGCCGAAATAAATCCGCCCTTGCGTTTTCCGAACATCAGTTATTCTAATATTTTACGGCGCAAAAGCGCGGTTTTGCTTGCGCCGTTCATTAATAAAAATACTGTTATGTATCTATACTAAATAATTACAAGTGCAGTACTCTTGATTTGATTTCCTTGGTTTTGCCCACGTTCCAGAAGTTTTCGCCGAGGTATCCGCAGGTGCGGCGGGTTACGTTCATTTTGCGCTGGTCCTTGTTGTGGCAGACGGGGCACTCCCACTCGTTATTGTCGTTTATGATAATTTCGCCGTCGAAGCCGCAGACGTGGCAATAGTCGGACTTGGTGTTGAACTCCGCATACTGGATATTGTCGTAAATAAACCTTACGACGTCCTCGATTGCGGTAAGATTGTGGCGCATATTGGGAATTTCGATATAAGAAATCGCGCCGCCGGAGGAAATCTGCTGGAACTGGCTTTCGAAACGGAATTTAGAGAATGCGTCTATATCCTCGCGTACGTCGACGTGATAGCTGTTTGTATAATAGCCCTTGTCGGTTACGTCCTCTATAGTGCCGAACCTTTCTTTATCTATTCTTGCAAAGCGGTAGCATAAGCTTTCCGCGGGGGTGCCGTAAAGCCCGAAGCCGAGGCCCGTTTCCTTCTTCCATTTTTCGCAATGGTCGCGCAAGGTCTTCATTATTTTAAGCGCAAACTCCGTGCCCTTGGGGTCGGTATGGGAAACGCCCTTGACAAGCTTTGTTACCTCGTAAAGCCCGATATAGCCGAGCGATATTGTGGAATAGCCGTCGTTTAAATATTTATCTATTTTTTCTCCGCTTTCAAGCCGCGCGATTGCGCCGTACTGCCAGTGCACGGGAGAAACGTCGCTGGTTACGCCCATAAGCGCGTTGTGGCGGCACATAAGCGCATCGTAGCAGAGCTGTAAGCGTTCCTCTAAAATTTCCCAGAAGCGTTTTTCGTCGCCCTTGGCGAGAATTCCGCACTGCGGCAAATTGATGGATACAACGCCCTGATTGAAGCGGCCCTCGAACTTGTAATTGCCGTTTTCGTCCTTCCACGGCGAGAGGAACGAACGGCAGCCCATAGGCGAGAATACGTTGCCCTCGTAATTTTCGCGCATTTTCTTTGCCGAAATATAGTCGGGATAGAGGCGCTTGGACGAGCATTTTACCGCAAGGCGGGTTAAATAGTCGTACTTGCCGCCCTTTAAGCAGTTGTTTTCGTCCAAAACGTAGATAAGCTTGGGGAACGCGGGCGTGACGTAAACGCCCTTCTCGTTTTTGATGCCCTGATAGCGCTGCTTTAAAATTTCTTCTATTATCATTGCGTTCTCTTCGATGTACTCGTCCTTCTCGTCGAGGTACATAAAGAGAGTTACAAACGGCGACTGTCCGTTTGTTGTCATAAGCGTGTTAATCTGGTACTGAATGGTCTGTACGCCCGCCTTTAAGGACTCCTTGACGCGCATATCCACAAAGCTGTTTTTGGTCTTTTCGTCAATGGTGTTGCCGAACTGCTCCTCGCACTGCTGAACGTATTTGTCGCGCGTGCGCCTTAAATATTTGCCGAGGTGCGCGATATTGACCGACTGACCGCCGTACTGCGAGGACGCGACCGAGGCGATTATCTGCGTGGTTATGGTGCACGCCGTCTGGAAGGACTTGGGGCTTTCAATCATTTTGCCGTTCATAACGGTGCCGTTTTCAAGCATATCCTTAATATTTATAAGACAGCAGTTGAATATGGGCTGCAAAAAATAGTCGGCGTCGTGGAAGTGAATTGCGCCCTCGTCGTGCGCCTTGGAAATATGCTTGGGCAACAAAAGACGGCGGGTTAAGTCCTTGGAAACCTCGCCCGCAATCAAATCGCGCTGGGTGGAGGCCGTGCGCGCGTTCTTGTTGGAATTTTCTTCCATTACGTCCTTGTTGGAGTTTTTGATAAGCGAAAGAATGCTTTCGTCCGTGGTATTGGCCTTGCGGATAAGCGCGCGCTCGTAGCGGTAAATCATGTAGGCCTTCATAAGCTGATACTTTTGCATTTCCATCAGCTTTTCCTCTACCATGTCCTGAATATCCTCTACAAGCACGCGAAGTCTGTGGCGCGACGCTATGTCGTCCACAATGCTCTCGATTTGCTTGTCGGTTATCCGCTCTTCTACGTCAACCGCCTGATTCGCCTTTGAAATCGCTATCGCGATTTTTTTTCTGTCAAAGTCGCATACGCTGTTGTCGCGCTTGATTACCTTCATGTCATATCCTCCGTTAAGGTCAGTAGCCTATTTTGTATCTATGATTTTTCCGTATACTATATATAGTATTTTAGCCGAAAAAATATTATTGCGGATTTTTGCCGTAATTTAAACGGTGCAAGGCTAAGTATAATATGCTTGTCCACGCTTGTCAAGTACTGAAACACAATATCTTGTATGATAATTTTTAACGCGATAACAACATATTGTGTGTTATATTTTGTGACAATTAAGCGCAAAGTGTCGGAAAAGCGCGGTTTGCGGCGGTTAAACGCGGTTTTGACGCCGTGAAACGTAACACTTTGTAAAACATTTTGTCAAAAGCACAAGCGCGCCCCGCGCCGACCTGTACGTCGGCGCGGGGCGCGCTGTCAAAAGCTGTATTAAAATGTTGAAAATCAGTCGTCTATGCTCTTTTTGCCGTCAAGCTCGTTGTACATTTTATGGAACAGCGCAACCTCCTCGGGGTCGAGGGCTATCCTCTGAAAAAGCCCCGTGCATTCGTTCGCGCTTGCGCAGTTGTCGAAAACTTCCTTTTTAAGCTTAAAATCCTTCTTGTTGCTCATACCGGAAGTATTGCACCGAAATCAGATTTTTATTCACTTATAGCCAATTTCTTTGCAAATGTGCCGCGCGTACAGCCGCGCGACGTTTACGCCGGTAACGCGCTCTATCCCGCCGAAGAACGCATTTGAATTGACCTCGCATATGCAATACCCGTCATTGCGGGCAAGCACGTCTATCCCGCAGTAGTCAAGCCCTAAAATTTCGGCGGTTTTTGCGCATAAGTCCGCCATATGCGCGGGGCAATCGAATTTTTCGCCCTTGCCGCCCAGCTCTAAATTAGAGCGGAAATCGCCGTCCGAAACGCGTTGCATTGCCGCGACGGGCTTGCCGCCTATGACGATTACGCGTATATCCGTGCCTGCGCTTTCGGCTATAAATTTTTGAAAAATATGCGGCTTTAATTTGACCGCTTCCGCAATTTTTTCAAGCGAGGCGCGGTCGTCCGCCTTGTAAACGCCCTTGCCGAGAGAGCCGTAGCACTCCTTTACAATCAGCGGATAGCCAAGCTCGCTCTGCACGCAGTCAAGGTATTTTTTATCGACGGGCGCGCTTGGGTCGTAGCATAAAAGCCCGTACATTGTGTGCGGCATAGGGATGTTTTTTTGCGACAAAAGAATGTGCGTGACCGCCTTGTCGTCGCACGCGCGTATCGCCGAATGGCTGTTGAACAGCCTAAGCCCGAGCTTTTCGAGCAGCTGCGAGGTATATTTGTCCTTATCGAGGTACACGCAAAAATCGTAGTCTGCAAGCCGCGACCGTATTTTGCCGTTGCCGTCCGTTAAAAAAGGAAACGCGCCGTTTTTTACCACGTCCGCCTCTATGCCGAGCGCGGCAAGCTCCTCTTTTAGCCGTTGCGACTGGTTTAAGGCTGTTGGCAGCGCGGAATAAGCGTTTATTAAAATAAGTCCGCGGCGGGTCAATGCTGTCATATGCTTTTATAATAATTCTTCAAGGCGCGTTTTTCCGGCACGCCGTTGGCGATTATATAAATCTGTCTGCCTTTTTTTCTGCCGTTTGCCGCGGTGTAGCCGACCGATTTATAATTTACACCGCGCTCGACCGCAAGCCTGCAAAAGGTAAGGCTAAGCTTTTCCACAATAGCAGACGCAATAAACGAACGGCGCACAGGCGAAAGCCTGCCGAAGGGCGAAAAATCGAATACTATTTTTTCCTTAAAGCTGTTTACCTTAATTTCCGCATAAGCGCCTTCCTCAAAAATGTAAAAGGTCAGCGAATCGCGCTCGGGGTGCATTGCCGCCGCATTTTCCACAAGCACGTCGCGGATATAGTCCTTTATCAGCCTATCCAGCGCGCCGCCGTATTTTATATTGCAGAACGCCGCTACCGCCGCCCCCGCCGCCATCAGAACAGGCGCGGCAATCAACGCGGAAAGCCTTAGCGCAGGCATTGAAAGCGAAGCGCCCACCGAAAAGCCGACAATGAAATATACAAGCGCAACGCCGCAGAAAACGGTTGCGATTGTTGCGGCAAGCTCGCCGCGTTTAAGTTTTTTTACCCTTTCGGTATCAACCAAAGCCATATTGTATACAGTATAAATTTAATTTTTACATTCGTCAATGTTTTTATTGAAAATTCCGCCCGCAAACGCTATAATGTAACGGTGAAGCTGAATTTTGAAATGGTGCCCGACAGCTGCTGGCACAGCAATTTAAGAAGCCTGCTTGCCCCCGCGCAATGGGATATTGTGCGCAGAGAGGCTTACGCGCGGGCGGGCGGAAAATGTATGCTTTGCGGCGCGGAAGCCCGCCGTCTTGAAGCGCACGAGCAATGGGAATACGATGAAGTGAACTGCGTGCAAAGGCTTGCGGACGTTGTTGCCGTGTGCAAAAGCTGTCACGAGGTTATACACATAGGCAGAACTGCGCTTATGGGAAGGGAACGCGAGGCAGAGGCGCATTTTATGAAGGTGAACGGCTGTACCTACGCCGAATACCGCAAGGCGCTTGGCGAGGCGACCGAGGCGCACCGCCGCAGAAACAAGGTTGCGGAATGGGCGCTTGATTTAGCTTATCTTAAAAAATTCTGTTAAAATTAAAAGGAACGCGTGGGGCGCTTTTTGCAAAAAAGCGCCCCACGCGTTTTGTATCAGTCCTCCAAGCCCAAAAGATAATCGGCCGAAACATTGAAAAACTTACATAATTTTTTAATGCTGTCTATATCGGGCTGAGTTCTGCCTTGCTCCCAAGAAGCATAGCAATTAGGAGATACCTTTAAAAACATATATACGTCCTTTTGGGTATATCCCCCATCCTTGCGTATTTGTTTTAAAGCTTCGTTAAATTTCATGTCTCAATTTTATCATTGACCACCCAAAATGGGTTGACACTACCCAAGTTGGGTAGTATTATATGCATATGGACGAATTCATTCAATTGCAGAAAATTGCACTGAAAAATTACGAGAGGTTCGAGGCTACGCTTTCGGAAGAGCAGAAAAAATTATTCGAGGAGGTTTTGGATAACCTTTTTAAGTTGGACGGACTTTCGAGAGAGGCAGAAAAAGCGGGGCTTGAAATTTTGTTTGCGCCGTGATATAATGGCGGCGATATGAGTTACGTTCTTGCATTGGACCAAGGCACGACAAGCACGCGCGCGATTATATTCGATAAAAGCGGCGCGGCGGTTGCGTGCGCGCAACAGGAATTTAAACAGCTTTATCCCCGACCCGCGTGGGTAGAGCACGCGCCGAACGATATTATGGGCTCGGTTGTGGGCGTGATAAGCGAGGCTTTGGTGCGCGCGGGGCTTACCGCGGCGGAAATTTCTGCAATGGGAATAACAAACCAGCGCGAAACGACGTTTGTATGGGACAAAAAGACGGGCAAGCCCGTTTGCAACGCGATTGTGTGGCAGTGCCGCCGCACTGCCGACTACTGCGAAAAGCTGAAGGCAGACGGGTTTGCGGAAAAAATTTACAACAAAACCGGACTTGTGCCGGACGCGTACTTTTCCGCGACAAAAATCAAGTGGATACTTGACAATATCGAGGGCGCAAGGGCGCGCGCAGAGCGCGGCGAGCTGTTGTTTGGCACGGTTGACACCTTTATTTTATGGCAACTGTCCAAAGGCAGAATCTTTGCAACCGACTACACCAACGCAAGCCGAACAATGCTGTTCAACATTCATTCGCTGGAATGGGACGTCGAGCTGCTGAGGCTGTTCGATATTCCGCGCTGTATGCTGCCCGAGGTTAAGCCGAGCGGATATCGCTACGGAGAAACGGACAAAGGCTTTTTCGGCTCGCCCATACCCGTATGCGGGGTTGCGGGCGACCAGCAGGCAGCCTTGTTCGGGCAGGCGTGTTTTAAGGCGGGCGACGTTAAAAACACATACGGCACGGGGTGCTTTTTGCTTATGAACACGGGACGGCGGGCGGTTAAAAGCCGCAACGGACTTGTTACCACGCTTGCCGCGGGGCTGACGGACAAGCCCGATTATGTGCTTGAAGGCTCGGTATTCGTAGGCGGCGCGGTTGTGCAGTGGCTGCGCGACGAAATGAAGGCGATTGCCACCGCAGAGGACAGCGAAAGGCTTGCGCGCTCGGTTGAGGACAGCGGAGGCGTATACGTTGTGCCCGCGTTTACGGGGCTTGGCGCGCCGTACTGGGACGCAGAGGCGCGGGGAACGATTACGGGGATAACGCGCGGAACCACGACCGCGCATATCGTGCGGGCGGCGTTGGAGGCGATTGCGTACGAGGTGTGCGATTTGGTTACCGCAATGGAAAAGGATTCCGGCATGAAGCTGACGCGGCTTGCCGTTGACGGCGGGGCGTGCGCAAACGATTTTTTAATGCAGTTTCAGTCGGATATACTAAGCTGCGAGGCGGTGCGGCCCAAGGTTGCGGAAACCACAGCTTTGGGGGCGGCGTATCTTGCGGGACTGTGCAAGGGCGTATGGAACGGAACCGAAGAAATAAAGCAAAACTCTGCCGCAGACAAAATTTTCACCCCGAATATGCCCGAGCTAACGCGGTTTAAGCTGTTGGAGGGCTGGAAAAACGCGGTGTTAAAGACCCGCGCCAAATAAATATTTAAAGCCGCCCGCAAGGACTGATTTGTTCTTGCGGGCGGCTTGTTTTTATCGTAGCTGTGTTATTTGTCTGTCGGTTGGCTGTCGGGTTGTATGGCTACGGGCTTGGGCGGCTTGTACTTCATAAGCAGCATATAACGGACAACGGGGTACGCAAGCACTGCCACCCCGCCTATCCATGCGATGGGGTCTGCAAAGCAAAGCGCGATATACGCCGCAGAGCTTGCCTCGCAATTGATTGCGCCGCCGTTGATTGCCGCAGGCAGAAATATGCAGACACCTATCCTTGCAACAAGCTCTACCGTGCCCGTCAAAAGCGTGAAAAATGGCTTTTCTATACCCTGCGCGCCGCTTCTCCAAACAAAAATCAGACCCAGCAGACAGTAAAAGCTTAGCGCAACGTACAAATAGCGGTTGCCGAAGCTTACAGACTGCTCGGTAACCTTGTCCGCGCTTAAAAATATGTACTGATACGCGCCGTTTATAGTAAGCAGCAGCCCGACGCCCGCAAAAACGACGTACATGGTAAGCACAATAAGCGTAGCCTGCAAAATGCCCTTGCGTATCCGCTTATACTCGCCCGCGCCGTAGTTTTGCGCGGTGAAGCTGACCACGCCCGCGCCGAGCGCGCTCATGGGCGACATCAACAGCCCGCCGAGCTTGCACGCCGCGCCGTAGCCATTCTGCGCGGGATTGCCCGCGACCATTACTCCCTCCGGCGAGAGGTCGAATTTGACAAGCTCGCCCTGCATTACTATTATGCCAACAGCCAGCACGGAAAACTGCAAGCCGAGCGGTACGCCCTGCAATATGTGGCGGTTAAGCTCCTTTATGCTAAGCTTAAAGTCCTGCGCTTTAAGCCGCAGGCTCTTGTATTTTACAAAGGTGTATATAAAGCACGCGACCGTGCTTAATGCCTGCGCCGCGACAGTTGCAGAAGCCGCGCCGATTACTCCCCAACGGAAAACCTTTATAAACAGAAGGTCTAAACCGACGTTTAAAACCGTGGATACGAACAGAAAAATAAGGGGGGTGACGGAATCGCCCACACTGCGCAAAACAGAACAGATAAAGTTATAGAACATTTGCGCGATTATGCCGGAAAATATGACAAAGCAATAGCTGTAAGCCGCCTTGAACACAAGCGCGTTGTCCTCGGTTACGTTTATCCAGCTTAAAAGCGGCTTTAAGCAGAGCAGTGACACGGCAGTTAAAATTACCGTTATGACAGAGCTTAAAACAATCTGCGCCGCAAAGGACTTGCGAACGCCCGCCTCGTCACCCTCGCCGACGCGGTTGGAGGTAATGACGGAAAAGCCCGCCGTACAGCCGAAGGCGAACTGTAAAAATATGAAAATAAGCGGGGAAACGTCGTTTACGCCCGCCACCTCGTCCGCGGACAGCGTTTGACCGCAGATTGCCGCGTCGCTTATGGTGTAGACCTGCTGCAAAAGATAGGAAAATATTATAGGCAAAGAGAATAAAAGCAGCGCCTTCCACTCTTTGCCCTTGCGTAAATCCACGGGTTGCGTTAGGTTTTTGATTTTTTCTTTTATGTTAAGCATAGCGTGACCGATGGTCGTTTATTTTTTGCGTTTTTTGGACCTTTTATCGTAATTGGGCGCGGGATATGCCGCAGTTAAGCGTTTTTGCGCCTCTGCGGTATCTTCCGCTGTTACTGCCTCTCCGTCGTTGTCCGTTGTTCCCTCTGCGTCGTTGTATGTTGCCTCTTCCGTATCGCCGTTAAGCTCTGCAAGCATTTGGGCAATGCGCTCTTCGGAAAGCCCCTCGCTTTCGGGCGCAAGCTTACCGTAGGCAAGCTTGTCGTGATGAATAGTCATTAGCCGACCTCTTTGATTTTTATGTTACTGAATTCTATCACAGCCAACGGGCTTTGTAAATTGATTTTATCAACTATTTTAAGCGATTTTCAATTGTTCTTAATTATCTGATATTGCTTGCGCCGAGCTGTGCAAGCCGTTGCTTTATTGCCTCAAACGCCGCAAGCGGGTCGGATATTTGCGCCGTGGCTTGCTCCATAGGGCAAACGCCGTCGCCGTTGCGGTTGATTATGTACTGAACGGACTTGCCGTATTCAACATAAATGCCGTTGCTGTTGCATACCTCAAGCGCGCCTGCGCTGATTACGCCCGCATACAGGGCGGTGACGCCCATAAGCGCATACAAAAGCGCCGCCGCTCTGCCGACGACCTTATCCGCCGCGGCAAAGCCGACAAAGCTTTTACCGCTTTCTATCAGCCCTATAAGCGGGCTTATGCCGCGCTTTGTGCTTGTTACGGTTTGCTCCCCGTCCGACAGCACGCAGGTATAACCGCCGTTTTCAAGCGTTTTTTTCAATTTTTCAAGCGTATTTTTTGAGGTGAGGTTGGTTTCTGTCATAAATGCTTCTTATTGAAATTACTAAAAATAGAACAGCACTAAATTTTTTAAATATATATAATTTTTTTATATTATATTATTGATATGACTTATTATATTTTTTTGGAAAGAACAACCAACGTCTCGATATGCTTTGTCTGGGGGAACATATCGAAGGGCGTTACGCTTTGAACTTCATACACGCCCGAACTTGGATGCTCTGCCTTTATAAGCTTACCGTCCGCTTCTGCAAGCGTGCCCGTCAAAAGCCCTAAATCGCGGGCGAGGGTTGCGGGATTGCAGGAAATAAGTATAATTTTATCCGCACCGCAACGGGCTATCGCCTGCACCACGCTGCGCTCCATACCCTTCCTCGGCGGGTCGCAGACGATAATGCGCTTTGCCCCGTCGGTTTGCGCAAAAACCCTTTCAAGCTCGTTTTCGACTGCGCCGCAGATATTAATCATTTTATTCTGCAAGCCGTTTTCCCGCTTTAAGTCGTCTGCGCAACGGGTGGCTTCTTCAACAATTTCTATACCGTACGCAAGCCCGCATTTTTTGGCGAGCATTGCCGTAAGCAGACCGCCGCCGCTGTATAAATCGAGCGCGACAGAGCTTTCGTCCGCCTCGTCAAGCACCCGCGAATACAGCTTTGAACGGACGTCGTCGTTGACCTGCACAAAGGTATTTGCACCCGCCTTGTATTTTATACCGTTTTCCTCTGCCGTAAAAAAGCCTTCGCCGCGGCATATATGCCACTCTTTTGAAAAAATCGCGTTGCATTGCGAGGTGTTTACGTTAAGCAAAAAGGTAAAGTCTTTAAAGCTTTTTTCAAGCTCGGAAACAAGATAACCTACGTCTACAAGCTTTGTTACCACAAGCGCAAAAATGAATTTACCCTTTATTTCCCGCACGACTATTCTGCGGAGTATTCCGGAATGCGTAGCCTCGTTATACCCCGCAATATGCTTGACTTTCGAATAATTTTTGACTGCCGAAACGACGTTTTTGACCCATTCCGACTGGATGAGGCAGTCGTCTGCGGGCACTATTCTGTGGCTGCGCCGACCGTAAAAGCCGAGAATTGTTTGACCGTTTTCGTCAACGCCTATCGGCATTGCAAGCTTATTGCGGTAGCGGTATTCGCCTGCGCAAGGCACGCATTCACCGACGGCAAAGTCTATGCCGCCTATTTTTTTAAGCGAGCCCTGCACCGTCTGCCTTTTAAACGCGAGCTGGGCGGGATAATTCATATGCTGCAAATCGCAACCGCCGCACCTTTCAAACACAGTACAAGGCGCATTGACGCGGGAATATGACGGGGTTAACACTGTTTGAAGCTTGCCGTACGCAATATTTTTGTCCGCTTTAAGCACCTTAAAGGCGACCTGCTCTCCTTCAAGACAAAAAGGCACAAACGCCGTTGTGCCCTCTGATTTTATTATGCCCTCGCCGTCCGTACCCAGACCGCAGACGGCGCCCGTATGTATTTCGTTCTTTTTCATATCACTTTTTTATGCGCCCGACTAAAAGGTTTATTGCTATCTGGCATTTGAAGGCAAGATAGTCGTAAACAAAGCATATTACGGTGCCTAACGTAAAAATAAACACAAAAATGTATTTATTGACAACCTCGTAAACGCTTTGCGGAAGTAACGAGCCGCCGAGAAGGCCGCCGAAAACAAGGTAATACCCCACAATTAAAGTGCAGTCGAACCAAACCGCCTTGACGGCAAGCGCAAGCCATCTGTTGATTTTAAAGCGTAGCTGCAACGCGTTTGCAATGGGGTGCAGACCGAAGAACATCACGAACGGCACCAGCTTCCAGAACTGCGCCGCCGCGCCGAGCGCAATTGCAAGGATAAGCGTGCCGAGATAGGAAAGAAACGCGCCGAGAAAGAACTGCCTTGAAAGCGGCAGCATTAGCGCGATTACCGCCAGAAAGTAGCCGACCGCGGTAAGCGAGTTTACGCCCGTCATAACGCCCAGCGCAAGCGACGGCACCGCAACCGCGCATGAAATTCCCGACAGCGCGATTTCAAACGCGCTAAGCCGTTTTTTATTGCCCATTACGCCCCGCGCTCCGAAATATTATCTGCAACAGCCGTCGCAAAGACAGCTTAAACAAAGATAGGTGGAACAGCAGTCTATGCACTGCGCGCAGAAGCTGCCGCCCATTTGCTCGTCTGCGGAGGAGGAATTCATCGTCTGCCCCTGATACGCGCTTTGGTTGCCCGCGCCCGCAGACGTGCCCGCGGCGTTCTGCGCGCCCGCGGTTGCGTCGTAATTGATTTTTTCGTTAAGCTTGCGGTAGGCTTCCTTATACTTTTCGTTGTCGGGCTCAAGCTGAATGGCTATTTCAAGCTGCTTTTTGCTTTCGTTCATCCAGTTTTTGCGATAAAACACCACGCTTTGCAGATAGTGCCACTGTCCGCCGCGCTCGTTAAACCCGTCAAGCACATGCTGCGCGTCCTGAATGTTTCCGTCCTTGATAAGCTCCTCCACGCGCGAGAAGGCTTCGCCGCCGTCCTGCGTGGGCGCTTCCTTCAGCTCGGTCAACAGCTCGGTATACGCAGTTTCTATTTTGGTCAGCATTTTTGCGGCGTTGTTGCCCGTTTCGCCGTCCATAAAGCGCTCTTCGAGGTATTTTGCGCGAAGCGTTTCGTAAGCGGCCCTTACGTCCTCTGCGGTGGCGCCCTCGGAAAGCCCTAAAATATCGAGATTTGTTTTATTCATAATTATCCTTTTAGCTGTCTGCGTTTTTGCTTATTTCGCTTTAAACACCAGTCGACAGGTCTTGTTTTTTAAGTTGCTTTGCCGTTTTTTTATCTGCGGAACAGCCGCCGTTGCAGCCGCCGTAAAAAACAGCCTTGGTTTTAAGCGGTATTCCGCGCAGAATTATGTTGTCGGTCAAATCGTGGTTGAAATTGAATTTTATTGCGGACAAGCTTTCGCGAAGCTGTGCAAAAAGCATATCGAAGATAAACACAAGCTCCTTTTCGCCCTTTTTGACTGCCTGCGCGCGGCAGCCTTCGCTATAGACGTTATAAAGCACGTTGTACCTTGATTTTTTTACGTCCTTGTCGTAGTCGTCAAGCGCGTCGATAAGATAAACCCACTTACCCAGATTATAAAAAAGCTTTTGCGTTTGAGGCGTGGAATATTCCTTTAAAAGATAGTCGGAAATTTCGCGCATCATATTTGCCGTCGGCTCGCATGCCTCGTCAATCACCGCACAGCCCGCCTTTTCAAGCGCGGACTGCGCCTGCATTTGCTTTGAAACTATGTCCGCAACCCGCGGGTGGCGCTTTAAAACGCGCTTATAGCCTTTTTTGTAGAGGTGCCGCAATACCCCGCGAACTTCTCCGTCCGCCTTGTCGTCGCACAGCTTGAAGTACGCCAAAGCCGTGTTAACACAGCCGAGGGCTATTGCAGTGTCGTCGACGGCGGCAATCGGTCTGCGCCTGAACCAGTGTGCCGCACAGCGCGCCTTTTTTATTTTTACGTCCTCGCCGCGGATATTATGAACGAGCGCAGAGGCAAAAGCCATATCGTATTGCAGTGCGGTGCGCGCAACCTGCCCGCAGCCCGCGCCTATGCCCTTGCATAAGCCGCAATATAACGCCTTGTATAAAATTTCGTCCTTTTTGAACAGATACGGCGTATCGGGGGAAATATATCCGAACATAAATAATACCTTGGTTGCACCGTTATGCAAAGCATATATGCGTTTTAAAGCTGATAAAAGCCTATTTTTTTATAGACCTTTGCAAGCGTTTTGCCCGCGGCGCGGCTTGCGCGCTCTGCACCCGAGCGGAGAATACCGTTAAGATAAACCTTATCCGCAAGCAGACGGGCTTGCTCTGCCTGTATCGGCGCAAGCCTGTCGGCAACCGCTTCGCCTACGGCAAGCTTAAGGTCGCCGTAGCCCTTGCCCGCAAAGTCCGCCTCTGCCTCAGTTATGCTTTTACCGGTAAACGCGGAATATATGCTAAGTAAATTGCTTACGCCCGCCTTGTTTTCGGGGTCGAACTTAATCTGTATGTCGCTGTCCGTTACGGCGCGCTTGAACTTTCTTATAATAGTATCCTTATCGTCCGATAAAAATACCGAGCCGTTTACATTTTCCGCCGACTTGGACATTTTTTTAGTCGGGTCAAGCAAATCGCATATTTTGGCGCCGACCTTCATATACAGCGCTTCGGGTACCTTAAAGGTAGGCGAATACACATTGTTAAAGCGCTGGGCGATGTCCCGCGCGATTTCTACGTGCTGGCGCTGGTCAAGCCCGACGGGCACTACCTCCGTCTGGTACAGCAGAATATCCGCCGCCATTAAAACGGGGTAATCCATAAGCCCCATATTTATATTATCGGCGTGTTTTCTGCTCTTATCCTTAAACTGCGTCATTCGCTCCATTTCGCCGACGTAGGTGAACGTGTTTAACACCCAGCACAGCTCTGCATGGGCGGGAACGTGCGACTGGACGTAAATTGCGGTGCTTTCGGGGTTCAACCCGCACGCAATATACAGCGCAAGCAGGATGAGGGTGCGCCGACGCAGCTCGGCGGGGTTCTGGCGGACGGTTATGGCGTGCATGTTCGCTATTGCAAAATAGCAGTCATAATCGTTTTGAAGCGCAACAAAGTTACGGATTGCGCCGATATAGTTGCCTATCGTAAGCTCGTTTGTGGGCTGTACCGCCGAGTACAGCGTTTTCTTATTCTCTTCCATATTCTTACCTTTACAGGATAATATTACCATACCCGCCCGCAAAAAGCAAAGTTTTTTTATAAGTTGACGGCATAATCACCAAACTTAGCTTAAATATTCACCGTTTTAACAAAAACCGCCGCCGAAGCATTTCTCTTCGGCGGCATATGCTTAATTATTTAATAAATTCGAGCACCTCGTCAAACAGCTTTTTTCTGTCGGCGGTTTTTGTGAAGCGCACGGGCTTGTCGCGCAGCTCTTTAAGGCATTTGGGCACCGCCATTGCCGTTGCCGCGTGCAGACGCTTAATGCCCTTGAAGCTGTCCTTTACGTCGTTGCCCGTGACGGCGTAAAGCACGTCCTGCGGGAATTTGTAAGGGTTTGCGGTGGAAACGATTATCATATTCGTTTCGTCCTTTTTATGCTTTTCGAACCAATCCTGAGCGACCTTCATTGCACAGCCCGTGTGCGTATCCATTGTATAGCCCACGTCGATAAACACGTCGTACATTGCCTCTACGCACTCGTCGTCGTTAGCGCTGCCGCCGTCGAAAATTTCGCCTATTTCCGCCAATTCCCCCGCGGATATGGCGTATTTACCGTCATTTTTAAGCGATAGCATACGCTCGGCGGTAAGCTTAGCATTCCTGCCCGAAAACTCGAAAACAAGCCGCTCGAGGTTGGAGGAAACGAGTATATCCATCGACGGCGACGTGGTTTTATAAAATTCTCTGCGGGCGTTGTAAACGCCGCTTGCAAAAAATTCCGTCAGCACGTCGTTGCTGTTGGAGGCGCAGTGCAGTCTGCGTATCGGCAGACCCATTCTTTTTGCGTAATAGCCCGCGAGAATATTGCCGAAGTTGCCCGTCGGCACGGTAAAGTCGATTTGCTCGCCCATTTCTATCTGCTCGGAAGAAACCAAATCGAGATAAGCCGAAAAATAGTATGCGATTTGCGGCGCAAGTCTGCCAAAGTTTATAGAGTTGGCGCTGGAAAGCACCACGCCCTTTTCAAGCAGTGCCTTTGCGTATGCTTCGCTTGAAAAAATTTCCTTTACGGCGGTCTGGCAGTCGTCGAAATTGCCCTTTACGGCAACCACGTTGACGTTTGCGCCCTCCTGCGTGCACATTTGCAGCTTCTGCATTTTGGAAACGCCCTCGGACGGGTAAAAGACCATAACCTTTATACCCTCCGCGTCCTTAAAGCCTTCGAGCGCGGCTTTACCGGTATCGCCCGAGGTTGCGGTAAGGATAAGAATTTCTTCCTTTACCCCGCATATATCCGCTCCCTTCCGCAAAAGATAGGGCAAAAGCGTAAGCGCCATATCCTTGAAGGCGCAGGTGGGTCCGTGCCACAATTCAAGCATATATATGCCGTCGTCAAGGCGAACAAGCGGCGCGGGGTCGTCGCCCTCGAACTTGCCGTAAGCGCTTTCGCACGCGGCAAGCAGCTCCTTTTCATCGTACTCGGAAAGATATTTTTTCAGCACCTTTGCCGCGCGCTCGGGATAGCTCATTTCAAGCATTTTCCGCATTTCCTCCGCGGATACGGACGGGAATTTTTCCGGCACGAAAAGCCCGCCGTTATCGGCAAGCCCCTTTACTATTGCGCGGGCGGCAGTAACCTTCTCTCCGCCTCTGGTGCTGATAAAATTCATTGTAAACTCCTTTCACTAAAATCTCGGAAAAACAGAAATAAAGCGGCGCGAAAACGCACGCGCCGCCTTAAAGCCGATTTTTATTGCGGCTTAAATAAACTTCTTGACAAAGTCGGGAAGCTCCGCCTCCGCCGCACTGCACGTTAAAGTGATAGTGATTTTGTTTTCCGACGAAATTTTTTCGAGCATATAGAATATGCCCGCAAGCTCGGAAAGCGGCTTGCCCGCAATACGCGCAACGCCGTCTATGTAAATATATTCGTGGTCGCTGTTGCAAGCGGCTACGCCCTTGACGAACCCGCAAAGCGCGTCCTCGCCTGCGATATCGTAATCGGTTACGTCGATATAGCGGACTGCACGGTCAAGCGAGTACATTGCGCGCTTGTTGTCCGTAATAAATACGCTTAAACCCTTAGCATCCTTAACCTGTGCGTTTGCCGCGTCTAAAAGCTGCTTGGTTTTGCCTGTGCCCTTGGGTCCGTAGATTATTTTTATCATTGAAAATCCTCCTGATAGCAAGTTAAAATATTATACTTAACCTTTACTGTATTTTATCAGTAAAAAAGGAAATTTTCAATACCTTTTGTGAAATTTCTTAAAATTTTCAAAAATGCGGACTTAAACGCACTCTTTTACGAATTCGGCTATTCTTTCCAGACCTTCCAGCATATCTTCGAGCGAAAGCGCGTACGAAAGACGGAGCGCATCGTCGTCGCCGAAGCATACTCCGGGGGTTGCGGCAACTTTTTTATGCGTTAAAAGCATATCCGCAACGTCCATACTGCCGTGAATTTTTTCGCCGTTGTACTTTTTGCCGTACAGACTGTCGCAAAGAAGCATAACGTAAAACGCGCCGTCGGGCTTTACGTAATCAAGCCCCAAAGGCTTCATTCCGTCCAGCTTTTCAAGCATTTTTTCACGACGCTCGCCGAAGGCTTTAATCATATTTTTCATAGCCGTGTCGTCGCCTTCAAGCGCGGCAATCGTTGCGTACTGCGTCATTGTGTTTACGTTAGAGGTGGAATGGCTCTGGAACGAGGCTATTGCCTTTGCAAGCTTTTCGGGGCAGGCAAGATAACCCAAACGCCAGCCCGTCATGGCATAGGACTTGGAAACGCCGTTAACGACGATGGTCAAATCCTTCATTTCCGGCGAGCACTGCGCGATTGAAAAGTGCGTTTCTCCGCCGTAAATAAGCTTTTCGTAAATTTCGTCCGAAAGCACGATAATGTTGTGCTCTACGCACACCTCGGCGATTCTGCGGATTTCCTCCTCGGTATACACCGCGCCCGTGGGATTGCAGGGGCTGTTAAAAATCAGCATTTTGGTTTTTTCGGAAATAGCCGCCTCTATCTGCGCCGCAGTTACCTTATAGCCGTGGCGGGCGGTTGCGTATATGTAGTTGGGAACTCCGCCGCACGCTTTTACTACCTCGGGATAGGTCAGCCAGTAGGGCTTGGGTATCAAAACCTCGTCGCCGGGGTTGATTGTGGCAAACAGCGCGTTGAAAATGGAATGCTTTGCGCCGTTGGATACGATTATCTGCGAGGGCTCGTAATCGAGATTGTTGTCGGCTTTAAGCTTTTTTGCGATTGCCCTTTTAAGCGCGGGCAAGCCCGCCGCCGCAACGTACTTTGTATAGCCCTTGTCAAGCGCGCTTTTCGCCGCCTGACAGACGTGCTCGGGAGTGTTGAAGTCGGGTTCGCCAACGCCGAAGTTGATAACGCGCTCGCCCGCGGCTTTAAGCTCGTTCGCCTTTGCGGAAATTGCAAGCGTCATAGAGGGCGCAATGGCTTTTACTCTGTCCGAAACCTTAATCATAATTACTTCCTCCGTACAATTTTATGTTCAGCCATAATTATACAGAGTTTTGCACCGTTTTGCAACAACTTGAAATATATTTAATTTTTGACGCTTAATTTGTTAAAAATTCATAAGCAACGCAATATAAGCGCATTAATTTTTATCCGCTTTGTCCCTGCAATGCGGGCAGTGCGCGCCGCAGCTGCCGCAGTCACAGCCCGTACACCCCCCCTTATGCTTTACTTTACGGTAAATAAGCCAACCCGCCGCGCCTGCAAACGCAACGCAGACCAAAACCAGCACAACAATATCCAAAGCGCCCATTTACTCCTCCTTATTGCTTTTTCTGCGAATTTTAAACAGCCTTAAAATATCGAATTTGCCGATATTCCTTAAAACTATAAACGTTGTTACAACCGCAATAACGGCGAGCCAGATGAACAGCGTCCACCACCATGCGCCGACAGTATACACCGCCGCGCCGATAACAAAGCTTGCCGCAAGCCAGAACAATAACGTCCACTTAAATTTGCCCTTTGGCAGCTCTGCCTTGGCCGTTGCGCAAGCCGCAAAACAGGGGATAGTTGTCATATTGAAGGCGATAAACGCAATCAGTCCCGCAACGAATTGCCCCTGAGATATGCCCGTGTCAGCCGTGATTGCGGCAATAAGTCCGCTTAATTCCTCCACGCCGTCCTCGGTGCCCGCGCCCGCGTACGCGCCTATGCACAGCGCAAGCGTGGTGAACGTTGCAATGACGTTTTCCTTGGCGACAAGCCCCGTTATCGCCGCGACCGCGAACACCCAGCCGAACTGACCGAGCTGAGAGCCGAAGCCGAGCGGCGTGAACACGGGCTGCAAAAGCATACCTATCGACGCGAGAATGGAGCTATTCATTTCCTCGTCGGGGAGGTAGCCCCACTTAAAGCTTAAATGCGAGAACAGCCAGATTATTACCGTTGAAGCGAAGATAATAGTGAACGCTTTTTTGACGAAATGCTTGGTTTTATCCCACAGGTGAAGCATAAGATTTTTGAATTTGGGCCAATGATATGTGGGCAGCTCCATAATAAACGGGGGCGTTTCGCCTTTGAGCGAGGTATTGCGCATTAAAAGCACGCATACTATGGCGGAAGCAACGCCCAAGACGTACATTCCGTAGGTTATCAAATCGGAATTGCCAACGCCGAACGCGGCGACAATACCGCCCGCAACGGCAGTTAAAATGGGAAGCTTAGCCCCGCAGGAGAAGAAGGGAATTACGCGTATGGTTGCCGTTCTTTCCTTTTCGTCCGAAAGCGTGCGGGTGTTTACCGCCGCGGGAACCGAACAGCCGAAGCCCATAATCATAGGCATAAACGCCCTGCCCGAAAGCCCGAAGCGGCGGAAAATTCTGTCCAAAACAAACGCAATACGCGCCATATATCCGCTGTCTTCCAGCAGAGAGAAGAATAAAAACAAGGTTAAAATCTGGGGAAGAAAGCCGAGCACGGCGAAGATACCGCCGAATATTCCGTCGCCCACAAGCCCCGTAGCCCATTGTGCCGCGCCCGCATTTTCCATAAGCGTTACAACGCCGTCCGAGATATGGTCGAGGAACAGATTTAAGAAGTTTGTCAGAATAACTCCGGGAGAGAACACCGTACCGTCGTAAAGCACTGCAAGCAGCTCAACGCCGAAATTGTTGTATTCCACGCTTCCGTCAACCTCTGCCGCAAGCCCCAAATCCACAAGCGAGGGCATCCAGCCCTGAGCTTCGGTAAAGCCGTTTAAAAAGAAAAGATTTTCGGAAAAGGTTAAATGAAACACAAAAAACAGCACCACAAGAAAAACGGGGATAGCCCAGATTTTATGCGTTAAAACACGGTCTATTTTATCCGATTTGGTCAGCGCGCCGCGCTTTGCCTTTGTTTTTGCGCCCGCAAGCTTGCCCGAGATAAATTTGTATCTTTCGTCCGCGATAGCCGCCTCTAAATCCGCGCCCGCGGCAACCTCGTCAAGCACGGTCTGCGCGCCCTTGCGTTCAAGCTCGATTTCGTCGTTTTCCAAAAGCTTTAAGGCGTGGAACAGCGGCGAGGGAACGCCCTCCGCCTCGTAATAAGCGCAGGCGGTATCAATTTGCTTGCCGAGCGCGTCCTTCAAAACGGTTTGCCCCCGTCTTGTTGCGGGCAATTGCGCGGCGCGCTGCATTAATTTATCTATCCCCGTGCCTTTAAGCGCGGAAATTTCCACAACGGGCACGCCCAGCGCGCCTTCGAGCGCGGCCGCGTTGATTTTGTCGCCCGACTTTTCCACCTCGTCCATCATATTCAGCGCGATTATGACGGGTACGTCCGTTTCCAGCAGCTGGGTGGTAAGATAGAGGTTGCGCTCCAAATTGGTTGCGTCCACTATATTAATTATGCCGTCGGGGCGGTCGTTAAGAATATAATTTCTTGCAATAACCTCCTCGGGCGTATAGGGCGACAGCGAATAGATACCGGGGAGGTCGACTATGGCCATATTGACCGCCGCATTGCCCTTTTGTTTTTTTGCGGACGTTTTATAAACGCCCTCGCGCTTGTCTACCGTTACCCCCGGCCAGTTGCCGACGTGCGCCGTCGCGCCCGTAAGCGCGTTGAATAGCGTTGTCTTTCCGCAGTTGGGATTGCCCGCCAAAGCAAAGGTTTTCATTCCGCTTTACCTCCGTTCAGCTCCACGTCAACGCAAGCCGCCTCCGTTTTTCTTAAAGTAAGCTCGTAGCCGCGCAGGGTTACCTCTATCGGGTCGCCGAGCGGCGCTCTTTTGCGCAGGGTTACCTCGGCGTCGGGCGTGACGCCAATATCGAACAGTCTGCGGCGCAGTCTGCCCTCGCCCGTGACCCTTACAATTCTTCCGCTTTCGCCAACGGCAAAATCGCTTAAAAGCTTGTTCATAAAAATCTCCTTATTTTTTATCAAAATATTAACCATAGTTTATTTTTTAGGTAAAAATTGAAGCGGCGCTACGCCACTAAAATTTTACCCGCCAAAGCGCGGTCAAGGCATAGCCTGCCTTCCTTTACGGCGACAATAACGTTGCCGCCCGAGGAGGAGATAAGCGTTATCCGCCCGCCCTCGCAAATGCCCAGCTCGCGCAGGTGTTTTTTTACTCTTTCGTCCGCGCCTACTCTTTTTATTTCAAGCTCCCTTCCCAAGGGCGCGATTGCAACAGGCATATTTACCCCTCCAAAACTTAACCGACGTTAATTTCCATCGGTTATTATAATTACAAAATATTCCATTGTCAACAAAAAAATAACCTTAGTTAAATTTTTTTGCGGAAATTTTTAAGCGCACTGTGCATATTTGCATAAAATTTGCAATATTTCCGTTTAAATTTATTTTTTATACTATTTGGTGCATAACCGCGTCAATTTGCTTGCATTGGGCGGCAAAGTATGCTACTATAAATTGCACGGCTATATATAATATAGAAAACAACCGCGTCCGCAGACGGCGGACGGACAAAAAATATTTAAAGGAATTTCGGAGGATTTATGAGTAAAGTAAGAAAACTGCTTATTTGTTTACTTTCCGCAATAATGGCGGTATCCGTTGCGGTTCTGGTCACCGCATGCACGCAAAAGGCATATCTTGACTTCATTAACCCCAGCAACCCTTCCGGTGGCGGAAATGAACAATTTACGGGAAACTATATCATTTCCGTAAAATCGCTGGGCGGACTGAAGGTCAACGGCGTAAAGGTATCTGCCGTGTTGAACGGAGAAACCATTTCAGAGGGCATTTCGATTGACGGAAAAATCGAGTTTGACCTTAACCCCGCGGAATACACGCTTGTTGTAGACAAAAGCTCGTTACCCGCAGGCTATTTCGTGCCCGAGGGCAGCAGCTTTAAGACAAGCGCAACCAAGGCGGAAGCCGACGTACTGCTTTCCTCCGGCATTATCCCCACCACTGCGGTGTCCGGCACGTCCTACTCTATGGGCGACATAATGTACGACTTTTCCTTTACCGACGCTACCGACGGAAGGAGATACACGCTTTCGGAAATACATTCACAGTACAAAGCGGTGCTTATTAACTTTTTCTATACGACCTGCGGCCCCTGCCGCTCGGAATTCAACCCCATGCAGGAGGCTTACGAGGGCTATTCCGACGATATAGCGATAATCGCGCTTGCGGACAGCAGTAAGGACAGCCCTGACAGAGTTGCCTCCTTCCGTAAGGAGTTCGGGCTTACCTTTTATATGGCGACCGACCAGGCGGGACTTCACGGCTTGTTCGGCGTGCAGTCGTGGCCGACCAGTATTGTTGTCGACAGATACGGCGCAATCGCTTACCACGATAACAGCGGCGCAATTACCAACTCCTCCACCTGGAGCGCGATATTTGCAAAATTCACCGACGACAACTACTCGCAGAGCGACCCCGACAGCAACCCCGACGACGATGACAAGCTTGAATGGGTTAAGCCCGACCCTGCGTTTAAAATGCCCTCCTCTTCGGAAATTTCTTCCGCGATAGTAACCAAGGGCAGTGATAAAATAAGCAACTTCCGCCCCGGCGAAACCGAGGACGCGCTTGTTTATTCGTGGCCGTGGATAATCGGGTACGACGCTTCGGGCACCAACCCCTATTTTGCGGCAACCAACGTCGGCGCGGGCTACTCCTTCTCTACCTTCTATGTGGATTTTACGCTGGAAAGCGGAGATATTATCGCTTTCGATTACAACGTGAATACGGAAGCGGACTGCGATATTCTTTTCGTTTTAAACGTTGACACCAAAAACTCCGCAAACAACTCGCAGCTGACGAAGTACAGCGGCAACAGCGACGGCTGGAAGGCGGAGCACGCGCTTTATACCGCAAACCGCCCTATAAAGCTGACGCTTGCCTTCCTTTACAACAAGGACCCCGAGAAGGACGCGGCAGAGGGCACGGAAATTGTTGCAATTAAAAATCTGCGCGTTATAAACGCAAGCGAAATAGAGGAGCCTACCGATTCGGCTACTGCGGCGGCCTCCGGCGAAATCGTTGGCGGCAAGTACGAGCATTACCAGACGGTAAAGCTGAACCCCGCAGACGGCTACTATCACCTTTACAACAACGAAACCAAAGCTTACGGCGCGTTGCTGCTTGCAGACCTGCTGAACACCACTGCCTGGTCGTCGCACGTTATCGGCGAAAATTCGTTCACTACGCCCACAAGCACCTCGGCTAAGTGCTCGCTGTATCTTTTAAGCTACTGGCTTATGTCCAACCGCGCGACCGCCCAGCAAGAGGGCAAGCTTATATTCACCTACGACAATACTAAGGATAAAAAGCTTTCCGCAAAGCTTATAGACAACTATTACTGGCAAAGCTTCTCGGACAACGGGTATGTTCCCGTAACCGAGGAATTGAAGACCGTGCTTACCACGTTTACCAAGGCTTACTGCGCAGAAAACGACAAGCCCTATTACGAAGAGCAATGGTTAGAGCTGTGCTACTACTTTATACACTACGGCGACCTGCACTCCGCAAACGAAAGCTGCTGGGTTGAGGCAGACCCTACCAAGGGACTTGGAAAGCACAACGCGCTTACGACGCTGGAATCGACCGCAGAAAAGCCCACGGCAAACCACGTTAACATCACCAAGATAATAACCCACAACGCGGGCGGCGGTCTGTTCTATAAATTCGTACCCACGCAAAGCGGCGTTTACCGTATTTACAGCGTTTCCTCGTCGGAAACTCTGGACCCTATGATTATGGTGCGCACGTTGGAGGACACCGAAGATGAGGACTTCCTCGGCGAATTCGACGACGACATAAGCCCCGACAAGTTTGTTTACCGCGAAAACTTTAATTATAAGGACGTAAACGCATATATTTATCTGACCGGCGGCGAAACCTATTACCTGCAATGCCGTTTTAACCAGCAGCAGGAAACGGGCGAATACGACTTCTATGTTCAGTACTTTGCAGACGAATACGATTACCTCAGATTCTGCACCACGGACGACGGCGCATGGTCGTACAACTCCAAGCTGACGTACTACCTTGCAATCAATTGCGCACTCGGCTCCGACAACAAATACTACGCGGTTAACGAGGACGGCTCGTACGGGTCGCTGATATATATCGACTTTGTACATCCGCAGTATTACGACCAGAACGGACATACTCTGATTGAAATGGTTGAAGCGGGCTTGTTCGATTTCAGTAAAACGGGCGGCGCAGACCTTACGCCGATTATGCAGCAATATTATCAGAATTCCATCTACGGCAAGGGTCCTTCAGACGAGCTGTACGGGCTTGCGGTAGCCGACCGCGCGCTTGTAACGTATATAGCGCAGTATCTGCTTAAAACGCACGGCGAGCCTATGGAAACGAAATATTGGATGGCGTTTGCATGCTATTACGAGCACATCGGCCCTCAGGCTTAATTCAAAACATTATAAACAAGGCGGGGTTGCCAATTTACGGCAACCCCGCCTTTACTATTGATAGTATTCATTTTTTTATGCATTTATTTACAATATTTATATAATAAGATTTTAATATACAAATTCGTTGCATATTTTCTTAATTTATTATATAATATCCGCAACACTAAAAAATTTAAGGAGTTTTATTATGCAGAAAACATTAAAACGCATCACTGTTATTTTAGCAATTTTAACGGCTGTACTTTGCCTTGGAGTATTCGCCTCGGCTTGTCAGGGCGGTAAAAAGGATACGTACACCGTTACGGTAGTATACGCGGAAGACAACTCGCCCGTAGACGGTACGGCTTTGGAAATGAATATTCAGATTTGCAAAGCACTGCTTGACGGTACTCCCAAAGGTTGCTTTGAGGATAATTTTAAAGTAGGCGCAGACGGCAAGGCGGAAGTCAAATTCCCTGAACTTAAAAAGAACCTGCAATATCATTTACAGGTAAACAACATTCCCGAAGGCTACGAATATCACGAAGACGAAACGTTTATGACCGAGCCGGGTACGCTTACTATTAAATTATATAAGGTATAAAGGAGAATTAAATGACGGGCTTAAAAAAGAAATTTATTATAGCGTTGCTGTCGGTAACCTGTATTACGGCGGGCGCGATAGGGCTTTCTGCCTGCGGCGGAAATAAAAACGCTAACGATTCCGCGCTTTACGCCATTTATCTTGCAGAAACCAACAACGGCGCCACGCAGACCTATCAGGAATGGCTTGAAGGCAAGCTTTCCGCCCCCTCCCACGGAAAAACGCCGTATATAGGCGAAAACGGAAACTGGTGGATAGGCGATACCGATACGGGAATTAAGGCGGGCGGCTCGGACGGAACAAACGGCACAGACGGCCGCGGAATTGCCTCGATAAAAACCATAGGCGGAGAGTTTGTAGTATTTTACACCGACGGCACCTACGAATTAATCGAGGAGGCAGACAACGTTCCGTTTAAGCTGCTTAAGGCTACCGCAAAGGACCAGACAAACAAGCCCGTTGCGAACGCTTATCTGCAATTAAATCTTTACGACAGCGAAAATTACACAAACACGCTTATAGGCACCTCGGTAACAGACAGCGAGGGCAACGCTAAATTTATATATGTTCCCGAGGAGGGCTCGTCGTACAGGCTTTCGCTTGCAGACCACGGCAAAACCGAGTACGAGCCTGCTACGCCTGAGGGCTATAAAATAGATTATCCCGTTGACCCGAAATTCGGCTGGACTATCAATTACTTTACCGTTACATCGTCCGACAACGTTTTACAGACCTTAAATATCCCCTTTACAGACGTATCGCATTCGTTTGCAAACGCAAGCACACACAATAAAATAGTTGAAATTCCTTACAAGCGCGTTTACAGCGAAACTGCCGAAGGTAACGCTATAGAAACCAACGGCACGTTAAACAACGCGTTTACCGCAAAGGTTAAGGCGGGCTATCATACATATATTTCGTTTATTTCGTATGTAACCCCTCCCACCTCGAGCGATAAAGACGAAACTCAACAAATTTTAAACAACGCAACCACCGCCGCAACGGGAAAGTATAAATTTACAATAAGCGGCGGAATCAGCCCCGTGCTCTATTTTTATCAGGGCTCGCTGGGCAATATGCCCGCTGACGAGCTTGGCATACCCAACTCGATAATCAGCCACACGGGCAATGCTTTGGACGCTTCCGATAACGTTGCAACGGGCACCAACTCGATTACAATCAATATGGAATCCACCACCGTTCGCGGTCAGATTTTCTTCGGGCTTTATTCCGACAGCGACTGTACGGTGACCTTAACCGTTGAAAGGATTGGCGATTCGGAGGAAATACCCAAGCCCGAGCTGGTTAGGGTATCTGCCCCGACAAGCCTTACCAGATGGTCGGATAAGGCTGCGGGTGAAACGCTTACGCTTATGCCCGTGACGGGCGCGTATACAGCGGTTTTGGGCGAGGACGGGTATTATCACGTCAACAGCGCAACCGGTCCTACGCTTATGGTTATGCTTACAAAGCCCGTTTCCCGCTATATTCCCGAGGCTTCGATAAAGGATTATCCCACCTACGATAAAAACGAGCGCAAGGAAACGGTACTGCACTTTAACCCCACGGACATTAACGAGTACTTTAACAAGGACAAGAGATACCCGCTTAAAAAATACGATTACAACGCAGTTTTGGCGGAATACTCCAAATGGGTGAACAAGGACGGCTTATACGGCGTTGACGAAAAAATGTACGAGCTGCTTACAAACCTTGCGTCTACGGGCACGGGCATTGAATTTGCCAGCGCGGCAGACGGCTGCCAATGGCTGCTGCCCTGCTATTATTACGAGCCTGCGGGCGGACTTTCCGCACCCGGCAGCGGTACCGAGGCTGACCCGTATATCATAAGCACGGGCGTAAACACCCTTGCAATGACGGCGGAGCTTAACGGCACGGCTAAGCTTAAGCTTAGCGTTGCAAGCGCGGGAGTTTACAGCTTTAAAACCTCCGGCAAGCTTACCGTAACGGGCTATAACACCACAACCGTTAACGGCGTTTTGTATGTGCTTATACCCGAGGCGGGCGACGTTGCCATTACTCTGGACGGCACGGCGACAAGCTATAAGCTGGAGCTTGAACGCGGCGACGACGTTAAAGCGTTTGTCGGCAGCGGCGATGAAGAGGACAATACTCCCTCCGAAGGGCTTGACGAGGCTACCGCTATCGGCATTATCGGCACGGGCGTATGGCACGTTATTGACGACAAGGCAATAAACGACGGCGTTTATATTAAATTTGCATGCGATATCGGCGGCGCGGGCACCTACACCCTTACGCTTTACGGCGACGACGATGCAACGCTTAACTGCGGCTCTGCAACGGGTACGACAATCACAATCAATGCAGAAACCGACGATTATCTGCTGGGCATAGAGTACGGCGTTTATATCAAGGCAAGCAGCACCGCAAGCCTTATGCTGATAATAACCAAGCAACAATAATTAAATACAAGCTAAACTTTAAGGAGTACAAAATGAAATCGAATAAAAAATTGCTTATTTCGCTTTTGTCCGCAGCTTGCGCAATTGCGGGCGTAATAGGACTTGCGGCGTGCAAGCCCGAAGTGAGCGACCCCGAGCCGCTGAAGCTTACGACAGGCAAAAACGATATCGACTTATCCACCGACGCGCTTGCAACGCAGGGCGTAATTTACAGCTTTACAAGCGAGGCGGGCTCTTACGTTTTTGAGGTAACGGGCGAGAATGCAAAGGTTACCGTTGACGGAAGCGCAGTTGATGGCACGGCAATTATCGAACTGACGGCAAGCAAGACCTCGGCAGAGGTAAAATGCGCCACCGCAGACGGCAAGGCGGGCACATACAGCATAAGTATATCGGCTTTGCCTTCGTTTTCAATAGACGCGTCAACGCAAATCAGCCTTCCCAAAGCCGGCAAAACCGCATTTATGAACGCAACAGTCGCAACGGGCAAGGCAGGCGTATACACGCTGGCCTTTGCCTTTGACGGCAACGATTCTATGGCTAAATACACGTTTACCGTGAACGGCAATACCGCTTCAATAGGCGAAAACCGCAGCTACAGCTTTGTAGCAAGGCTGAACGAGGGCGACAACCTTATTGCACTTACCTCTACTCTGGCAAAAGACAGCACTGCAACGCTTTCATTTACGGCCATTCCTTCGGGCGGAAGCTTAACAACGGGCGAGAATGCAAGCCTTACCTTTGAAAATGCAGATACCTTCTATGCCTACACCTTTACCGCTGCCGAAAACGGAGATTATACGCTGTCCTTGCCTTCCGTAGGCTTTGGCGAGTCCACACTTTGCATAACCGACAGCGAGGGCAATATCCTCCTCAGCGAAAACGACAACGTAGGCGAATACGACGATGATTGGGTAAACATAATAAGCAAAGCCATACCGGCAAAAGCGGGCGAATCCGTAATATTGCTGATTAAGGCAGATTGCGGCGGCGACAGCAATATTCTGGCAAGCTCGTATACGCTTACAATCAGCAAGTTTATTCCCGCTACCGTTAATGCCGACGGACAGGAGAACGAGATTGCGGTCAGCTCTCAGGGCACAAAGGTTATATTAAACGTTGAAACGGCGGGCACCTATGTATTGACGATTGACCCCGACCGCATGGGCTCGATAACCTTAGGCGACAAGACCTTCGATATGTTCAACACGACGCTTGAAATAGAGCTTAACGCGGGCGAAAACGAAATTGTTTTGATTTACGTTCCGCGCGGGCCCTCTTCGTCCGGTTTGGCGATGGTTTCGCTTACGGCAAAGGCTTAAAAGAATTTAATTGAAAACCCGCCTTCCCCTTAACTCGGGGAAGGCGGGTTCTTATTTTATTTAAAGCAGTTTGGCTATTTCGTTGCGCAGCTCGTCCTCTTCTACGGGCCCGTCCATAAAATACGATATATGCCCGTTTTTATCTATTATCACGGTTGTGGGATACGCTCCGCTGCCGCCAAGCATATTATAGCAAGCTATTTCCTCGGTATCCTGTGCAAAAACTATACCGTAATCGTTCCAGCCGTTGCTGTTAATAAAGCTCTGCACGCCTTCCGCGCCGCCTTTGGGCATTGCCGTTGCCGAATGCACCGCAACCATTATAATTTGGTCGCCGAACTCGGCGCGAACCTTTTCGAAATAGGGCAATTCCGCAACGCACGGGTCGCAGGTTGTGTACCAGAAGTTGATTACGGTTACCGTACCGCGGCTTTCCATTGTGGAAAATTCTTCGTAAGTAAGATTACCCTCGCCGTCGCACGTGCCCGCCGACTTATACGTTTTAAGCGTTATATCGGGGCATCTGTCGCCTACCGAGAATACCGTATCTCTTTTAGCTGCCGCAAACATATTAAAAAGCTCATCGGCAGTAGGCACAACGATTGCACCGTCTTTTTCACCTTCAAATTTGCTGTGAAGAAGTCCGTCCGTAGTGACCGCCGTAATAGGTTTGGGTACTGAAATATCTCCGCCGAACCACGAATAAATATTGACGTCCATATTATCCTGTGCGAAAGTTATATTATAGTTGTTCCAACCCTGCTCGTCGATAAACGATTGTACGTCGCGGTCATCCTTATAATAACAATGAATTGCTACAACTTCCACTTCGTCACGGCAATTCTGATAAAACTTATTTATTTCAGACATCCCTGTAACGCTTACTTCGATGTCCGTACTCCAAAAATAAATGACCTTGATATGAGTTTTACTATTATTGGAATATTCCCCGCCGTCGCTTGCCAAAGATTTATAGGTTTTTAATGTAAAATCGGGAACTCTGTCTTGCGGTTTTTCGGGTAAATTATAACAAACCAACATTACTATAAGCAATGCTAACGCACATACCCAAGCGCATAACTCAACCACAAATTTAGGGTTTTTAACGGCAGTTTTTATACCTGCACCCTTTACTCCTCCGCGGAACTTGCGCCTTGCCTTAGCGGGTGCCGCCGCAGCTGCCGATGCCGCAGTCGTTGCCTCGGGCCGAGGCTCGACGGTAACGCTGTCAAGCACCGCCGCCGCGCTCGTTTTGCTGTGTTCTACCAGCTCCGAAGCGGGGAGGTCTGCCCCTTCCTCGGGAAAAACCTTTATCGGCGCCGTATCCTCTTCCTCAACGCTCGGCTGCGAGCCTGCACTGCCGTTTTCAAGCACTGCCGCAAGCGGTGCAGCTGTTTCCGCTACGGGTGCGGGCGAGGAAAGCTGCGCGCCCTTGACGAATATTTTAGAGCCCTTCCAGCTTATTGCCTGCGTGGGGCAGACGGAAACGCATTCGCCGCAGTTTATGCACTCGTGGTCGCCAACGTGCCGTATATCCATTTTGCAGGTCTGTATACACATACCGCAATCAACGCATTTGTCCTCGTCAAGCTTTACGCCGATTAGCGCCCATTTATTGAAAAAGCCGTAAATTGCGCCGAGCGGGCAGAAAAATCTGCAAAAGAAGCGATAAACGAATACACTGCCGACAATAAAAATTACCAAAAGACAGAACTTCCACGTAAACAAATTGCCCAGCATTGCAAAAAAGCCTGCATTGTTGCTGTTTGCCAACAACCCGCCCGCGCCCTCGAACGTGCCCGCGGGACAGACGTATTTACAGAATGCAGGTATGCCGTGATAAATAAGCGGTATGGCAATTACCATTACGGCAAGCAAAACATACTTGAAAAACGACAAAACGCGGGTATATCTGCTTTTTTTAAGCTTGGGCGTCTTGATTTTGTAAAGAAGCTCCTGCCCGAGTCCTACGGGGCACAAAAAACCGCAGATTGTTCTTGCAAGCGTAAGCCCGAACAGCGCGAGTATGCCTATTATGTAAAACGCCGCTCTGTCGTTGGTTTGCGCCATAGAATCCTGCAATGCGCCCAAGGGGCACGCGAACGACGCGCCGGGGCAGGAATAGCAGTTTAGACCGGGCGAGCAAAGATTTTTGAGATTGCCGGTATAAATTTTGCCCGTTATATAGCCCTTTAAATTAGCGTTGACAAGCAGCGCCGCGTAGAGCTGAATTAGTCTGCGTTTTGACGGAGCGTGATTTTTGAACCACAGCCCGACTTTTTTAAAGAAATTTTTAACCTTAGCCAAGACCGATACACTCCGTACAAATATTTATAGCCTTGATAAGTATGGCGCGCATATTTCCGTTGACTATACCCAAAATTATGAACGTTACCGCAAAAACCGCAATGGCAATTCTTACGCCCAAAATAAAATATTTGTGGTTGGAAAGCGCTTTCCACCGTCCGTAAAGGTCTGCAACAGCCGTGTTGCCCGTTACATAAACCGCTTCAACTCCGTTCTTTTCGTCTGCTTTTGCGGAAGCGATTATTTGCTTGACGTGCGGTAGCTGTTTTTTTGCCGACAGCGAAAGATATAAGGTTACCCCGCACAAAATCAGCAGAGCCGCAAACACGCAGGGGGCAAGGTGCGCCGCCATATTCAGCATTTCGCCGTTTACGTCCGTTTTGGGGAAGTTGGAAGCCGTTGCAAGATAGGCAATTCCGTAGGCAACGCCCGCAAGACACAGCGCCGCCGCGCACAGCTTTACGATAAGATTAATCAGCTCGCCGCGCTTTACCGCTTTAAGCGAGGCAAGCCCGCTTTCGCCAACCTTTTGCGGAACGCGCTTTTTAAGTCGGCGCAGAGCATAGCAATCGTCTTTTAAGGGCGCGCGCTTATAAGAAACGGCGAACACCTCCCAAATAATAAAGCCGACCGCCACCATTACCACCCATATCCAGAAGGCGGGGGCAATACGGTTAAGCCGCTCTAAAACTATTTCCCTTGTAAAGGGTCGGCTGCCGCCCGAAAGGTATATATCAAGCGTCTGCCATATAAAAAGCGCGCCGGTAACAGCCGTCATAAGCGACAGCGCTATGCCGTAGCACAGCCTTACCGTTTTGCAAGTTTTTTCCTGCATGTACGCCTCCTTTTTAAGTGTCTAAATCTAAAATCAGTATAAAAATTATAAGCTTTGTGGCGGGATATTGTCAAGTATTTTGTCATATTGCGGCGATTAGCTTGACAAATCCGCGACTGAAAAGTTATGCTGAAAATGTAATTTTTTTACTTTCGGAGAAAGGCTATGCGCAGGGAAATTTACGAAAGCTATATAAGGATTTTGAAGGAAGAGCTTTTGACGGCAATGGGCTGTACCGAGCCTATCGCCGTTGCGTACGCCGCCGCGCTGGCAAGAAAGGCGTTAGGCGGTATACCTGAGCGCGTGGAAATTTCCGTAAGCGGCAATATTTTAAAGAACGTTAAAAGCGTTATAGTGCCGAACACGCACGGTATGAAGGGCATAAAGGCCGCCACCGCTGCGGGAATTATCGCCGGAAGGGCTGACTGCAAGCTGCAGGTGCTTGCGGAGCTGACCGACGAGGACATCAAAGCAATTTCCGAATACCTTAAGACGGCGGAATTTACAGTAAATCAAGCGCAGAACGGCTGTGTATTCGACATATGCATTAGGGCATACAATGGCAACGACAGTGCGTTTGTGCGCATAGAAGGTCACCATACCAACGTGGTTACCGTTGAAAAAAACGGCGAAAAGCTTGCCAACGGAAAAATTATCAGCAACGGCGATTGCGGGCTGACGGACAGAAGTGTTTTGAACGTTAAGGATATTATAGAATTTGCAGACAGCGTACAGCTTGCGGATATAGAGGAAATTATTTCCCGCCAGATAGAGCTGAACAGCGCGATTGCCGAGGAGGGGCTTAAAAACGATTACGGCGCGCGCGTTGGCAAGGTGCTGCTTAAAGCCTTTGGCGACAGCGTACACAACCGCGCAAAGGCGACGGCGGCAGCCGGCTCTGACGCGAGAATGAACGGCTGTAATCTGCCCGTTGTCATTGTTTCCGGCAGCGGAAATCAGGGTATGACCGCCTCGTTACCGGTAATTGTATACGCAAAGCATTTAAACGCTTCAAGGGAAATGCTTTTGCGCGCGGTTGCGCTGTCCGACCTGATAACAATTCACCTTAAAACGGGCATAGGCAGACTTTCCGCCTATTGCGGCGCGGTGAGCGCGGGCGCGGGTGCGGGCGCGGGAATTTATTACCTCTACGGCGGAAAATACAACGAAATTGCGCATACCGTAGTCAACGCGCTGGCGATTGATTCCGGAGTTATCTGCGACGGAGCTAAATCGAGCTGCGCGGCAAAGATTGCGGCGGCGGTGGACGCGGGGCTTACGGGTATGGAAATGTACCGAAACGACAGCCAATTTTACGGCGGCGACGGAATTTTGGAGCAGGGCGTGGAAAACACCATAGAAAACGTGTGCGACCTCGCACGCATAGGCATGCGCGAAACGGACGAGGAAATTATAAGAATTATGATAAAAAGCTTTTGACGGATAAAAAAATCCGCCCCGTCTGCAACGGCGTTAACCGTTGCAGACGGGGCTTTTTTCATTAGTAGCATTTTACCCAAGCCACAGATAGGCAAGCAGACCCAAAACTCCGAACACTACAAGCACAATAAGCACAAACGGCATTATGGCGGCGAACGCGCCCCTTACCATCTGCCAATACTCCTTGCGGCTGACGGAATGCCTTACCGTCCTTGGCTCGTCAGAGGGCTTTTTCTGTTTTTTGACGGTGGGGTTGTACCATTTGAAGCCTTCCACATTCATATCGACTATGGTAGTTTCGGTATCGAGCCCGTCGTCCTTCTTATTCTTCCGCGACATCGGTATCCTCTTGCACGGGCTTGGACTTTTTGCCGAAAAGCTTTTTGACATTGCCAAGCAAAGCCCTTACTCCGCGCTTGTTCTTGCTCTGCTCCTCTTCCTCCGCCGCCTTCAAGGCCTTTTCGTAAGCGTCCTCAAGCGCGGCAGTTTCCTCTGCGGTGTTGTACAAATGGCACGCGCAGAAATGGTCCTTTTCAACCTCCTTATAAACGGGGGCTATCCTTGAACAGATTTCCATACAGCTGTCGCAGCGGGTATGGAATTTACAGCCCTTGGGCGGGTTGACGGGCGAGGGAATATCGCCCTGCAAAAGAATTCTGTTCATTTTGACGTGCGGGTTAGGCACGGGCACCGCCGAAAACAGCGCGCGCGTGTACGGGTGCAGGGTGCGGTCAAATATATCGCTCTTGCTGCCGTATTCCACAAGCGTGCCGAGGTACATAACGCCGACCTCGTCGGAAATATGCTTTACAACCGACAAATCGTGAGAGATAAACACGTATGTAAGCCCTAAGCTCTTTCTAAGCTCGATAAGCATATTGATTATCTGCGCCTGAATAGACACGTCGAGTGCGGAAACAGGCTCGTCGCAGATAACAAGCTCGGGCTTTAACGCAAGCGCCCTTGCAATACAAATTCTCTGTCTTTGTCCGCCGGAAAATTCGTGCGGGTATCTTTCGAAATAATGGGGCTGCAAGCCGCAAAGCTTCATAACCCCGAGGACGTAGTCCTGAAAGTCCTTTTTGGAAACTATGCCGTGCTGACGCGCCGCCTCGCCGATAATTTCACCGACGGTCAGTCTGGGCGAGAGGCTTGCATAGGGGTCCTGAAAAATCATCTGCATATTCGGACGCAGCTTGTCGAAGGCTCTGTTTTTAAGGTCGGAAATTTTCTTGCCCTTAAAGTACACCTCGCCGCCCGTAACGTTATGCAAGCGCAGAATCGTGCGGCCCATAGTCGTTTTTCCGCAACCGCTTTCGCCGACTATGCCGAGGGTTTTGCCCCTTTTAAGCTTGAACGAAACGCCGTCAACCGCCTTTAAATATGCGTTTGGTCTGCCGAAAAAGTCTTTGCCGACAACAAAGTGCTGACGCAAATCCTTAACCTCCAGCAGATACTCGCTTTCGCCCTCCTCGTTCACCCTGCTGTTTAGCTTTTCAGCCTTTGATAAGGCGCGTCTTTTGCTCCATTCCACAAGCTGAGGATAAACAAGCGAATAGACGAACGTTGCAACCGACAGCCCGAAGATAACGAAGGGCAGAACAAGCCCCAACGAGCCTTCGGTTTCGAGCGCGTCGATAACGAAGCTGCCCGCAAGCACCGAAAAGAATATAAGGAACGCCGTCAGCGCACTGCCGACAAGGTAGAAAACGTTATCGTTTTTCTTTTTTCCGAAGGCGGAAAACAAAGACGAAGCTATCAGCACGGCGTGGAAAACGATAACCGCCGTCGCCAGCAAAACGCCCGCAACCGAGCTGGAAACAAGCAGCTCGAGCTTGGTTTCATAAGTGGAGCCGAGCCCCGCGGCAATAAGACTGAGGAAGTTGCCGGAAATATTAAGCGCTTCCGTTTTAACCGTTACTATGGGAAGAGTTGTAAGCGCGATTACAACGACAAGCAGTAAAATGCGCACAAGCGTGCACGCAAAGCTGACTGCGGTAAAGCTGCCGCTGTTGGTTTTGAAGCTGTAAACCGCTTTTAAGACAAACCACGCTACAAAAAGACAGGTTGTTGCCGACAGCCCGACAATTGTTGCAAAGCCGTAGGCGGTTTTGGTTACCGCGCCCTCGGCGGAAATTGTATAAGCGTTTAACGAGTATATAACCGCCGCAAAAATCACATATGCTAAATATGTGCAGACGGCGAATTTTTCAACGCCGCAATCCTGCTTAAAGGCGTATTTTTTTACCGCGCGGTAGCACGTTAAGCCCGCAAACACAAGCACGGTGACAAGCCCGATAACGGTAAACAAAATGCCGAACAGCACCTGTGCACGGATACCTGCGCGCAACGCGCCCTCCGTCTGGGCAAGGCTGTTAACAAAATCACTGCTGAAATAGCGGTAAATATAGTGCGTTTGGGTTGCTTCGCCGTATACGTTTACTCCTATAAGGAAGGTGAAAACAAGCGACAGCGCCGCCAACGCAACGGCGGCCGCGGGAAGAATAGTCGAAAAGCTGAATTTAGCGGTTTTTTCTGTATTAGCCATTTACTTTTCCTCCGACTGTTCTTCGTAAAGATAGCACGAAACGCTGTGCGTGGGCGAAACCTTGATAAGCTTGGGATACTCACCGGAGCATTTTGCCGTACATTTTTCGCATCTGTCGCGGAAATAGCAATAATCGGGCATATTTATGGGGTTGGGAACGAAGCCGGGGATACAGTACAGCTCGTCAACCTCTGCGTCAACAGTGGGCTTGCTCTTTTGCAAGCCGATTGTGTACGGGTGAAGAGGTCTGTCGTAAATATCCTCCGCCGTGCCCATTTCTATAACCTTGCCCGCGTACATAACCACGACGTAATCCGCCATTTCGGCAACTACGCCCAAATCGTGGGTGATAAGCATTATCGAGCCGTTGATTTTGCCCTTTATTTCTCTTAAAAGGTCTAAAATCTGCGCCTGAATGGTAACGTCCAGCGCGGTAGTAGGCTCGTCCGCAACAATAAGCTTGGGATTGCACAGCAGTGCAATTGCTATCATAACCCTTTGGCGCATACCGCCCGAAAGCTCGTGCGGGTATTTTTTGTAAACGCCCTCGGGGTCGGCTATGCCGACAAGCTTTAACATCTCTATACTGCGCGCCTTTACCTTCTGCTTGGAAATACCCTCTATATGCAGTCTGCCGACCTCGTCAAGCTGGTTGCCTATGGTAAACACGGGGTTTAAGGAGGTCATAGGCTCCTGAAATATCATCGATATTTCTCTGCCGCGTATACTGCGCATATCCTCTATGGGCATTTTTGCGATGTCCACTACCCTTTCTTCCATTTCGTAGGTATAGCCGCCGAGCTCGTTTCTTTTTATTACGGGCTTGCCCTTTGTGTCGGTTTTTACGACCTCGTTACCGTTTTGGTCGATAATCGTTTCGTATACGGGTATTTTTTTGCCGTGCGCGTCGCGCTTGAACAGACTTGAGCGGAACCTTATAGCGCCGCTTACAATCTGCCCGCTGGGCGCCTGCACAAGCTGCATTAAGGAAAGCGAGGTAACGCTTTTGCCGCAGCCGCTTTCGCCGACGACGCCGACGGTAGAGCCCGCGGGAATCGAGAAGGTTACGCCGTTTACGGCCTTTACCGTGCCCGCGTCCGAAAAGAAATAGGTGTGCAAATCCTCGAACTCGACGATATTCCTTTCGTCGGTCATTTGGGTTGTGTATTCGTCGGGATTGCACTTGCGTTTTTTGCGCTTTTCGTAATATTTTATCGCCTTGGAATTTTCCTTTGCAATCTGTCGGGACTCCTTAGCGGATATGTAATGCTTTTTCTTATCCTGTTTGTTTTCCGCCACTTTTGTCACCTCTTCATCTTAGGGTCGAATGCGTCGCGCAAGCCGTCGCCGACAAAGTTGAACGCGAGAATTGCAAGCGTTATGCACACGCCCGCGCCTATCCAAAGGTTGGGATAATAGTTTCTGAACCGTGCATTTGCCGCAAAGTTAATCATATTGCCCCATGTTGCGGTATCGAGCGGCGCGCCTATGCCAAGGTAGCCGAGCGTCGCTTCGGTAAGAATAATACTGCCGAGGCCGAGCGTCATAGAAACTATCAGCTGCGGAATAATATTGGGCAAAAGATGCTTGAAAATCTTTTTCGAGGTGGACAGACCCGAGCTTTTTGCCGCAAGCATAAACTCCTGCTCTCTGAACGAGAGTATCTGCCCGCGCACAAGTCGCGCCGTACCGCCCCAGCCTATCAGCGTCAGTATCAGGAAGGTATAATACAATCGAGCAATGCTTACTATTCCCAGCGAGTTGAATACCGCCGCAAGTATAAGCATTATTGGCAATGTGGGAATACAGCTTATAATATCGACTATTCGCATTATCAGCTGGTCTACCCATTTGCCGAAGTAGCCCGCAAGCCCGCCGAGCAGTACGCCGAGGATAGTTTCGAGTATAACCACGACAAAGCCGATTGTAAGCGACACCCTGCCGCCGAGCATAAGACGGGTAAATACGTCGTAGCCCTCCTGCGTGGTGCCCATCCAGTGACTGCCGGATATGTCGCCAAGGCTGTTATAATCAAGCTCGGTATAGCTTACGTCATAGCCGTAATAAGTATTGCCGTCGGGACCGGTAAAGGTAATTGTTATGTAGGTGCTGTTAGTCGTGGGGTTGCTGTAATCGAGTACTGTACCGTTATTCGCGCTCCATTTGGAAAACAACGGGCCGATAAACGCAAAGGCAAACAGTAAAATAAGCGTTACCAGACCGATAACCGAAAGCTTTGAACGGAAAAACCTTTTTGCGACCGTTTTGCCGGGGGAAAGAACCTTTGCCCTTTCCGTAAGATTTTCTCCGTGCAGGTTATCGTTGAAGTTGCCGCCGTTTGCCGCCTCTTCCTCGTTTACGGTATTTTTTGAATTGTTTTCTTCGGTATTCATTTCCATACTCCGCTCCGTTTATGCAAGCTTGACTCTGGGGTCAACAACCGCATACATTATATCCGAAATCAAAACGCCCGTAACCGTAAGCGCCGCGATAAACATATTATAGCCCATTATAAGCGGCACATCGCCCTTTTGAAGCGCCTGATACGCCGCCTGTCCTATTCCGGGCATATTAAAGACCTCTTCGGTTATCATTGCTCCGCCGAAAAGCGTGGGCAACGTAAACGTAAGCATTGTTATAAGCGGTATCATGGTATTTCTGAAAACGTGCTTATAAATTACCTTGCCCTCGGAAAGCCCCTTCGCGCGCGCCGTTCTAATATAGTCGGCATTCAAAACCTCGAGGGTGTTCGTTCTCGTATACCTCATAATACTGCCGATATTCAGCACCACAAACACCGTAATAGGCAATATAAGGTGCCACAGCATATCCCCGAAGCGCAGCATCATAGACGCGTCCTGCGGGAGGTTAGAGGATACAAGTCCGCCCATCGGGTCGAACCAACCCAAATCGACGGCAAGCCACTTGATAAGCAGATTGCCGAGGAAAAACGAGGGGAAGGCCATACCTATCATACAGAGTATGGTTGCGGTATAGTCTATCTTGCCGTACTGGTTGCACGCGCACTTTATGCCGAGCGGAATGGCGATAATAAGCTCGAGGATAAGCGAAACGAAGGAAATTCCGAACGAAATGCCCATTTTTTCCTTGATAACCTCTTCCACGCTTGCGGGGAATATGAACGAGTGCCCCATATTGCCCTGCAAAAAGCCCGAAAGCCAGCTCCAATAGCCCTTTAAAATGCCTAAAAAGCTGTTGTCGTCCAAACCGTAAAGCGCCTTTATGTGCAGTACGTCCTGCTCCGACATATTGCCGCTGCCTACGGCGGCGGCAAATTGCTGGTCGAAGAAGTCCATAGGCATGCAACGGACAAGGAAATATAGTATTATCGATACGCTGAACAAAATCAACAGCGCAAGCAATAATCTTTTCAGAATGTATTTAACCATAAAAAGCTACTCCGTATAAACGGTAAAATTAAACGTAATCTATTTCCCAAAGCTTATCGAAAAGTCCGATAAAGCAGTTCGGATTTTTAACAAGGGTTTTTGCGTCTATTACGGTGTTGTTGTAAACGCACAAATCGCTCCTCTGATAGGTGGGCAGCTCGACGGACAAATCCATAATAAGGTCAAGGCATTCCGCATAAATTGCTTCACGGGTATCCTGAGAAAGGGTTTGACGGCCTGCGTCTATCTTTTCGCTGAGCTGTTCGATAATGCCCTGCTCGTAGCCCCATTTGCCGGTGCTGTCCTTTAAAATGTTGGGATAGTTCCAGTTGTTTACGCTGGTTGCCTTACTGTCCTTATGATATACCTGATAGGGGTCGGGGTCGGTTGCAGAAGACCACGCCGCCGCCCATACCGCAAGGTTACCGGACGTCATATCCCTCAACGCGCTTGCGTTGTTTGTTACCGTTATATCGAAGCCTATTGCGTTCAGCTTTGCCGCCGCGTCCATAAACATGCTGTAAGCGGGGTGGTCGGTGCTTTCGCCCGCAAGCGTAAACGTAAATTTAAGCTTTGTGCCGTTGGTTGCGTTTGCCATACCGTCTATTTGCTTGGTCTTTGTATAAACGCCCTTCTGAAGCTCGTAGCCCGCATCCTTTACAAGCTGCTTTATTTCGCTTCTGTCAGACGTTAAGTCAAACTTAATAGCGTTGTACTCGGTTACGCCGTCCGGATATGCCCACGACATCATAGACATAGGTCTGTAAATAACCTCGGCAAGCTTGCCGCTGTAATATTCTACGGTTTTGTTGGTGTCCATCGCCTTCATAATCGCCTGACGAATCTTGTATTCGGGGATAAATTTGGGATTGACGCCGATATAGCCGTAGCCGTTTGTACGGTAATCCGTAGAGGAAAGGAAGCCGTTCTGCGATACTTTATTGACGTTGGAATTTGTTGCGTTGGGCATACCGAAGTCTATCGACTGGGTTTCCAGCGCGTCCATCATCTGGTCGTCCCTCAGCTCCTTATAGTTGACGTATTTGATTTTTGCGTTTTCGATACCCTTGCCGACGGTGTGGAAGTTGGTATTGCGCTCGAAGTAAACCACGCCTGCCTGATAGAAGGTTGAAGGTGTAGGCTTGGTTTTGCCGCCGTCGCTTGTAGACGCCTTGTATGCGCCCGCACCGACGGGAAGCCTGTTTTTAGAGGTGTCCTGCAAAATCTCTTTAAAGAAGTCGCCGTCGCCGAGGCACACGCCGAAGCCGTTGCCCTTAAGCGCTTCCGCCGCGTAGTCCTTATTGTCCTTGCTGAAGGTGCCGCCCGCATAATAATGCATAGGCGCAACCGAAAAGCCGAAGTTGAATATAGCCTTGGGGTCTACTCCGTTAATGACTATCTTTAAAACGTCATAGGTGCCGTCAAGCTTTTTGCCGTTGAATACGTTCGTCTGGCGTGTGGTTATACCGCTTATAGACGGTACCGTAAGGTTGCCGTCTTGTTTGATTTCCTCGTAGTACTTTGTACGCTCCTTACCCGCAAGCTCCTCGCGCACGCTTGTAGCGGTTGCCCAATAGGTCAAAATTTCGGGGATTTTCTCCTTGCCCGTCATTGTATCGTGAACGGTATTAATGCAATATTCCGACTGCAGCTGAAGAACAGCGTAATCCCTGTCGCAATTATTGTCGCTCATGTATTTCTGAACCTTGGCGTCGGTAGTCGCTTCCGCAATGCCGCTTATGTAAAGCTGCGCCTCGGGCTCCTTGTCGGGGTTGCCGACGGGCGCGTCAAGCGTGGTGTAATAGGGCTCGCCGTCGTCTTTTTTGCCGTTGCCGTTCAAATCGTTGTAAAGCTTCTCCTGAACGCCGTTCAGATTGATTTTCGTCTGCTCGGTTACAAGTCCGACGTTAAGAAGATATGCCTGCCATGCCGCCGTAAAGCTGTACGAGTCCTCATAGCTGTCCTTCCAGCTCGAGGATATAGCCGTCCAGTCGGAGGTAAGCTCTTTACGATATAAATCCTTTGTGGTCTGCCAGTCGGCTTTAAGCGTCACGCCCTCAGTATCCTCGGGAGGAACGGTTTCCATAGTGGGGCTGTTTTCCGCCCAGTTGATTACCGCGTTTACTCTGTTTTCCGCCTTCTCAAGGAATTCCTTCTCCTTCATGTTGGCGTCGGCATTATCGTCCGCCGCAGGGTCCTGCAAGCGGTAAGCCGTAAGCCCCTGAATATCGGTCGAATACATGGTAGCCGAGCCGGTGTACGCAGGGTCAAGGTAAACGTACATATTGAAAAGCACGTCCTTTATCGTAAGAGTGGTTCCGTCGCTGAATTTTATATCCTTTTTGATAAGGAATTCGTATTCCGTTCTGCCGTCCATGCTGCCCGTGGTAGTTACGTTGCCGGTGCCTACCGTTTTGGAATCGTACATGGTGGTGGAATAATCGAGCGCAACCGTAGGGTGGTCCTCTCCGCAGATTATTTTTCCTTCGTTATCCGTGGTTAAAAAGCCCAGCTGGGTCATGGAAAGTATGCTGCCGTCGTTACCGGAAGTATAGAAGAACGGATTGAAGTTGCCGTCCAGCATCGAGGTGGAAAGCTGAAGCACTCTTGTTTCGCTGTCAAACTTTTTCTCGCCGCCATTGGGCTTGGGTTTGCAGCCGCAGGTAAGCATAAGCACTCCGCTTACCGCAACAAACATTGCGCCCTTAAAAAATTTATTCATATAAAGCCTCCTTAGGTTCTTTGATAATTTATATTTTCAGTATTCAGACTACGGGATAGTCGTATTCCTTTGTTTCGCCGTTATAAGTCATTATAAGCTTTCCGCTTTCAACCGTCAAGCCCTTGAACCTTTCAAGGAAGGCCGCGTCCGTACTGCCGGCGCCGCCGAGCAGCCAGTTGCCGACATTATAGTCGTCGCCGTCCTTGCCGATATTCGTAACGTTAGTGTTGGTTGTAATTGACAGCCTGACATTTTTGAATGCAACGTCCTCTATCACGGCACCGTCCGCGCCGCCGGCGCTTATTGCGTACAGCGAAACCTCTCTTGCCATGGTTGCGGTTATTGTTACGCCGTCGAAGGTAAGCCCGCGCACAATGCACTCGCTGCCGAAGCTGCCGAACAGCGAATAGGTTCCGCCCACCTGCACCGCCGTATTTACAACATTGTAGGACAGGTTTTTGATTGTAAAGCCGTTGCCCTCTATCCTTGCGCCGACCTCGTTCTGTCTTAATGCAACGGGCGTCATGGCGCTGCAATCTATCGTCTTGTCCTCAGACATATTGCTGAAATAGTAATTACCGGAATTAAGCCCCAAAAGCATCTGGCGCACGCCCTTATAATCCCTTACAACGTTCCAGCTGCCCTTTATATACTTAACATATATAACGGGGTTAGCGGGCTTTTCGCCCTCGGGCATGGGTATATTCCCCAGCACGCGCTGTGTGCATTCCTCGTCATAGAAATACTGCGTAAACGTGTAATCGGTAACCTTTATCGTCGGCTCGGTGGTTTCTATTATCGCAAAGCCCTGCTGGAAGTTAAGCGAAAACATTATTTCACCGTTTTTATACGTCTTGTTGTTGCGGTCGTGCACGTCGCCGCCGTCGTCAGTGACAAGCACGACGTCCACCTTGACGTTGGGTATCCAATCCGCGCAGATATACCAGTGCTCGCCCCGCTTTATCGTGACGGAAAAGTCCACGGCTCTGTCGGTAACGACAACATTGCCGTCATTGTCCTTTACGGGCTTGTTTTCGTTATCAAGCTCGGCATAATACCAGCCGCCGAATTCGTTGTCTGCCTTTGCGACGGAAATATTCTGCACGTCTTCGAAATCGCCTACAACGTAGCTGTCGGGGGTGTAATGAATGGTTTTTTCCGTTATGCTTTTTGTGCCGTCGAAATATCCGCCGTTGGCGTAGTAGGTTACAAGCTGCTCGTAAGCGTCTTTATCCTTTAAAAACTCCTCCGCGCCCATTTCGCCTATACAGCCCGCGAAAAGCGTAACCGCCGCCGTCGCCATTAAAAACAAAATCAGACCTATTTTCGTTTTGTTTCTCATTTATTCCTCTTAACCGTTATCCGCGCCGTTATTATCGGAACCGCCGTTTGCCGATTTCGCAGACTTCATTTTTTTAATTAAGAACACAACCGCAACCGCAATTGCCGCAGCGGCAACAACGCTGATTATAGGCCCGTATATCACTGCGGGATTAAGCTTGCCCGTGGGCTTGGAGGGCTGCTCCGCGCCCTTTTCGGTTACCTCGATAGCGATAATCGCGGTTACTCCGCGCACCGTTACCTCTACATATCTGTTGGTAAGCTTAAGGGGCTCGCCGTCGTATTTGTCGGTAAGCTTTATTTCGCCCGAGGACGCATTAACCGTTTCGGTGGAATAGTCGTCATAGGTGACAACTATCACAAGTCCCGTCAAATCGAACAAATCGCCCTCTGCATACTTTGTTTTGTGCTTGCTTTCACTGCTTATGGTAAGCGTCGTCGCCTTTGCGCTTATGCCGAAGCGTGCCTTTACGGATTTAAGCGCGTTTTCGACCTGCAACAGTCTGTCAACCCTGTCCTTGCCAAGCAATTCAAGCTGTTTTTCGCCCGTTACGGTGTTATAGCTTGCGTGCGCGGTCTTAACCTTATCGCTGAACGCCTGTACCAACGCGGTGTTTTCCGCATTTACCGCAAGGCTGTTCCATGAGTTAATTTCTTCAATCGGAAGGAAGCCGTCTATCGCCTCCGCAAGCGCGCGGGTGGTGTTGTCCATAACCTCTTCGGAAACGGTTACCTTATCGAAATAGTTGGAATAAATATGATTTGTGTAGCCCAGACCGTTTTCGGGATATACTATCGTAAGCGAGCTGGCCGTGCCGCTGGCAATGCCCGTATGCAGTATGAACTCGTCCTCGAAGTTCGCAAGGTAATAGGTATACGTTCCCAGCTTGTTATCAAAATATTCGGTATACAGCACGGGCGCCTCTACACAGTCGAACACGTACACGGACACACCCGAGTCGTAGAACGCTCTGTTGCCTATCGCCTTTACGCTATAAGGGAAGAATACCTCATTTAACGAGCCGTTAAGGTAAGCAAACGCATACGCGTTTACAATTACCGTGCCTTCCTTAATCGCATAAACCGAAGCCCTTTTTGCCGAAGGATACAGGCAAAGCTCGTACACCGTTTTGCCGGTGCTTGAATCTGTGATATTGCGGTAAAGCACGCCGTTTTCGGTGAAATAGTCCTTGTTTTCTGCCGCTACCGAGAACGAGGTGAGGAATTCGGAATTGCCGAACGCCGCCTCTCCTATGGTTTTAAGCGTTGCGGGCAGCTCTGCCGACATAAGATTACAGCCGTAGAACGCCATTGCGCCGATAAATTCGACCTTGGGAATTTTAAGCGAAGTAAAGCCGACCGAGCTGAATGCGCTGTGTCCGATAAACACGGCGTTATCGAGGTTAAGCGTCTGCAAAGACGCGCAGCCCGCAAACGCATATGCGCCGATTGTTTCAACCTTTTCAAGACCGATTATCGTTGCAAACGCGGAGCACTGCGCAAACGCATATGCGCCGACCTCGGTAACGTTTTTAAGGTTTATTTCCTCTAACACAGAGCAGTAGCTGAACGCGCCCGTGCCGATAAAGGTTATTTTATCGCTTAAAGTAACCTTTGTAAGCGAGCTTTTATATGCAACGGTATTGCCCTGCGCGTCAACGGTAGTACCGGGGCAGAAGGTATATGCGCCCGTAGTGGTAGCATTTGCGCCGAAGGTCACCTCTTCGAGAGCGTAGCACATCCAGAAGGTGCGCTCGCCAAGCGAGGTTACCGAGGGAAGCGTTACGTTTTTAAGCGCAACACAGCCGTAGAATACGCGGTCGCCCATCTGCGTGCAGCCGTCGGGCAGTACAACCGTCAAAAGACTTTCGCAGTGTCTGAACGCCTCGCTGCCGATAGCTTTAAGCGAGGAAGCGCCCTCGAAGGTTACCGTCGTAAGCTTGTCGCAACCGTAGAACGCGCCCGCGCCTATTCTTTCAACGCTTGCGGGTATTGTAACCGAGGTAAGCGAGGTTGCCGCATAGAAAAGATTATCCGCTATTTCCGTAAGCGAAGAGGGCAGTACAATCGTCCTTAATCCAAGGTACGCAAACGCGCCTTCGCCTATTTTTGTTACCGTTGAGGGTATAGCTATGGTAGTTACACCGTCAAGTCTGCTGGAAGAGAACGCAAAAGGCGCAATTTCCGTTGTGCCCGCCTTAATAGTAAAGCCTGCGCCTATAACGTTGGGCGCGAGCACAAGCGTCGTGCCGTCGTATATGGCGTCGTTAACTACTATGCCCGAGCCGTCGAACACCTTGTCGCCGAGCGATACCTTTGAAATATCGAGCTTGAAGCTATCCTTGGTAAGCTTGCCGCAGTTTGCAAACGCCATATCGCCAAGCTGCAGGGCGCTGTTATCGAAGAAGTCTACCGATTCAAGCTGTCCGCACGAATTGAACGCATATGCACCTACCGTAAAGCTGAGGCCCGCACCCGCCGCGCCGAAGCCGACCGTTTGAAGGGCGGTACAGCCCTCGAAGGCGTGCGCGCCGACAACGGGAGCGTTTATGGTAACGCTTACAAGCGCGGTACAGCCCGCAAACATATAGTCGCCGATTGCGGAATAGTACTTCGTTTTAACAGAATTAAGCGAGGTGCAGCCCTTGAACACGCTGTCGCCTACATAGTGCAGACCGGTTATATCCGCTTCCTTAAGCGAGGTGCAGCCCTCGAACGCGCTCGTGTACATGGTGCCGATTTTGTCCATACAGCGCACCTCTTTAAGCGAGGTGCAGCCCTTGAACGCCGCCCTGTCAACCGCAATAGTTTTAACATTGGTGAAGTCGACAAGCTCGAGCTTGGGACAGTTTTCAAACGCGTTTTTCATTATCAGCGAAAGGTCTGCGTCCGCAATGGGCATCGCTTCCTTGGAAACGAAGTAAACCGCCCTCAGCTCCGAACAGTTTTTAAAAGCGCGCGCGCTTATTTTTGTTACCGTGGAGGGTATGACTATAGAGGTGATGTTGTCGTTATCCTTAAACGCCTCTTCGTCTATTACCATTATGTTTTTATCGTCGGGCAGAACAATGTCGCCGCCTCTGCCATAGTATTTGCTAAGCGTTGTGCCGTTCATTCTGCACGCGTCCTGCACGCTTAGCGTGACGGACGTTCTGGCAACCATTCTGTTGCCCTCGTACAGCTCGGCGCTTATAATCGCCGTTCTCTTTTTAACGTTGCCGCTTTCGTCTACAATACCGTATATGTCAAAGGTTTTAACGTTGCCGTGTTCGTCTACGGTTGCAAGCTCCTCGTTATCGCTCGACCACTCTATTCTGCCCGTAGTCGGGTAATACCAAGGGGTGTAATTGACAGACAGCGTGAAATCCTGTCCCGAATTCACCTTCACCATGCCCGCGGCCTTTACAACCGCATCGTTATAGTCGACAATGGAGCCGAACTCGATAGTCGGGCTGGGCAGCTTTGTACTGCTGTTTACAACCTTAACCTTCAGCTTCTGGTTAAAGCCGTTGATACCCGTAACGGTAACCGTCGAGGTACCCACCGCCGCGCCGAAAATTTCGCCGTTTTTAACCTTTGCATAGCGGTCGGGAACGGAACGCCATTCGAAGTTGGAAAGGTTTGCGCTGCCTTCGTAGTCAAGCTTAACCGTGTGCGTTTCGTTCAGTCCGAGGGTAAGCACATACTCGCCGTTTTCCTGCGTGATTTTATCATCCGCCGCAAGCGAGAAGGTGTCGGGCAACGGCTTTGCCTTGGAGTTGGAAAAGCTTATCTGATATACTCCGTAATTGAGCGCATAGTCCATAACCTGTATGTAGAGCGAATCCTTATATTCGTCAACCAAATCGGTTATTTCTATGGTTACGGTGGTGGTGCCGTTCTTCACCGCGTTATAAACGGGCGTAATATACTCGGTTGCAAGCACAATGCTTTCTCCCGATTTGTCGGGACGGCAAAGCATAACCGCCTGCGCGTAATGGTTGTCGAATATATCGAGGTCAAGGTATACGCGCTGCTTGTTCTGGTTGTTTTCCTTATAGTCGTAATACCTTATAGCCGCGTCCTCGAGAACGGGAGCCTCGTAGTCGACGTAAAAGACCATAGAGAACGAATTATCCTCGACGTTGTAATCGGGGTTATCCTTATCCTCCGCCTTGAAATAGAACTTGAAGTCCATGGCGTATCTGCCGTTGGCGGTAAGTCCCAGCTCCTCGGGGGTAAGCTCTAACATAACCTGTCCGGGGATTGCTCCGCCGCCGCCCGCATACGCCTTGTTTACGCGGTAAACGTTGTCGGTTTTTATTACCTCGCCCGTGTCCGTATTGTAAATATCGTAGGTTACAAGCTCGGCATTCCTCAAAAGTCCCGCATACAGCGCTTTAAGCCGCCATGTGGTCAGATAATTGCCGCGCTCCTCCTCGCCTAAAAACTTATTGAAGCAGGAAAGCGCCGCGTGCTCCTTTTCGGTATAAATCTGCTCTGCATTTTCGTCCTGAACGTAAACGTAGCTGCCCATAGGGATAACAAAGCGCTCGTTATAATAGCTTGCATACGCCTGCGTAGCCCATACCTGCTCCTTGGGGCGGGTTTCGTCGTTATAGGACGCGTCCTTAAGGAAGTCGGCAATTTCGTAGCAGTCGTAATCGAGCATAGGCGCCGCGTCCCAGTCGCCGAAGAAGCCCATAAACGGAAGATTTAAGTCGCACTGCCCGCCCGTTGCGGAAACAAGCGACAAAAAGCCTTCTATAAACATACCGTTTTTAAAGGTGCTTTTAAGGTGAGCCTTTTCCGCCTCCGAAAGGGTAAGCGTAACCTCTACGGCAGCGCTTGTGCCCGCCGCAACGGTGAACTCCTCACCCTCGGCCTTGTCAACGCCGCCCACCTTCCATTTTGCGGGAATATCGTCAAAATAGTCGGGCTTTTCCGCAACCGACAGCTTGTCGGAGGAAAGCGTTTCGGTCATAAAAACGCTCTTTGCGGCAAATTTCAAATCGGACTGACCGAAGTTTTTAACGTGGAATTTAAGCGTATAAACGCCCTTTTGCTTCTCGTCCTCGCCAAGCTCGATTTTGGGGCGACCGTCCTCGGTGCCCGTTTCGCTTTCAACCGTATACAGATACGCGCCCGTGGGATTTATTGCCGCCTTGCCGTCCTTTGCCTCCGCGCCGAAAATATTGCCCAGCGTTGCAAGTCCCGCGCCCTGCTTACGGGGAGAGTAGACCTTTCCGTCCTCGTTATAGACGATTGTGGCGGTACTCATTATTATTTGGTTGATAATTGTAGTAAGGTCGGTGCCGGTATAGCCGAGGCTTTTAAAGTGACTTCTTACAAGCGCCGTAAAGCCCGCAAGGTTGGGCGCCGCCATAGAGGTACCGCTCATCTCGTCATAGCCGCCCGCCACGGTAGAGGTGATTTCACCGCCGTACGCGGTAATGTCGGGCTTAAGCTTAAGGTCCGCGGTAACGCCCCAGGACGAGTAATCGTTCATAAAGGGTCCCGCCTGATATGCGGTGCTTAAGGTAATTGTGCCCGTTCTGTTTCTGCTTGTCAGTATTTCGCCCGCGTCCATAGTTACGGCAGCGACGGGGACGGGATTGTCTATATCGCCCACCGAAATACCTACGGAACCCGCAACGTTGTTGTAAATTATAACTGCGTCCGCGCCCTCGCCCGAGCCCTCGAGCCCGCCGCGCATTGCTATTTCAACCTTCTCCTGAAAGCTGTTGCTACCGCGCTTTACAACTGCGATAACCTTTTCGCCGGGCTGCTTATAGCCGCCCTTTGCAACGGAAGTAAACTGCTTTCTTACCTCCGTGGAATAGCTGGAACCAAGTCCCACGCCCGATATAAGCACATATTTAAAGGTCTTCGGCTCCTCTCCCACGCCCAGCATTTTAAGGAAGTCCTGCTTGACGTAGTTTGCATTGCTTGCCGAGGTGAAGAAAATCGGCTCGGCATACTCCTTCTGTCCATCGTTCATATTGACGTTCATATAATAGGACTGCTGTCCGTTAATGCTCGCCGTGGACATTGCGCCCTTGAAGGTCGAGGGCGAGCCGACCGTGCCGGAGTCGGGGTTGGTTGCGAGGTTGGTGCCGAACGCACTGCCGTAGCCGGAGCTGAAATCGTTGCTGGCCGCGCAGACAAGGCTTATGCCGTTATCGCGTATTTTGCCGTAAACCTCGTTCATAAGCTGACCCTCGGTATCGCCGTCGATTTCCACCGAGGAGAAGCCCGCAGAGGTGCCCAAGCTCATATTAATTACGTCAACGCCGAGGGTTACGCAATCCTCGAGCGCCGCCAGAATATCCTCCGTAACCGCGCCGCCGAGGTCAGAGCTGTCGAAATCGTCCGTAAACACCTTGCAGATTACAAGCTGTGCGTTGGGCGCAACGCCCTTAAACAGCTCGTCTACGGGGTTGCCGTCCTTATCGGTATAGCCGTAGAGCGAATTGCCCGCCGCAATACCCGCAACGTGCGTGCCGTGCTGGGAATAGGAGGGATATACGTTTGCGTCCTTGTCCGCATAGTCGTATGCAAATGGAACCTTTTTGTTTATGTATAAATCGTTTTCGGTAACCGTTTCGCCGCGGTCTGCGGAAAGCTTATACGCCTTTGTATGCGTAAGCTTGCCCGCTACGTCCGCCTTGGTCATCGCCTCCTCCGTGGGCATAACGTTGAACGCGTCGTGCGTGTAGTCGAGGCCCGTATCCAGAACGGCAATGGTAACACCGCCGCCGTCCTTGCCCGATTCGACGTACTGAGAGGAATCGTAAATACCCGTTTTGTACACGTCGTTGGGGTTAGAGGTCGCAGAGGATTTTTCCGAAGAGGTATCCGCCGCCTGCGGGAAGTCGTAATACGAGGACATTACAACGCTTTTAACAGACGGAACGCCCGTTATTTTAGTGATATCCACGCCCTTAACGCTTAAAACAACCGAGTTGGTTACGGTATTATAGCTGTTGATAAGCTTGTGCTTTACTCCCGTTTTGGAAAGGTCGGACAAAAAACGCTTTTGCGAAGCCTTTATGGCGTTTTGAGTGCTTGCGCCCGCCGGAGTGGAAATATATTCCTTAACCGTGCTGTTGTCGCGCACCCTGTCAATCAGCGGCGCCTCGTCAAGCGTTACGATAACGTTATAGGACTTGTTATTATCCACCGAAACGCCCGAGGACTCGCCGTTAATGACGCTGCTGTTAAGGTTTTTAACGGCTATATCCGTCAAATCGAGCTTGCCCGTAAGGTTTTCGTAATTAACCGTATCGTATCTGCCGTCGGTAGAAGCGTCGTTATTGCCGTTTTTTGCAAAGGCAAGCGCATTGCCCGCGATAAACGTGGCGCACATTACGCCTGTAAGCCCCACGCATGCAAGTTGTCTTATTTTGGTTCTCATTTATAACTCCTGTATTTCCGTACGCCCCGAAGGGGCTTTTCCGCATAAATTTTCAAAGCTGTAAACACGGCTGAAAGGGCACGGCGTGCCCTTTCGGTTTTTTATTGCTTAAACTATACGCATGCTGATTTTATACTCGTCCTCGTTGCTGTAATCAACCTCGGCGATGTAATTTTCAAAATCGCTGCTCATGGTAAGCGTGTATTTTTTAGCGTCCTTGTCATGGGCGGTGATGGTATATTTATATACCTTTTCTACCATATCATCGCCTATGCCGTCCACAAGCTTCATAGTTCCAATGCTTACAAACGTGTAGGTAAGCTTGCCGTCCTTAATGATTATGCCCGTAAGCTCGTCTACAAATCTAAACGTAAGGTTAGAGCCGTAGCTTACTTCTGCCATAATCTCCTTACCGTTTTTATCCGTTAAGGTAAGCTTATACACAAGCCTCAGCTCGTCGCGGCCGTTAATGACGTATTTATACTGCTCTTCTCCGCATACCACCGTGTCGATTCCGTCAAAGACGAACGTCTTGCCCTTCAAATCGTCGGCGCCCGCCGCTTCTTTCAAATACAGCTTATCGGGCGTAACAAGCTTATACGCCTTTCCGTTGCTGCCGATATACGCGCCCGCTTCCGACGCGCCCGCGTCCGCAGCAATAAAGCGCACGTCCTCCGCACCCGTCAAAAGCGCCATTCCGAAGCTGTTTATTTTGTAGGAGTACGCCGCCTCTACCACGTTGTCCTTGCTGTACTGCAACGCCGTGCCCGAGCCGTATTTGCTTAATCCCAAGCCGTCGAATACTATATATTTTCCGTTTGCCGCGGTAAAGGTTCCGCGGTATTTGTCAAGCTGCTCGCCCGTGCCGATACATATAATATTGTTGCCTTCGGACACATTGTCCACGTTGGAAACGATAAGCTCGTATTTGTTCTGCGCAAGCATTGCAAACGCATAATATGTGCGGCCGTTATAATTGAAGGAAAGGTGATTTTCCTTTACGTTGTAGGTAAAGACCGTGCTTTGACCGCGATAGCTGCCCTGCGCCGTGAAGGACGCGCCTATTTCTCCTATTACAAGCGTTTCAAGCGTGCCGCCGACATGCCACTCGCCGGTGAAATTGTTGACAACGCTAAGCGTTTTGCCGCCAAGCAGGAATTTATCGCCAGATACCGTAATATTGCCAAGACCCGTAACCGAAATTGTCGTGCCGTTGATTGTATACTTGTAGGACGCGCTGCCCACGGTTACGTTACCGCCGCCCGCCAAGCCGCTACCGCCGTCAAAGACGTAAACGGTGCCGTCCTCGCCCTTAAGCTGCAATCCGTACAGCCTGTCGGGACGGCAAAGCGTAAAGCTTGTTCCGCCCGTAACGGTAATTGTGTCCGTAGCCTGATTGTATTCTATCGTGTAGGTAGCGCCGTCATAGACAAGCGTACCCTTCATTGTGGCGTTTTCAAGCTTGTAGCTGCCGTTTTTCTGTCCTATTTTAACCGAACCGGAAACCGCAGAGGTAAGAACCTTGTTCCTTTCTTCCCTGATTAAAATGCTTTTAAGCTTATACAGACCGTAGCCGTTGAATTCCACAAGGCCCCAGTCCTCGCCTATCCACTGCCCGCCGAAATCGTCGTACAGACAGAAGGAAACTATATCCTCGTAGGTAGCTATAACCTTTCTGTTGCCGTCGGCATCGACCTCGTCGCTGTAAACGACGTAGTTATCCAGCATTTCGTTATCCTTATAGGAATATATCATACCCCTGAGGGTAAAATCGTTAACGTCGTAATGCAGTATGCCGAGCACGCTGTCCTCGAGGAACAGATACACATAGTCAACGCCGTTGACGCGCTGCATATGGTAGGTTACCTCCAAATCGCTTGCAACCGTTTCGTAGGAAACCAGCGCAACGCCGTAGCCGTCCTTGCCTATGCCTTTAAAGGTGATTTCTATAGCCTCTTCATTATAGAAGAAGCGCCACATACCCACCAAGGACATATCCTTGTAATATGTAAGGTCTGTATTAGTCAGCTTTATAAAGCCGTTTTCGTCCATGCTTACCTGCGTTCCGCCCGCAATTACACTGCCGCCGTTAAGGGTAAGCGTATCCGTTCCGTCAAACACATAGGTGCCCTTGTCGCTTGTAAGCACGCTCTTCTCGCCGTTTACGTAGCCGTAATACTCATACGTCCACACGCCCTTGCCGTCAAAAGTAAATTCAACGTGCGTTGTCGCAGATTTTTCCCATGTGCCCTTAAACGGGTCGTATGCCTTGTATACCGTACTGCCGATAACGACCGTTCTGTTAGCAGTATCAACCGTGCCCGTACCCACGCCCGCTATATTAACCGAATTACCGCTAACGGTATAGGTTATGGGACTGCCCGCAAGCATACCCGTGCCGTCCTCGTTAAAGACGCATTCCTTGCCGTTATCGCTGTAATAGCCGCCGTAAATGAAGCCGTCAAGCTTTTTGACCGCGCAAAGCGGAGACTGTTCCGTATAGGAAATATTGTTCAAAAGCGTAAGCTTACCGTCCGCAAGCGTGCCCTTGCCGCACGAATAATAGGTGGTCGTCGTGTTGTTTTCCGTCTTGGTTTCAGTGAAGGCGGGGCAGTCGAACAAGGTTATCGTTTCGCCGTCGAATATATAATAGCTGGTAAGATTAAGCGCGCCCATTCTGTAAATCAGCGAGCCGTCGGCTTTAAGCTCGATATTCGCGCCGCTGCCGCTTTCCGCAGTCTGCAAATAATATGTACCCGCTACCGAAGCATAGTCCGCAAAGCCGCAGTACAGCGTTTCATTGCCCGTCAGAACGTAGCCGTTGGGCACCTTTTGCGTAAGCTCCGTATCGAAATAATATCCGTAGGAGCGATTTCCGTCTGTTTTCGAAATATATTCGGGCAACTGATTTCTGTACCATTCGGCAACGGCACGGTAATCCTTTGCTTCAAGATTGATAAGCTTGCCCTCTGTAAAGGAGCCGTTCACCATATATTTGATAGTTACCTGCGCGGTCATATTGCCGACGGGCTTGTTGTATTCGGGATAGCCGTTATCGAAGGTCCATTCCTCAACATTCCAGCCAAGCGCTTCCACAAAGTCCTTGCCTATTGCGTGGGGGTCGTCGGAGCAGCTTACAACCAAAGCGGGCCCGCATTCTATATTTTCGCCGCCGCCGTTACTTAAGCCGCCGCAGATTTTTCCGGCTTTTTCGTATTTAGAGCCGCCGTCAGCCGCCGCATGTACGTCCGCAAGCGAGAAGCAGCCGCTTACCACGCTGTCACGCTCGACATAGCCCGCAATACCGCCGGCATAGGCGTACGCGTGCTCCTCGAAGCCCTGAGAGGGCGTTACCGCATTATAGGCGTCCACTATTCCACGCGCATAGCTGTTTTTAACCGAGCTGTAGGGGCTCATATAGCCCGCTATGCCGCCCGCGTTCATTGCTCCGTAAACTGCGCCGTCGGAATAGCTGTTGATTATATACGCGACGGTATCCTTCTGCATAGACATTACATAGCCCGCTATGCCGCCCGCCGCATACAGATAACCGGACTGTCCCTGAATATCAACGTTTGCCGAGCAGCCGTTTACGGCAGAATATGCGCGCTGGGCTTCGGAATTGTAAACCGACTGCAAAAAGCCGACAACGCCGCCGATATATCCGTAATAAACGTCGTCCGCGTCCGCAATTATCGTTCCGCCGTTTACCTTACAGTTGGTTATGCTAACGCCAAGACCCGCGCCGACGATTCCGCCCGCCGCAAACGTTTTGTTGAATTTGCTGGCGTTTACGCTTATATCGAAGTCCTCGACGGTAAGGTCGTAAATTCTCGCGGGACCCGCGGTTGTTGCCGCCGCAGTGCCGAACAAACCGATATACGGTAAAAATACCGTGGTGAATTCAGACTGCTCTATTATCGTATCCTTAATATAATAATTGTAGATTTTATGTCCGTTGCCGTCAAAGTCGCCGCAGAACACCGCGGAAGAGGAAGTGCTGTCGCCGATAATAAACAGCTGCTCGCCTTCCATATCTATGTCTGCGGTAAGCTTGTAATAAGCCATGCCGTAGCGGCCCAGATAGAAGGGGTTATTGACCAAATCCGCCATAACGTACAAATCAATCGGCCTTTTAAGCAGATAGGGCGAGGACTGCGTACCGTTACCCGAATCTTTTCGTTCGATAAAGGATTTCTCCAGCTCTAATCCGCTGACCTTGACGGTGGTTTTTCTCGCAACGTTAAAGGAATATACACCGCCGGCGTCGGGCTTGATTACCGTTGTATTTGCAAGCACGCTGTATTTGGAGGCGCGGTCGTAATAAACGCTGATATCCAGCTTAAAGCGCACCTCCGTGCCGACCGCAAGCCCTTCGAGCGTGGAAAGCTCCTCTCCCGTTTTGGCGTCGAGGTATTTAATACGCGCGTCTTCCTTGTCAAAGGTTATGTCAAAGGTATTTATCGTGTACACGCCGGAAACGGTAACCTCGGTATCGCGCGACATTTCAAAGGAATACACTCCTTCGAGGTCGGGATACTCGTCCTCTCCGTTAATAAGCACGGTAGGGTCGCCCGTTACGCGGTTTTCGTCCACGGTGCAGGTAAATTTTACGGTATAGCCGTCCCTGACCTTGGCGCCGCTTTTAATTTCGCCGAAGTCGAGCTTTACGCCCGCGATTGCGTCGTAGGTAAGCTTATAATATTTGGGGCCGGTGCATGCCGCGGCTGCCAGACACAGACACGCAAGACATAAAACCGAAAGTATTGCTGTTAAAATTTTCCTCATTTTTTGCTCCTGTTGACGGGTGTTTTTAATATTGCATACGCCGCATAAAAATATAGCAGCCTTATTCCGCATTCTTGGGAATTTTTGACTTTTGGCGCAAATGTATCATTATACAGTCTAAATCATTATACAATAAGTCAAATAAAAATTCAACTGATTTATTTATAAATTTAATGGCAAATTTATATAATTTTTGTGAATTTTTATACCGCAAAAAACGAAAATTATTAACGTTTTCAGCCTTAAATTGCCCGAAATTTATGCTTTATCCGCTTTTGTTGACGAAATTTTTTACTTTGTTGCAATAAAAGTTATCCGCTGACACAAATCTGTAAAATTTTCACCCCGCGGCGCCGCCATAAATTTATGCATATAAAAATGAATAAGCTTATAATTTCACAAAACCGCTCCCCACGCAGAAGCTTTTGCGCGCAATAAAACGCAAAATCAGCCCGCAAAAGCGCACTTCCCATAGGGAATTAAAAAACTAAATTATTAAGAGTTATACTTTCAAGCAAGAACAAAAGCTCTCGAACGATATGTTCGAGAGCTTTTTACTACAAATCTTTTAGAAAGATAAATTGAAATTTATCGTTATAGTTCATTAACAAATTCTATTATTTTTTTGCTAATTTCCTCACTTTTATAATAATGAATATAATGTCCACAGTCAAAACAAATTAATTCAGCATTCATCGTTTTTGCAAATTCTTTTTGTGATGAAACCCAATTTTTCATTGTTTGCTTTCCATTAGATGAAAATAAAAGGGTTGGGCATTTTATTTCGCCATTATTTTCCACTACTTCAACATTTTTCAAAAGTATCTTTGCTTCGTTAATATAACAATCATTAAAAGCATTCCTTTTAATCAATAATTTCAATTGTTTTATTTCCTCTTTACTTAATCCTTTTTTGTTAATCGGATATACAAAAGGAATATTTTGAATTTTAAATTTTCTGAAATTTTGCATCATTTTTATTTTTGATTCAATTACTTTATTTGTCCAATTCTTATATGACAACGGTGTTGCCATATCTAATCCAATAATTCCTTTTACTTGTTCAGGATATAATTGTTTCCACCTTATTGCCTCTAATCCAGACATTGAATGTGGAACTAAAAAATATGGTATTTTCTCACCTAAAATGTCTAGTATTTCTTTTTCTAGTTTTACTATTGTATCAATATTACAATCACAATCAAAAATATCTGAATATCCATAACCAAATTTTTCAATCACAATAATTCTAAAATTTTTGGCTAATTTGCTATATAAAATTTTAAAATCATATACAGGAGATACTGTTCCACTTCCTGACATAAAAATAAGTGTTTGGTTACTTTTATTACCTGTTCGATATATATGAATATTATGATTATTTATTGTTATCAATTCACCATTACATTTTAATTCATTTTTCATATTATTTCTCCGCTAAATTACCGTTTATCGTACAATCATTATATCACGAAAAATGAAAGAGCGCAACCGATTGAATTTTGCGTGATATATAAAACATATCTATATCTCACTAGGCTACGAGCAGCCTGGTTCGTCCACGAAAAAAGTACAGAAAAGGCACAGCTTACCGCTATGCCTAAATCTTTTTATTTGCGTTTTATTAAATTCCCTATGGGAATTACCGCAAAATACGGGCCGTTTATATTTTTTATAGTTCAGCAACAGAAGTCGTCGCAGCAATCGTTGCCTACGCAGGTTAAAATAGGCAGCGGGTGTATGCACCAGTCGGCATCCATCAAGCTGTTTTTATAGTATTATGATTGATTAGGTATAAGCCTGCAAGATTGAAATCGGAGGCGGTCACGACACAGCCCTTCCCTCTGCATTTAAAGCACAGCTCCCCGATTTGGTCACAGCTGAGCCCGTTATAAAAGCCCTCGGTCTCGGCTTTACCGTTAACAATAACCTTCCCGCTATAGACCTTGAATTCCCCGTCCCGACTTTTGACAACCGTCTTAAAATACCGCCCTAAGTCCCCATTATTTTAATATAAAATTAGCTATGCGGTTTAACAATAAACCGCATAGCTTTTGGTGCGTCCGCCGAGGCTCGAACTCGGAACATCGGCGTCGGAGGCCGAGATTTTATCCAATTAGACTACGGGCGCAATATTTAATTTTATTATCGGCGCTATTTGCGCACAAACGCATTCGCTTCGGCGTCGTAGCAGTACCCAAGCGCGCCGAGCCTTGCACAAATTTCGTTCAAAGACGCGCCCTCGCAGCTGCACAGCTCTTCAAGAGAAGAATACCCGTCGCGCAGCTTGGTATTCACAACGGAAAGCAAAATAAAATCGTCTTGCGGCAAGCTCATAACGCTATTATAGCACATTTTAAAATAATTGCAAATATTAAAGGGCTGTGCTATAATAATTTTATGAACGGCAAGACGGTTGTTGTGGGAATGAGCGGCGGCGTGGATTCGTCAGTGGCGGCATACCTCTTAAAAAAACAAGGCTACAACGTAATAGGGCTTTTTATGCTGAACTGGGAGGAATCCGACCCCAACGGCGCGTGCACGGCGGAGGGCGATTATGCGGACGTGCAAAGGGTTTGCGCCGCGCTTTCCGTGCCCTATTATTCGGTAAATTTTGCCGAGCAATACCGCGAAAGGGTTTTTGCGCACTTCCTTGCAGAATACAAGTCGGGCAGAACGCCCAACCCCGACGTTTTGTGCAACCGCGAAATAAAGTTCGGACCGTTCCGCGATTACGCGCTGTCAATGGGCGCGGACTATATTGCGACGGGGCACTATTGCGGAGTTGCGCACGAGAACGGCAGAAACTGCCTTTTAAAAGTTAAGGACGCGGGCAAGGACCAGACCTATTTTTTGAATCAGGTGCGGGAATATCAGCTGAATAACGTTATTTTTCCGCTTGCGGACCTCGACAAAAGCGAAGTCAGAAAAATTGCAGAGGACAACGGACTTGCAACGGCAAAAAAGAAGGATTCCACGGGCATATGCTTTATCGGCGAGCGGAATTTCCGCAAATTTTTGCAGGAATACCTGCCTGCGCAAGGCGGAAAAATCGTTACCTTAAACGGCGAAACCGTCGGCGAGCATATCGGGCTTATGTATTATACGTTAGGTCAGCGCAAGGGGCTTGACCTCGGAGGAAGGCGCGGCGAGGAGGGGCGCTGGTTCGTAGTTAAAAAGGACTTGAAAAACAATATTTTATACGTTTCCCACGGGGACGAGGGCCCGCTGTATTCGCGCGCGTGTAAGGCTTCGGGACTGAATTGGATAGGATATATGCCCCAACAAACGATATTCTGCACGGCCAAATTCCGTTACCGCCAGCCGGAGCAGGCGGTTAAGGTTACGCTTGACGGCAAAACGGCTTTAATCGAATTTGCCGAGCCGCAGCGCGCCGTAACCGAGGGGCAGTATGCGGTGCTTTACGACGAAACCCGCTGCCTTGGCGGAGGTGTTATAAAAGAGGTTATTTTTTAGGGCTTTCAAATTTAATTATAACGCGGCGCGGGGCTTTATACCCCGCGCCGCTTCGCTTTTTAGTTTAAACGTTTAAGCTTTTAATTTAAAAGTGTACGTGACGCCCGTTATGTAATCTGCCATGGCGGACATCATTTGCTTCATTTGTTCGGTTAACTCCGCCGAATACGTAAACTCGCTTTCGTCTTCGGAAAGAATACAAACTATTCCGTCTGTGCCGTTGCCGCCGGCTATTGTAATCTTTTTGCCCTCTTGCGTGTAATTCATTTCCGCGCTTTGCCCCATAGCAACCATTTTGCACTTGCCGCGGTTATCAAACGAATAAGTATTGTTTTTAATTACAGCGTTCAGCGAGGACGTAACACTGTCCAAGGCGTTTTTCAAGGCTTCGGGTGCGTCGTCCGAAAGCGTGTATTCGCAATCCACGCACCCGTAGGTTTTGCCCGCGACCGAATAGTCCACCGTTTTATTGCATGCCGATAAAGCAATACAAACTGTTAACGCGGCAACCGCCGCAATAAGGGTTGATAAAAGTTTTTCATAAGTATTCTCCTTATAATATGTTTTTGTGTAACAGATTATAACGTATTTACGCTATATTTGTCAAGGTTTTTACGTAATAATTATAACGTAAATGTGTAATAAACTATACGTATGAATATTATAGAAAGAATAGAGGAACTGAGAAAAGAACGCGGGTGGACAAAATACCGCCTTGCAGAGGAGGCTATGCTTACGCACTCTACCCTTGCCGCGATATACGTTAGGCAAACCCCGCCGAAAATTGAAATTTTAGAGATGCTTTGCAATGCGTTCGGAATAACGCTGGCGCAGTTTTTTGCAAGCAACGACGACGCGGAAATAGTAAGCGAGCATGAACGCGAGCTGTTAAGGCGGTACAGAAGGCTCTCCGAAGAAAAAAAGAAGGCAATTTTTACTTTAACTGAAAATTAAACGGCGGCGCGGGGCATAAAGCCCCGCGCCGCTTCGCTTTTCACGTATTCAATCTTTATTTCCCTTGGTTTTATTGTAGCCTTTTGCGTATGCCTCGAAGGTTGAAATTGTATCGCGCTCCAACGCGTTAAGCGAGCGGTAGCCGCTGTGCTTAAGCCCGATAATTTTAATGGTAAACTCGTCGCCGTACTTATAATCGGCGTAAACGTCACCGTTGCCTTTGCCCGTAAAGTGCATATTCACTCTGTCCAGCACCTTTTTGCCTTGCCCGACGTAATACATGCTTTTTGTTACGTTAAAAAGCACATAAACACCCTCGAAATTGAGTTTGTCGTGCCGTGCCGCACCGTTGCCGAAGGTCTGGGCGCGCAGCCGCATAAATTCTTCGGGACTCAGCTCTGCCCGCGTACGCGAAAGCTTTTTTACCTTTTGCTTAATCTTTTGTTGTTTTTCGCGCTCTTTCCGCCGTTTGCGGGTACGCATACGGTAAAAGGCATACGCCGCCACAACCGTCACCGCAATAACCAACAGCGCAATTATAGTTTCCTTGGGCAACTTTTAAAAACCTTTTATAATATCCTCTGTAAGCGATTTGCACAGCGCCACGCCCAAATCTACGTTGCTGTTAAAATCGTCAACCGCCGCAATGCAGTTAAAGGTATGAATATACCTTACGGGTATACCCGCGACGATTACGGGCGTTCCGCCGTTAGCCGAAATTATATACGCGCCGTTATTGCCACCGCCGGAGCGCACCGCCATCTGCACCTTAATGCCGTTCTCCTCCGCCGTCTTTTGCGCAAATGCGGTAAAGCGCGGCGTGCAGATAACCGTTCTGTCCATATGCCTTAGCATTACCCCGCCGTGAAGCGCATCCTGCACCATGTACGGCGGCGCAATGGTATCGTCCGCGGGACAGCCCTCGAAGCAGATTGCCGCAAGCGGCTTCAAGCGGTGCATAGCCGCGGTAATTCCGCGCTCGCCCACCTCCTCCTGAGAGGACACAACCGCAACCACGTCCAGCGTCAGCTTTTCCTTTTGCAGAAGCTTCAGGCATTTAAGCATAGCCGCAACGCCGAGTCTGTCGTCAAACGCTTTACCCTGCAATATGCCGTGCTTTTCGTTATATTCGAACAAGGAAAGCGGGACGGCGGGCGCGCCTACCGCTATGCCCAGCTCCTCCGCCTCCTTAGCGCTGCACGCGCCGACGTCTATCGTTAAATTATCGTAGGAAACGGGCGCGTTTTTCTGCTCCACGCTCATTAAATGGGGCGGCGCGGCGGCAATTACCCCCGATATATAGCCCGTTTTAGTGTAAATCTGCACTTTTGACGAGGGTAAAGCCTTCTCGTTCCAGCCGCCTATGGGTATAAACCGCAGAGTGCCGTCCGGCTTGATTGCCTGCACCATAAAGCCGACCTCGTCCGAATGCGCGTCAAGCAGAATATAGGGACGGTTGCCCTTGTTAAAACGCGGACGAATGTACAGATTGCGCATGCTGTCCTCTTCGAAGTCGCAGAAGTCGCCGCAGTATTCCCTTGCTATCGCAAGCACCTCGTCCTCGAAGCCGGAAGCACCGCGCGCCTGCGTAAGCCTTTCGATAAGCTGAATGTCGTTCATTTTATTCTTCCTTTTTATAAATTTTTAACCGCGTATTACGCCACGCTCGGGCTGGGCTTGCCGCCCGTTTTTCTAAGCTCGCTCTCTATCTCGGCGCAGGTTTCCCGCAGCTCCTCTTCCGTTTCGGCAACCTCTATGCCGTCTAAAATGTCCTGCAATCTATATTCCTGCGTCAGATATCTTATTGTCTGATAGCCGATAACCGCCGTTAGAACGCCGTTTGTAAGACCCTGCACGGACGAATCGACCAGCGCGGAAATTGCCGAGCCGAGGAAGGGTATGCCCTTCACCGCGTCGCCCATTGTCTTTACAATACTGTTGCCGATTTTTACGCTGCCAAGCCCGTAGGCTATTAAAGAATTCTGCAAAACCCTTGCAAAAATTTTGACGAGCTTCGCATCCGACGGACGGAAGCCGTACAAAAAGGTGATGTCCTTTACCAGCTGCAAATTGAGGAACGCAACCAGCAGCGCGTCCACGCGACTTGTCTGCGACAGCGCGGAATACATTGCAGATTTAAGCGCGCTTTTGGTGATAAGCGACTTTGCCGATTTTTTTACGCTGTCCGTGTACAAATCCGTAAGGGCAAGCTTTATGCCCTCCTCGTTACCCGCGTTAAGCGCAATAGCCATTTCCCCGACCACGGCGGAATCGTACCAGCCAACGCCGTCGACCGAGGCGGTGATTTCTATAATCTTCGCCGCAATGTCGTGGCGCACCTTTTTGTTGTGCTTTTGCGCCTCGCGCGCGGTTTTTGCGTTTACGTTGGTTATAAAGTAGTCCGATTTAAGAATTTTTACAAGCGGAATTATGTACAGACAAATAAAAATTATAACGCTTGCAACGCCCGCGCCAATGCCCACGCCCAGCCGCACGTTTTTATCGGTGAACAGCTCCACCGCCTTCAAGCTGATAAGTATAAGGCATGCGGCTATAATAACGCCTATTGCCGCCGCCAGAAACCTTAAAAGAATTTTAGCTCCGCGCACATTCTGACGTTTGGAATACTTCTGCTCGTATTCGTAAATGGTCATTTTTTCCGCCTCGGGCGGAATTACAATATCCTTCTTCCTTTTCATAAAAAATCCTTGTTTAAAATATATTCCGCAGGTAATTGCCCCTTCCCCGCCGCTTTAAGTATAGCACAAATTCCGTCAAAGCCCCAAGGAAAATTTATACATTTCCGATTTGGAAATTCCCCTGTCCCTTGCGGCCTGCTTAACGGCCTCCTTTTTGTCCATTCCCCCCGCAATATAGTGGAGTATATGCTCCCGCTCGCTTAAAGCGTTAAGCGGGTTTTCCGTCTGCGCCGCGCCCTCTACTATTATAACGTATTCCCCGCGCTTGTCGCCCTGCAAGCCCGCGGAAAGCATAAACGGCACAGCCTCCTCGTGCAGCTTTGTAATTTCCCGCACGGCGCAGGCTCTGCGCTCGCCGAAGCATTCGTAAATCGAGGATATATGGCGGTCTACGTCCTGCGGGGCAACGTGGAATATAAGCGACATATCCAGATTTTTATACCCTTCCAGCACCGCCCTGCGCTCGCCCGACTTATCGGGCAAAAAGCCGATAAACGCAAATCTGTCGGCGGGCAGTGCGGACAGAACCAGCGCGGAAAGCGCGGCATTTGCTCCGGGGATAACGGTATAGCCCACGCCCGCCTCCCTCAGCGCGCGGCAGACGGCGTTGCCGGGGTCGGAAATTACGGGCATGCCCGCGTCCGAAATTATCGCAACCCGCTTACCGTCATTTGCCGCGGCGATAATCTTTTCCGCCGCCTCGCGCTCGTTGAATTTATGACAGGAATAAAGCGGCTTTTTAATATCGTATGCCGAAAGCAGCTTTAATGAGTGCCGCGTATCCTCGCAAAATATCACGTCCGCCTCGCGCAAAACTTCCAGCGCGCGCAAGGTTATATCCTTTAAATTGCCTATGGGCGTCGCCACAAAGCTGACGTTACAACCGTTCATAGTATATTAATTCCTTTTAACTCAGTTTACCGCCGCGGGAAGAACCTCAACTCCCTCTTTGCCGCCCTTAACCGCCTCCACCATAACAAGGTATGGCTTTGCTGTCGGCGTGCCGCTCACGAATCGAATGCGCTTAGGCTCCAGCTTATGGCTTTTAAGCTTGAATATAAGCTCTGCCGTGCGGTCGGCGCGGTTTATAATAGCAAGCCTGCCGCCGAATTTAAGCTTTTTTGCCGCAACGCTTACAATTTCCTCAAGCGTCAAGGTAATTTCCTTGCGGCAGACGGCCTTTTCGTAAACCTCGTTGTCGAACCCGCCGCGCTCGTAGGGCGGATTGCAGAGTATAAGCGAAAATTTGTCGTCATACTCCCGACCTATGTCCTGAATTTTACAGCATACCACGCTGCAATCGAAGCCGTTCAGCTCCGCCGTGCGGCGGGACATATCGGCAAGCGGCGGCTGCATTTCGAACAGAGTAAGGCTTTTTATTACGGGGTTAAGGCACATAAAATGGAAGCCAGCCACTCCGCTGCCCGAACAAAAGTCCGCAACGCTGTCGCCGCATTTTGCACGGGCAAAGCGCGACAGAAGAACGCTGTCCGAGGTAAAGCGGTACAGCGCGGTGTTTTGTATGATTTTTTTGTCCCCGAAAAATTCTTCGAGCACCTCTCCGTCTTTAAGCATAAAAATATTATAACTTTAAAACAAAAGAGCGGAGCGCACCCGCTCCGCTTCCCTTGTTTGCTTTAAATTACTCTGCGGGGTGAATAGCTCCCGTAGGGCATACGTCCTCGCACGCGCCGCAATCGATGCATACGTCGGGGTCTACAACGTACTTGTCAGCGCCCTCGGAAATAGCTTCAACAGGGCAGGTGCCGGCGCACGCGCCGCAGCTTACGCACTCGTCGGTTATGATATGTGCCATAATATCCTCCATTTTTTACGTTTAACGGGTTTTACCCTTGCAGTATTATACCATAAGTTTTTTACGCTGTAAAGAGGTCAGCCCGATTTTTTTGAAATTAACTTTTTTAATCGCCCTCTCCGCCGTCGGCTTCGTCCGCCTCCGCACAGGGACGGCGCTTGAATTTAAGCTCGTCCACGGTAAAGTCGCGGTAGGCAACCGTGTCCTTGGTCTTGTCCTCTATGCGCACGCGCACGGTCATTTTAAGCATATTTATGTTAACAACGGTGCCCTTGCCCTCGGGCGTGCCTACCTCGCTGCCCAGCTTGGGCACGCGCCTGCATGCGTCTGCATAATAATCGTTTTCGTAGGAAAGACAGCACATAAGCCTTCCGCACAGCCCCGAAATTTTGCCGGGGTTTAACGAAAGCCCCTGATTTTTCGCCATTTTAATGGAAACCTTCTTCAAGTCCGGCATACAGCTCGAACAGCAGCATTCCCTTCCGCACGGCGCCAGCCCGCCGAGAATTTTAATCTCGTCGCGGATACCTACCTGACGCAGTTCTATACGCATACGGAAAACGGAGGACAAGTCTTTAACCAGCTCGCGGAAGTCCACCCTCTGCGGCGCGGAGTAATAGAAAACGGCGCGCGCCCCGTCAAAGGCGAACTCGCAGTCGATAAGCTTCATGTCGAGGTTATGCTTTTCTATCCGCTCGCGGACGGTTTTCATAGCCTCTTCCTTTTTTTCGCCGTTTTTGCGGTGAGTTTCCTCGTCCTTTTCGTTTGCAATGCGTATAACGGGCTTCAACGGCAGAACCACCGCGCTTTCCTCTACCTGAGTGCGCGGCATAACCACGGTTGCGTATTCCACGCCCCGCGCCGTTTCCACAATTACGCCCTTTCCGACCTTATAGTCGCCCTTTGTCGGCGCAAAGTAGTAAACCTTTCCGCCCTCCTTAAAGGCAACACCTATAACTTCTACCATAATTTTACCTTAAATTAATTTTGCGCTTAACCGCGCAAATTTATCCCGTGCCCGCCGCCGTAGGCTTTTGTACAAGCGCTACTCCTCCGTGCGGCGAGAAAAATTTACAACGTCAAGCATAAACTCGTACAGCAATGCCTGAAAATACGCGTTCAGCTTCAATTGCGCCGCCGCTTCGTTCAGCTTTTCCAGCGCGTACACAAGCGCGGGCTTGCTTAATTTACCCGCGGCCCCGCCGCCGTCCGTCAGCGCCGTAAAATACAGCCTTTGCATTTCGGCAAGCAGCTCTTCTTTATATTTTATGTCGCCGTACTTAGCTGCAATCGCGCCGATTTCACCCGCGTCTGCTACCGCACAGATTTCCGCCGCCGCATCCTTCAATTGCTGAAACCACCCGCCCGCGACCATATTTTCGGCAACGCCCAGAATTCCGTTCGCGCTTTCTGCCGCAGCCGCGTTAAGCGGATTTTTGCCCTGCCTTTCAAGCGCGGCAAGTATCTGCCCGCAGGAAAAAGGCGGAATTTCCAGAATTTTCACACGCGATTTTACCGTATCCAGCACGGGCGCAAGCGAGCACGCGCCCAAAATAAAGTGCACTCCCTCGGGCGGCTCCTCCAAGGTTTTTAAAAGCTTGTTCTGCACCAGCGCGCTTGCCTGCTCGAACCCGCTTATCGCAAACAGCTTTTTTGCGCACTCCACAGGCCGCATTGCGCTGTCCTCTACAATTTCCGCCGCCGCATCCGCATTGAACTTCTTTCCCTCCTGCGGGTAAAGCTTAAAATCGGGATAGCTCTCGCTCAAAATTCTGTACCCGAGCGGCTGTCCATCACCGGTTTTGAAAAATTCGAGCGCAAACAGCTTCAATACGGCGCGCATATTTTTCGCGTCCTCGAAGCGCAGCATATACGCGTGCGAAACCTTTCCGCTCCGGATATCCCCGCAGAAAATTTTATATGCGGTTGTGGTTTTTATAAGCTGTTCCATAAAGTTTCCACCCGACCGCCGTCAGATAACGCCCTTCGCCTTCAACAGCGCGCGGATATTATCCTGAGTTTCGTATTTACTGCCAAGGCAGTCAACGGCGCATATGCGGGGGGCAATTTCCATCAAAGCCTTATAGCCGTTGTAAACCCTTGTATGAAATTCCAGCCCCAACTGCTCCATTCTGTCGTCGGGGTCGGCGCCGTGCTTTCTTTTGAATGCCTCCGCAGGGGATATGTCCAAAAAAACCGTCAAATCGGGCGCGAATCTTTCCAACGCAAGGCTGTTGATATTTTCTATATACTCACGCCCCAGACCGCGGGCATAGCCCTGATATGCAAGCGAGGAATCAACGTATCTGTCGCAGATTACAAGCTTGCCCTTATCCAATGCGGGCGCGATTTTTTCCTTTAAATGCTGAACGCGCGCCGCCGCGTACAAAAGCGCCTCGCACTCGTCGCACATTGCGGTATTTTTGCCGTTTAAAATTATATTGCGGATTTGCTCTGCAATTTCACTGCCGCCAGGCTCGCGCGTGAGGATATAATCCACGCCAAGCTTGTCGAGGTATTCGGATAACAGCCTCAGCTGCGTGCTCTTGCCCGAGCCCTCGCACCCCTCAAAGGTTATAAACTTCCCTCTCATTCCTTAACCACCCAAACCCTGTTGTCCGTCAGCCCAAAGGTGCTTTTCGCGTTAGAAAGCGCATATATCGCGCCGTCGGTTATCACTTCCCCCGCGCATATCACGGGGATACACGGCGGCGTAAGCCCCGCGTCGGCCGCGCAAGCCCTGCCCTTTGCAAAGGCAAGCGGCACAAGCTCTCTTGCGCATTCCGTCGCCTTTAAGTACCCGCATACGCGCTCCCCGCCGAAAAACAGCGGTCTTGTCTTATACGTTCCCGCAAGCGTTTTATCCGCCGCAAGCTCCCTTGCCGCGTACAGCAACGCCTTTAAATCCTCCGCGCCTGTCATAGGCGAAAGATAAAAAACAATATACCTCCCGTCCGACAGCTCGGCATAAATTCCGCGCTCTTCAAGCCGCAAATACGCTTTATCGGCGCATATATCAAGGTCTTTTAAATCCCATACAAGCTTTGTCCAGTCCGCGGACGGATAAAATTCAAGCTCGCACGCACTGCTTTTAAGCTCTTCCGCCGCCCGTCTTGCCGCCTTTAACAGCTGTAAATTGTTTGCAATGTATTTTATTCCCAGCTCTACCGAGGCCATTATAGGATAGCTCGGCGAGGTGGTGCGGAAAATGCCAAGCGCTTCCTCAAGCTCCTCCGCAAGCGATAAATCGTTTGCCGAAACCACAGCTCCCTGCGTAAGCACGGGCAGACTTTTATGCGCTCCGTCCACCCAAATATCCGCGTACACCCCCGCATATGCGCCGTTTTCACGCTCGAAAGCAAGGTGCGCGCCGTGCGCGCCGTCAACAAACAACAGCTTGCCGTGTCTTTTTAAAATTGCGGCGTATTCCGCAAGCGGCGCAATATTGCCGTAATAATCGGGGGAAAGCGCGAGCATTCCCGCCACGTCCGTTTGCTTGTTTAAAACGTCCTCAACCGCTTCGGGCTCGGGCGGCAAAAGCACGTCCTCCGCCGTTTTGCCGTTTAAAATAATCGGCTCCAGCCCTAAAAGTCTGCACGCGTTCCACACGCTCGTATGGCAGTTGCGCGGCACAATCACCTTGCCGCCGTGCTTTTTTAAAACGTACAGCATAGACAGCACGCCGCAGGTAGAACCGTCCGTTAAAATATAGCTCTTCCGCGCGCCCGTAATTTCCGCAATATCTTTTTGCGCCTCCGCAATTATCCCGCTCGGGCAAAACAGATTGTCGGAATATCCAAGCTCGGTAATATCGAAGGCGGCAACCGGCAGCAGTCTGTCAAGCTCGCCGCGCCCCTTGTGTCCGGGGACGTGAAAGCTTTTGTCCGCCCTTGCGTACCTTTTAAGCTGTTCGTAAATTCGGTAGTAATACATTTGTAGTTAACAAAAAAGCAATTCCTGAGGCAAAACCTTAAAGATGCGAGCAAGGCAAGGAAAGCGAGCACCGACCGCAGGGAGCGTACAAAACGTACGTGACCAAGGCGGCGCGGAGCTTGACGCCGTATTGCGACGCATATATAAGGTTTTATTTTTTCGGCTTCATTGTGGGGAAGAGTAAAACGTCCCTTATCGTCGCGCTGTCGGTCAACAGCATTACAAGCCTGTCCACGCCGAAGCCAAGTCCGCCCGTAGGGGGCAAGCCGTATTCCAGCGCGGTTATAAACTCCTCGTCAACCTGCGCGTTGCACTTCGGCTCCTGCTTTCTCTTTTCTTCAACCTGCTTTACAAAACGCTGTTTTTGGTCGATAGGGTCGTTTAATTCCGAGAAGGAGTTTCCGTACTCGTGCCCGCAGATAAAATACTCGAACCTCTGCGTAAATGCGGGGTCGTCGGGCTTTCTTTTTGCAAGCGGTGAATTTTCCACGGGATAATCGTAAATAAACGTGGGCTGAACAAGCTTGTCCTCTGCAAACGCGTCGAACAGCGCAACAAGCACGTGCCCCTTGGTCGCCCTTTCGCCCTCTTCAATCTGTACGCCCAGCTTTTTCGCGCATTCCCTTGCGTCCTCGTCCGTTTTCCAGCTGTCGTAATCCGCGCCCGAATATTTTTTAACGGCCTCCTTCATGGTCAGCCTTGCCCACGGCGCGCCGAGGTGCAGCTCCGTGCCCTGATAGACTATATCGGTGGTGCCGCAAACGTTTTTAGCAACGGTTGTATACAGTTCCTCGACCAAATCCATCATTGCGAAATAGTCGCAGTAAGCCTGATAGACCTCTACCGTTGTAAATTCGGGGTTGTGGTAAGCGTCCATACCCTCGTTGCGGAAAATTCTGCCCACCTCGTAAACGCGTTCAAGCCCGCCGACCAAAAGCCGCTTTAAATACAGCTCGGTTTCTATGCGCAGATACATATCGATATCCAGCGCGTTATGATGCGTTTTGAAGGGGCGTGCAGACGCGCCTATTTCTATTGTAGACAAAACGGGGGTATCCACTTCGAGAAACCCGCGGTTGTCAAAGAAAGCGCGTATCTCGCGCAAAATCTGCGAACGCTTTATAAACGTATCCTTAACCTCGGGATTGACAATCAAATCGAGGTCGCGCTGACGGTACCTTAAATCGGTGTTGGTAAGCCCGTGCTGTTTTTCGGGCAACGGCAAAAGGCACTTCGTAAGCATTTCTATGTGCGTGCAGTGCACCGAAATTTCGCCCGTCTGCGTTTTGAACACATAGCCCTTCACGCCCATAATATCGCCGAGGTCGTAATCCTTTTTAAAGGCGGCGTAAGCCTCCTCGCCGACGTCGTCGCGGCGGACGTAAATCTGCAGCTGACCTTCTCTGTCCTGAATGTGTGAAAAGGAAGCCTTGCCCATTACGCGGCGGGACATAAGTCTGCCCGCAATGCTAACCTCCTTGCCTTCAAGCTCGGCAAAGTGTTCAATAACGTAAGCGGAATTAGCGGTAACGCCGTAATTTACCTTTACAAACGGGTCATTGCCCTCCGCAACCAGCTTTTGCAGCTTTTCGCGGCGGATTCTCGCCTGCTCTGCAAGGCTTTCTGCTTCTTCCTCTGCGGTTAAAATCTTCTTCTCTTCCATTATGCGGTCCTTAATTAATCTCTAAAATTTTAAGCGTATACGCGCCCTCGGGGCATTCCACCTTGACGGAATCGCCCACCTTCTTGCGCAAAAGCGCCGCGCCTACGGGCGATTCCACCGAAATTTTGCCCGCCATTGCGTCCACCTCGGTTATAGATACGATTGTATATACGTCGCTCTCCTCCATATCCTCGTCGTAAACGGTTACAACGCTGCCAAGATGCACATAGCCCTTGCTGGTGTCCTCCTCGCGTATGTCCGCGTTCTTGATTTTATATTCGATTTCCGCAATCTTACCCTCGTTAGAGCGCTGCTCCTCGCGCGCCGCGTCGTACTCCGCATTCTCGGATAAATCGCCGTGGCTTCTCGCTTCGGCAATGCGCTCGATAATTTCGGGACGCTTAACCTTTACAAGATATTCCAGCTCCTGCTTTAAGCTTTCGTAGTTCCTTTTGGTCATAACAATGCGCTGTTCCGCCATAATATAACTCCTGTCCGTGCGGCTTTTATTTAACCCTTCGCCGTCCGAAAAATTTTTTTGCTGATTGATTTATATAAGCAAAGTGATTCCGCATAAGGCGGAACCACCGTTTATTTCTTCCACATTATATAATTACAAGTGCGGTTTGTCAATCGTTTAGCCGTACAGCCGTCAAGAAATTCCTTTCAGAAAATCCGCAAGCCTTTCAAGCGCTGTCTTAATATTCTGCATAGACGCAGCGTAGGAGCAACGCACATAATTTCTGCCCGCCTCGCCGAACGCACTGCCGGGCACAACCGCAACCTTAGCTTCCTTTATAAGCCTTTCCGCAAACCCGTCGCCGTCAAGCCCCGTGCTCTCTACGTTTGCAAACACATAAAACGCGCCCTGCGGCTGCGTGCACGCAAGCCCTAAGGCGTTAAGCCCCTCCGCAAGCACTCTGCCGCGCTCGGCATAGTCGCGGCGCATTTCCTCGATAAACGCAAACCCGCCCGCAAAGCCGTCCTTCAATGCTTCTATTGCGGCAGCCTGCCCCATACGCGGCGCGCAGATTATGGTGTGGGTATGTATTTCCACCACGGCCTTATCGATATAATCGGGACAGCAGATATACCCTACGCGCCAGCCCGTCATTGCAAAGGATTTGGAAAAGCCCCCTATATATATCGTCCTTTCCTTCATTTGCGGCAGTGCGGCAATGGAATAGTGCTTGCCCGTATAGTTCAGCTCGGCATAAATTTCGTCGCTTATAACAAGCAAATCGTTCTGCCTTACAACGCTTGCTATTTCTTCAAGCCCCTCCCGCGAAACAACCGCGCCCGTGGGATTGTTGGGATAGGATAAAATTATCGCCTTTGTCTTTTTGGTTATCGCTTTTTGGATATTTTCCGCCGTGGGAATAAACCCGTTCTCTCTGTCGCACCTTACGGGCACGGGCACGCCGCCCGCAAGCGCAACCGCAGGCGCATAGGAAACATAGTAAGGCTCGGGCAGTAAAATCTCGTCGCCCGCGTCGCATATCGCGCGCAAGGCCAAATCCACCGCCTCGCTCGCGCCGATTGTGATGACGGTGTTCTCCGCGGGATAATCCACCGCAAACCGCTCGAAAAGATAGCGGGAAACCAGCTGTCTAAGCTCCAACAGCCCGCGACAGCCCGTGTATTGGGTATTTCCGCGCTTTATCAGCTTTAAGGCGGCCCTTCTCACCTTTTTCGGGGTTTTGAAGTCGGGCTCGCCCACACCGAGTGAAATAAGTTGTTTATCGCCGTCCGCCAGACCGAAGTAGTTTAAAAAGCTGCTCGGTTCAAGTCGGCGCGCCGTTTCGCTCAAAAAATTACGCATAACACCATTATATTCGTTTTTTTGGGCAACGGCAAGCAAATTCAGGCTGAAATACCCCATAAAACCGTTGCGCAAAAGGTTATTTTTCAATATAATCAATATATGTTTAAAATCTGGGCAAAGGTTATGAAAGGCGAAAAAATTATAAAGCAGCTGAATTACGAGGGCAAGGAAAAATTCACCTACTCTCATTTTTTCAGCTACCTTGCAGAAATTTGCTACGAGCTGGACATTCCCACGCCCGTGCTTTTAAAGACGCATATTTTCAGCTATGCCAAGTTCCGCACCGTGCGCTTTCTTCCGCGCGACTTTACCGAACAGCCCGAATTCGACAGGCTTATTCTGGATAATATTTCATTTTGACGCGCATACTGCTGTTATGAAAATGACCTGCTATATGTGCGTTGCAAATCTGATTGTTTTGGGGATATGCGGGGGGATATACGCCTTTTCCGGCTTTAACGTGCTGGAATTTCTGTCCTTCGGTATGCCCGTGGTATATAAAAGCTTTCTTGCGGTGTGCGCAGTCAGCTCGCTGTTCTGCATATACTCGCTTATCGCCTTCAAGCCTTTCAAGGGTTTAAAATAATAAAACCCGCCCCGCCGCAAGCTTGCGGCGGGGCGGTTAACATTATACTATATCTATCTTTAAGCTTGCGCCCGTGCCCGCGTCCTGATACATTACCCAATACCCGCTGTCGGTATTCTCTGCCGAAGCAGGTATAAACGAGGCAAGCCCGCGCATGCTCTCGGGAGGCGCGGCAGAATTGTCAGAGGGCACCCCGTAGCAGATATATTGCGGCTTAGCCCCGTCATATATCACGCCGAACACATAAAACTTGCCGTCCCCATAGGAAATTTTAACCCATTTGGAGCCGTGCACAACCCCCTGCAAATCCTCTGCGGGCGGGTATGCAGAAAGCAGTCCCTCTATTTCCGTTTTCATTCGCTTGTAAAACTCCCCGCCCGCAAGCGGGCCCGTGCCTTTACGGCTTTTCGACGCGGAATTTTCCGCAAAAGCCGCTTCGTTGCGGGATATATCGGGGTCTACACCGCCCTCGTCCGTCTGGAAAGCGCCAAAATTCTCCTCATTTTGCCCAGACTTGCGCCCGTTTTCCTCTTCCGCCGCACCCGCGCGTACAGCGCCGCCGTCTTCATCAGCTTCTGCAAATTCATAATAGTTAACCTCCGCAATCGCCTCGTCCTCGTAAACCGTCTGCGCGGTTCCGTCACTCTTTTTTGCGCCTCTGCCGCTTACGGCCGTTCCGCCGCCAAGCCCGTTTCTGATATTTTCCGCGCGCTCTACCTCTGCCTTTATGGTAAGCGCCGCGCCGTGGAAGTTGCCGCTAACCGCCGCCGCAACGGGGTATACTCCGCCGTTAATGTAGCATATAAGCGCGGCAAAGCCCGCGCCCGTTTCCAGCGCGGAAACGCCCTCGAACAGACCGTCCTCGACGATAAGCGTATTTTTTCCGTCGGAAACGGCGGTAACGTACCGCCCCTCCGAAAGCGGAGCAAAATTAATGAAGGTAGCCTCTATTTTTAAATTATTGCCGTAGCGCTCTGCCTTTACAAGCCCCGTCAGCGCGCCGCCGTCGGCAGAAAAGCCCTCTTTAAGCCCCTTTATAACTGCAATGTTTTTAGTGTATCCGCCCATAATAAAACCCTTGATTAATGAATATTATAACAGTATACAATATAAAAATTTTAGATAATTATGTAAAAATATGTAATTTTTGTGTACTTTAAATTTCAATACTTAAAGTGGACGAATTAATTTGCTTTTTTGCAGTGAATAAATTATAATAGTATTTGTAAAAATTTGATTTTTTTCAAGGAGAGGTTAAAACATTTATGGCACTTACCAAAAACAAAAAGGTTCTCGAATTCGTTGAAGAAAGTGCAGAGCTTGCCCAGCCCGACAAAATTGTCTGGATTGACGGCAGCGAAGCCCAGATTAACGCATTAAAAAAGGAAGCCGTAAAAAGCGGCGAGCTTATCAAGCTAAACCAGACCCTGCTTCCCGACTGCTACCTTCACCGCACAAAGGTGAACGACGTAGCCCGCGTCGAGGACAGAACGTTTATATGCACAAAAAACAAAGAGGACGCAGGCCCCATCAACTATTGGATGGACCCCAATCAGGCTTACGAGCTTTGCAACGAGATTGCGCGCGGCTCTATGAAGGGCAGAACGATGTACGTTATCCCCTATTCCATGGGCGTTGTGGGCAGCAGCTTTGCTAAATACGGAATAGAGGTTACCGACAGCATTTACGTTGTGCTTAATATGAACATAATGACCCGCGTCGGCAAGGAAGTTCTTACCGAAATCGGCAAGGACGGCGACTTTATCAAGGGCTTCCACGCAAAGTGCGACGTTGACGCAGACAAGCGCTATATTATGCACTTCCCCGAGGACAACACGATTATTTCCGTCAACTCGGCTTACGGCGGCAACGTGCTTCTCGGCAAAAAGTGCTTCGCACTCAGAATTGCCTCCTACCTCGGCAAAAACGAGGGCTGGATGGCAGAGCATATGCTTATCCTCGGCGTAACCTTCCCCGACAAAACCAAAAAGTACGTTGCGGCGGCATTCCCCTCCGCATGCGGCAAAACCAACCTTGCAATGCTTATTCCCCCCAAGCACTATAAAGAGGCGGGCTATGAAATAGAAACGGTCGGCGACGACATTGCGTGGATTCGCGTAGGCGAGGACGGCAGACTTTGGGCTGTCAACCCCGAAAACGGCTTCTTTGGCGTTGCCCCCGGCACGAACGAGCACTCCAACTACAACGCATTGCAGTCCACAAAGCGCGGCACAATCTTCACCAACGTTGCGCTTAACACCGACGATATGACCGTTTGGTGGGAAGGACTTTCCAAAGAGCTGCCCGAGCACTGCATCGACTGGACGGGCAAGCCCTGGAACCCCGCAAAATTCGACAAAAAAGATAAATCAACCTGCTCGGCGCACCCCAACTCGCGCTTTACCGCGCCTGCTGAAAACTGCCCCTGCATCTCCCCCGAGTTCAACTCCAAAACGGGCGTGCCCCTCTCCGCTATCATTTTCGGCGGCAGAAGAGCAAGCACCACTCCCCTTGTGTATCAGTCCCGCGATTGGAACCACGGCGTGTTTATCGGCTCGGCAATGTCCTCGGAAACGACCGCAGCCGCAACGGGCGCAACCGGCGTTCTTCGTCACGACCCCATGGCAATGAAGCCCTTCACCGGCTATCATATGGGCGATTACTTCGCACACTGGATAGAAATGGGCAAAAAGGTTAAAAATCCTCCCAAAATTTTCAACGTCAACTGGTTCCGCACGGACGAAAACGGCAACTTTATGTGGCCGGGCTTCGGCGACAATATGCGCGTGCTTGAATGGATTTTGAAGCGCTGCGACGAAAACCCCGTCGACGCGGTAGAAACGGCTATCGGCTACGTTCCCAACCCCGAAGACATCGACATTTCCGAGCTTGATTACGAAATCTGCAAGGGCAAAAAGTTCGATAAAGCAGCTCTGACCGAAATTCTTACCGTAGACAAGGAAAAATGGGCTAAGGAAGCAGAGGAAATCGAGGGCTATTACAACGGCACTATCGGCAGCCGTATCCCTCAGGAGCTTTGGGACTGCCTTGAAGCGTTAAAGAAAAACTGCAAAAAATAATTAATTTTGATAATATTATAAAGGATAAGCGGCGCGGGCAAATTGCCCGCGCCGCTTAATTTTTTATCGCCTCTGTCGCAACAGCAAGTCCAAGCTTGAACCCCTCTTTAAAGTCAGACTTGCTCAGCTTTTCATTCATAATAAAAAGCTTGTCAAGCACCTCTTCAAACATTTTTATCTGCTGTTCTGTAAGCGTAGCTACAAATTTTTCATAAATCAATAAAGCCGAATTCATAATCTTGCACCTATTATACATTATTGTTTATAAGTTTATTATATAGCCTACGGTTACAAAAATCCTGACTTATGATTTCCAATCACAAATAATTTTATAAGGTTACAAAGCAATAATAAGCGCGCCGCGCGGTTATAACCGCGCGGCGCGCTGCCGTTTTTTAAAAATATTAATCCTCGTTATCGGTTACGATAACCTCGTTGTTATCGGGCTCTGCCGCGGTCTTGCCCGCGCCGCTGTTGCCAAGGAAGGTGCCAAAGTAAATTTCCTTCTTGCCGCGCTTTGCGCCGCCCGAGGAGGACGAGCGTCTTTCCCCTCTGTTTCCGCCGCGGTTGCCGCCTCTTCCGTCACGTCTGTCACCGCGCTCGCGTCTGTCGCCTCTGCGTCCGTCCTCGCGGGGTCCGCGTCTTTCACCGAAGCGTACGCCTCTGTCGTTCGGTCTTGCGTTGTGAGGAATTACAACAATGTATCTTACAGGCTCTCTGCCCTCAGATGCGGTTTTAACCTCAGTATTGTCCATAAGCGCGGCGTGGATAATGCGGCGCTCGTAGGGTGTCATAGGCTCTAAGGTCATTTTTCTGCCCGTTTCAACCGCCTTTTTGGCAAGCTTTAAAGCAAGCGCTTTAAGCGTTTCCTCGCGCTGTGCGCGGTAATTTTCGCAGTCTACAACAACCTTTTTGTATTCGTCTCTGCCGATATTCGCATACGCGCCCGCCATGCACTGTATAGCGTCCAGCACGTCGCCGCGCTTGCCTATCACGCGTGCGGAGGTGGCAGTGTTAATTCCGATTTTAACCGCCTCGCCGTCGTCCGTTACGTCGCATTCTGCTGTAACGTTTAATATTTTAAGCAGTCCTTCAATAAATTCTGCCGCACGCAGTCCGTCGGAGCGCTTTTTGTTCACGCGTACCTTTGCCTTAACCGAGCCGAAAAGCTTCTTTTTGCCTTCCTCCAAAACCTCAATCTCCGCCTCGTCGCGGGTTATGCCAAGCGTTACAAGCCCTTCCAAAATAGCCTCGTCTACCGACTTTCCGGTAAACACGTTTTCATTTTCCATTTATTTTAACCTCTTTCTTGTATTCGTGCTTTTATTTTTCTTTAACAGATACGCGTCGCCCCTTTTCTCGAAGGTGACTGCAACGATTTTATTGATTATAAGCGTCGAAATAAGTCCGTAAACGGTGCTTATAATCATGTACGTTGAAAAGGCCGCACTGTAAAAGAACGAGAATATACCGAACATTATCGGCATTATAATCATTATCCACTTGTTGGTTTTTGCCGCCGAGCCGTCAACCGAGCTAAGCTCGTTGGTAGCCTTTTGCGTGCGCGACATTATAAATTGCTGTAAGAACATTAAGCCTATCGCCAGCACGATAAGCACAAAATACCCGTTATATGTCTTTGCGGGCAGCTTCTTTTCAGTAATTTCCGGTCTTTCGGGGTCTACGTGCGTCAAAAAGTAGGTTACCTCGTTATAGCTCTCCTCGTACGAAGCCGTGTCCGAGCCGTTCGAAGCCCTCGAAATAGACGATTTGAATTTTGAGTAATCGGGTACAACCTTGTTAAGCATACTGTCGGGATACCAGACGTTGCCTATCCAGCCGAAGCGGTTAACTTTATTATTGTTATAGTAATAGTCCGCCGCCGCCCTCTGCGCGTTAACACGCACAAAATCGCCGACGGTCTTTAATTTTTCCGCCTCTGTTTTATTGTTGAATTCGGTCAAAAAGCTGTTCTTTTCCTCGTCGGAAAGCTTCTTTTCCGCGCAGTAATGCTCAGTAAAGCTGTTAAATTCCACCTTATAATTGCCGTTTTCGCCTATCAAAAAGTGCTTTGCGTCGGTATCCTCGGTCGAGGTCTGTACATAAACCTCAACGCTCGCGTTGTACGCGTCCACCATATTGTTGTAGGTGTTGATTATAGCAAAGTTGGAATAGGTCGAAAAAGCGCCCATAACGACAATGAATATCACAAGCGATATAACCATAGGCAGGCACGCGCCCAGCGGGCTGTAGCCGTTCTGCTTTTGCAGCTCCATAACCTTCTGGCTGTACATTGTTTTGTCGTTTGCGTACTGCTTTTGCAGCTTTTCCATCTGCGGCCGCATTTTTTCCATTATAAGCGACTGCTTTTTTGTCTTTACCTTGGAATATATATCAAGCGGCAGAACTATCGTCTTTAAGCACAGCGTAAAAACAATAACGCCGATTATAACGCCGCCGGAAACGCCGCTGAAAATATCGAACAGCCAGCTTATTAATTTTCCTATCCAGTTAAGGTTTACCGAACCTATTTTTTCAACCGCAAAATCTATAAAATTCTGCGAGGCTGAAAGTAAACTTAAAACGTTCATATATTTTCAGAATTAAAATAATTTTTCAAATGACCCATTTCAGCTTACGCTTTTTTTCGGGCGCGGGGTCATAGCCGCCCTTAGAGAGGGGGTTGCACCTTAAAAGCCGCCACACTCCCAGCAAAATACCTAAAACAACGCCCTTGTTGTTTATGCACCTTTTCATATACTCCGAGCAGGTCGGCTGATAAAGGCAGGTATGTCGGGAAAAATGCTTCTGATAAAAAACTATCGGGCGCATAAAAACAGCCTTTAAATACGGCTTAAAAATTGTGCGCCTCGCATTTTTTATAAGCTTTTTCAGCTTTTTTTGCATTCGTTGACCTTTTTAAAACAAATTCCAAGACTTCTGCAAAAGCCGTCGTAGCTGTATTCCGTTTCCGTTTTCGGTATCAAAATAACAGAGCAAGGCTTATCCAAAAGGTGCAAGGTATCGGCAAACGCCGCCCTTAAAAGCCTTTTTATTCTGTTCCTTTTAACTGCCTTGCCGTGCTTTTTGGACACGGCAACGCCCATGCAAAGCTTGTCCGAAGGAAAATAAATTAACGTTATATAAGGGGAAAATATCTTTTTTCCCCTCTTAAACAGCTTCTGAAAATCGGCGTTTTTCTTTATTCTCAGATATTTCACCTTTTATGCCGAAAGCTTCTTTCTGCCCTTGTCTCTTCTTCTCTTCAAAACCTTTCTTCCCGCGGTGGAAGCCATTCTTTTTCTGAAGCCGTGAACCTTGCTTCTCTGTCTTTTCTTGGGCTGGTATGTTCTTTTCATAGCTAACTCCTAATAATTTAACAAAAATTTAATGATTTTTCTTACCTATAATATCTATAAAACACCTTAAAGTCAAGCGTTATTGCTTGTCCTTACGGGTAAAATTAAATACAGCTTATCCTTATTTTCTACGTTTGTGCACACAAACGGCTGCACATTGTTGTTGAAGGAAAGCAAAATTTCCTGCTCGTCAAGCGCGTTTACGGCGTCGATTATGAATTTTGAATTCATTGCAATGCGCACGTCCTTCCCTTCCGTATGCGCCTTAACGGGCTCCTGCACGCTTCCCAGCTCCGACGCGGAAGAAATTTCTATCTTATCGCCGGAAATATCGAAGATTATAAGGCTGTTTTTATCGCCCCTTACCAAAATCGCCGCGCGCTCTATGCTGGCCTTAAGCTTATCCTTTTCAACCTTAACGGTCGTAACAAAGCTTTTGGGTATGATATTATCCTTCTGAATAAAATCCCCGCCGTACAGCCTCGACGTAAGCACCGTATTCTCGTCGGCAACCAAAATCATACCGCGCTGTACGAAAATTTCCGTTTCCCCGTCATTGTCGGGCATCATTTTCTCTATTTCGTTAAGCGTTCTCGCAGGGCAGATAATTTCCATATTGCCCGTTGCTGAAATAACCTTTCCCTTAATGGTTGCAAGGCGCACGCCGTCAAGCGAGGTAACGCAAACGTCCTCTCCGTTAATTACAAACTGGCAGCCCTTCAAAATGGGACGGGAATCGTCTGAAGCGCAGCAAAACGAGGTCGACGTTATAAACTTTTTTAATTCCTTTGTCTTTAATTTAAAGCTGTTTTCTCTTATTTCGAGGTCGATTTTAGGAAAATCCTCTGCGGAAAGCACCTGCATGCTCGTCTGGCTGTCGGCATAAATAATTTCCATTTTTTTGCCGTCGGAGGCAAGCGTAATCTGCACGCCCTCAAGCTTCTTTATAAAATCGGCAAAAACCTTGCCGGTAACGCAAAGCTCGCCCTCCTCGTAGACCTCTGCCTTTATCGTCTTTATAATGGAAATCTCGCCGTCGGTCGCGGCAAGAGTAATACTGTCGTTTTTTGCAGATATTTTAATGCATTCCAGCACGGGAACGGTGGTTTTTGACGAGCACGCTTTTACAACCTTTAGGGTTGCGTCCGATAAATCTATTCCTTCGCAAACAATTTTCATAATTTTCCTCGCAAAACGTTAAGTTATTTATTATTTGATTAATAGTTGAATTTAGTAATAATTAATAATAGTGAGTGTTGAAATGTGTATAACTTTTCCAAAACTTAAATAACATACTTATTTTATCAAGAAATGCGTCAAAAAGCAACCGAATAATGGTTATTTATGCTGTGGATTAAATGAAAATTTGCTGTTGATTAATTGCTGTATAGTTTGTTGAGAGGTGGAAAGCTTTGCACATTTTAAGCGCACGGCGGACGCCCGATAAGAGGACATTTTCCGATAGTAAAGCGGCATAATAAAGTATCCACAGTAAAAATGTTAATTGTTGATAACTTTCGGTTGAAAAAAAGTGAAGAAAAAGCTATAATAGTGCCATGAATTTTTTTGGCATCGATATTACGGAGGAGAACAGGGAAAAGCTTGAGCTTTTCAAAGGACTTCTTCAACAGCACAATAAATTATATAATTTAACCGCAATATGCGACGATAACGGCATTTACATAAAGCATTTTTTTGACAGTATTCTTCCGCACAAACTTTTTTTGCATGGCGCAAGCGTTTGCGAGGTCGGCTCGGGCGCGGGCTTTCCTTCTATACCCCTCAAAATCGTAAGGGATGATTTAAGCTTTACTTTAATCGAAAGCACGGGCAAAAAATGCGCTTTTTTGAATACCGTTATTAATAATTTGCAGCTGAACGGCGTAAGGGTTTTAAATATCCGAGCCGAGGACGGAGGGCGCATGGCGGAGCTGAGGGAGCGCTTTGACGTGTGCACTGCCAGAGCGGTTGCCGCGCTGAATACGCTTTGCGAGTATTGCCTGCCGTTAGTAAAGGTCGGCGGAAGGCTTATAGCCTATAAGGGCGATTGCGTTGAAGAGCTGGAAAAAAGCGCGGGCGCAATAAAAATTTTAGGCGGGGAAACAGAGCGCATAGAAAATTACGAGCTGCCCGAAGGCGGCGGAAAAAGAACGGTTGTCGTAATAAAAAAGGTAAGCGCCACTCCCTTGAAGTATCCGCGCGGCCGCGGTCTGGAGCGCAAAAAACCGCTATGAACAGCACCGTTAAGAATTGCGCCTTCAGCGGTCACAGACATTCGATAGGCGATTTAAATTTACAGCTTTTGGACCGCGTTGTTTTGAATTTAATGAAGACGGGTACAAAAAATTTTTACTGCGGTATGGCTGTCGGCTTCGATTTGGCGGCGGCGGAAAGCGTTTTGAAATACAAAAACGAATACGGCGCAAGGCTGTTTGCGTGTATTCCCTGCAACGGACAAAGCGACGGCTATTCCGCAAAAAACAAGCAAAGATACGACTGTATTTTGCAGAGCTGCGACGGAGAAATTGTAATTTCAGACGAATATCACAGAGGCTGTATGCTTGCCCGCGACAGATTTTTGATTGAAAACTGCGGCGTTTTGGTATGCTTTTTGCGCAAGGAAAAGGGCGGAACCTACTACACCGTAAATTACGCCCGACAAAAAAATATTAAAATTATAGAGCTTTGACCTTTCAAAGGCCTGTCCGCCCCGATTTGGGACGGGCTTTTTTATATGCAGAATTTCTTACGCTCGGCATTTTTATTCTGCAAATTGCTTAAAATATATGATGACACCCCTTCCGCAATTATGTCCGCCATTTTATAGACAAGGTTAAGGCGGGTCGCCGAAAACAGCGAATAATTGAACATCGACCTCTCTGCCACAATTCCCATAATCGAAACGTCGCCTACCTTGGAAAGCTTTTTGTTTGCGCCGCTGCCGGGCTTTATCCCGCGCTTTGCAAGCTTAATCAAGCCTATGTCGCCCGCAAGCCCAACAGCCGCGTCGATTGCGATTATAGGAGCTTCGGGATGGGTAGAGCGCAGAAATTCATTCATATATTTTACCTCGTGCGCCGTAATCGGCTTTGCAAGCGTGCCGTAAATATAGCAGTTTAGTCCCGCAAGCCGCTCTTTAAGCTTTGTGCCCGTCACGGGGCCCAGGCTGTCGCCTACCGATAAATCGCTGCCAATGCACAAAACTACGGGAACGGCGGTATTTTCTGCTAAAATTTTCTGAAGGGAAAGACAAACTCCGCCGCCGGCCATGGCGTTATATAAATTAAATGAAAAATCCATAATAAAAACCTCGGAGAAGTTATTGACCGAACCCCCATAAATTATAATACGCATAATTTTTTCAGCTTGCGCCGACAGTATCTTTATTTTTATCCACATTTCCACATATTTAAAAAGCGCAAAAATGCCATAAAGGCGCATTTTATCAACAAAATATACTCAAAATATATATGTACGGGCGGATATACGGGTTTTTTAAGGTTTTTGTCAAAAATTTTTCCACATAAGTTAAGTCAAAATGCTAAAAAACAGCCGTTTTTATCCCCAAATCATAAAAATTATCCACAATAGCCGATTTTGCCGCGCTTTATGTTTCACGTGGAACAATAAAAAACTCAAAAAATTTGGTTGAAAGTTTCACATGAAACATTTTTACCGTCAAAAACCATACAGCGCAAACAAAATTTAATCGAAAATTTAAGAAAATCAATAAAATTTGCATTTGTTAAACATCGTGTAAGGTATGTAAAAATTGTGTGATATATCCCGAATTTATCGGCTAAATACTTGAAATATGGCAAGCTATATGTTAAAATCATAATCAGTTGCTTATTTAATACTTAAAAGGAGTTGTATTTTGAACAAAAAAGGCAGAATAATTATGGGGCTGATAGCCTTTGCGCTGGTTGCGGTAGCCGCGGTGCTGTTAATTTTAAACACCGTAAACCGCGCGACAAAGGTTTTATCCAGCGACCTGTTGACGTATCTGGATAATGCCCAATATTATATTGTCAACGAAGAGGGTAAAAGAGTTCCCAACGTTGATAAAGATAACAATATTGTCAGCGCATACGAATTTGATGCGGACGGTAACCCCGTTAAGCTTGGCGGCGGCTATTATGTCAACGAAAAGAACGCAATAGTCAAAAAGGAAAAGAATTCCAAGGGCGCAGAGGTTGAAGTGCCCCTTATTGCCGCATGGTCTATTAATGTAAAGGGCTATAACTTTATCTGCAAGACGGATTACGGCACAATCACTGCGGTAGAGCAGTCCTTGTTCGGCAGCGGAGGAATTCTCGAAAACCCGCAGGTTCAGAAATGGATAGGCTACGGCGTCACGGTCGATTTAAACGACCCCAACGCCAACAGCTGGGTTTCTACAATGTTTACGGTGCTGTCTATCGTAATTGTGTGCGTGGTGTTCTTCCTTATAATCCGCTCTACAATGGGTGGTAGCGGTAAGATTATGAGCTTCGCAAAAACCAAAGCCCGCGTTTCAACAAATATTAAGGTGCGCTTTACGGACGTAGCAGGCGCAGAAGAAGAAAAGGTGGAGCTTGCGGAAATAGTGGAGTTTCTGCGCCAGCCGAAAAAATTCTCCGATTTGGGGGCGCGCATTCCTAAGGGCGTGCTTTTGGTAGGTCCTCCGGGAACGGGTAAAACGCTGTTTGCAAAGGCCGTCGCCGGCGAGGCGGGCGTACCGTTCTTCTCGGTTTCGGGTTCTGATTTCGTTGAAATGTATGTAGGCGTGGGTGCTTCGCGCGTACGCGACCTATTTGATATGGCCAAGAAAAACCAGCCCTGCATAATCTTTATCGACGAAATCGACGCAGTCGGCAGACACCGTGGCGCGGGCCTCGGCGGCGGCAACGATGAAAGGGAGCAGACCTTGAACCAGATTCTTGTTCAGATGGACGGCTTCGAATCCAACGAGGGAGTTATAGTAATGGCGGCAACCAACCGCGCAGACATTCTCGACCCCGCGCTTCTCCGTCCCGGCCGCTTTGATAGACAGATTTACGTCAACCTTCCCGACGTCAAGGGCAGAGAGCAGATTTTAAAGGTCCACGCGCGCAACAAGCCCATTTCACCCGACGTTAACTTCAAAACGGTTGCAAGAATAACAGCGGGCTTCTCGGGTGCAGACCTTGCAAACCTGCTTAACGAGGCGGCAATACTCGCCGCGCGCGCAAACAAAAAGTTTATCGGCAATTCCGAGCTGTACGAGGGCGTTAATAAGGTTTTGATGGGCCCGCAGAAGAAGAGCCGTGTCGTAACCGAAAGCGATAAGCGGATTACAGCCTACCACGAGGCGGGCCACGCGATAATAGCAAAGCTTTGCGAAAACTGCGACCCCGTGCAGGAGGTTTCAATCATTCCCCGCGGCAATGCGGCGGGCTACACTATGACCCGTCCGGACAACGACGACTGGCACATGACTAAAAACAAGATTACCGACTTTATTTGTATGGCACTCGGCGGCCGCGTTGCGGAGGAGCTTGTAATCAAGGACGTAACCACGGGCGCCTCCAACGATTTAGAGCGCGTAACCGAAATGGCAAAGCGTATGGTTACAGAATGGGGTATGAGCGAAAAGCTGGGGCTTGTTACCTACGGCAGCAATTCGCAGACAGTATTCCTCGGCAAGGATATGGAAACGCACAACGCATATTCCGACGACACCGCTCAGGCAATCGATGCGGAAATGCATGCAATTATAGAGGGCGCGCATGACCGCGCGACTAAGCTGCTTACCGCAAACCGCTCCGTTCTCGACAATATGGCAAGGGTGCTTATCGAGCGCGAAACCATTTACACCGAAGAGGTGGATATGCTTATGGCGGGCAAAACCCATACAGAGGTTATGCAGTATATGGACGAACAGGATACGAAAAACGCCGAAAATCCCTTCAAAAAGTTTGAAGGCGACGGCGAGTAAGAGAGAAAAGTTTCCCGTGAAACTAAAAGGTTGAGTTATGGGTAAAATTATATCTTTTTCTAATAAAAAGGGCGGCGTAGGCAAGACCACAACAGCCATAAATATGGCGGCTTACTGCGCCGACCTTGGAAAAAAGGTGTTGCTTGTGGACATCGATTCTCAGGGCAACGCAACAACGGGCTTGGGCTTTTCCAAAAGCGCCCTTAAAAAATCGGTCTATAATGTATTGATTGAGGACGACAACGCGGCAAGCAACATTCTTCCGACGCAGGTCAAGCTTTTGGATATACTTCCCGCCAACGTCGATTTGACGGGGGCGGAGGTCGACCTCGTTTACAAAAAGAACAGAGAGCAGATTTTAAAGAGCGCTCTCGAAAAAATCCGAGGCGAATACGATTACATATTTATCGACTGTCCTCCGTCGCTCGGTCTGCTTACGATAAACGCATGGGTTGCGTCCGATTCTGTAATTATCCCGCTGCAAAGCGAGTATTACGCTTTGGAGGGCGTAAGCCAGCTTATGAATACTATTGCAATGGTAAGGCAGCACCTTAACCCCAATCTGCAAATAGAGGGGGTTGTAATCACTATGTACGACGGCAGAGCTTTGATAGCCAAGCAGATAACCGCGGAGATAAAAAAATTCTTTAAAAGCAAGCTTTACGAAATTATCATTCCCCGCAACGTCCGTCTTGCGGAGGCGCCCAGCCACGGCGTACCCATTATGCTGCACGACCCCAAATGCGTCGGCGCGCGGGCGTACAAGGCTCTGGCAGAGGAATTTTTGTCAAAGCAGATATAAAACAGTACAATTTAAGAGAGAAAAAAAGTTCAACTTACCAAAAAGAGGTGAAAAATGGCAAAAGGCTTAGGCAAGGGCTTAGACGCCCTTTTTGAGGAAACCGACGCGGCGTTCGAGCATACCTTCGAGCACAGAAGCGCCTTTGAATACACCGAGGAGGAGCGTAAGAACGCGGAGGAAATGCCGCTTTCCAAAATCCACGCAAATCCCAACCAGCCGCGCAAGAATTTTGACGAGCAGGCTTTGAGAGAGCTTGCCAATTCCATACAGCAGCACGGCGTAATTATGCCTATTGTCGTCAACGACAATAAGGACGGTACATATATGATAATTGCGGGCGAGCGTCGCTTCCGTGCGTGCAAGCTTGCCGGCAGAACTACCATTCCCGTGGTCATCAGACAGTACTCCGCGCGTGAAATCAAGGAAATTTCTTTAATAGAAAATCTGCAAAGAGAGGACCTTAACCCAATAGAAGCGGCAACCGCAATGAAGCAGCTTATGATAGATTATAAGCTTACGCAGGACGATTTGGCAGAGCGTATAGGCAAATCCCGCCCCGCAGTCGCAAATACGCTGAGGCTTTTAAACCTCTGTCCCGAGGTTATGATGCTCGTGGCGGAGGGAAGGCTTTCCGCGGGTCATGCGCGCACGCTTGTGCCCCTTCCCGCAGAAGAGCAGCTGCAATTCGCACAGGAAACAATCAAGGGTCAGCACTCCGTGCGCGAGCTTGAAAAAAAGGTACGCGCCTATAACATTCCGTCGGAGGTGCTGGAGGAGCGCAAAAAGAAAAAGCGTGCGCTTGCCTTAATCGAGTTAAAGCAGCTTGTGGAAAGAATGCGCTACACCTTCCGCACAAAGGTAAGCCTTATCGGCACCGAGAAGAAGGGCAGAATTTACATCGACTATTATTCCCGCGACGATTTGGACAGAATTGCGGAAATTTTAGACATTATGGACAAGCAATAGCGTGCCGCAACGGGCAGCAGATAATTCAATATAAAAAATCAGGCGGCGGGCGATTATAAATCGCCCGCCGCTTACTGTATTTTTTTGTCTTTGTTTTACATTAAGGCCTTGCCCTGTGCGGTGCCTATAACGGTGAATACCTCAACCTCGTTGCCCGTAGCCGCGTCAACGTAGATATAATAATCGTTTCCGCCGTACGCGCCGTAGAACTCATAGCACAGTACTTCTCCGCCGTCGACGGGGATAAGGCACAGACGCGAGCCCTCGGCTTCAAAGCCGCCGTTCAGCACAGCCTTAGCTTCGCTCTTGGATATTTTAGCAGAGCCAAGCTCTCTCTGGGTGTGGTTAAGAACGTACGCCAGCCCCTCCATACCCGTTACAATGCCGCGCTCCTCGCAAACCTTAACCTTAACCATGTCGGGGTAAATTACAACGCCGTTCTGCTCGTAAGCAAAGTTAAGATTGCAGGTCGTGCCGTTTTCGCTCGTCCATACCGCCTTCATATTCTTAAAGCCAAGCGCTTTAAGGAAGTCCTGCGCAATGTCAACGCAGCGCTCTACGGAAAAGTTTTTGTCGTTGCAGTCCTTGTAGCTGTTAAACTCAACAACCTTGCCGCCTTGCTTGGAAAGCTGCGCGCTCATTTCTCCGTCCTTGGTCTGCATGGTCACGTTGTAGCAGGTAAGGCTCTCTGCCGTAACCTCGCCGGTGCATTTCACGTCGCTTACCTTGTAGCTTTCAAAATATTTAGCCGCAAGCTTTTCCGCCTGAGCGCAGGTAATCTCTTCAAGTCCCGCAAGGTTCTTCGCGCTTACCTTTTTAATGTTTTCGGCAAACGGGCCGTCGTGTATTTCCTTTGGCGTTTCCACAACGTTGTTTTCCATTTCGCCAAAGCTTACAAGCATAAGGTTGTCCTTCTTGCCGCGCATTGCCTTCAGCATTTCCTTGCCGGTGCAGTTTGCCGTCAGCTCGTTAATAGACTGTTTAAGCTGCAAATTCGTCTTATACATATGCTCGATAGTCGCAATCTGGCTGTCGGTCAGCTTTTTACCGCTTGCAACCGAATAAAGCATAGACTGCGCGCTGTCGCCCATCTTGTTTACAAACGAGGTAACGTTCTGGGTGAACTGCGTATCCACGGGCAAACGCTCGAGAAGGGTTTCCGCCATTTCGCTCTCTATGGCAACGTTGGACAAAAGCTTAACCTGCTCGTTTCTGGTGTTCGCCACGCGCGCCTTTGCAAGGTTGGTGTCAAGGTTGTCCACAATCGAGTTCAATTCATACATCGATTCTGTATGAATGGTAGCCATATCCGCCGTCATTCCGTCCATATTTATCCAGCCGTAGGTCAGCATAGAGCCAAGGGCAAGGGTAACTACGCCGAGCGAGATAACCGCCGCAAGCCAGCCGCCAAAGCCGGGCGCATGCCTTTTCTCGTTTTTTTCCGCGCGTTTTTCCGCACGCACCTTCAAGCGGTGCTCGCGCTTTGCGCGTCTGTCGGCCATTGCCGCCTCGCGCTTTGCAACGCGCGCCTCTGTTTTCGCCACGCGTGCCTGACGCTTTCTCTCTATTCTCGCTTCCTTGGTTTCATGCTTTAACATGTCGCGGCGCTCGCGTCTTTTTTCGCGCGCCTCGGCGCGTTTTTCCTTCATTGCCGCAATTCTGTCAAGCCGCTTCTGCTTTGCGTCAAGCCTCTTTTCAAGGCGCTTCTGCTTCTTTTCCGCGCGTATTTTAGCCGCTTCAAGCTTCTTCTGCTCGCGCGCCTCCAAGCGTTTACGGCGCTTTTCGCTCATTTTATGGACGTGCTTGCCCTTCTTTTTAGCCGACTTTTTAATGCTCATAACCTTGTTGCCGGCCTTTGCATTGTCTTTGGTCTGCTTGACGGGCGCGGCTTTTTTAGCCTTTGCCGTGCTCTTCACCGCCGTATTCTTCTTTGCGGCGGGCTTTTTTCCGTTGTCTGCAAGCGCTTCTGCCTTCTGCGCCCCGCTTGAAATTTCCTTCTTATTCACAAAAATCCCTCCTTAAATCGCAAAAACGTGCTTACCTATCGTGGTAACCGTCTTTCTGCTGAATATCCAACTGCTGGTAGCAACCGCGGGGTTGTAGTAATAAATGCAACCGTAGGTGGGGTCCCAGCCGTTCATTGCGTCCTGCGCCGCATTCATAGCCGTCTTATCGGGGCTCAGGTTAATCTGCCCGTCGGAAACAGCGGTAAACGCATTCTTTTGGTAAATTACGCCCGAAATGGTGTTCGGGAACTGAGAGGAGGCAACGCGGTTTAAAATTACCGCGCCAACCGCAACCTGACCGGTGTAGCTCTCTCCGCGCGCTTCCGCATAAATGCATTTGGCAAGCAGATACAAATCAGAGCTGGTGTAGCCAGAGCCCTGAGAGGAGCCGCCCTTCTTGTCGTTGTCCAGAACCTTTACGGAATCGTTCATGCCCAGCGCCTCGAAGGTGCTGCGCCCCGTAATACCGTCGGCAGTCAGCCCGTTCTTGCGCTGAAATTTCTTTACAGCCTCAATCGTGCCCTTGCCGTAAATTCCGTCGACGGCGCCGTTGTAATAGCCCCATTGCTTCAACCTTCTCTGCACCTCTTTAACCTCGCCGCCGCTTGCGCCCTGCCTTAATACGGCAGTCTGGACAAAGGGCGCCGAAACGAGGCTGTTCTCGCTCGTATGTCCCGTATTGAATACCGCGCCTACCGTTGCAACCGTTGCCAACGCAACCGCAGCAGCGCCTATTCTAAGTGCTTTTTTCATTTTTCCTCCTTAGCAGCGCCGTTTTTAGGCGCGCGTTAATAAATATGTGTAAGACGTGTTACCGCCTTTGCAATTATTATGAATAGGCTTAAAAAAAATATGCAAAAATTTAGCGTAAAAAAACGGCGCGCACTGCAACAAGTGCGCGCCGTACGGCGAAAATGCTTGTGTCCGCCCTAAGGTCAGCCGAACCACTTTTTTATTATTTCGTAAATTGCAGAGCGGTATTCCACGTCCGCCGTGCCGGAGGTAAAGCAGAGGGGGGGATAAATAACGCACCACCAGTTGTCGCCCGTGCCCGTGCCAAGCTCTATTATAAGCGCGTCGTACAGCCCCGCTTCAAGCGTCAGCTCGCCGTAGACTCGTGTGGGGAATTCCTCTGCCCGCACCGCCGCGCGCGAGGTGTAGTCAAACCCGTGCTCTTTAAGCGTCTTGTCGCAAACCTCTTCGATTTGCGGCAGAATACCCTCAATCAGCTCAATCGCGGTAATTTTGTCCACGCATTGCGCGGCGTAGGGGGTTATAAATTTGACGACCTCGTCCTTGACTATGTATTTAACGCTTTGGTCAAGCTGTTCGTTGGAGTTTGCGCGGACGTGAATGCGCAGATAGTCTGCCTCTGCGCGCACCGGCTCGTTCAGCATTCCGCCTATACATAACACTCCTATTATAAGTCCCGCAATAATAATGCCCGCCGCAATAAATTTTTTCATTGTTGTCACCCTTCAATTAATTTTTACAAAAGCGTTATTGCCGCGGATTAAGCTATTTATACTTTAATTTTTAAATTTTTAATGCAGAATACAATTTGCGCGGCAACGGCATACTATATATAGTGGTTGCTCTTGCGCAGGGCAACAAGCTTAGCCGCAGCTTATAAAAAATAAAAAAAATTATAAAATTTTAAGGAAAATCGCTTGATTTTTGCACGGGCATTTGGTATATTAATTAAGCGTTTTGGGAGCTTAGCTCAGTTGGGAGAGCAACTGCCCTACAAGCAGTGGGTCACAGGTTCGAGCCCTGTAGCTCCCACCAAAACAGCAGTGCGGCGATTATGCGGGAGTGGCTCAGTGGTAGAGCGTCACCTTGCCAAGGTGAATGTCGCGGGTTCGAATCTCGTCTCCCGCTCCAGTAAAAGCCGCACTGTTTTTTTATAAGGCGTCATAGCCAAGCGGTAAGGCAAGGGTCTGCAAAACCCTGACTCCCCGGTTCAAATCCGGGTGGCGCCTCCAAACCTCCCCGTAAACGGTGTTCTGTATCGGCGCCGCGTTCGGGGTTTTTATTTTTATTAAGCAGTTTAAAAGGGACGGCAGTACGCCGTCCCTTTTTCTAACAGATAGTTACTGTAATATTTTGCAAAGCCCGACCTCGGCCGCGCCTTCAAGCTCCTTTTTCATTGCCGCAAAATGCTCGTTGCTTTCCGGGTCCCTTATCTGCATGCAATATTTTAAATAATCATACAGCACCTCGGTAAGCGTGGCGGAGGGGAAGGCGTTTGCCGAACTCCCGCTGTTAACAGTAAGCCATAGGCTTGTCACGGGCTTGCGGTCGGCGGCAAGCGCGGGCTGAACGTAATCGAACATAAGCCGCTTATAATTGTTTTTTGTCCAGAAGTACAGATATTTTTCGCTGCCCGTGCTGTTGGTTTCGGGCGATTCTATCTCGCAGAAAATGTTGTCCACGTTGGTGCGGTTGTTTTTGTTGGCGTCGTAGGACAATAGCGTAAGCGCCCGCTTGTAAATTGCGGTGCCGTTTCCGCATGCCTGCAAGCTGCTTTTCACGGCAATAAACTCTATAACCGCGCTGTTTGTGCGTTTAAAATAATCGAACACCGCCCCGCCCAAAACCTGTCCGCCGCTGTCCTTTGCAAGCAGAATGTGGTAGCGGCAGTCGTCCTGCCCCTCGCTGCTTTTAAGGTAGGCAATAAGGTTGTCAAAGCTTTCCCGCTCGTTTTCGTCGGGGAAGCTTTCCAGATAAATTTCCGTGTAAAACTGCGCCAAATCGGATACGGAGCCCTTGTCCGCAAGGCTGACCTCCTTGAATTCAAGCGATTCCGACTGCGTAAAAAAGCTGTCAAAGGCGGAAAACACAACCGAAGCGGCGCGCTTGGGCTGCATTATAACCCTTTCCGCAAGCGCCTCGCCGAAAGCCCCGCCCGCCTTTACCGCCGCGGCGTAGCTTTGTTTGCACTCGCTTGCTATTTTGTCGTTAAGCGCGGTTACAAAGCGGTATCTTCTGCCTGCGTATTGCGGGTCGGTAAATATCCTTTCAAAATGCTTTAAGCTCTTTTCGATAAGCATGCCTATAAGAAAATTATAAGCGTTTTTGTCGGTCAGATTAGCGTGCTCGAAAAATGCCACGCATTTCTCGGGACGGAAGTCGGGCTCGTCGCTTTCAAGCTCGAACAGCAGCCAGACGTAGGCGGTGCAGTAATATTTTTTGGATTTGAAGTTATGGCATGGTGTAAATTCGTCTATCTGCACCGCAAAGGAAAATTCGCCGTTCTCTATTTTTTCGTAAAAGTACTTGTTTTCGGGGTTGGTCAGCTCCCGCACGGACTTGTAGTAAGGCTTTTTGTCGTAAATGGAAACGTCTGCCGACAGCAATGCGCCGTATCTGCGCTCCTCGTTTTCTGCAAATTTGCTTTTCAGCCTCTCTATTACGTCGGAGCTGCGGCACGCCACGGCGGGAACGGAGTTGCTTTCATCCCCGTAGGAAAGCTGGCACAGTCCCGCCCAAAAATGCTTGTAGTCCAGCTCGTAGCTCGGTCCCCACAGCAGCCAGCCGAAGGTAAAGTACAGCTCGTCCGTGCGGATATTGTCGTAGCTGTCCGCATTGCTGTCGGTTATGTATGCGGTGGAAACATAGCGCTTTATAAATTCCTCCCAGTTTTCCTCATATTGGGAAAGCAGTCCCGTCAAAAGGCAGGTGGGAGTGGCGTAAGCCTCCTCGATTCGTATTTTCAAAACCCATTCAAGACGGTCGTCCCTTATGCCGAAAACTCTTTTGACCTCTGCGTTGTTAAGATAGTCAAAGTACCTTTTAACCGCTTTGGAAAAATTTTCGCCTATAAGCGGGGTGCAGTTGGGTATAACGTAAAGCATGTCCGACTTGTTTTCCGCATAAAACGCCTTAAATTGATTTATCAAAGCTTTCCAGTCGGAGGATATTGTGCTGTAACCTTGTGTTTTTAGCAAAGCAAATTCTATAAAAGCGCGCTTTTTCAGCACCGAGTTGCGGCAGATAAAAAGAATTTTCATTCTCTGCATAAAGCCGAGTCCGCAGGGCGCAAAAATTATTTTCAGACCTCTGTTGAATTTGTTCAGCATCAAATACAAAACCGTAGCCACCGAAATACAAAGGGCAACCAGCTCCAACAGATTTAAAAACAAAGCAAGGTTAGAGGCAAACAACTCAAAAAATTTTTTCATATCGCATATATTTTAACATTGACAGTACCAAAAATCAACAGAATTGCAATTTTCGTGTCAACATTTGTCTTTTGGCGTAAATTGCCGTGCGCTTGCTTGACAACTATTAAGCAATCTGTTAATATTCAGTATGTCAGTAAAAAAGCGGCTTTATATAGCTGCCTCTTATTTAATACATACGCTCGTGTGGTGGAATAGGCAGACGCAAGGGACTTAAAATTTTTGGCAGAAAATAATTAACAGAAAATTAACATAAAAACTGAAAACTTAACAAAAATCAATGCTTGTGTGGTGGAATAGGCAGACGCAAGGGACTTAAAATCCTGCGGGCGGTAAAAAACTGAATAAATATACAAAAAACACGCCGCTGTGGTGGAATAGGCAGACGCAAGGGACTTAAAATCCCTCGAAGGAGACTTCGTGCCGGTTCAAGTCCGGCCAGCGGCACCAAAATTTTGAGAGAAATTATAACGATTTCTCTCATTTTTTTATGTTAAAAAGGGTATTTGGGTAACGTTGGGTAACGATTTTGACCTTTTTTGCATAAAATCGGGGTGTTTTGTATAATTATTATGCGGTCATAAAATTTACTAAAATTTTTGGGTAACGCGGCGGACGGTAATAAAAAAGGGACAAATCGGTATATTCGGTCTGTCCCTTTTTACATTTTAAAGCTCATAGTTTATTTTTTCAATTTCTTTGAAATAGTAACCGTCCGAATATGTAGTATATCCCCTATCAACGGCGGAAGTAACAACTTCTTTATCGAATTTGTGTCCATCCCAAAGCATTACGAGTTCCAAGTTGCAGCCGCATTCTTTCGCTCTGGTAATGAACGTGTAACGCAGCTCGTGAGTGTGTCTGCCTTGAATAATCTTTTGAAAGCGTCTATTGATATAATCACGCTTTACGGTTTTAGCCGCTTCAAAGTCTATATACTGCATAACCCGTTTAAGCATAGGTGAAATAGGTATTTTTCTTATTTCTTTTGCTTTGCCCTTGCGTATTTTCTCTGTTTCGCATTCAATATAATTTTCGTGAAGAACGGCAGAAACGAGTTCACCGACACGCATACCGGAATAAAGAAGAATTAAAATTGCGCTGCAAACAGGTTCTTTCCTATGTAAAATACAGTAATCAACAACGGTCTTTTCTTCTAATAATGAAAGTGAATTACCTTTCTTTACTTCGTATTTGGTAACTTCTACTTTTGTCATAGGTGATTTGAAGTTGTAATCGGCAACGGCAACGTCGAAGATGGCTTTAAGCTGGACTTTGAGTTTTTCGGCAGTGCGGTATTTTTCTTTATCTACCAAAGCAGATAAGTAGTTCTGAATATCAGCACGGGTAATTTCGTCCAAATGCTTATCGCCAAACGCAGGAATTATATGTGCGTTAATTAAATCGATATAACCTTTTAACGTGCTTTCTTTAACGGTGGTCTTTTTAATGGAAATCCATTCGTTTAAATAGTCTTTTAAAAGCGGTGTAACGGGCTTCTTATGCGGTATAGCTTGTTCAATGGCATTTAAAAATCTTATTCTTAATTCGTTTAAGTCCTTACCGCAAAGCTCTATATTATAACCGTCTCTGCGGAATCGTACTTGGTTTGTGTTCTTAAGCGTGCGGTATTTTACCGCATAACCGCTATAAATAAGTAATATTTTTACGGGTTCTGACATTGCGTCAATCTCCTTTTTTGTGAATTTTAAAACATTTTGCTGTTGAGCTTTCGGCGTCGGCTTTTTTGCAACCGAGTTAAGTCCCATTTTGAGTACAATGGCAGATAAATCGTCGCTTTCTTCCGACGGATGTTCTTGTATGAAATTGAGTAGCTTTGAAATTTCTTTAGGTGTAAAATTTGCTTTTTGCGTGTTGAGTTCTGACACTTGAATTACTATTGTGTATAAGCGTTTATAAGTGATTGCAAAAGCAGTATAAACTTAAAATCAGCCACATAATAGGACATTTATTAGGCAGCAACCACACATTTGTGTGCAGAAACCACACATAAACCCACATTTTCGGGCAATGTTGATAACCCACTACGGGGGAATAGACGAGTAAAACATAAATCCGCCACACTCCTTTTGTTTTTGTCAAAAGACAAAACCAAAAAAACAGGGGCGATTTTATTGTCATAAAATTCTTTGGGAAGTATTGCCTTGTCAACTCCGTGAATGCTTGCCACCGAAACGGAGTTGACAAGGTAAAATCGGCTCTGTTAAACTCTTGAAAACTTACCCGAAATTGCTTAATACTCTATGTTCTAAATTTAAAAGAAAAATCGCAAAAAATTTTTTTATTTATGACTATATCTGTCAAGTATTAAGTGTTATACTGTTTGCAAAATAATAAAATAAGTTTTTAAGCGTTCATAAAAAAATCGCATTAACATTAAAAAATTGAGTTTGTTTTCCTTGACTTTATCCGTAGGGAAAACTATAATATTTAAAGCAAACATATGTTTATATTTTGTGATAATCTTGGGAAAGAATTACACAAAAAAAGACGTAAGACAAATGAAAAGACAGCAGATTTGTAAAATTGGATTTAGGTAATAATTGAGTGGTTTCCCCCGTTTCTACTCATTGTTATTTGATTATGGTGATAAGGAGATGAGTTGAATGTCGGAAAGTTTTGGTAACGTGCAAATTTACTGTCCTAACTGTGGGCAACGGAATTACGGTTATAAGAACGCCAAAGGTTTGGTGCTTTTTAAATGCCGGAAATGCGGTTGTTGTCTTTCAAGTAAAAGGATGAAAGAACAAAAAGTAATTATTACGGTAAGTCAACAAAATTGAATAATCGCTTTATGGACAAGCAGCGGTTTCGTAAAATCGAGTAATATCGCCCGCGCCACTATCCATAAAGTAAGTGTTTGTAAGACACATATATAATGTGTGAAAGCAAGGAAATAGGCCTTGACGAACAGTAACCTGATTAAATTCGGGCGAAAGTTTGTCAAGGCTTTTTTGTTTTTGAAAATAAAAAATGTTTAATGCCTGATTTGCAATAAGGGCAAAGGATACATAAAAGTTTTTCGTAGTTTACGGAAAGCAACGGTGTACCCTTTTTTAGTCCTGTCCTTATTGCGAGAGTACGGCTGAAAAAGGTGGGCTTTACACCTTATCTACTCCTTTGTCCGAATTAGCGTTCGGCGAAGGAGTTTTTAAATGCAGGAAAACAAGACCTACTATTTGTACGTCAAAGGGCAACGGGTTGAAGTGAGTGAACAAATTTACCGAGCTTACGTTCAACCGGAACGGAAACAGCGTATGCGCGAATATCGTGCAAAAGAAAAAATCAGCGTAACGTCCATTGAAGCACTATCTGAAAAAGGCTTTGAGCCGGAAGATGGAACGCAAGATTTTGAAAGCGCCTTAATTGAAGTTGAAGAACAGGCGGAAGAATTAGCGAAACTAAACGCAGCCATTGAGCAGTTGTCGGAACGTGATAGACGAGTTGTTCAGTTGTATTACTTTGAAAGCAAAACGCAGCAAGAGATTGCGAACATTCTGGGTATAGCCAAAAGCACTATGTCTGAACTTTTACCACGCATATTATTGCGACTAAAAAATTTTTTATAACTTTTTTTCGCTAAAATACGAACTTTGCAAAATTTTTGTACTGAAAGAAGTGTAAGGGTTACGTCTTACAGCGATTGCAAAAATATCAAGGAGAAAGTTGTGTTAAGCGAGCAGGTTAAGAACGAATTGAGAGAAGTCAGGTATTACTTCTCTCGCAAGGCAAATATGGATGCGCTCTCTATAAACGCCGGAGTCTCAAGGGCAAAAGCGTTAGCAGAAAAGTACGTGAACGCAATACGGCAAGCGCCGGCAAAGCTCTACGATTTATTCGGTTGTCTTTACATTCAGAATAAAACGCAAGAAACCGTTGCAGCGGAAATGTGCTATTCGGAAGAACATATCAGACGTTTGATTAGAGAACTTATCACTTATTTTGCAAAGAAGATTATTTAAAGAGGAGATAGAGATGATAAGCGAAGCATTTGAAGGTTTGTGTGAAATCTGCGGAGTCGATATTGATGACGTTGACTTTCTTGATAACGCTACTAACGTTTACCGTACCGAAGAATTTATCGTAAGTCAGCATATTTGTTTTTCTTCCGACGGCTTGGGAACTACACGCATTTTAAGCGAAGATACCTATTATAGCCGCACGAAGTTGAGAGATTTGCTTTACGAAAAGCTGTTCGAGAACAACGGCAGGCGTTTACATTCGTCTATGTTCGTTCGTACCTATATCGAGTAACAGCTACGCTTCCCGATATTTTGCAATCAAAAGTCTTTAATATTTCGCAATAATTTTTTAGTAGGTTGAAAAAAGCGGGCCCCTTTCTTTACCTAACCGAAACGTGTAGTTTCATTAAGTTGCGAGCGTTAAAGCAAAGTCAAAATTTAATACGCAGTTACGGTCTGAAAAGCAGACGAGGAATACTGCACTATAATCAATAATTTTAAGGAGACATTATCAATGGCAAAAGGCAATGCAAATAAGCCCGCTGAAAATGCGGAACAGCCCAGAATCAGAAAGTGGTTGCGTCCGAGCAGAAGGGCAAAGGGTTACGCAGAAGAACGTAAAGAAAACCGCCATAAGCGCGGCGACAAGAAGGGCGAGGAACTTGACGATTACAACAAGGGATTGCGTTCCGGCTACCTTCTCTGCCAGAGCGACCACGCCGGCTCTTATATCTACGATAAGGTGTTAGGCGAAACGAAAGATAAGGACAAGGCGGCCGCAGCTTCGCAGAGTATTGGTCAGCATAGAAAAAACGGGGGTAATCAGTAATGGCAAACGTAATCAAAGTTGAAAGAGAACTGTTTGAGAAGAACGGCAAGAGTTATTACGCTTACTACATAAAAGGCAAGGTAAGAAATACCGAAGTTAAGGCGCAGGTTATTCCGCCCGATTTAGGCGGCTACAAAGTCCTTGACATTGTGTACGACGGCGCAAACGAGGCGGAACTCGTAGTCGTGCCTTTCAAGTTTGCGGCAGACGACGGACACGTTATAGAGGGTAACACGTTTAAGGTTGTTTCGACCGACGAAAACGGTGAAATCTACGAATGTCCCGTACAGCCCGCGCGCAAGTCGGACAAGAGTATGCTCGATATGCTTCTCAAAGCAAACGCATAAACGTACAAGGCGGCTTACAAATCTATCTGTAAGCCGCTTACTTTTTAAAAAGGAGAATTTTAATGACGAAAAGTTTAAAAGCAATTTTAATCGTAATTGCGGCTGCACTTATTTTCGTTATAGCAGGCGGTTTAATTATCCACTTTGTAAGGAACGGAAAAGACAGCGGCACTATTGATACAAATAATACTTTGGCAACACAAGTTGACGAGTGTGTTTTGCAGGAGTCCATTGCTTTTTGCGGTGATGGCGTTTCGGCGAAAACGACTAAACCTATGTCGCTGTCAACTTATTCGGAAACGGCGAGCGAGGAACAAGTTGTTAGCGGCAACTCCACTACGCTTACGCTAAAGTTGATATCAAATGTATTAAGCGAAGTAGTGCTTGAAAAGATAAATGTACCCGTAACTTGGAATGTTGCGTTCGTAAACGAAGACAGCGCATGGGCGAGCGGTAAGAACATAACAGACTATATAACCGTAACGCCGAAAAGCGATTTTACACGCACGGTAACAATAACAAACAAAGCGCCGTTCGGGGAACAGATACGGCTTAGCGCAACGTTAGACGGCGACAGCTCGAAAACGGCAAGTTGCACTATCGACTATGTTAAAAGGTTTAGCGGCGGCTTGCAAACTCTGTATTTTGCAAGCGATTTTGGAGATGAAAATTTGGCTGGCGGAAAAATTTATATGGACGAAGCTGTTGGTACTTTGACAGGTGAACTTAACGCTTATGGAACGTATATTGAGTTGGAAAGCGGTTTTATGGATTTGTTGCAAAGCTATCTTAAATTTGATGTGCAGTTGCAAAGCTATTCTTTCCCAAACGGACAGTGTTCGTCGTTTATAGACTACCATACTACTTACAAATATTATGCATTTGAGGTAACTGCGCTTAATGCACAAGGAAATCCTATTATTTGCGATTATTCACATTTTATTGCTAATTGGGATAGCTTAACCGAGGCACAAAAAAAGGCAGTCAAGTTTGCTTGGTGGAAAGCCTATCAGGAATACGGCGACAATATAAATATCGACTTGGTATTCGATTACAGCTACGGCGGTAAAGCGTTAGGACAAATAAGCGGTAATCAAAGCTCGTATGTAAGTGGCGAATGTTACGGCGACGGAATTACTGTGGACGGCTCGCTGGTGAACATAGTTTTTTAAGGGGGTAAATTTATGACAAAGACAATTAAAGCAATTTTAATAGCCGTGGCGTCGGTGCTGGTTATATCGCTTTGTGTCGGACTTATTGTACATTTCACAAAAAGCAAAGCGGACAAGCCTACGGTTAATACTCCTACCGATGAATACGAATTGAGCGGCAAGGTATACGACGATAGTGGTAACGAAATGGCTACAGGTATGGTGTATTCTATGCCGAGAGCTATGACTATTTCCGAGCTTGAAAGCGAAACGGTTTCACGCACTACTATTACCGCAACCGTTTCGCCGGAGAACGCAACGGATGGTACGGTTGAGTGGTCTATCAAGTTCGACGACGATACGGACACGGACGGTTATTTATCGTTAGAGCCTGCATATTACGGGGCTAATACCGCCGTTCTAACGTGCTATCAGCCATTCGATTATAGAGCAATCATAACTGCAACGTCTAATTACGACGCAACAAAAACGGCAACTTGTTATGTGGATTATCTTTATGAGTTTAATCCGATAGATTTGAACGTAACGTGGAATGATATCGTTTTTAACAAGCAAAACCAAATAGAATTGGACTACGATTTCAGCGGTTACGGAACGGTTGAAGGCGATTTCGATTTCGGCGATTTGTACATTGAATTGGACGGAAACGTCGTGAACGCAATAAGCGAAAGGTTGGGTTTTGAATTTACGCCTACCTATAAGATTTTAACCGAGGGCTACGATTCAAGTCCAGTTTATTTTAACGTTCCGTCGCCGTTCGAGTGTTTTGCCGCCGGCAGTGGAATTGACGAAACGAAATTCAACGAAGCGTTTACGAGGGCGATATATTTCGGTTGCGGCGAGGACTGCGACTACCACGCCATTATTCACTTTACGGCAAAATATAGCTATATGGGCGAGCTTGTAAAGTCAGAGCATATCTGGCACGACGGCTATGAAAGAATATCTGTTGACTTTTCGCTTGAAGGGTTGGTTATTCCCGTTGAGGACGTAACGATAAATAACGGCAATATTGTTTTCGGCGCAAACGCCGAGCCTGTACTCTGTACCTTTGACGGAACGGAAGCGGCGATTTCTTCGGACAGCAAATTTACCGTTTCGGGCAAACAGGCTACTTGCACGGAAACAACTGTAACCGCTCTCAATAAGTCGTTTACCAAAATGCTGAAAATGGAAAGTGCAACGCAGGTAACGTTTACCACCGCAACCGATTCCACTTTGAAAATTTACGTTGATACGGCAGGTAAAAAGTTAAAGGTTGACGGTATTGCTTACACGAGCGAGGTAACGTCTGACGGCGACAACGTAATCACGGTAACGCTTCCCGCAGGTGCACACACAATAACCAAAGGCGACGTGCTGGGGCTTTTTGCTCTGCAACTGAACGCCGGTTAATGCGAGGTGAAATATGAGAACGTTAGCTAAAATTTTAGGCTACGGGCTGGTCTTACTGCTCGTTGCCGCCGCGATAGGCTTTACCTATAAATACACAAACGGTTTTAACGAGGACTTAAAGACTTTCTATATCGAGTACAACGGTAAGCAGATATTGACAACCGAAAACAAGCTGACTTTAAAAAAGGAAGCTGTACACCGTTTCGCCGTCAAGTACACGTTCGATAAAGAGGACGCCGAGCCGAAAGAATACAAGGTAAAAATCGTAAAGAACGTAACCCGTGATTTTGATTTTACAGTAGACGGCGAAAAGTATTTGTTTTCAAAGGTGGGCGATTTAACCGCCGCATTTGAGCCTATAATGCACGACACGTATTTTGAGTTGTACTTGCCCGAAAGTTTGAGCTTCGGTGAAATACTGAAACGGGTTTATGACGGTAAAAACGTGAGTGTTCCAACGGACGCTTGGGCGAACAATCCTTACCCGTTTAAACTTCAGATATCGTCGTATAACGAAAAGATAACGTACAATATTGATTTTACGTTCGAGGACAGTTCGGCAAATACAGGCAATTCGGGCAATCAAAATACCCCAGTTACGCCTACGACACCTATTGTTCCCGACACGCCCGATACACCGAGCGAACCGACAAAACAGAGCCACGCAATTAGTTATCGGATAATTGGCAACGAGGCAAACTTGTTGCAAGCCGATGTTCTTTGCGAGCCTTTTGGGGTAGAAGGTGAAACAGTCGGTTTTTCGGTTTCGCTTATAGGCGATTATAAGAGCGAGGTTACGGACATCACAATTTTTTCTGGCGGCAAGATATGGACTACCATTGCTGCCGGCGAAAACGACGGGGCGTCAAACTATTACAAAGAATTTTCATTTACAATGCCTGATGGCGACGTGGAAATAGCTATAACGATAAAGGCAGTTGTGGTAAGTGAATACCACACCTTAAGCTATGATACGCTTGGTAGCGGGAGTTATAGCGATATAACCGTTTATATGTCCGAAGTTGCGAAAGCTGGCGATTATATTACGGTTTACATTCAATTAGGTTTCGACGTTCAGGGCAGCCTTATGATTTCTAACGTGGTGTTGCAGAACGCCGACACCGGTGAAGATATTGATATTGAACTTATTGGCTATGACGGAAATTATGATTTTACTATGCCCGACTGCGACGTGGTAATTATGATTTATCTTTCGGCGATTTAAGGGGGTGCAAATGAGAGCAATAATAAAACGGTTTTTATACGCTTTGCTTGCTTTTGCGCTCTGTATTGTAACGGTTATGTGCGGATGGGGAAACCTGTCCGCCTATGCCGCTACGGACGAAAGCGTGCAAGCAACCTACGAAAGTACCAACGTGTTAAATAACCTTAAAGGCGCAACAATAGGTGGCAAGGAATTTGATTTAGCGGACTATCCGCACAACTCTAACGGCAAGCCGCAGATAATTTCCTTTGTCGAGTTCTGCTATTCCTACTATGCCGAAAAGCAAGCGGACTACGGTCTATACGTTTATGTTTATAATCCGCAGGACATTGCGTTCGATATGTCAACCGAGCGCAATAAAATTCAGCTTACATACGGACAAAAGGCAGGCTATTCAAAGTACGTTTTGGAATTTATAAACTACTCCACCGAAGCGGGCTACGAAGGTCGGTTCTGGAAGTTCAAAGTAAAGTTAAACGAAACGCAGCAAACGGCAATCTTAAGAGAGCTGGACGAGGCTAACCGTATTTACAAAATAAGCGGCATTGAGCTGTCGTATAAAAATCAAGTTACGGAATATCCGTGCGGACAGACCTATACCTATAAAGGCTATGCGCTTGGTTACGGTTCAGAGTTGGCGCAGTCCGATACGCTTTCCTGCAAGGTTGACGGGTTTGAGAAATATTTGTCGTTGGACGTCCGTTCTACTTACTATCGCCCGAAAGGGAGTAACGGTTCTGAGAATAAGCAAGATACGCTGCACTCGGTGTATTTCTCTGTTCCTAATTCCATTATTGACGAATACGGAGAAATGACGGCGGTACACGCAACTTGGCTTAACGCTTATACGGCGCCTATCTTTGTTTCCGGCAATAAAGATTATTACAACGAATTTATGAAAGTTGTCGGGAATGGCGTTACGGGCGATTACGCTTTTCATACCAACGGTCAAGGCAGGTATTGGGGCGGATTCTACTTCGTTAAGTATTCGCACGGTTACAATTATTCGGGTACGGAGAACGATTTAACCAAACTTAAATACGCCTTTTACGCCGAGAACGGTGATGCGGATACCTATACTTTACCGGCAGAGCTTTTAATAGGCGACCGCAAAAGCAATAAAAAGGGTTGGTTTGAAACGTATACGGCAAAGTTTGGCGGCTCGAAAGTAAATAACCGTTATAGTGCGGAATTGTTTGATAAGGTTGACAGCGAATTTACTGACGTTACGATAACCGATAAAGACACTTTTAAGCTGACAAGCGTAATTTCTTCGCAGAATCTTTGGCAGAAAATGTGGGGAACGTCAACGTCGTACACAAATACTTACAATATAAGCGCCATTCAAAAAGTAACGCAAGACGATATAGATAAAACGTTGAGCGTTCCTGAGTTCTGCGACGAATTTTTCATAGCGGAAACGGATTACAACGATTTCAGGGATTACGTAAAGGCGGCAAAGAATAAAAATGAAACGGTTTATTTATTCCGTTATAATCAATCCGAATACTTTGCGGTTGAGTTGGTCGAGGGCAAATATAAAACGGGTTTACATATGGAAACTATCGGGGATTTGACTCGTCCTGTATATGGAACGTATTTTACGGATACTGACACGAACGCATACCTATGTCAAATGTGGGTGCAGCTCGATTTCGATATAATAGACCTTACGTTTACGAAGGACGGCGTTGAAACGGTAATACCCGTAATTATGTCGCCTATGGATATAGCCGCAGACGGAACGCCGCCGCTTGTAACGGAAAAAGACAGACCTAACATCTTAGCCATCATATTTGGCATTATCTTTTTTCTAATCGTTATTTGGTTATTATTAAAGTTCTGTCCTGTCGTGTTCGTGGTGATAGGCAAGGTTATAGTTTTTCCGTTCAAGTGCGTAGGGGCGCTATTCAAGTCTATCGACAAAGGAATAAAAAAACGTAAAGAACGGCGGCGCGAAAAGCAAGATAAAGAAGTACAGAGCGAAAAAAAACGTCGGCGGCGTGCAGAAGAACGTAAGCAAAAAGAAAGCGGTGAATTGCCCGATTACGTTTGGACGGACGATAAAAAAGTTAAGCCGAAGCGCAAACGAAAACAGTCGAAACCGCCGGAACTTAACGGCAACGTTTCACCCGAAGAAGTCGATTCCTATTTAGACAGCTTCGATTGGGATAGCGTTGATTGGTCGAAGTTAGACGGCAAAAGCGGCTAACAGAAAACGGATGCCGAGAGAGTATATCTTTCGGCATCTTATTTTTAAACAAATTTAAGGAGAATTTTAATGAAGATTTTAAAAAGAATTTTGGTAATTACGGCGTTGGTCGTAATTGCGCTTTTAATAAGTTACCTTGCCTATACAGGGGGTAACGTCAATGCGTAGAGTTTTAAATATCATACTTACGATACTACTGACGATAGGCTTCGTTCTGTTGGGTGCGTTCGTGTTCCGTTCGTCCTTTATACGGCTGTTTTATGCGTTTAAAGACTTCGGGCTTTCGGTTGCGTACTACTTCTGCGAAATGTTCGGCATAAGCCATAACATAACGCCTACGGTAAATTCCATACCCGAAGTTCAGACGCCGCAGGTAACGCTGCCTACCGACTTTGACGGGTTTAAGGACAACACATCGCAGTACTTTTCTTTATTGTTCAGTTCGGACAATTTTAACGGTTGGTTGGCGCATATATCGGGTGCAATGGCGGATTTAGCTAAAATTTTAATAATAATTATGCCGTGTATTCTCGTCGCGTTGCTAATTATCAAGGTATTGTATAAGAAGGAAAACACCAAACACGGGAAGGACACCGTTCCGCTTAAAGTATTTAAGGCAATTTCAAAGGGTACATATCAACCTATAAAGCGGTTCATACGGGAATATGTTGCGTTTATTCGCAGAAACGGCTGGATATGGATATGCTGGGTTATTCTCTGGGCGTTCAATTTCAACCTTGCAACGATAGTCGTTGAGTTCTTTGCTTACTACTTCTATTTTGCCGTAGAGTTCGATTTCGGCACAATCTATACGCAGTTCGTAAAATTGTTTGCCGACCTTAAAACGCCGTTTATTTACTTCCCATATTGGGCGTTGCTGTTACTTATTTTTCCGCTGTTCGATAAGTTCAGAAAGCGCATAGCAAATTCAAGACTGCGCCATTACGAAGCCCGTAATTGCGGCTTTATAAACGAGCTACCTATCGTGTCATTGACTTGCGGCTCTATGGGTAAAAAGAAAACAACGGCAATAACCGATATGGCGTTATCGCAGGAAGTAATGTTCAGACAAAAGGCGTTTAACATATTGCAGAAAAACGATATGAAGTTTCCTATGTTCCCGTGGATAAAGTTTGAAAAGGCAATGCAGGCGGAAATAGAGAACGGCAGAGTCTATAACCTTGCAACGGTCAAGTGCTGGGTGATTAGCCTTGAACAAAGCGGCGAATTATTCGGTTATGACGGCGAGCGTTACGGTCTGGAATACGACAACGGTTTGAGAACGGAAAATATTTACAGCGTGCTTTCTACCTATGCGCAAGCGTATTTCATTTACATAATCGAAAGCAGTCTGATAGTTTCCAACTACTCCATAAGAGAGGACAACCTGTTAGCCGACACGGGCAACTTCCCTATGTGGTTGACGGATTTCTTTCCTACGAATTTCAGAAGAAACAGCCGCCATTCTCATATTTTGGACTTTGATATTTTAAGGCTCGGCAAGAAGGTCTTGGAAAACAATCCAAACGCAGGTAGCTTTGAGTTCGGCGTAATAGGCATAACGGAAATAGGCAAGGAACGTGGCAACAACCTTGAATTGCAGGAAAAGAAAAAGAGCGCAGACGAAGCTAACCAAAAGAACGACCGCTTTAACTCTTGGCTTAAAATGTGCAGGCATAGCGCAACGGTAGATAACTTTCCGTTCATTAAGGTGTTTGCAGATGAGCAACGACCGGAGAGCTGGGGTGCAGACGCAAGAGATTTATGCGATATAGTAAACATTGTTTCAAGCGGCGAATTGAAACTCGCTATGCCGTTCTATACAATAGGCGATATGCTCGCAGAGTGGGCGTTCAATAAGTTTATAGGTCTGTACTATGATTTCCGTTTCAGACGTGGCGACAATACCTTACTCGTCTACGTTCTTAAAAGCGTAACCGCATGGCTCTGGAAGCGCAACGTTAAGATATACAACCGCTATGGATTTTCAGTTCTTAAAATTGAAAAAGAACGTGGCACAATGGACGGTAAGGTTCAGAAAAAGAAGTACTATCTTATGAGCGCAAAAATCTACCGTAAGCGTTTTGCTACGGACTGTTTTGCGGACTACTTCAACGATATGGCTTTGCGCACTAACGTAGGGCTTAACGACTATCGAGAGTACTTGACGGAGTGTGCAAGCGTAAACGAACTGCAAGCGCAAAACAGTTATTTCATTAATGCCCTTTACGGTTTAGGGGGTGATAGTTGATGGACGATAGCGAGCAGTTTGACGAGTGGTATCCCGAAGCAAAGGTTTACTTTGACGGTAGCCATTACATAGCGATTCCGCACACAACAAATCCCGTCCGTCGCAGAAAGCATAAGCAGGAAGAAATCATTGTTTCGGAACAAGACGGAAAGTTAAAGTTGGAAAAAACGCCGCCCATTTTAATACCGGACGACGAGGACGAATTTGAGCCACCAGAGCCTGAACAGGTTACGCTTGAAGAAGTTGTCAAGGAAGCGGCGAAAAGCGAAAATAAGCCCGTTCAAGAGCCTGAAAAGGCGTCAAAAGTTAAACGCAAAACTACACGCAAAGAAATCTTTGAAGAACTGTACAATAAGTATTTGAATTATAGCCGCAAAATGAGAATTAAGGCAATTTATGAAGATATGCTACCGCTCTTTAAATCGCCCGACGTTTGTAAAAGTTATGTTGAAAGCAACGCCGACAGAAAGCGTAAAAATCTTATCCGCCGAAGGATGCGGTTCGTCCGTAAGGCATTAAATCAAGAGTTTAACTATTTCGTAACACTTACTTACGACGATAAAAAGCATACGGAAGAAAGTTTTAAAAAATCTGTTACAAAACAGTTACAAAATTTTGCGACGAGAAAAGGCTGGCGGTATATGGGTGTTTGGGAACGTGGCAAGAAAACTAACCGTCTGCACTATCACGGGTTATTCTATATTCCGGAAGGAACGCTGTCGGGCGAGTTTGTTGTAACGAGAGATTATAACTTTAAAAAGCATACCGTCAGAATGGTGCAGCAAAGTAGTTTCTTTCTTGACAGGTTTGGGCGCAACGAAATGGAAGAACTTGACGGCGGACCGCTTTTCGGACATGCGCTCGCTTATATACTGAAATACTTGGAAAAGACGGGCGAGAGAATAACTTGCTCAAGAGGTCTTTTTATGTATTTCTATTCCGATATTCAAGGGGATGAAGTAATTTGCAAGTTAAGCAACGACGAACACGATAACAAACTTGTGCTGTCGGACAGATTTACTTGCTGGGACGAAGGTTGTAGGGTCGGAACGGTGTCCGCCCGAACAATAGCGAGCTTACGGAAAGCGAATTGACGAAGCAATACAAAAGCAAACAAATTGAGCCGGACGGCAGCAGCGGGGGATTGCAAGCGGTTTAGCGGCAAACCCCGCTCCGCCGCTCTTTGTTTTTTATTTGTTTGTCAATCGAAGTACTGTCGCTTGTCTCGGCGGCGGCGTCAGCCGCCGCCGCTTGTATCAAGACAAGCGACCGTAAAACACTCATTTGTGAATTTTTATCATAATAATTGTGGTTTAAAAGTGAATTTACATACGAAATTGCTTTATGCAATACTCTTTAATGTATTATGAATATTAGATGATATTTTGTTAATTGGTAATTTTTAGTATTGACATATATCGAATAGTACTATATATTTATTTTAATGACATAATGTCATTAAAATAAAAGGAGATATATTATGGCAAAAGCAAAAAAGACAATTATACTAATGATAGCTTTTGTTTTGATGTGTGGTTTTACTGTTGGATTGACAGCTTGTGATGACAATAAACACCCTATCTGGTGTTATTTCGATATTGTTAATCCCGAAACAGGCGAACATTTAGTGAAAGCAGACTATGATTCTTATGAAGACGCTTATTTAACGTATGACGGAGAACAGAAACAATTAGATATTAAAGTTAGAAGGCGTGATAATAATAAGCAAGTTTTAATAGACGGGTGGTCGGCTACAATAACTTATGTAAATCCTGTTACGGGTAAATATGAATATAATCAACCATTTATGCGAGAAAAAGGATTATATTTTTTCTATATTGATGAGTTTGAATATGATTCATGCAAGTATAGACTTGTCCGTCCAAGCGGAGTAGATGTTTACATTCAATAGTAAATAAAAAATAAATTAAAGGAGAAACAAAATTGAAAAAGACAAAAAACATTTTAATTTCTTTGGTTTTAGCTGTAATACTATTAGCCGTAAGTGCTATTTGTGTCGTCAGCCTTAATCCAACTGCTTATGCCGCCGCCGCAACGGATACAGCATTTGAAATGACAGATGGATGTTTTGACTCCTATACTGATAATGAATATTATTATGATAGGAATACAAAGCAAAATGATAAGACAAAAGAATTAAAAAAATATCAGGATTATTTTAAAAAGAATTTTTCAAATAGCATAAGTAATCCTGATGAATGGATATTGGGTTTTATTCCGGAAGAATTGTTCATAAATAAAGGACAGTACTTTTATATGGGTAGAGAATACGGGTTCTTCGTGGATAATAACGGTTCGGAACAGTTAGCCTTTATTTTTGATAGTGAAATTAAGGTAAATAAAAAAGGTGATGGTTATATTGAACAAGAATTTTCACCGTTATTTTATCATACATACAAATACAGTAACGGGCAAGTGCACATAAAAAGTTATGAAGAAAAAGATAGATATTTCGTAAAGGATGTAACTTTCGGCGCGGCATTGGGAAATTTAACATATACAAATAAAGAAGATGAACATTATGATGCCGAATTGGACGACGGTGCATTCTTCATTTCGACCAATTATCATTATGAGGGGACAAGTTTACAAAGCGGACTTGCCGAAGATGGTATCAATGTATTTACAACGGCGGTATCTGGCGCTTTAAATTTAGGCGGATTAGTTTGTCCGCCTTTAAAGGTTGTTAGTGTAGCATTTGATACAATAGTCAGCGTTGTAGACTTAATTGATACATGTATAAAAATGAATGATAACATTGCAAGAGATTATAGAGAAGGTTTATCTAATGGCGAATACATAGGCGAATTATATCATACCAGCAAGGATGCTCAATTACACGGAACAACAGAGCATCCGGCATATTCCGACGGTTTAAGAAAATTAGCTATCGGTAAAATGGAAACTTCAATGGATAATCCTGTTCTTTTAGATATGGGCACAGTTCATAATGTAAAATGCTTATATACAATAGGTACTACTTCTCATTGGAGTACGAATTTTGTCGGTCGCATAGGGTTAGATATAGTTAAAGAAAAATCGGCGTTCGACGGAACTAAAATTGAAAATGCTTACGAAAATATAATATCTTCTTGTTTTAGCGTTCGTGCTTGGGAAGCGGACGAAAAACCGCAGACTTTTGAGAGTGATAAAAATTATTATATAGACATAGCACCGAATACTACTAAACAAATTAAAGTAAAAGCTGACTATTCGGGCGATTATACGATAAATGCGGGCGGCGAACTATTTGCTGTTTATGATGTAAAAAATAATTTAATTGCAGGCGATAAAGATGAATTGACGTTATTTATGGATAAGGATACGGAATTAAGAGTTGAAATCAGTAGTGCTAATTCCGCAATTCATACAAAAGGCGGATTCTATTTTACGCCTAAAAAGCTAACGGTTAGCGGAAGTGAAAACTTTGTATTGTCGCCTTCAAAAAATCATATTTTTTCCTATGTTAATAATGAGGCGCAATCACTTTGTTTTGATTTGAATAATTCAAATTTAGAAATAGGTATTTATGATGCAAGCGGAAAAGAACTTGCATATTCAAGCGGCAAGAATTTAAATTACTTGTATGATGCAAAAAGTGAAATATTTATAGTAGTATATAATACTTCCATTACTAATCAAAATGCTGTTTTATCATTGAATCTACAAAAAACAATTAAAACAAATGAGTCTTTTGAATACTCAATTTTAGCAAACGAAACAAAATATTATATATTTGATTATTTTGCTCGTGGAAATTATGAAATAATATGCAATGAGTCCGTGGACGTAAATATTGTAAATATTTATGGACAATCGGTTGACAAAATCGAAAATAATGCTCCTTACTTTATAAAAGTTACGAATAAAAATAGTTATGGATTAAGTGGGAATATTTGTTTAAAATTCTCCCCGCTTACCGTTACATTTGGTAATAATAATTTATCAAATAATACAGAGTACGTACAATTTTCCCCCTTATCTACTCAATTTTACACTTTTAACGGGGTAACAAAAGTTTACGATTATAATTTTAATTTAATAAATTTAAGTAATAATCAGGCTGAACTAATAAAGGATAATACATATTATCTTTTATCAAATAGTTACATATTGACAATAAGTGTAAATTTTTCAGAATTGCCTATTAATCAAAATAGTAGCAATGTAACGGACGTAAACGGCGTAGCATATTTTAAATTAAATATCTCTATTCCAACGAATTATCAAATAAATTTTTCGGCTACAAGTGCAGAAATATATAATGAGAATTTTAACCTTATAGAAAATTTGCATAATAATTCTGAAGTAGCACTTAATACGGGTTGCCATTACATTAAAGTTAATTCTTCGGTAAATAGCAATGTGTCTATTCAAATTCAATTAATTGGTACAGAATTAGTAATTGAATCGCAGAATATTATACATAATAATAGCACAAATTATTATATTTTTAATCCGAAACACTCGGAAGGATATAAGTTCTATACTATCGGCGATTTAAATAATAGTTTGACAAGTAAAATAACGATTTATAAAAACACTAATAGTGTCCTTGAAAAAATTGCAGAAACAACTATTGGTAAATATGTTGAATTGTCAATTAATTTGCAAAAGAATGATACAATAATTATTGCGGTCGAGTTAAATAATGCTAACGGACAAGCTGCTATTTTTACGGTAGAATATATAAATGGCGGGCATAATTCTGAAATTGAAAATAGTTTTGGAATTGTTGAAAGTAATTCAATACAATCAATAGTTAAAAAAGGCGAAAGTAAGTTATTCCGCTTCACTCCTACTATTTCCGGAACATTTGATTTTTACATTGAGAAGAGTTTATCAAATACTTTTAATGTTCAAATGTTTACAGAAACAAGTACTTTTGGTCAAGATTTAGCAATTTATGAGCAACTCAATGATAGTAAAGTGTATAAATACAAAGTTGCTTTAACAGAAGGCATAAACTATTATTTTGTTATAACATATAAAAATGGATTAAGTCTTGATGATACTGTAACGGTTATAGTTAATAGGGAATATAGTAATGTTCTTTTGAAAACTTACATAACCGGCACAACATCCTATTATTACGGAAATCCTATAAAAATTGCGCCCTGCATGAGTTATGATATTGCATTATTTGATAATGATATACTGTTGGAAGATAGCTTATCATTAAGATATAGCGTAAATAATTCTGTGGTAAAGTTAAATAATAACAATATCATAGTTTCTGGAACAAGCTCGATAGGACAACTTATTACTGTTTCTACAACATATCTTTATACAAATTATACGTTAAATTTAAAAGTTGAAAATCCGTTCAATGGTGCAAAAATAGGTATTGATGTTGGGCGTGGTTCTGAGTTTATGTATCCGAATTTAACCTTTACTACTATTGATAATGGAATTTTGATGCAAAATATCAGCCCTAAAATTGAGTATAAATTAAAAATGAATGATAACGCAGTCTATACCTTATCTTCTTCTTTGCGGGCAAATTCCAAATTATATACAGGCAGTTATAATTTACTTAATTATTGGGATAAAGAATTTAATAAAATAGCGTTTAAAATAACATATAATTTAAATTCCTATTCCTTTGAATACAATAGTGCTAATTACTCTTATGATAATACTTTTATAGATTTATCAAATTATACGGACACAAAAATTGCACAACGCGAATCAGCATATATTAAAGGAGCAACTACTAATACTACATATAATAAAAAGTTGAATATCGGTTCTAATGTTAAGATATTAACTTTAAGCGGTACACAAGGCAAATATTATTATAGTGTGAATATAGAAATTCAGCAAAGAAATACACCTTTATTAATATATATGCGCGATTTCCAATTTACGGGTGTAAGTGGCACGGTTGCAATAAAAAGCTATTCCACAAGCTCTGTTTGTATTTATTGTTTGGGAACGGTTACTATTAACGGCGGTTCAGGCAATTCTGGTTATCATAGTCAAGATAATAGTTATAATTCAAGCACGGGTACATTTATAAATGGTGGAAACGGTGGTAACGGCGGCAATGGTGCCGAAGCCATAAATGCATACAATCTGGATATATTTGCCGCAAATTCTGCTAATGTAACGATTAGAGGCGGCAATGGTGGATATGGCGGTAATGGTTATTATGGTAAAGCAGGTATAGACGGTAATAATGGTTCAAATGGCGGGACTTATTCACAGGCTTGCGGTAAAAATGGTACTGCTGGTGGAAATGGCGGTAAAGGCGGCAACGGTGGCGATGGTGCCGTAGCTATAAGAGTATCAAATAGATTATATTTTAGTGGAATTAATAATGCTACGATTAATGTTTATGCCGGCTCTGGCGGAGATGGCGGTAGCGGCGGAGATGGCGGAAAAGGCGGTAACGGCGGTAATGGTGCAGAAACCGCTAAAAGAAGCGATAGGAACGACGCAGGCGCAGGTGGTGTCGGCGGCGCAGGTGGTGCCGGCGGCGCAGGTGGAAATGCTGGTAACGGTACTTGTGCTATATCTGCTTCTAATGCAAGCGCATTTGTTGTCAAGTTAACATTATATTCTTCTTATGGCGGTTCGTCGGGTTCGGCTGGTTATGGCGGCAATGGCGGAAACGGTGGCATCGGTGGCGCAGATACAAGAATTTCTGGACGTGAAGGCGATGGCGGAAACGGTGGCAGAGGCGGCAATGGTGCAAATGCGGGTAATAATGGAACTTCTGGTGGTAATTCTACTATAAGTGGAAGCACAGTAACACAAAAAGCGATAGCTTACCCTTATCCTGGTTGGTTTGGCGGATATTATAGTTATGGCGGTAAAGGCGGTTCTGGTGGTGCACACGGCGATACCGGAGCGAAAAATGATAATGCTTCTAATGGTACTGCTGGCAGTAAAGGCACAGATGGCACTTTTGGACGAAGACCGCAGTCTGTCCCTGGGGGTGGTATTAGTTAATGATTAACTAAATTAATTGATAAAGATAAATCACTCTTATTTATGAAAAATTTTGTAAGGGTGATTTATTTTTTATAAATCTGGATTAAATAAAATAATGTATATTATTGGTTTAATGATAAAAGTTATGATTCAAATCTGAAATCAATAGATTTGGTTTGTGTCTTAATTAATATCTTAATAACAGAGTTTTATAGCGGTATTGATGAAAATGAACTTGATGGCGAATAGACTTTGTTATTAGAGCTATTTGCAAAAGTTTAGGCAAGCATACGTCAGTTAGTATTTGACATATTACGCACGTTGACAGCTGATAAGAAGTATATTTAGGCAAAGGAGTACATAAAAAAAGCCCAGAATCCTTAAGGACTCTGGGCTTTTGCGTTATGGTGTTTTATTAAGATTAGTTTCTGAAAAGGTCAGTACGGCGTCAACAAGGTCTTGGTTGAACATTAAGGTAGGTTGTTTAATGTGGCGTTTATGATACGGTAACGGTAATACTTCACCTTTGGCAATGGCGAGGATTGCAATACGTAGCTCGTCATTTCGCATAACGTAAAAACGGGCAACTCCGACATTGCGAGCTATCAGCTTTAATGGGAAATTAGGTAATTCGTTAAGTCGTTGTTCAATATCAATTATAGAGTTGAAATTCATTTAGTTATCTCCTATTGTAGTCTTAATATGAGATTGTGTAGTGTTTTCTTCCCAGCGCAACATTTTCAATTCAAATAATTTTGTGTTGTAATCACTCATAAATTGAAAGCAAGAAAGCAGGGCTAATTTATAATCAAGGCTGGTTGTATCGCTGTTTTTCAGATAATAATGTTTTTTATAAGTTCTAATTAACCGCATAAGGATAGGCGAAATAAACGGCATATTTTTTATGTAGCGGTCTATTCTTCCGCCTTGGCGCAGACTTCTAATTTTGATTGCAAGCACAAATTTAGTAGCTTTTAAGTAATATTCGCGTCTTGTATCTCTATCAAGAACGTCAGGCGTGGCGGCGTACAAGTCGGGATTTATTTCCGTTTCGATTATTTCCTTAAAAATAGGATAAATGCTTTTTATTATATCGTAAAAACCGTATTTGTAATGGTAAATATCACCGCCTTCAGTGTTGCAGTCCTCATCGCAGAATGATTTATCAATAGGAATATCAGTGAATGCAAAATCTATTCTGTCTCTGAAAATTTCAAAACATAGCTTTTCAAAATCTGGGATACGGTCAGGCTCAAAATCGTTGTCTTCATAAAATTGCAAGTCTGCGAATTTTGCCATACCTTGCAAGCCTAAATCTTCAAGATATCTGTCGATAGGCATTTTTTCATTCGCCTTAATATGACCGAAAAGTGTATTTTCCCTCCGATATAGGTTTAACATAATGTGAACGTCAAGGCTGGCGAACGCACTTAAAATTTCTTCTTTCGTGTAATTTTTCTTTAAAATTTGATTTTCCATATGATAACCTCTGTGCGCTTTCTTGATACAAGTATAGCTGTTAGTTGTGCATATAGGCAAGCGTTTTGGTTGCCGATTATTGTCGAAGCAATAGAACTTTTGTCGAATTGCTCAAACAACAGATATATACTGCTCAAATATATAGTTTAATCATTTAAGCCGTTTTAATACAATATAACCGATATAGCAATCATAACTAAACGCTATATTGGGAGTATGTAATGAATGATATTGTATCAAGAATTTATGAGTTGATTTCGCAAAGCGGTATGAGTAAGTCGAGTTTTGCAGATAAAATCGGCATATCAAGGAATACAGTCCAAAATTGGAAGAAACTTAATTCTTTACCGCCATTAAATGTAATTTTGAAAATTTGTGGATTGTTTAATATCACGGTGGAGCAATTCTTTTGTGGCGTAGGACGTCTTGACGGTAAAAATCAAGAAGAAAAATTTTTAGATAATTGGCGTATGCTCAATGATGCTGAAAAGTTAGCAATTAGAAATTGTTTAGCGGCTTTCAAAGTCGATAAGGCGGTGGAAAATGATTAACGTAACCGAGAGAATAAACGAGTTTATGGCATTGAAGGGCTGGACTCCATATGAGCTTTCTAATCAAACGGGAATTTCTACGAACGCGATTTACGATTGGAATAAAAAGGGTGCAGTTCCTACGCTCCAGAACATTATAAAGATTTGCGAGGCTATGGAAATATCGCTCGAACAGTTTTTCTGTGGCGGCAATTACAGGTACACCGATGAAGAAAATGCAATATTGAAAGAGTGGTTTGCCCTATCTGATTTAGAGAAAGATACGATTTTAAACTTGATGGAAACATTTAAAATTTTGAAAACGAATAAATAATGTTAAGCTTTTGAATAACATAAAAAAAGCCGAGAATCCGTACGGACTCTCGGCTTTTCGTTTTTTATGATAGGTTTATCTTATGTATTTTTTATATAGTTCTTCGTACTTGCTATAAGCTTTTTCAAGTGTGTGAAAGTAATGTCCCCAATGCCACCAATATGTTCCGTCGGGTTCTTTGAAAATATTGTGAGCTACTACATATGGGCAATAGCCTTCTCGCCTTAATATTGCTATGTTGCAGGTCATTTTTTCTGAATAATAAACAACGTCGTATTTAACGCCGTCATTTATAATTACGTCGCTTGTGTCTAAATAAAGTTTCATTTTTAAGCTCCTTTTAATTATAATTTTGATATTTATAAAAACGGTGATATTGAAATATAAACGCCGGTGTCTTCCAAACACTCCAAAGCTCGCGGCTGAAAACGTCTTGGTGTTTTACAATGGCTGGAACTCCGGCAAGTGCTAATTGTAAGTAAGTCATGTGAACGCAACGAATATCAATGTCGCCTGCATCTATAAAACAATCTCGTGCATAATTTACGTCATAGTCGTTTTTAAGAACGTCAAGAGCAGCAATAAGCAATCCGCCACCGCCACAACAGCAATCATTCACTGTTAATATTTCGCCTTGAGCTATTTTGTCGGCAGTAATTGTTACCTTCGCCATAAATTTTGATATGTCATACGGTGTAAAAAACTGCCCTGCTTTTTTATTGCCCTGATTACATTTCATAAACAGTGTACCGAGATAATCGTTGAAAGTTCCGTTGTCGTAAACTACCGAAGAGCATAAGCAAAATATCTTTGTGAATATATCAACGATTAGTTTTTGTTCGTCGGGCTTGTATTTTTTTATAATTTCTAAATAGCGCTTTTCCCGTTTATCGTATTGGGTAAAATCTACTTTGTTTGAAATTGCCAAAGCACCGCACTCGAATACGTCTGAAATGAGTTGGCTTTGGTTTACCTTATAAGAGGAACGGTCAATCATTTTAATAATTTCGTCAACCGTGGGAATAGGGTAAGGACAATTATTGCCCGTACCATTCACGGTACGGGCAACATTATGTTCTTGCTCTGGAACGTATTTCATATTAGGGATTTTATTAGTGAAATCGAAAGTGAAAGGCGGCATCGCATTAACTCCTTAAAGAATAAGTTTTGCCGTTGACTTCAATAGAATTGCCGTTTAAAATAGGCTGTCCTTTATCGCAGGCGCGCAAAATCAAGTAAGCGTTGTCGGGCGGTGCTTTTGGTATGTTGCCGAAATCGAAACGTCCTTCGGCTCTGGCTTTAACGACTTTAACGCCCTTGTCTATCAGGTAGGAAGAAAAGTCGTATAATTCGTTAAATTTGCCGTAGCAGTCCATTATAAAACAGATGTCGGCTTTGGGGTAATAACCTGTAATTCTGAAATAGTTGTTCATATCGTTAAACTCCTTTAATACCTTTTAAAAGCGAATTTTGTTTCAAGTCCCTGTAAAGGGTAAGTTCTATTTTCATCAAAAGGGGCAATGTGGTCGCCTACAATGTATGGCAAAGTGTAATCCAGCACAACGGCTACGCAATAATAGCTTTCAACTTCGATTATAATGAAGTCATCTTCTTTGAGCTGTTCATAAAAGCCTTTCAGATATTCTTTTGCAGATTCGGCTTTTTCGGCAAGTTTATATAAATTAATATCGTTGTGCCAATGGCTTCCGTAAGAGCTTACAAGGTTTTCCCAGTTGTCAAAACTGTTTACTTCCAGATATGCTTCAAAGAGTTCGTATAAATCGTCGTCGTCGAGAATACCCGATTCCAACAGCGTTTCAAATAGTTGCTGCGGATTGACGTAATCCCAATTACAGCTATTATTCGGTATTCCATCAACGTCTTGTATAAACAGTTCTTCGTCTATGCCGTCTAATTCAAAGCCTTGCTTTTTAAGGGCTTCTTCAATTTCTTCCCAATCCGAATAATCGGAGAGGTCAAGCCATTTACTTCCTAATGCTCGTTCGTTACATTCGTTATAACTGCCCCATGAGCCTATAACAATGCTAATCATATCTTGCCTCCGTATTCATTTATTTTTTCGATATTAAGTTCAAAGAGTGGGTACATAACAAAACCGGAAGGGCAATCAATTCCCATATAGTAAATAAAGCCGTTGTCTGCTAAATACTTAATAAGCGGTCTTTCATTGTTGTTAATATCAATAAAGGCTTGATTGCTTTCAAGTTTAATGCAAAGGTTTACTGTTAAATCGCTGTATGGTTCGGGTATTCCGTTTTCTATGCAGGTAATACCTACATAGGTATTTTTGTTGTTTGCATAGGTATTTGTGTTAAACATAAATTCTAAATTAGGGTAATTAGGTATTTTAAAAGTTTTCATATTTATTTAATCTCCATAAAATCGTCTATATAAATTTTTTCAGGTACAGGTCTGCCGTATTCAAAGTAAGTCCAACCGTCTAAATCTTTAAGTTCAAAAGTATCAATGATGTGATGTCCCGTATTGTTGATATTCACGGTAATCTTTCCTGCGTTTCTATTAAGTTCGATAATGTTGAAAGTAACGTAACCGTCATTGATAAATACTTTATTTTCGTACATATAAAATTCACGTTTCTTTGTATGAGTAGGTGTTATTTGTTTAGCTATAAATTTGCCGTATTTTTTTCCAGCTCTGAATACTGAATTTTCTTCTATAGTTCTGTAAGTCATTTTTCTTATACTCCTTAAATAATCTTGAACCAGATGAAGTAGGTAACACAAATTTCACGAGTTTCAATTCCTACTTTGTCTGTTTTTGAAGCGTTCATTACTTCAAATTCAATAGTGTGAAATTCGTAAAAAGTCGTTGAATACTCACCTTCGGTTATCGGACGTTTAATACAATCTTCAAAAACCCTGATATAAGCATTACCTTTTTTGCTTATGCTTGGTATATATAAAGATTTATCGTCTATATAACCGACACCCGACACTTTACTTTCACTTCTTCCAGCCTTTGAAACCGAAAAAACCACTTTGTTCATTTGCTAAAACTCCTTTCGTTTTTTTTGTCTTTCGACGGGGCAGCCGCAAACGGGAAGCCATTGTCTTTTTGTTCTTAAAATAAAATTGCTCTGTTGCAAGGGCTACGTCAGTAGTGCATTTTACCCTTGCAACAGAGTGGGTTTTCGTTTAGGCTACAGCCCCCGAAAGAAAAATCTTGGCGTAACGTTCATTAGAAAATGAACTTCCCCCAACAGTTTTAAAGGCTGGTGTTGCCTTTGTAACTATCGGGGGAAAGGTTATATAGATAAAGGTTTAACTTTATAGCAAGCTAATGAATTGATATTTTTTTGAGGTTATGGTATATTATTTTCTGTAGAAACCAACTGAATATCAAGTTTTGAAGCCTTTTTACGCAAAAAATATACATTTTTTGTTTGGGTAATTATGGGTAATGATAAAAAAGCCACAATATATAGTGTTTTTATCATTGCAGATATTACTATATATTGTGGTTTTAATGGTATGTTAGGACTTAAAATCCCTCGGTAGAGATACCGTGCCGGTTCAAGTCCGGCCACAAGCACCATAGAAGTTGGTCTATAAGTCTTCTGACTTATAGACCGCTTTTTTCGCATTTTTGGGCAAAAACGGCAAAAAATGACCGTTTTCGGGTCAAAAAGGGCAAAAACCGCTCGTGTAAGTTTGTAAAATTTACGCGGGCGGTCTTTTTTTATGCCAAAAATAGCAAGGGGATTTTAGTTCAACAAAGCTCTGCAAAGCTGACCTATATCCCCCTTGTTGTCAGACTTGAATGTGTTTGAATGTTGAAAATGTCCTAAAATTCGTACATTACACTATTTACAAGGCTGCCATTTTCTGGTATAATATAATAGCAAAATACTAAAAAGGAGGTGTCTATATGTTTGGATTAAGACGGCATAAGCCGTACATTACAAAAGAAGGCTATGTCCAAAAGTACAAGCCGAGAAGTTCCGAAGCCCGTGAAGACGGTTATGTGGCTGTCCATCGTGATGTCGCAAGCAGAAAAATTGGCAGACCTTTGCGCGCCAATGAAGTAGTACATCACCGTGACGGGAATAAGCTCAACAATCGTCCTAGCAACTTGCAAGTAATGACGCGCAAACAGCATTGGCGTGTCCACCACCCTAAAAATATATGATTATATAATAGGTATAAGAAATGAACGGGTCGAATTCAAGAAAAATAAAGCTCTTAAAAATATGGGATATACTTACGCAGCATACCGATGAGTCGCACCCTATGTCTACGCCTGTACTGATACAAAAACTTGCGGAATATGGAATTGAAGTAGACCGCAAGATTTTATACAGCGATATAAAACTGCTGAATGATTTCGGTTATGAAGTTATGTGTCAACGCTCTTCCAGCAACGAATACTATGTGGCTGACCGCAAATTTGACATACCTGAGATACATATATTGATGGATGCGGTCAAAGCCGCTGGTTTTATTACGGAAAAGAAAACTGACGAGTTGGTAAATAAAATAGCCCAGCTTGCAGGTAGCCAACGTGCTGAGGTGCTGACGCGGAATGTCGTGGAATTTAATACGACGAAAAGCGTCAACGAAAACATTTATTATTCGGTGTACGAGATAGCGTCGGCAATCGAAGAAGAGAAAAAGATAACTTTCACCTATTTTGACTATGATACGAAACGGCGGAAGGTTTATCGTAAGAAAAAGAGCGACCCGAGCCAAAATAGGAAATACACCGTCAATCCGCTTGCGACAGTCTTCTCAAACGACAATTACTATTTGATTTGCTATGACGATTGGTTTGGCAATCTCTCACATTATCGTGTTGACCGTATGGACGAAGTAACCATGCGGGATATACCTCTCTCGGATGCGGCGCAATCCAAGAAAGGCGATATCGTAAAGCACAAACAGCAACTATTCGGTATGTTTGGCGGGGAAACAGAGAAGGTTTCGTTTGAAGCCGATAAGGGGTTATTAGACGTTGTATTTGATTTTTTCAAATCGAATTTATGTGTCAGCGAAACGGCGGACAATAAAATCGTATTTACCGCTGACGTGCAGGTTAGTAAGCCGTTTATTGCGTGGTGCTGTTCCTTTGGAACAGGAATGAAAGTAACCGCCCCTCAATCGGTTATGGCGACGGTTAAAGAATACCTAGCGGAAACGATGGGACAGTATTGAAAAGGTTATTATGAAGAACATATTAGAAATGAAATTTAGTGATGCGATGATGTATGTTCGCAAAAAGTGTAAAGGCTGTAGCTCACGGTCGATACTTGCTGCAAGAACAAAAATATCATCCTGGCAAATTGCAGCGTTTGAAAAAGGCGAGATCCTGCCTACATTAAAAGAGCTTGCTCTTATTTGTGAAGAATTGGACAGCCTGCAACTCAAGGAAATAGGTGAGCGTGAAATAGAGTATAAAAGAACACATCCCGACGTTAAAATCTGTTTTGCGGATAATACAACGTGCTGGAAATGCGGGCAGAAGATGTGTTCCGTTTATGGGTTAATAGACGGAAGTCCTATGTCGCCAGATTTTTTCAGTGACAGCATGCTAAAAATATCCAGAGAAAAAGGCGTGCTACTCGAAGACCGTGTAAGCGGGGTAACGGGCGAAACTCATTTGGTAAATGTTTGCCCTCATTGTGGCGCATTTATCGGAGAATTCTATTTGCATGATTTATGGTATGGCGAAACCGAAACCATACAGGTGGATGATGTGGCGGAATTTATACGAGAGAGAGAATAAATGACAATTTTTATTGAAGTATTATCAACGATGTGGCAAGTTATATGGGGCTTGTTATCTGGAATGGGTAAAGCGATGCTTGACAATTTGCCCGCTTTATTAGAGCTGAAAAAATTTATGGGCTACTTTACTCCGTTGGGAATGATAGCACTCTATATCGGTGTGCCGACGGTAGTTGTAAGCATAGCTTACAAACTAATCAAAAAGTTTTTGCGCAGCAGATAAATGTGCTGGGCAGAACTTTGCTTCCTTTGACTTTTGTGTGAAAATTTTATATAATATTATCAGGCAGTAAGGTTGCCGTGGTTGAAACAGGAGATAAGCAATGAATAAACAGCAGCTTGCATCTAAAATCTGGGAATCAGCGAACAAAATGCGTTCAAAAATCGAGGCTAACGAGTACAAAGACTATATCCTCGGTTTTATGTTTTATAAATTTCTTTCAGATAAGGAAATAGAAAGGCTTACTAAAGTAGACGGCTGGGCAGTTGAAGACCTCCCGTACCTTTCCGAAGAACATGCCGACGCAGTTTCCCATTGCCAAGCAAACCTCGGTTATTTCATTGCATACGATAATTTATTCTCCACTTGGCTGAATAAGGGGAAGGATTTTGACGTTTCCAATGTAAGAGATGCATTATCGGCATTTAGCAGACTAATAAGTGATAAGTGTAAAAAACTGTTTGAAAATATATTCAAGACGCTGGAAACGGGACTGAGTAAGCTCGGCGACAGCTCTGGCACGCAGACTAAGGCTATCAGCGAACTCATCCAGCTAATCAAAGTAATTCCTATGGACGGCAAGCAAGACTACGACGTGCTTGGGTTCATTTATGAATACCTTATAAGCATGTTTGCTGCCAACGCTGGCAAGAAAGCAGGCGAATTCTATACGCCGCACGAAGTGTCTTTGCTTATGTCCGAAATCGTTGCCGACCATTTGAAAGACAGAGAGAGCATACAGATTTACGACCCCACCAGCGGTTCGGGTTCGTTGCTTATAAATATCGGTCATTCGGTAGCAAAACGAATGAGGAATAAAAACAACATAAAATACTTCGCCCAGGAACTGAAAGAGAATACATACAATCTGACGAGAATGAACCTTGTCATGAGGGGCATCCTCCCCGATAATATTTGCACCCGAAACGGTGATACTCTCGAAGAAGACTGGCCCTATTTTGATGAATCCGATCCGAATAAAACCTACGAGCCGTTATACGTTGATGCGGTTGTGTCTAATCCTCCGTATTCGCAGGCTTGGGACCCGTCGGATAAGGAATCAGACCCGAGATATAAACGGTATGGTTTAGCCCCGAAGACGAAAGCGGACTACGCCTTTTTGCTGCACGATTTATATCACATTAAACCCGACGGAATTATGACCATAGTATTGCCGCACGGTGTATTGTTCCGTGGCGGTGAAGAGGAAAAAATCCGTACCAACCTTATTGAAAATAACAACATCGATGCAATCATCGGGCTGCCCGCCAATATATTCTTCGGCACGGGTATCCCCACTATTATTATGGTGTTGAAACAAAAACGCACGAATACCGACGTGCTTATTATTGATGCATCGAAAGGATATATGAAGGAAGGAAAGAACAACAAACTCAGAGCGTCCGATATTAAGAGAATCGTGGATGCGGTCGTTGCTCGTGAAGATATTCCTAAATTCTGCAAGAAGGTATCAAGAGACATTATCCGCGCCAACGAATATAACTTGAATATTCCCAGATATGTCGATTCGTCGGACAAGGGCGAAACCTGGGACATATATGCCACCATATTCGGCGGTATACCTCATTCGGAAATCGAAGAACTCGCAGAATATTGGACGGCTTTCCCGTCGCTTAAAAAGCAGCTCTTCTCCGATGTGAATGGTTCATATGCGATCGTGGCGACGGATGACGTTATAAAAACCATAAAAGAGAATTCCGACGTGCAAGCCTTTGCTACAAAGTACAAAGCGGCTTTCGTCGGTTTTGATGAGCAGCTTAATTGCAGGCTTATAGAGCAAACTACCGAGATAGTGATACCGAATGAGGAGTCGAGCATTTCAAGTGAAATATTCGCCCGGTTGTCCGACATCGCTCTTGTGGACAAGTATCACGCATATCAACTGCTCGACGACGAGTGGACAAAGATTGCAACCGATTTGGAAATTATCCAAACCGAGGGTTTCGATGCCGTTAAGAAGACAGATGAGAAATTGGTGCTGAAAAAGAAGGACGGTAAAGATGTTGAAGTGCAGGATGGATATATTGGTCACGTCCTTCCGTTTGAATTAGTGCAGAAAGAAATGCTGGCGGATAAGAAAGACGAACTGTCGCAGATGGAAAATCGTCTGACTGAAATAGTTTCTGCATATGACGAGTTTTTTGAATCGCTAACCGAGGAGGAAAAATCGGAGAACCCCGAAATATTGAGCGAAGAAGGCGATGCGCTGGTATTTGTAGGAATAGCCAAGAAAGCAAAGCAATATCAAAAGACCAGGGAACAGTATGACGAGGAAAGCATAGAAGCCCGGATAGTAAAAATTGCGGCGATGCTGGACGAGGAAAAAGAACTCAAACGCAATATTAAAATAAAGTCCGAAAAATTACTCGCATTGACAAAGCAGACAATAGAAAATTTGTCGGACGAGCAGGCAAAATATTTGCTTAATCAGAAATGGATTAAGCCTCTTTGCGATGCGTTGAATGTTATACCCGATTCCATCGTAAGTGCATTAGAGAGTAAGATAAATACACTTACAAAGAAGTACAGCGTAACAATGCTTGACATCGAAGACCAAATTACCGAATCTGAGAAGGCGGTCGCTGCCATGATTGACGATTTGGAAGGCGGTGA